>VOFI01000161.1_pt1 | contig 13014 bp, 21 predicted proteins | sample 5384131 | NCBI WGS metagenome assembly VOFI01 (sample SAMN12384728, study PRJNA508395) | human gut metagenome | isolation source: healthy gut H | host: Homo sapiens
GGAAAACGGGTTCAGAACCCATTCCCGGATATGGCGAAGTGCAACTCGTCATTACCAAGTGGGACAAACATCTACACCATGAGTATCGAAATACGACCACCCGAGCAGGACGTGATACGCCGCAGGAGCGGTTCTGGCACAACGGCTACGCCTACTACTGCAACGGCGTGTTTGGGCGAACATGAGCAGGGTTAAAGTGGAACTTGTCTTGACAAACGGGGCGCAAAGCCGCCCGTAAAAAGCGAGAATATCCGGGCTTTTCATGCTCTCGGGCAGGTGGGCGATAAGGGACTGCGCCGTAGCGGCCTCCATGCACAGCTCAGCGTTTTCCACTTCGGGGACATGTACGGAAGCAGCTCCCGTCGTGACGGCCGGCAGCATCTCCTCGTTCTTGGCGTGATCGGGAAGGTTGTAGCCAGAGACAGCTCCGGCTCCAGGGCGAAAATTTTCCCGGGCCACCCTCGGCGTGAGAACCAGGGGTTCATGTTCTCCAAAAATCGAAGGTCTTATCGTAATTCGTGCAATAGAACCCCAACACTTTCAGGTGTATCTCCTCGAAGGGGATATAGCGGAGGACACGCAGGTCGTCGGTACGGGCCAACGCCCGATTGCAGACCTCCGGCGTGAGCTGTTCAGGGGTTGAAAAAGCGGATGGCCAGGGGATCGCGCTCAGCGCCATCCCGCACAGACGGTCGGTTTTTCAGATGTTTCGGAACGTACTCAGTGCCAGGTAGTTCGAGGACACGGCGGCCGGCCGCAGACCCGTTCCGTGCGTAATTCCTCCGGCACTTCATGGAGCAGGGATGCCGTCCCCGCTGACGGCACGCAGGCAGACTGCCTCCGTGCGCAGTTCCACCGGCACGAGCGAAAGGCAGGACGCGTCCATCCCCACGCCGCCGTGAAGGGCCAGCTCCCCGGTCATGACCTCCGGGGCAATGGAGGCGAAAATCTCGAACTTGTCCACGAACGACATCGAATTTTTTCAGCCCTTCCAGGCATATATCGGGATACGGAATGTAAGGGAGTATCTTGTAATCGGCACTGTCCACCGCTTTCAACGCCGCACGGCATATTTGCGGCGTCCTCAATTCCCCGGGGACGGCCTCCAGCACCAGACCGTTGCGCTTCACGGCCGTCATGCACAGTTCGGGGGGCTTCAACCCCTCCGGAACGTAATACAGCGCGTAGCTGTTGCTATCGACGGCGGCACGGCACATTTTCGGTGTCTTCAGACGGTCAGGGACGAATTTCAGTGTTTCGCCCCGGTGGCCGGCCGCGGCAAGACAAAGTTCCGGCGTTTTCATCGCTTCGGGAACGAACTCGATGTTGAAAGCCGATTTCTTGATGGCGAAACGGCAGACTTCCGCCGTTTGGTCGAGCGGATAGCGGTCGTTGGGCAGGAACACCGTACCGTCGTCCATCCTCAACTCACCGCGCCCGTCGGGCTGGAAATAGCGGATCGTGTAACGCGCGCCGTCATATCTCCTCCCGCACGAGCGTGCAGCGGATTTCAGCGGTTTCACCAACGGAGATTCGCTTCTGAACGGGCATCGTTTCCAGAGAGAACGTGTACGCCTGCTGTATATCCAGCCCGTTGTCGCAGGATGCGCATAAAGACCCAGGGCGGCGATCCAGACCGCCAGGGCCAATATCTTTTTCATCTTTTTCATGTCGCTTGCAAGTTTAATGGATTATGAATTTGACGCCCAGGCCGAACTGCGCGTGGAAATGTCCCGTTGTAGTGCCCTTATAGGATACGCTCACGCCCCGTCAGCGAGAGGATAATCCTGTCGGTCAGGTACGCATCGACCTCCAGCGTGACGGCCCCGCCATAGAGGAAACGGTCGCGGTGGCGGAGCGTAGAGCCGTCCGCGCCGAACACCCACTTGTCGGCATTCTTCGCGTAGCGGCTCATGGCCAGCCCGAACCAGTAGCCCGTTTCGCTGCGGCTGTCCGGGTATAGAAGCCGTCGGTCATGCCTCCCCGTATTTCCAGCCCGCGCATGGCGGGCAGGGCACGCTGGGCGTGCGCCCCGTCCGAAAGGAGGAGGCATAACCCCAGCGTGAGAATGAATATCGCCCGTTTCATATCACTTTACCTTTAACTCGTTGATAACATGTGCGCGCACCAGGTCGGCATTCTCCACCGTGAAAGTCTGGTGTCGCCCGCCCTGCTGCTCGTGCAGTTCCAGACCAGCTGCTTGTCGTCGGCCAGCGTGAACTTCGGGAGCGTGAAGACCATGCGCTCGGTACGCTTGCCGCCGATGACCTGCACGTTGTTGTACGCCCGCACGGGCCATACGACCTGCTCCTGGATGGCCGTGCGTTTGGCCACCTTCTTGTCCGTAATCTTGAACGTCAGGTAGTCCACGTTGAAAGGCACGTTGGAGGAGTTTTTCAGTTGGAGGTGGAAATAAAGCAGGTCGTTATGCACGTAGATACCTTTGAGGAGGTATTGTACCCCGAAACGCTTGCAACCGATATGCTTGATCTCGCGGCGGTCATTCTTGTAAATGGACTGCATGATCAGTTTGACCAGCAGCGGAGATTCGCATCCCAACTCCTGCAAATAGATGTCCAGCGCATTATTGGGGCGGTTTACCGCCTCCCCGCCATGCAGGAAGTCCGCCATCTCGACCGACAGTTTCACCGGCTCGTCGGCATACTTGACATTGAAGCTGTAATAGGCCCCGTCCTCGGTAATGACCGAAAGGTTGCTCTCGCGCGAGAAATCACGCAGGGCCGCCTTTACACGCAGCACGTTTTCCGTGCCGTCGGCTTTCGCCGCCAGAAGATCCGAAGACCCCAGATCGACGTAACGGATGGCCGAGGGGAAAATCACATGCACGGTCTTGCTGAACGTCACCTCCAGCGCGTAGGGCGGATAACCCGGTTGAAAGTCAGCGGACGGGTAAGACCGTCGTACAAATCGCCCGTGGAGGGCTTTTCCTGCGCGTGGCAGCGAACATGCACCCGATAAAAGCGAGTGCCAGAAGAATCTTTTTCATACTCGATAAATTTTTTGATTGTTGACAAAAATGGATTTTTTCAGTGGTGTACGGAAGTACGTCGTTTGTACCCTTATTGAAGGGGCGGGAGCAGCAGGACGCTGTAACCGGCCTTGAGCGTGACCTTGACCGAGCGCATCTTCTTGCTCACGTATTGCGACACGCCCTGGATGGCGCTGCGCCCCAGGTCGGAGAGCAGTTGCGAACCGGCATCGTCCGTGATCGTGATACTGCTGCCCATGCCCGCACCCATATTGGCGGCGATCTCCTTCACGGCATTGAGTTCTTCCGACCCCGGCACGGGAATACCCTCGTTGCCGTTCGTGTCATAGACCGACAGATCGACCGGAACGACCGCCCCGCCGTGCTGGACAGCACTGACCTTGACCGTCAGCCGTTCGCCGTTGATCCTCGCCGCCCCCGTTACGGGCGTACCCGAGGGGATGAGCAGCTCTCCCGCCATCATCGGTTCCAGCAGCCGGAAAGTAACCTCCCCGCCATCGGTGAGCGTCACGGTTTGCTGCACGGCGGCACGGATACTGTTACGCTCGGGCTCGCGAAGGTCGCCTTGCCGGAAACGGAGGGTTTCTGACGCGGGGCTTCAGGGGCCTGACCGCCGTTCATGTAGCGGGCGGCGATCTCGTAGGACTTCTCCAGCAGCGCCACCTGCTCCTCCTGGGCCGTTTTCTGCGCCTGCTGTTCTTCCAGGCGGCGTTCCAGTTCCTCGATGCGGGCCTGCATCTCGCGCTCTTCCCCGTTTCACCGGCGGTCTCCTCGTAGAAACTGCCTAACTGGCGGTTGATGTCGGCATAGGCGGCACGGGAAGTCCGGAAAGCTCCCGACGAACCGCCGGCAGGGCCGGAAGACTTATCCGGCACGGCAGCGGGCATGACGGGGCTCTTCCTCCTCGTCCTCCATCCCGAACGCGAAATCCTGCAAGGAGCGCATCTTTTCCCGCTCCCTGCGCCGCATCTCCTCCTGCACGTAGGCATCACGCTTGTCCGAGAGGATACCCTCCGATTCCGGGGGTCGGCAGCTCCCGTGTTGAAACCCGCCGAAGGCTCCTCCCGTTCTTTTTCGCCGGGGGAGAAGATGCACATGCACCCGGCAAAGGCCAGGAAAAAGAGCGGGAAGACCACCATCTTCTTCCGCATCTGTATCTGCCGGGGCGTGAGTTCCTTTTTCCCCGCCTCCGGCTGTTTATTCTGTTTTTCGTTCGTCGTCATAATTGAAATCTTTTAGATGTTTTACACTGTCGGCCTCCTGCCGTTGTCTTAATTCCAGCTCCAGCCGCTCGATATGCCGTATCTGCATCCGTTCCCCGGCTCCCTTGCCGAAGCGGTAGATGGAAGACACGGTAAAGTAGAGCGACAAGACGGAAAAGAACAAGAGCAGCGTGAGGATCACGATAATCCGCTTATCGGGCGAGAGCGCCCCGCAAGCGCGGCGCAGGTGGTCTTCGACCCACTCCCCGAAAGCCTTTATTCTCTTCTTTGCCATAACCTTATCTTTTTAATGTACGTAAATCGCGGTTCTCCAGAATCTCGAATTTCTCCATGATGAAACCCTGCGGGTTATTGTCCGAACGCCCCGAGTTGATCAGCTCGCAGCGCGTGACCAGCGAACGCTCGGTGATGTTGCTCTCGCGGACAATCATTTGCCGGGCATAGGTCATGGCCCGGTAGGGATAGGCGTTGAAGTCGCACACCACGGAGTCCACCTCGATACGCTGGCTGATGTTCCCCGACACCACACGGTTGTAGTAACCTTTCTCCTGCATGTCCTGGTAATAGGCGAAGGCGCTCTTATCGACCAGGAACAGCGCGCGGTTGATGTTGCTCTCGATGGCCGCACGGTCGGGCGAGAGGGTGAAGAACAACTCGTGAAAACGCCGGATATGTTCGCGCGCCTCCACGGGGCGGTTCTGGCTCAAATCCTGCGAGAGCGCCAGCATCAGCGACTTGCCCCCGTCCAGGACGTAGATCTTCTCGCGCTGCTTTTCGGCGAAACGGAAGCTCGCGACCACGCTGAACACGGATACCAGCGCGCACAGGCAGAGGAACACGATACCGAAAAGCCGAATCTGCCTGAAACTTGTTTCGATGTTTTTTAATGACTTGAATTCCATTGTCCAAATTGTTATGAATGATTATTGTTACCTTGTGTTGCCAGGTTGCGCCCGTTGGGGGCACTGCCCGAAGCCGGGGCCAACGCCGCCGTTACCGGAGGAGGAACCGCCACCGCCGCGACGCCCGAACGTGCGGCCGATCATGTTGCCGGCGATACCGCCAGCGACACCCGTGGCGAATGCCCCGGCCTTGTTGATACCGCCCATAGCCCCGCCGGCTCCGCCCGACTGGATCACCCACTCGGCAACGGTGGGGATCGTGAAATAGCCTATGATACCTATAATCAAAAAAAAGATAATATAGACACCGCTGCCGCTGTCGGGAATGTAGTTGGGGTCTTGCAGGGCCAGGACGTCCGCCTGGAGCATCAACGTCTGGATCTTGGCCAGCACCGCGGAGAACAGGTCGGCGATGGGAAGCCAAAGGTACACGCTGATATAGCGGGAAATCCAACTCGCGAGCGTCGAGTGGAAGCCGTCGTAAATGGAGAGGGCGAACGACAAGGGCCCCAGAATCGACAGCACGACTAAAAAGAATGTCCGCAGCGTGTCGATGGTAAGCCCCGCGGCGTTGAACAACAACTCGAAGAAGTCCCGGACAAGTTGCCGGAAACCGGCCTTGATGTCGTACCACGTGCGTTCGGCCCACATGCTGATAATCTCGCCCAAGTCCGTGATACCCATATCCGCAAGCCGTTGTTCATACACCTCGTCGTCCACTAACCAAGCCTTGCCCTCGCGCCTGCGGGCCTCGGCTTCCAAATCGTCCTTCTGTTGCTGGTATGCCTGCAAATCCAATGTCTGCCCCTCCAGTATGGCGTGCGTGCCCTGCACCACGGGCGACATCACGGCGTTGATCGTCCCCAGAACCACGGTGGGAAAGAACATCACGCACAAGCCGATGGCGAAAGGCCGCAGGAGCGGGAACACGTCGATAGGCTCCGCATTGGCCAGTGCCTTCCATACCCGGTAAGCCACGTAAAAAGAGCGCACCCAGGCCGGCGATACCTTTCGCCACCCTGATCATGTCGCCGCATAGCGGCATCATCTCCTGATACAGGTTCCGGAGAACCTGGTGTAAATTGTCGAAATCCATGACTGCCTCCGTTTTCAGGTTACCAATATCTGTCGTTCGGGTTCCCGTAAAGTGCCAGCACCCGGTGCGCGTCGCCCTTTTCGCGGCTGCGGATGAAGGACACGGAGATGGTCTTGCGCGTGTAATAGCGCGTGAGGTTGCGGTACTCCAGCATCTTCGTGTAAACCTGATCCACCACGTCCATCCGCTCCTTGTCCGAGAGCGAGAGGCCGTTGCCGCCGGTTATGACCGTCTTGAGTTCCGCCACCAGCGCGCCGCCCTCCTCCAGCAACCGGGCGTAACCCGCCGAGATCGCCGCCAGCTCGTCCACCGTGAAGTTCGGGTCTGAAACCATACGGTTGAATCCCGAGGTGTAGATTTCCGTGATCTCGCTGACCATTTCGAGCGTCAGCTTCACCTTCCGGGCATCCTTGATGATGTTATGCACCGATTTGAGGGCGTCGTAGTAAGCCTTGCTCTGGTTATAAATCTTGATACTCTCTTGCAGCGACTTGACCATGTTGGTCGCCGTGGTCGAGCTTTGAACCGCGCTCTTGATGTTCTGAACGAGGTCGACGGGTCGATGACCGTCCACTGCGCTTTTTGCCTGGTACGTGAAGCAAAGAAGCCCCACGAACAGCGTTAAAATCAATCGTTTCATCCTTTTCATTATTTAATTCGTGAATACTTGGGCGGTCATTCCGACGCCCGGTAATAATCCCCGTAGGCGGAGAGCTGGAGCACCTCGCGCCCCACATCGTAGGCCAGGGCGACATACCCGTAGAGGTCGAAGTAACGGATGCCTCCCCAATACTTCCTCACGGGACGGGAGAAGCGTGTCCCGTCCTTGTAGGACACCTCCACGTAAAAACCGCCGCCCCGGCGTCCCGGGTTGCGGTAGATGCGAACCTGGGGAGAACCCGAGCGGCTTTTCCCACTCGCCCGCCACCTCGTACAGCGCGAAGTCCAAACGCGCCGCCGTGGGGTCTGATCCGATACACTTGCGATACATGGCCTGCCCTCCCTTTAACGTTTGCCCTCGGCGAGCTGCCTGATCGCCAGTTCCATATCACCGCCCAGCTCGCCGGCAAGCCGCTGTACCTCCACTTTCTCCGTTTCCTCGGTCGTGTAGGCCAGGTACTCCGGGACGCTGACCTCCGTGGCATAGACCGCCGACTGAACGCCGCCCAGACCGATCCAGACCTCCTTGTATTTACGGGAAGGGTCGTTGGACTGGTTGATCGAGAGAATCTGCGCCTTCTCCTTGTCGGTCAGCCCCAACAAGGACTGAATCGCGTCGAAACGGTTCATGAACTTGCGCTGGTCGAGCAGGATCTTGCAGTCCGAGTTGTTGATGATCGCCTCCTTGACCACCGGGCTGGAAATGATGTCCTCGACCTCCTGCGTCACAACGATGGCCTCACCGTAGTATTTGCGGACGGTTTTATACATATAACGCAGATATTCAGCCATATTAGCCGTAGATAGCGCCTTCCAGGCCTCCTCGACTATGAGCTGTTTGCGTACCCCCTTGAGCCGTCTCATCTTGTTTATGAAAGCCTCCATGATGATGATGGTGACCACGGGAAAAAGCTCCTTGTTTTCCTTGATGGAATCCACCTCGAAGACCACGAAGCGCTTCGAGAGCAGGTCGATGTTGGCCCGGGAGTTCAGAAGGAAGTCGTAGCGTCCGCCCTTGTAATACTGCCGCAGGGTGATGAGCATGTTGTCGATGTTGAAATCCTCGCGGCTGACCCGGATCTCCCGCTCCTCCAGCTCGCGGCGGTAGTCGTCCCGCAGGTACTCGTAGAAACTGTCAAACACGGCACGATATTCCGGTCGGCGCGGATACGCTCGATATAGGCGTTCACGGCACTGCCCAGCTCGCCGCTCTCGGTCTTCGTGATCTTGTCGTCCTCGGTTTTCCAGAGTGTCAGCAGCAGCGTCTTGATGCTGTCCTTCTTCTCCACGTCGAAATAGTAGTCGTCGGTGTAGAACGGGTTGAAACTGATGGGATGTTCCTCGGTATAGGTAAAATACACGCCGTCCTCACCTTTGGTCTTACGCCGGATCAGCTCGCAAAGGCCCTGGTAGCTGTTACCGGTATCCACCAGCACGACATGCGTGCCCTGCTCCCAGTATTGGCGGACTAAATGATTCATAAAGAACGACTTGCCTGACCCAGAGCCGCCTAACACGAATTTATTCCTATTCGTAATGATCCCTTTTTTCATCGGTTCGTCCGAGATGTCCAGGTGCAGGGGCCTGCCGCTTACGCGGTCGCACAGCTTGATGCCGAAAGGGCTGGACGAGGATTTATAGTTGGTTTCCTCCGTGAAGAAACAGACTGCGGGCTCGATGAACGTGTAGAACGATTCCTCGGCGGGGAAATCCCCCGCGTTGCCCGGCATACCCGCCCAGTAGAGCGTGGCGGCGTCCACGGTGTTGTGGCGCGGGCGGCACTCCATCAGAGCGAGCTGGCTGCCCACATCGGATTGACCAGGATATGGGCGGACGGATTGAGAACTGCGCCTCGCATACGTCGTCCTTGTTTACCAGGCCAGCACGTTGAAAGGTTTTCGGGCCCGGACGGATTGAAGACCGAACGAGCCCCACGGGGGCGCGAACGTTGAGGCAGTAACGGTCGGTGAAAGACGCTCGTAACGGGTATCCGTACCCACGCGCCCCGGCAGGTCTTCCGTGTCTGAGAGCGTGTGCAGGCACACCCGTTTGTTGCCCACGCGCAGAACCTCGGCCCCCAGCTCGATGTCCTGAAGAGAAGTCGTCTCCGAGAGCGAGAGGGGAAAAGTACCGTTCCAGCAGGCCCGGACAATCCGCCGTACCCGTGATCTCGTCCCCGTGAGGCGGACGGTCAAGAAACCCGAATCGTTCAGAATACGCTCGAACTGTTCCGCCGCCTCCAGGAATTTTGTCGCCGATTCCCGGTTTACCTCTTTGGGAATGATGTTGCCCCGGCAGAGGGTCGAGAAGTCTGAACGCATGTGCATACGCTCCCTCGTCGTTTTCGTCAGGTAGAGGAAGCAGGCGTGGGTCAGGAACGGACGCTCGTTGAAATGCCGCTCGTAACTGCGGGAGAGGAACTCCACGCTCTTGCCGATTCCCTTGTTGATTCCATATTCCATAATTATTTGCATGACAGGTTGGACTACAAGAAGAAAGAGCGTAGGATCGTCGCGGCGACAATCAGGAAAATACACGCGCCGAACCAGCTCGCGGCGGTCTTCGACGTGTCGGGGTCGCCGCTCGAAAACTTGTTATAGACCTTGCCCCCCGATAAGGCCGACCACAGCCCCCACAGCGTACACGAGTTTGTCTTCCGGCGGAATCTGCCGGGGGTGTTCAGGTACATTCGTGGGCACAAATATATCGGCTTTTTCCGTAACTTTTTCAGTTTCAGATTCTACGGCAGCTTGTGGCCGGGAGTGGCGCAAGTCGAGGACAAAGCGGCTCCTGCCGATGATCTCCTGCCGGCAGGGCGTGTCTTCGGCAACGATCCCGTCTGCCGGTTCGTTACGTTCCATCCGCCGCAGGCGAAAAACGCCCACAAGGCATACCCCACGGCAAGAGGGGCAGCAGCCACAACGCCCCGTTCATCGCTCCTCCGCTTTGGGTTGCCGGGAGGCCACGGCCTCACGCTCCTCGAAAAAGCCGCTCGATGGTTTCCCGGTTATCGTCCAGGTGCGCCTTGAGAACCTTGTCCACGTAGGCCGTGATCGTCACGTCGCCACGACCGATGACACGGGTGATCTCGCGGATACGCTCGTGATACGACGGACGTATCTTCACGTGCTTGTTACCGGCGAAAGGCAGCCGCAGCAGGCAGATGTAACGGGCCAGGTACTCGGCCTCGGGGGTGGGGACAGTCCCCACGGCGACCTCCCCCGAAGGGCCGTCGGGGACGATAAGGGTTTTCATCCTGCGCCGGTAGCGGCACACGCGGAAGATGAAGGGCACGGCGACGCAAAGGACGGCCGCCAGGATAACAGATAAAATAATTGCTTTGTCTGACATGATGGATTGTTTTTAATGGGTTGTAAATATTGGGTTCATAACTAAAAAATATCGGAGTTCCGTTTCTTGTAGAGTTCCGAAATTTCCTCCTGATAGGTCGCGAAATGCTGCTCCAGCACATTGTCCAGGTAGCTATACAGCGAGAGTTCGTTCTTACCGATAACCTGCACTATCCGGGTTATACGCTCGTGAAACTCCTTGCGGATATACACCGTTTTGCCGCTTCGGGTATTGGAGGGGGCGTTCCGGATAAAAAGACGCTCGTAATCCTGGCCTTTCCCTCTTCGGCGGCGTCCCTCCTCTTTCGTAGCCGGCGAGGCGGCGGCCTCGCCGGACGGTTCCGATAGAGCCGATGCCTCCTCCTCTTTTTCCGGCGTGTAAGGATGTAATGGCCGGTTTCGGCTTTTGGCCTGGCTGATGATGAAGGAAGCGTCCAAACCGTCGTCATGTTCTTTTTTCGATCAATTCATCCACGAGTTTATCCAGGTTGCTGCCCCGGATCAAAGAACGGTCTGCCGGGAAGAGCGTGGAGCGGAAGACAGAGCGACGGCTGGCGTTCTGCTCACGACGAAAACGCTTGGTGTCAGGCAGGAAGGTCTTCAGGACAGGAAGCTCCAGCTCTTTTCATTACCGCCTCGTAAACCTGATATAACTCTGTTTTCACGTCCGTCCACCATGTTCCATAGCATATACAGCCCCTTTCATCCGGGACTTCTCGCGGCCCATGATATGCTCTTTTACCACAACCGCGTAATTCAGGGGTGCTTTCCATGACAACCCGGTCGGCACTGATCAAGGGCGACGAGATAATCCATTCCGGCCAGGGAATGAATCAGATCTCGTTATTGATCGTACCGGGAAGGTCGAAGAACACATAATCGAAATCACCTTGCGGCAGGAGGTAGTCGGCATCGGCCAGCGCCTCTTTCGTGTTGCTTTCCACGACAGGATAGGCTTTCTTTTTTGAAGCCGGGTGAATTGTTCGTAAGCTAACCTCTTGTAATGTTCGTCTTCGAGGGCAAGCTTCAGGTCACGTTCCCGCATCTCCACGATGGAGTGTTGGGGATAATCGCAGTCGATGACCGCGACATTGAAACCCTTTACATAGTGCAGGTAAGAAGCTGCCAGCACCGTGAGGGTGGTTTTACCCGCTCCGCCTTTCTGGAGAAGGCCACGAATTTCGTTTTCTCTTTCATTGTTCCATGCGTTTTTAGTTATACAATCGGGTAATCGTTCATCTCTTCACGTATCCGGGCAAGTGACGGCATGAGATTTTATGCAGGTATGCCGGCACGCATATATGCTGGTGCGCTGGCAGGCTGTTACGCCGGTATGCCGGTGCATGGGCGCGTGTCCGATTTTATACTCATGCGCAACCGCATTTGCTTATCCGGACAAAGACCCGCTTTTTCCTCTGCACACGATGTTTTTGCATCCGTCCGCACGTGTGCGGTTCTCGACCTTTACGCCGAGCAGTCCGCTATTGTCCAAAGCCGCTTTTATCAAAGCGAGAGAGTCCAACGAGGCGTTCTTGGGTGGTAAAGACCGACCGGGGAACGCTCGCAGGCGCAACGAACGCAGCGTGGCCGTTACCGAGGAACTGGAACGGGAGTACGGACTGCATCCCGCCAAAGGGAGAAGGCGGGAGAAAGGGCAAGGGATCGTCCCCGCCGATTACACGCGGGGCGACCTGAAACGCCAGGTGGCAGCGCATAAAACTGGCCGTGGCGACATACCGCTTCCAGACTCCTCGGCGAGTTCCGGGCACAAGGTCCTTATATAATATAGGTATAGAGGAAGTCCGGGGAGAGCGGAACGGAAACTCCCCTACCGGGGATTGCTCTACACGCTGCTGGACGAGAACGGGGGGATTAAGGCAGTGGCCGCGCCGCTCAAATCCTCACTGTTCGGTAAAGAGGTCGGGTATGACGGGCTGGAACGGCACATGGAGCGCAACGCCGAACGGTTCGGGAAGGACGACACGAGGAGGCAAATCCTGGGCCGGGTCGATAAAGCGCTTCGGGGAGAACCCACGGAGGAAGAACTGCGCGAACGCCTGCGGGGAGCCGCATGATTTCGCCCCAGCTATATTGGGTCATGTCGGGCGATGACTTCACGCTCGACATCAATAACCCGGACGATCCCAAGATACTCTGCGTGGGGAACAATCCCGACAGGCAAAACATTTACGGAGCGGCTTTGGGATTGTATAATTCCCGGATTGTCAAGCTCATAAATAAGAAAGGCCAGCTCAAATCGGGCATCATCATCGACGAGTTGCCGACAATCTACTTCAAGGGACTCGACAACCTGATCGCCACGGCCAGAAGCAACAAGGTCGCCGTGCTGCTGTGCTTCCAGGATTTTTCACAGTTGAAGAGGGACTACGGGGACAAGGAGGCCGCCGTCGTGATGAACACGGTGGGCAACATCTTCTCCGGGCAGGTCGTAGGTGAAACGGCCAAGACACTCCGGAACGGTTCGGTAAGGTATTGCAGAAGCGGCAGACAGGGTCGATGGCGAAATGATGCTCGATTTATATCTTCGCTCTTTTGATATTCCCTATGATGACTGTTACTATCCGGCTTTTTCCAGGTGTGTCGGCATTGTTGCCATGTGTCGTTTTTAGCATTGTCACATTTGCCGTTATGTCGCTCGTCAGCAGGATTTACAAATGGCGAGGCAAAGCAGTGATGTCTCACCGCAGCTTACGGCAAGCAGGATTACAAATAACAGGATTATGACTGGTGTTCGCCATTTTCTAATGTTTAA
>VOFI01003378.1_pt1 | contig 12991 bp, 23 predicted proteins | sample 5384131 | NCBI WGS metagenome assembly VOFI01 (sample SAMN12384728, study PRJNA508395) | human gut metagenome | isolation source: healthy gut H | host: Homo sapiens
CTCGGTGGCCAGCTTGTGGACGAAATCAAAATCAATGTCGGCAATGCCCTGGGTCTCAGGGGTGTAGCCGCGCATGGTGGTGCCCACAAAGTCGGCACCGGCCTCGGCACAGGCCATGGCGTTCTCAAAGTTGTCGCAGTCGGCCATCACCAGCTGATCCGGGTACTTTGCCTTGATGGCGCGGATGAACTCAGCGGAGGTGGAACCGTCCGGGCGGAGAGCTCCTGTGCCCTGCACCGCCAGAATATCTACGCCGCAGGCCACCAGCTCGTCCACTTCGTCCATCGTTACGGTGATGTACATGGGGGTGCCGGGGTAGTCCTTTTTGATGATGCCGATCACCGGCAGGTCCACCACCGCCTTGATCTGGGTGATGTCCCGCACGGTGTTGGCACGGATGCCCACCGCGCCGCTCATGGCGGCAGCCTTGGCCATCAGGGGCATCACGCCGCCCTCCTTGGTGTACAGGGGCTCGTGCTCCAATGCCTGGCAGGAGACGATCAGCCCGCCCTTGATCTGAGCAAACAGTTTTTCCTTATCCATGATACTTATCCTCCATCTTGATCTTGACAACAGCTTTGCGGACACGATCGCAGCCGGGCATTTCCACGCCGGGGCGGTGCAGCTCACCGGGGAAGAAGAGGACGAACCGCCCCTCGCCCAGAGCGCCGAAAACGGCATCCTCGCTGTCCTTTTTGCCGATATCCGGCTGGTAGGGCTCCACCTCGGTGCCGGGGGCGGTCTCGTAGCCCCAACCCTCGCCGCCGGTCAGGTCGATCTGCAGGTCGGCGTAGAGCCGGTGATATTCGGCGTGGGAACCGGTGTGGGGTTTGAGATCGGCATCCATCACATTGATGAACACCTCGTCGCCGTCCACTTCGGTACGGCCCAGCGGCAGGGTATCCAGCGGGTGTGCGGCCAGAAACTCAATGGCCGTGTCGAGGTTTTTGTGGAACCCCTTGTACAGATGCAGTTGATCCAGGGTATCGCAGATCATACGCTTTCCCTCCAAAAAGAAGCGCCCGCCTCCCCTCTGAAAAGAGACGGAGAGGGGGCGCTTGTTCGGTTTACAGTTTTGCGATGGCGGCTTCGATCATGGCCTGTGCTTCGGCCACGATGGCCTCATCCTCGGGGATCAGGCTGGGCATGGGCTCACGCACGCCGCCCAGCTCCAGACCGTACATCCGGCGCAGGATCTCTTTCTGCACGGCGTACAGGTTGCCGTGGGCCTCGCACATCTTGTAGATGATGCGGTCGGCCTCATACTGGAGGGCCTGAGCCTCCTTGACCTCGCCCTTGTTGATGTGCTCGTTCATGGCCAGATACAGCTCCGGCATGACGGCATAGGTGCCGCCGATGCCGCCGTCTGCACCGATGACGCGGCCAGAGACGAACTGCTCATCGGGGCCGTTAAAGACCACAAAGTTGCCTTCGCCACGGGCAGCGATACCGGCATCCTTGAACATCTGGATGTCCTGGGTGGGCATCGAGGAGTTCTTGACCGCGATGACGTTGGGGTTCTTGAGCATCTCGTTCAGCAGACTCATGGTCAGGCCGGTGCCAGCCAGCTGGGGAATGTTGTAGATGACGAATTCGGTATTGGGAGCAGCAGCGGACATGTCATTCCAGTATTTTGCAATGGCATACTCGGGCAGGTGGAAGTAGATGGGGGGGAATGGATGCAATGGCATCCACGCCCACGCTCTCGGCATGGCGGGCCAGCTCCACGCTGTCGGCGGTATTGTTGCAGCCGACATGCGCAATGACGGTCAGCTTGCCCTTGGCTTCGCTCATCACGGCTTCCAGAACGGCCTTGCGCTCGTCCACATGCTGGTAGATGCACTCACCGGAGGAACCGCCGACATACACGCCCTTAACGCCCTTGGCGATCAGGTGGCGGGTGAGGGCCTTGACACCCTCAGTGGAAATATTGCCCTCTGCGTCGTCAGGCGTAGAAAGCGGGGATAACGCCCTGGTACTTAGTGATATCTTTCATAGTTTGTCTCCTTAAGCTCCTATATGCTTATTTGTTCTGTTCACTGCATCAGCGCCCTCTTGCGGTGCCCAGCGTCTGCTTCGGCCCTTGGTGCGGGCCTTGCGTCTTGCAGACCGCTGCGCCAAAAATTGCTCCCTGAACATCAAGCTCCAACGCTTTCTGTTCCGGGCAACTGCATCAATGCCCTCTTGCGGTGCCCTGCATCCGCTTCGACCCTTGGGCGGGTCTCGCGTCTTGCAGACCGCTGCGCCAAAAATTGCTCCCTGTTTCCGCCGCAGGCGGCGGTCGCAATTTTAGCCCTTAACGGCACCCATTGCGATGCCCTTGGTGAAGTACTTCTGGAAGATGAGGAAGATGATGATGATAGGCACAGCAGCCAGTGCAGCACCTGCCATGATCAGACCGAAGTCGGTGCTGTTTTCCGCCTGCAGCTTTGCAATGCCCAGAGAAATGGTCAGGTTGCTGGTGCTGGACAGCATGATCAACTGCATGAAGTAATCGTTCCAGCTGTTGATAAAGGTGAAGATGGCCAGAGCACCGATGCCCGGCTTGACCATGGGCAGCACGATGCTGATAAAGGTCTTGGCTTCACTTGCACCGTCAATGCGGGCGGCCTCCAACATTTCTGTGGGGATGCCCTCGCTGAACTGTTTCATCAGGAACACACCGAATGGCCAGCCGACGATGGGGAAGATGACGGCCCAGATGGTGTTGTAGAGGTTCAGGGTACTCATCTCACGCAGCAGGGGGGATCAGAATGACCTGCTTGGGCAGAGCCATTGCGCACACGATCAGGGTGAACAGGAGCTGACGGCCCACAAAGCGCTTCTTGGCCAGTGCATAACCGGCCATGGCGGCGGTGATGCAGGTCAGGATCATGGAGACAACAGCCATGAACACGGTGTTGATCATCCAGCGCAGGGCAGCAGGAGCGGTGGGTCCGACCGAGAAGTAGATGGGATCGCCGTCGGCACTGAAGCGTGCACTGAAGGGAATGGCCAGCTGCCACAGCGGAGCGCTCTTTCCGGCAAACAGCTTCTGGTAGTTGGTCAGCACCCACTCATGGGGCCACCACTCGGGGGTGGTGGAGTTGATGGCTGCACCGGTTTTGAAGGAACCGGTGATGATCCAGTACAGCGGGAACGCAAAGGTCACGGCCACGATGCTGATCAGGATCAGGGTCAGGATGGTATAGGCGCTGGCCTGCTTGAGCTTGCTGGGGTGACGCTTCAAGGGCTTTTGCTTTTTGCGGTTGCAGCAGTTGCACTCATTGTTACGCACCTCCTCAATTATTCTGGTTGCCAACCTTGAACTGGATAGCAGACAGGATGGCAATGATGATGGCAAGCACAACACCCATGGCGCTGCCATAGCCGTAGCGGTACAGCTTGAACGCGGTGTAGTAGATGTAGTACATGATGGTATCGGTGCTGTGGTTGGGGCCGCCGGAAGTCAGCAGCTGGATCAGCGCAAAGCACTGGAAGGAGTTGATGGTGGTAATGACCAGAATGTACAGAGTGGTGGGCATGATGGCGGGCCACTTGATCTTCCAGAAGCACTGGAAATCGGTGGCACCATCCACTTCTGCAGCTTCTACGATGGACTGGTCCACGTTGCCCAGGGCGGAAACATACAGAACGATGGGCTGGCCCACAGAGGTGGTCAGCAGGATGAGGATGATGCAGCCCAGAGCGAACCGCTCATCGCCCAACCAGTTGATGTTTTTATCGAGCAGGCCGAGGCTCTTGCCCAGATAGTTGAAGATGCCGTAATAGTTGTTGTACATCCACTTCCAGACGACGGTAACGGCGACGGAACCGGTGACAACGGGCAGGTAGAACACGCAGCGGAAAAGGCTGGTGGCCCACTCGGGCAGATCCACGATGGCGGAGCTGACCCACAGCGAGAAGGCACAGGTCACAGGCACCGACACGATAACGATGATGAAGGTGTTCTTCAAAGCGCCCAGGAAGATGGGATCGGCGAACAGTTCTTTGTAGTTTGCAAGGCCGACAAAGACATCGGCGCGGTTCATGGTGGAATCAAAGAAGCTCGTGACCACGCAGAGGATCATGGGGTAGATGACGAACCCCAGAAAGAAGATCAGGCTGGGCAGAAGGAAGAGGTAGGATGCGATGGTCTCCTGCCGGACCAGTGCGCGGCTGCGCTTTGGCTCTTTGACTTTTACGGTGGTAGCAGCCAAGAAAATCACCAAACCTTTCGTTTAGCTCCGGTAAAATGACCGGCTCCCGACGGAACTTGCAAAAGAATGCCCCTCCCTCGCCGGGATTATCGAGGAAGGGGCAAGGTTTATAACGTTACGATGAAAAACTCAGGTGGTGCGCTTATGCCTCGGCAGTAGCGGCAGCATTTGCGTTCTCAACAAAGGTAGCAACGGCCTGCTCAACGGGCTCGCCGGTGCCAACGCGCTGCAGCATGTTCCACCACTCGGTACGAGCAGTTGCCCAGCCCGGGGTGATCTGGTAGTAATCGCCCAGGAAGCCCATGAACTTGGTGTACTCGCTCATAATGTCGTTACCGGCATAGATATCGCCAACGCTCTCACGAACGGGGAAGTAGGTGGAAGCCAGAACGCTTGCGCCAACCTGATCGGGGTCAGCAGCGATGAAGTCGATAAAGGTCTTGGCGGCTTCGATCTTGGCCTCGTCGCCGTTGTCGAAGATGCCAAAGCCCCAGATGCCGCCGCACAGCTTGGGATCGCCGCTCTCAGTGGGGAAGGCCATGGGGAAGATCTCGTCGCCGCTGTTGGTCAGGCTTAAGCATCGTTGTTGTCGGAGTTCAGCTGCTGTGCAATGTTCCAGCAGAATGCCATCTGCAGGGTACCGTTGCGGAACAGGGTGATCTCCTCGCCGCCGTTGATGGAAGCATCAAAGTTCACGCCCTTGGCATCGTACAGAGCCTGGATGGCCTTGATGTTCTCGGGGGAGTCAGCGGTGTACTTGGTGTGCTCAGCATCGGTGAAGGTGCCGCCGTACATGTTGTTGATGATCGCGCGGGTGCCCTGGTCGCCGCCCTGGCCGCTGCAGTAGATGGCTGCAACATTCTCATAACCGCCATTGTACAGTGCGTCAACGGTCTTGAGGAAGCCGTCAGTGCTCCAGGTGTGCTTATCAGTCTCAATGTACTGGTCTGCGCCCACTTCCTTGACCTTGGTCATGTTCACGGCCATGCAGTGTGCGGTCATGCACAGGGGATACTCATAGTAGTCACCGGCTTCGTTCCTGCAGGCAGACTCAACGGAAGCGTAGATATCCTTCTTGGCATCGTCAGTCCACAGGTCGTTCAGGGGAGCCATAACGCCCTTCTTGCCCCAGTTGGCAACCAGACGCGCGGGACCTTCCATGGTCAGGTCGGGTGCGCTGCCGCCCTCGATGGCGGTGTTGACCTGGTCATCACCATTGGTGTAATCCAGGTACTCAACGGTGACCTTGATGTCGGGATATTTTGCGTTGAAGCTGGAGATCAGCTCCTGCACAGTCTCGTCCTTGCCCCAGCCGCCGATGGGGTATGTCCACAGCTTGATGTTTGCGCCAGCTGCGGTGCTTGCCGCTGCAGAAGCTGCGGTGGAGGAAGCAGCAGTGCTGCTGGAGGAGCTGCCGCCGCATGCGGCCAGTGCACCGGCTGCACTCAGGGCACCCACGGCCTTCAGGAAAGAGCGGCGAGAGATACTGTTTTTCATAAGAAACTTCTCCTTACTCATTGATGTAGTGCGATTCTGCTCTGCGGCCCTCGTGTGGGAACCGCTTCTATTGGCCTTATTATAGAAAAATATTTTCATTTTGTCTATCGGCTGTCTGCCCAATAATGAAAGGATTTTCTTGTGGATGTCGCACAATTTTAGCGAAAAGATTGACCTTTTGGGCAGGATTCACGGAAATTTTGAAAGTTGTAGCTATTTTGTAACCATTGTAGAAAAATCACACTTTCTGCTGGTGAAATAGTTTTCACTCAAAAAAGAAGGGGAAATCCGGTAAATTGAAAAGGATTTTCACAAATAAGTCATACTAATGCGGCGAATTTGGGCGCTCTGCACAGAAACGAACCTGAATTTGTAGTCAAAGCCCCTCTTGCCAAGCGGCTGGGATTCTTTTATACTTTTCTTAAAGGAAAACTTCCCGACAATGGTGTTGGCGTGTGCGGCCAGCCCTTCCGGCGGGAAATGGAGCAGGAAAAAGGAGACCATCATGTCTACGACCACAAACTTCTGGGAGCTGCTGCAGCAAAGGCAGGACGAACTGACAAAATCCGGCCGTGCTGTGGCAGATTACCTTGTCCACCATGCCGACGAGGCACAGTACCTTTCCATTTCCTCCCTTGCGCGGGAATGCAAGGTAGCAGAGGCAACGGTGTTCCGCTTCTGCCGGGCATTGGGTTTTGAGGGCTACCATGAGATGCGCATTTCGCTGGCGCAGGCCAACGCCACCGGTGCGCTGGTCAACCAGCATGTGCCGGAGCCGGGCGCTACCACCGCCAGCCTGTGTGAGCACGCCAGCGGCCTGTTTCTCACTGCCATCAACGGCACCCAGAATTCTCTTTCGCCCGAAGCCGTGGAGCAGGCTGTGGACCTGATGCGTGCGGCGCGGCAGGTGTTCTGCCTGGGTCAGGGCGGCAGTATGCTGCTGGCCAACGATATCTGCGCCCGCTTTTCCAGCCTGTCCAATAAGTTCCGCACCGCAGGGGACAGTCATCTCCAGATCCTGGCTGCCAGCCTGATGGGCCCGGAGGATGTGGTGCTCTTCATCTCCTATTCCGGCGCGGCCCGGGATATGCTGGAAACGCTGCGCACGGCCAAGGCATCCGGCGCAAAGATTTTCCAGCAGCTGGAAGCGTGCTTCCGACCCGGCACTGACCGAGAAAGTCCGCAAAGTGTTCGACAAGGCCTTTGAAGGTCTGGAGGGCGTTTCCTACACGCCCGTGGCCCTGCTGGCAAGCCGCACCACCGGCTCCGGTATCCAGTACCGCATTCTGTGCAAGGCGACTGTCGTCGTACCAGGCGCACAGGAAGAGTATGTTGTGGTCACGCTGCAGCGCGGCTGGCTGGGCAAGGCAGAAATTCTGGACATTGGCGACCCGCTGTGCCTGACAAATCTGGACTATGAGGAAGGCGCTGTGGGCACCTGGCAGGAAGCGGAGTCCCCGCCATGACGGAGGAAGCTACGGCGGCGTTCAACAAGGCCACCGAGGGCTTTGTGGGCGTGGACTATGTGCCGGTGGCTCTGTTGAGCACCCAGACCGTGGCAGGCACGAACTACCGCATCCTGTGCGAAGCAACCACGGTTTATCCGGGTGCTGAGATGCACTATGCCGTCGGAACGTGTATGAAAGTCTGGAAGGCAATGCCAACATCATCAGCGTGACCGATGGATATGTGAGCTAAGGGAGAGTTTTTGATTCAGAAGGTCCTCCGCTGCACCTTGGGGATATTCAGCGGAAACATTTATTTTGATATTGCAAACAAGCCAGACCGGCGGGTCTGGCTTGTTTGCTGTTCCACGGAGTGGGCGTGGAGGAAAAGTGCTCCTGCGTTTCCAGCAGCTCGCCGATGGTATCGCACGCCGGAGGTGGCGCGGCTGGGGTTCAGCTGGTGGGCGATCTTATTGGTGCGGTTATAGAAAGCATCGTCATCCACGCTCTCGTTGATGTGCACGCCCCACAGGATGATACTGGGGTGATTGCGGTTCTGCAAGATCATCTCTTGTAACATTGCACAGGCAGCGTCTTTCCATGCAGCATAACCTCAAAGCTGTGAGCCTTTTTATTTGACTCGTCCCTTTCTCTGTTGTCACTCTGCCTGTATCTCTTCAGATAGTCGGGCAGATGCCGGAAGTTCTGCATTTCTTCTTCGGCCAGCATGCCGCTTTTCGGGCAGCTGTTTCCTCCTGCGCCCAGAGCTGGCGCTATAGCGGCGGGCGCACTTGCAGGGTCTGCCGGTATTCCTCCGGCGCATCCCATGTTACCTCCGGTACATTTCTTGTAGTACCGGCCAGCAGCCATGGAATAGTAGGCCGGCCAGTTGTTTTTCGGCGGCATCGATCTGCCCGGTCTCAAGCGCCAGTAGACGCCTGTACGCCGTGGTCTCCGGCACTGCACCCAGCAGGCGGATCTTTTCTGCGAATCCTGCACGCGGATGGTCTTGCCCTGTAAATCGTTCAGGCTGCGCACCGGCTGACGGGCATAAAACGAGCGGGCACCCGCGTCGTACCAGCTCAGGCCCACGCGCCCCTGCGCGGTAAAGTCCTGCAAAAACTCAGCCCCGATGCTGCCGTCCAGCACGCGCCACATGTGGTCGGCATCCCGGTAGAGATACGGCAGCAGCAGCACGTTGAGCCGGGGGTAGATCGTCCGTGACCACCGAGAGCGACACACGGGCAAAATCTACGCCGCCAATGGCAAGCTGTTCCCACACCTGCTGTTCCGAGCCGTACTCGCCGTTCGCCTTGACCTGAATGACCACCTTGCCCCCGGTCTGCTGCTGCACAAGGTCCGCAAAATACTGCGCGCCCTGCGTAGTGGGGTACCCGGCGGGCTGGTTGTCGGCATAGGTCAGCACATAGTCCGGTGTAGTCTGCGGCTTTGCGGCACAGCCTGCCAGCTGCAAGGCTGCAAAGCCCAGCCCGGCTAAAAAGTCCGTCTGCGCATGGTGCCCTCCCTCCCTTTGCAGATAGTATAGCGCACAAGGTTGCCTTTGTGCAGAGACAGAAAAAAGGCGCGGTGCCCGCCGCAAAGCAGGTACCGCCTTTTTAGGAGAAGAAGGAGATGTCTCAGTTACATCAGGCCCATTGCCTGCGGCAGTGCGGTAGACACTGCCGGGATAAAGGTGACCAGCAGCAGGCCGCCGATGATGGCCACGTAGTACATCAGCATGTAGGGCATGACCTTGACAGGCTGGTGCGGCCCACCTTGATGGCCACGAAGAGGGTGTTGCCCACCGGCGGGGTGATGTTGCCGATGCAGAGGTTATACACGAGGATCAGACCGAACTGGATGGTGCTCATGCCAAAGCTCTGGCAGATGGGCAGGAAGAGGGGGGTGAAGATCAGGATGGCGGGGGTCACGTCCATGAAGGTGCCAGCTATGAACAGGATGAGGTTCATGATGAGCAGGATGATGTACTTATTGCTGGTCAGGCTCAGCAGGGCTGCCGCAACCGCATCCGGGATCTGTAAGAAGGCCATTACCCAGCCCAGGATGTTGGACACACCCACAAGGACGGCAATGGCAGAGCCTTCGGTGGCAGAGAACACACCGCCGATGATGCCGCCGATGACCACGATGATCAGGGACAGGGAAGGCAGGGCGCGCAGGGTGCAGATGCCGAGATTTTTCCAGTCAAATTTGCCGGGGGGTGCCTTTATAGCCCAGCTTGACCGCCAGCAGCACGCCCACCACGCAGCAGCACAGCGCCCAGATGATGCCGGGAATGTAACCAGCCATGAACAGCGCAGCCACAGAGGTGCCGCCGGATGCCAGCGAGTAGGTGATCAAGGCGTTGGACGGCGGGATCAGCAAACCGGAGCAGGAGGAAGCAGCGTTGGTGGCAGCGGTCACGGCGGGGTCGTAGCCCTGCTCGTCGGCACCGTCGCGGATCATGGAGCCAACAGCAGCCGCCGCAGCGGAAGCCGAGCCGGAGATGGCACCGAACAGGGCGTTGGTGCCGATGTTGGTCACCAGCAGCGCGCCGGGCAGCTTGCCCAGAATGGCCATGACGAAATTCACCAGACGCTTGGCGATGCCGCCCTGATTCATGATATTGCCGGCCAGAATAAAGAACGGATGGCGGTCAGGCTGAACTTGCTCATGCCCACAAAGGTGCGCTGGGCAGCGGTCAGCACGGCTACGTTCAGATCAATGGAAGAAAGGATGGCAGTCAGAGAAGAGACTGCAATGGCGTACGAGATAGGCACGCCGAGGAACAGCAGCACCAGCAGCACTGCCAGAATTACGAGTAATGCTTGAATTGCCACAGCTTAGTCCTCCTTGTTTTCCTTGTCGGCATCGGCAGCCATTTCGGCTTCCACTTTTGCAAAGTCTGCATCCTCCGGGGTATCCAGACAGATGGAGCCGTTGGCGATACCGATAATGTTCAGCACGGAATACACCAGAATGATCCTTGTTCAGGGTATTTCTCAGTTTTTCCATGATGCTCCTCCTCAGTCCGCAGTATGGGCAGCGTTGTGCTGCTGGATCAGGTCATAAATGGGCTGCAACTCCGGGTTTGCGGCCAGCACGGAATCGTGCAGGGGGCCATAGCCTCCTGAAACGGTGCAGTGTCCGGGTAAATAAAGTTGACATGCTGCTCATTCTCGGCCTTGTCTTTGGCCTCAGCCACAGCATCCTCCCAAGCGTCCTGCTCGGTGCGCTTCACGATCTGGAAACCCTCTTCAAAGATCGCGCGCTCCTCGTCGTTGAGCTCGTTCAGGAAAGCGTAGTTTGCCACCAGCAGATCCGGCACCATCTGGTGCATATCGTAGGAGTAATATTTACAAACATCGCCGTGACCGTTATCCGTTAAAGCCATCTCGTTGTTCTCGGCACCATCCAGAATACCGGCCTGCAGTGCGGTGTACACATCGCCGAAGCCCATGGGCGTAGCGGTGCCGCCCAGCAGACGCATCATTTCCACGTTGGTAGGCGACTGCTGCACGCGGATCTTCAGACCCTTCAGGTCGGAGGGCTGGTTGACGCCCATCAGCGACAGAAACGTTCTTCTCTTCATGAATGGCATCCTCTCTTTTCGCGTTTTTCTATGATTATAGTTTAACAAACCGTTCATTTTTGCGAAACCGGATTATTTTGTGAAACGCAGTACGATTTTGTCTTTGTTGTATCCAAGTACAATTTTTTTGTATTTTGCGGACGAAAAAACTGGCAAAAATAAAAAAGCGCCCGTCCCTCTCCTGCTGACAGGCAGAAAAGAACGAGCGCTTCTTTTGTGTCGGATTTATCCTTGTACCGCTTTTTCCGCTGCGGCCATGCGGTATTCCGAAGGGGTCTGGCCGGTCAGGCGCTTGAACACCTTTGTAAAATAGTTGGCGTCGCTGTAACCCACAGCAGCGCCGATATCTTTCAGGCTCAGGCGCGGGTCCAAAATCAGCTGGCGCGCCTTGTTCACCCGATATTCGTTCAGGTAGGCCGAAAAGTTCACCTTAAAGCACTGCTTGAACAGCTTGCAGAAGTAAGCGTCCGAGTAGCGCAGCGCAGCGGCGGCATCCTGCATGGAGATATCCTCCCCATAGTGAGCGTCGATGAAGCGGCTGATCTCTGCCCGGATGATGGCGGTGCGCATATGCCGGGCGGGCGGGCAGCTGCACCGACACCTGCCGGATGGCATCCTCCACCGCGAATACCAACTCCTGCTCGTTGTAAGGCTTGAGCAGATAGTCCAGCGCCCGCACAGAGATCGCCTGCCGTGCGTAGTCGAACTTATCAAAGCCAGTCAGAAACAGTATGGCGCAATTTTTGTCCGTTTCGCGGATCTTACGCGCCACCTCCAGCCCGGTAAGACCCGGCATTTCAATGTCCAGCACAGCCACCTGCGGCGCTTCGCGGGCAAAAATTTCCAGCGCTTCCCTGCCGTTTTTTGCTTCATACAGGCTTATCAGATCTCCCAGATACTTCTGCAAGGTCCTGCACAGCACTTTGCGCTCGATCAATTCATCCTCTGCTACCAGCAATTTGCACTTCACGAGAGCGTCTCTCCACCGACAGCTGTTGACGGTCAAAGGGAATGTCAAAGGAAAGGGAGGACTGCCGGATGGATTCGGCAGACAGGTAGGACAGCAGCTTTTCCCGGGTGGTTCGCTTGCTGACATGGGTGATCTTATCGTTAAAAAGCAGTATTTTATTTGCCAGAACGCTGACCAGATTGCGGATGAGTTTCTGGTGATGGTCGCAGGCGGTGAGGCAGGAGGTGAGCAGCCGCTTGACGTTCAGCAGCAGAATTTCGCAATCCTCCTCTGCCACCACGCTGATGTTCAGGATGGCACCGGGGGTGGCGGCGTAAGGCTCGCCGAAAAAGTCTCCGGTATTGCACTTGGACAGGATGTTGCGGTGTCCCCAAAGATCCTCCTGGATCACAAGGGTGGAGCCGGACAGTACCAGCCCCATGACCTCTGTGGAATCTCCGGCACGGAAAATGTAGGAGCCCCGGGGCCGGGTGATTTTCGCTGCACTGACAGTGCAGGATGGACAAAATCTCATCGTCGGTAAGCCCGGTAAAAAAGGGGCAGTTCCGTAGAACAGGCAGATATTTTTGCATAAAAGCCCTCCTTGTTGGAATTCAAACATACAAGTTGCCTTTAGTATACTATAATAAACAATAAACCTGCAAATGCAAAAAACACCCACAACAGGAGAGTATAGATATGATTCGGAAGATCATCCATATTGACGAAGAAAAATGCAACGGCTGCGGACTTTGTGCAACCGCCTGCCACGAGGGAGCCATTGACATCATCAACGGCAAGGCAAAGCTGGTACGAGAGAATTTCTGCGATGGCTTTGGCGACTGCCTGCCGGGCTGCCCTACCGGTGCTATCACCTTTGAGGAGCGGGAAGCTCCCGCTTACGATGAGGCGGCGGTGCAGGAGAACAAGAAGAAAAAAGGAGCTGCAGGAGAAGATGAAGCACCTCCACGAGGGCGGCTGCCCCGGCTCCCGGATGCGGATGCTGGAACAGTCGGAGGCTGCCGAAAGCGCAGCTGCTGCCCCCGTGCAGCCGGTTTCCCGCCTGCGCAACTGGCCGGTGCAGATCAAGCTGGCACCTGTCCATGCGCCCTACTTTGAGGGCGCAAAGCTGCTGATTGCAGCGGACTGCACGGCATACGCCTACGCCAATTTCCATCAGGAGTTTATGCGCGGCAAAGTGACTCTCATCGGCTGCCCGAAGCTGGACGCTGTGGATTACAGCGAAAAGCTCACCGAGATCTTGCGCAGCAACGACATCCAGAGCGTGACCATCCTCCGCATGGAGGTG
>VOFI01000925.1_pt1 | contig 12966 bp, 16 predicted proteins | sample 5384131 | NCBI WGS metagenome assembly VOFI01 (sample SAMN12384728, study PRJNA508395) | human gut metagenome | isolation source: healthy gut H | host: Homo sapiens
TCTTGTTGAGACTGCTGCTATCGGTAATGCGGAACTTGCGTCGTAAAAGTCCGGTATATACTCGTCGGAAGTATAAAGATGACTGTTGGGGGTGCAGTTTCTCTACATTATATATAGATGAAACGCTGCGGAAGGCTCCGCCTTTTTAGGATGGATGCATTGGGTTCGTACAAGTATGTTTCAATGTGGGAGTATACGGGCATGTATGTTCTTTCTCCTGTTGGCGGGTGAACAGGAGCTTTTGAACTTTCTGCGATGCAGTGAGGTTGATGCAGTGGATAGGGATTTCTTCAGGTACTAATTCCTTTCCGCGCTCTAATACAAGGAGAAGTTCCTTGCATTCGTTGTTGACGGAAACGACGTGGGCGGCTTGTACATGTTTCAAGTCATGCAGTACAAGGGTAAGGTCCAGCATGGGAGATAACTTAACCAGAACGTGTGATGCTTTCTCAAGCAGTAAATTTTCCAAAGCGGAAACATCTGGCTCATTCGCTGATAGCTATTGTTTTGCCTCCGTGTCCATCACGCCGGGCGGGTCTATAAATATCCAGTCTACGGATTCCATCATTTGCAGATAACGGATGCTGTCTTCATGGCAGACCATGACCTGTTTTAAATTTTAAAAGCGAAAAGTTATGAGCTGCTATTGTGGCCAGAGTGTTTCCTGCCGCTCCACATAGGCGGATTGTTGGAAGCAGGCAGATAGGAAGGCACAGTCGATGCCAAAAACCGCCGGTGAGGTCGGTAGGACTTTTGCGGCTGCCGTATCCCGTGTCTGAAACTATTTTGACCTTATAGTTTGCCGTTACTTCCGAGGAGCATTGTTCCATGGAAAGATGTGCCGGGTAAAGAATGCCTTCCCGTGCTGCCCAAGCGGGTATTTTTTTCTGCTATTTGACGTCCCACAATTTGATGATAGCGGCAGGTACGTCTACTGTCGGATACTTGTGTGCTTGTAAAGCAAGGTTGCGTACGTTGTCTTTGCGATGCTCCCGGATAAATCGGAGTTTCTTCAGTCAGTGTCATGGGCATTGTTTGAGTAACGGTGCAAAAGATAGCGATAATTGTGATATGATTGAGGAGTTTTGCCAGCAGACAATCGGCAGGAGGTAGACCGGTTGTCTGCTGAGGCTTTATTGAATCAGGGTAAACTCTACAGGTTGCCCATGCTGGCATTCCACACTCAGTTGGGTTGTGCCGGTCCGGTATGTCGTTTTCACTCTTTTGTCGTAAGCAGACACATGCCATTTACCTTTCAGTTCCAACTCTTTTATTATGATACGGCTGGGTTCTTTGGTTGTGAATGTCTTTTCCGCAATGTTGAGGTCGGGGAGTACACACACTCATTACCAAGGCATTATTCTCTTTTTGATACATCACCATTGTTTCTGCGGGCAAGAAAGAGAAACATTATCGGCAGTCGGTTTGGTATCTTCAAAGACAGCGTATGCCATGGTGCCTGTCAGAACATCATTTACGGCATGCATCTTGCGGTCGCGTTGTATCACTTTGTAGGTGGCTGCCGGCACATGGGTCTTCAGTTCTTTCCAGAAGGCTGTATCCATACCATGTATTCGTAGCTTCCATCTTTGGGAGCTGTTCCGTGAGCTATCCATGCCGACGCAAATGTTCCGGTAGTGGGGGTGCGTAACTTTTTCGTGGCGCGATTCCTGTTCTGTGATTTGTACCTTTACCTTTCCGTCTTTCACAAAATACAGGTTACCGCAGCCGTCTTCAAGGCAGACCGGTTGTGTATCCGAGGCAGGTAGTTCCTGTTGCAGCCCTATTTGCTGTTCTTTTTCTCCGGTAATCCTGATGAAATCTTTTCCCGGTCGGAAGACGTGTTGGAAAAGCGTTGTTTCCGTAGGATAGTCGCTGTTGCTGTTCTTGATGTCTGTGCCAAGGCAGATTAAGCGGTTATCGAAACAAAATACCGACTTTCGTGCTACGAAATCGCCGGTAAAGTTTTTAAGGTCTCGTTCCATTAATTTCATGGCAAACATTCCGTTTTGGTTTTTCAGAGAACTTGCACCGGCGAATTTTTCCTTGGAGCGTGCCATGGTAGTACCAGGCAGAGGACTGTTCAACAGTTCGAAGGGCAGGTGTATGGTGGTGGTGCCGGGCAGTCGGTTCCAATCCCAGCCATTTTCATTGTAACCGCTGGCTTTGCGGGAAGGAGCCCCCATTATTTGTACCGAACCGTAACTTTGATACCGACCGTACCGGTTGTCTTTTTGTGTAAATTTCCGCTCCCCATACATCTGTGTTATATCCTTTGAGCGTAACCATCCAGTTATTGCGGCGGAAAATGCCGGCAGAACCGTAATTGTATACAAAAAGCCTTGCGGCGCTGTTGCCGGAAGTATCCCTTTGTTGTTTGAAGCAAGCGGCTTCAGGGGTATTACGTTTGCAAAGGCGCAAATAGTCTGCGGCCAGTTGATGATCAAACGGTTCTCCTTTATCCGAGAAGTCTCCGGATAGGGCAAGGTAGGCAAAAGCGTCTATGTCGTCATCTTTCATGGAACCGCCGAAAGGATGTCTGCCACTGATACCTACGCCCCATTCGTATTTGTTGCAATAGTTGCGCATGGCGATAAGAGCGGATTTCAGTACCTTTCTGGCAGATAAGGTCAATTGATAAGAAGTCTTGTTAGTCAGATTGATGAATTGTCCCAGCATAGCAAGTGCTCCCGTGGTATAGGCCGGATAAAAGCCGCCATGGTGAAAAGTGGTACCGTCTACCTTAATACCTCCAATCGTACCGGGAGTATATCTCAACGACGTGGATACCCAACGTGAAAGTCCTTTCAGTGCGCGAACCCTTTCTCTCTCATCCTTTGTCATCATGGCTGAAACAATTTTAGGCATCAGCAATGTATGCCATGTATCCAGTAACTCGTCGCGGTTTTTGCCGCATGCCTTACGGGTTTCCTGTAAGGCTGCCCAGAACGATAGTGTTGAAAGGATATTATCGCATGTGGGAGCTTGCCGTATTTTGTCGCGCATCAGCCAGGCTGTGGTGTATATTTTCTTATCTGATAGCCGTAATGGTGGTTGGTTCCCATGCCGCTTCCGAAAGCAAATCCTTGGTTCATGGCATAGTCCCAGACTAAAAAATATTTGTGTTCTGCATCTTTGGATTGATTGTAATAGGCATCATAGGCAAATCCGGAGAGCATTGTTTCCAGATCGTTGAGGGATATTTCTCCCTTTTTTGCGGTTCAACTTGTCATCGGGAACTACAAGAGGAGCTCCTGTAAAGCCGTTTCCGGAGCGTTGTATCTGTGCTTTTTGGAATGTAGCATAGGCTTTGTCGATTTTGCCTTGTGAAACTTTATCCGCTGTCAGGACTTTTGTCAGCCGTTCTTCTATGGTTTGTAATTCCTGTTTCTCTGTCGGAGTCAGCGTAGCAGGAAGAGGCAGGTCATATTCCAGCTGTTCCCATTGCCATACACGACACCAATGCCATAAGTCTCTAAATGTAAGTGAATTATTGTAGGACATCTGCATGTCGGGAGTAGTGCGTTGATTCATTTCTTTTTACGGGGGAAAAACGAGACGGTCGAAGAATACGCGTCCGTTGTTGTCCGGAGCAACGATACGGTAACCGGCGATTGTATTCTCTTGCTTATCTCCTTTCATGTGGGCAAAGCCTATCCAACAGGCACGCCAACCCTGAGCGTTTAGCCGGAAACCGAACCTATAAGATATATGACCCGTTGGAGAGAAGAATTCAAAGCACAGCGAATCTTTTCTGGCTTGTTCGTTGTAAATCCATAGTGTAATCCCGCGCTTTTCTTTTGATATGGAGTCCAGATGTAGGGGAGTATCTAGTTTGACGGTGAGCACGGAACGGGGAGAGAATTGCCATGCAAGGCTTCTTTTCCCCTTTTCTTTGTAGAACTCTTCTGAGGAAGAGAGTTCGTTTGGTTGTACTGTGCAGAAGGATTGTGGCACTCCTTTTTCAAATCCGGTTGTCTGTGCAAAGAGTATGTTGCCAAGGCATAAAAACAAACAATATAACAAATAGAATCGGTACATATTTCGAAATTTTAGCAGGTATGAACAAAAAAAAGAGGTTGTCTCCGATGTAGAGGCACTCTGCCGCCATCTCTTTCCGGACGGAACGGCAGACTGCTTCATGCCATGAAACAACCTCTTTCGGTTAAGTTAATAAAAAAAGTTGAAGGTTAGAAGAATTGTAGTTCTTTTATTTAGGTTATTGCCAATATTTATTCTGTTCCAATTTGCCGTTTACATCCAGTTCTTTTTGTCGGAATGGGGAGGAACTGGTGTTTTTCTTGTGTACGTGCTGCATAATCGCGTGCACCGATAAACTGGTTTCCTGTAGCCCAGCGTTTATCTTGAGTCGCAGCTCCTAATTTGTCGTGTACGGCTTCTACATAAATACCCCAGCGTACCAGATCATATTTCCGCAGAGACTCAAAACAGAGCTCACGGGCACGTTCGTCACGGACGGCTTGTTGGAAGTCTGTATAGGACAAACCCTCCAATTTGGATATGCCTGCACGTTGGCGTATCTCATTAATGCATTCGTATGCTAAATCCGTAGGTCCTTGATGGGCTTCATTTTCTGCTTCAGCCAGCATTAAAGGACATCACCATAGCGTAAAACTCGGATAGTTTTCAGGAGTATAACTCTTCTCTTTCATAGAAGAGGTTTCCCATTCGCGGCGGAACTTTCCCATGAACGTTGGACAATCTGTTTGTTTGTCCATGTTTTCTTGTTGTCGTTTACATCATACCAATAAGGAGCGATGGACAAGTCGCGGCGCTTATCGTTTTCTTCGAATAAATCCCAAAGTATCAGAGTGGCTGCATAAAAGCCATAGGCGTATCCCTTACCGGTAGCTTTGGTGCATTTTTGAAGATTGCCTATAACATTTCCTATACGCCCGTCTGTATAGTTTCCTATGCCGTCGGCAGTACGGTTACCGATAAATTCGGCTTCCCAGATGCTTTCATTGTATTCGGTATCATATTTGTCGGCTGCCATGTTCTTCCAGATAGCATAGATATCCGGATTCATCTTATGCTTATTCGACTTTTTCACTTCATTGGCCCAATATGCAGCTTTGGCATAATAAGGCTGTCCGCCGTTGGCGGGATATCCGGCACGCCACAAGTATACGCGGGCAAGGATACCCATTACTGTATTCTTTTTGATATAAGAGGGAGACTTATCATAGGTCTGGTCATCAACCAAGTTTACGCATTCTTCCATTTCTCCGATAATCCAATCCAAAGCATCGGCATGGGGAGTTGCTTCTATGGATGAATTATTCACATCTTTGAATGAGGTCTTGCGGATGGGTACTTCGTACCAACCTTGTACTAACAGGAAGTGAAAATATGCACGGAGAAATTTAGCTTCACCTTTCATTCGTGTTTTCACACTTTCATCCATGTCGGCTTTGTCAACATTCTCAAGAAAAACGTTGGCATTGTTGATTCCTTTGTAAAGAGTCTCCCATGTACCCCATACATGTTGGTTTCCCGGATTATGGTCGTTGCCATAGACTTGACTTGCTAATTGTCCGCTTTGGCGCTGGTAGTAACTCAGGTCGTCTATGTTGGATATCATGCATGAGTAATTGTTTCCGTATACCTTCTCGTAGACCAAAGTATAATAGACTCCGGCCAAAGCAGCCGTACATTCACTTTCATTGGAGTAAAAAGTTTCCGGAGCGGTGAAATCATAAGGCTTTGTATCCAAAAAACTGTCGCAGGAGCTCAGCATTATGGCAGAGCATAATGTTAAAACTGTTGCATGGAATAATTTATATACTGTTTTCATATCAGTCTCATTTTTAATATTTGGTTAGAATGTTACATTTAATCCCAATGACATACTGAAGGCGCGAGGGTATGGAGACCAGTCAAAGCCCGGTGTCAATGGAGAATTACGGGTAGAAACTTCCGGGTCGCTTCCGGAATAACCGCTGATAGTAGCAATGTTTTCGGCAGAAAGGTAAACACGTGCGCTGCTTATATGCAAGGGCTTCAGTGTTTTTGCCTCGAAATTATATCCCAATGAGATGTTCTTGAGTTTCAGGAAAGAGCCGTCTTCCACATAGAGTGAACTGTATTCATTGGAACCTTGCGCCCGGGCTCTCGGTATGTTGCTGGTGGGGTTTTCCGGAGTCCAGCGGTTAGTATAGGCAGCAAACATATTGGTATTTTGTTTGGCAGCAGGGTTTTCGAACACCATGCGGTTGGCATTGAGAATATCATTGCCATAGCTCCATTGGAAGAAGATGTTCAAGTCGAAGTTTTTCCAAACCAGATTATTGGTAAAACCACCTATGTGTTTGGGTTGACCGTTACCGATAGTGGTCTTGTCCTTATCGTTGATTTCGCCTTCACCTGTCAGGTCACGGTATTTGGGGTCTCCCGGTTGAGTACCGGCTACGTAATACGGATGCCTTCTTTTTAAGGTATATACCTCTTTGCCGTTTTCATCTATTGTTTTGTTGAAGTCCTCGTATTTGTAAGTTCCGTCATAGATGAAGCCGTACATTTTACCGGCAGATTCACCTACTTTGCTGATATATGCCGGAGTGGTTTTATATTTGTTATCCCAACTGATATAGCTGGTCATATAAGGTTGTCCTGAGTTCAAGGCTATGATTTCATTTTTGTTGAAAGCGATGTTGAAGCTGGAATTCCAACTGAAATCTTTAGTTTTGATATTGGTGGTTTCAAGGTGATTTCCAAACCGCTGTTACGCAATTTTCCAACATTTAAGGTAGCAGAAGAGAAAGCCTGAGCTGGCAGATATATCGGCATCAAGCAACAAATCCTTGGTGGTTTTGATGTAATAGTCCATATTCAGGTTAATTCGTCCATCGAGGAAGCCGAGGTCCAGACCGAGGTCCAATTGTTCGGTTGTTTCCCATTTCAGCTTTTCATTCTGCATGCTGCTCAATACATAACCCGGTACAAACTGACCGTTCCACGGATATTTGTAAAGATCGTCATCAGTGATGAGGTGTGCCATATAGTCATAATTGCCTATGCGGTTGTTACCGGTCTGGCCATAGCTGAAACGCAGCTTACCGTTTGACAGCCAGCTGGCATTTTCGGCAATGAAAGATTCACGCGCAAAAGCCCATGCCAAAGAGCCGGAAGGGAAATACCCCAAACGGTTGCCGCGGGCAAATTTGGAAGAACCGTCGGCACGCATGGTAGCTGTTATATAGTAACGGGAGTCGTAGTTATAATTGATACGTCCGGAAATAAGACATCAGTTTGTTTTCGCCTTTGGAAGAATTTACGGCCGGTGTGCTTCCCTTTATCGAGTCCTGCCATGCCGAAAGATTCATTGCTGATTTTTTCCGTCCGTATAGAATGTATATAGCTGGTATTTTTCTGAACAGACATACCGAGCATCGCATTGAAATTATGAGAGTTCTTGTTCAGTTGGTAGCTGAGTGTATTTTCGTTCAGGTAACTTCTTGCTTCGCTTTGGTATAGATAAGCGTTTATTCCCTTACTTTGAGTGTTGGAGGGATGGCTGTTACCGGTGCGTGTCTGAGAACCGTTGAATTCTTCTTCGTTTTTGTAGTCGGTTGATGTATATCCGGCTGTAACTTTCAGTTTGAGTTTCTTAATTATCTCATACTCGGCACCTATATTAAATTGGAGGTTATTGGTTGTCTTATGACGGTATTCGTTTTGAGCAGACTTCACGGGGTTAAATCGGTAGTCTTCACTCATATTGACACCCTCATCGTACATTTGGTTGAGAAGATCGCTTCCAGTAGGGAGATACCGGACGGAAAGACCATACGCTATACATATAGGCGGTAGACATGGAACTTGTGGCACCTGATACAGTAGGACCGTCCTGAACGGTGCTGGCATAGTTTCCTGTAAAGTCAATCTTCAGTTTGTTGTTTACTTTCTGGCTCAGGTTCACACGTCCTTGATAGCGTTTTACGCCGGAGTTGATGATAACTCCCTGTGTGTCATCGTAAGACAAAGATGTGGTGTATTTCAAGTCGCCTTGCGAACCGGTCATGGATATATGATGGTTATGGCTGAGAGCGGTACGGTAGATATAATCTTGCCAATCGTAAGATTGGGCATTGTGATAGGCATCCAGTGTAGGATAAAGTTCGGTTATATAGTTTTTCTGGAATTCTTCTCCGCTGCCCATGATTTCTTGTTGCAACATGACAAAGTCATAGGCATTCATCACTTCCGGTGTGTTTTTTACAAGACCTACTTTTACGCTACCGTTGTATGTAATGGTAGGTTTTCCAGCTCCGCTTTTTCTTTTTTGGTGGTTACGATAACTACACCATTGGCACCGCGTGCTCCATAGATAGCTGTGGCGGAAGCATCTTTCAAGATGTCTATGGATTCAATATCATTAGGATTTATTGATCCTAAGCCGGAACTTTCGGAAGGAACCCGTCGATAACGTAAAGCGGAGCTGTACTTCCGGTCAATGAACCGGCACCGCGGATTACTATATTAAAGTTATCTCCCGGTCCACCGTCACCGGATGAAACCTGTACACCGGCAATACGTCCTCCGAGGCTTTCGGTAATATTGCTGACAGGAGTCTTGGTCAAATCGCCCATATTGGCAGAACCGATAGAACCGGTCAGGTCACGTCTTCTGACATCACCATATCCTACAGCAACAACGGTCACTTCTTCCAAGGTTTGGGTATTTTCTGTCATTGTAATATCAAATTTACTTTGATTGCCTACTTTGACATTTTCCGTTTTATAACCAATAAATGAAAACTGTAAAACATCACCACTTTTTACATTGTCCAATTTAAACTCTCCGTTTAAATCTGTGGTTGTTCCATTGGTTGTTCCTTTAATTACAACACTTACCCGGGCAACTCTCCCATGGCATCAATTACTTTACCTGTAATCTGTCTTCCTGTCTGTGCCTGTACTGCTGTACAACAGAAAAGGATGAATAAAAGATTTAAGATAACTTTTGGTCTCATAAAAATAAAATTAAAAAATTAGGATGTGCAAATGTATGGATTGTATAAGAAATGTGAAATCTGTAATTGTCCATAAAAAGTACAAATTCATACATGTGGAGTTGTAACTAACCGCGATGCAGCCAATAAACAGCTATTGGCACGAAAGTATTATTATGTTACATTAAGATTTGCGGAAAAGGAATGTGGGTCAATTAGCTATGATCACCAACGGCTCTCGTTTTACAAGAGATTTCCATTTTGAGCAACTTGCACCGATTTATGCTGTAGCTGCTCAAGAAATAGAAGATTATATAAGGTCTTGTTTATTATAAACTGCTGCAATATTCTTGCGAATGGGGTTATATATAGAAGTATTTCTTAGAATTGTAGTAGCTTTATAGAATTGTGCATACTATCATATCTGCTATATCATATTGATTTTGTAATGATAACCAATATGAAGCATCTATTCCTAAAATTTCCTGTAGCAAAACAGCAACTTCAGGAGTTACAGCACGACGTCCCTTTATAATATCATTGAGTACGGAAGTAGGCATGCTCATAAGTGAAGCCAATTCTTTTTGCTTCATTTCTCTTGCATCTAATTCATCTTAATGATTTCACCCGGATGAATGGCTATACAAGGTACGCAATCGTTTAATTTGATTTTAGTCGCCATAATGGTTGGATATTTCTATTAATTCTATTTCAGTAATTATCAATGAATCGTCTATTGTGGAACTTTTGAAATATTAATCTCCAACGTCCGGTACATCTAACCGATTCAAAGTCTTTTAAGTCACCTTTCAATCGTTCATAATGCAGACTTCCGATTATAAATCTTCTATTCTTGTGGCTGCTTTTAAATGATTATATGCTTTTATATAACCTTTGATTACATCCTTAGGAAGTCTCTTGTATCTTTTGTCATTGGTGCAACCCTCTTCCAATAACTCAATTAGTGCTTCATCTTCTGTATAGATATTCATGCAATTCGTTATCTTTCTGCAAAGATAAGTATTTTATTCTTTATGATAATATATATCATAGAATAAATTATCAAATTTGATAATTACATGATATTGTTTTTCAAATAAACAATAAAAAAGGATATATTGTTTCGTGAAAAACATCTTTTCAAAATTATTGGTGTGTTAATGATTGGCAAACCATTTAATTCAATTAATATGCTGCACTTATTCTATTTTCTATGTTTATTTTATGCTCGGAATCTTCAAACATAATCTGAAAATCAATGCGAACTCTTTAAAATTGAAGAATCGGATTCAATGGCTTTGAATGTTTAACTTTTATTATCTATTTATCGATAGCTGTATTTTTCCGACTTTTAGTGATACTTCTCAATAATGTTCTTGAAATGAGCGAAGCGTATAATTCTTATTTACAGACTAATATATATACTATGTTTTGCTATTATCGTTTTAAACCGTTTGAAACTAATATCTAAACTACTCAAAACCAATATTCAAAAGGTTTCAAAACGTTTATATTTCCATTCAAATGAGGCTATATAGACTATCGTAAGCAATTCCGCTTGCGGGTAATCACTAAAACCATGTATAATTTTTCAAAAGACGGTATCGTAGTCTCTACGGTACTTGATGCACGTACTGCCAACAAAGAAGGCAAATATCCTATTAAAATCAAGGTTTATTATCAAAGAAAGCCCAAGTATTATTCTATTGGTATCTGCATGACAAAAGAAGAATGGAACAAACTGCCGGATAGCAAATCTTCTGAAAGCAAGAAAATCAGACAAGCCATTGAAAGTAGTTTTCTTTTAGTCCGTATGAATGTTGAAGCTTTGGCAGAGAAAGGAACATTCTCTTTTAATACGCTCAATTTGCGTTTGGGAAAAGCTACCGGTGATACTCTGAACAGTGCCATACGAGCTAAGATTGAGGAACTGAAAAACGAAGAAAGAATCGGGACAATGCAGTTCTATCAAACTACATTGGTAATGGTTGAGGAAGTCGGCGGCAAAGATATTCCATTTAGTACTGTTACGGTTGAATGGTTACAAAATGCGAAAGACTTTGGTCGAAAACGAGAAGTATTTCTACAATCGGTATGCACATGAGAAATATTCGTACTTTGATGAATGAAGCCAAGAGAGCCGGCGTTATCAAAGAATCGCAATACCCATTCGAAAAAGGTCTGTTCGAGATAAAGACAGGTATCGGAAGAAAGAAAGGATTGACAACGAAACAGTTGAAGGCCATTTTCGATTATAAGAGTGAAAATGAAACCACTAACAGATATAAAGACCTCTGGATATTCATTTACTTGTGCAACGGTATCAATCCGACAGACATGCTGAAATTGAAGTCCTCGGATATTGTGGACGGTGAAATATGTTTTTGTGAGACAGAAAACAGAGCGCACGACAAAGAATAGGAAAGAGATACGTGCAGTTGTTTCTCCCCAATTACAGGCAATAATTGACAAGTGGGGCAACAAACCGTTACCCGATAATTACATATTTCCTTATATGAAAGGGCATGAGACAGCCATAGAGCGTAAAGCGATTGTACGTGATGTTGTCAAGCGAATCAACAAACGTATGAAGTTGATAGGTGAAGAATTGGGTATCGGCAATATCACCACATACACCGCAAGACATTCATACGCTACCGTATTGAAACGAAGCGGAGCCAATATCTCTTATATAAGTGAATCCTTAGGACATACCGACCTGAGGACTGGTTAAGAATATAGTTAAAAAATACCTTTTTCTTTTATATTCCGACAAAAAAGAGGATATATGTAATGTCCGATGATTCATGTATTCGAGTATTACTAAATTCAAAATAAATAAAGTTATGGCACGAAAGAAAAAAGTAGAAGAAGAACAACCGGTGACTGCCGAAGTTGTAGAGACTAAAAAAGAAATCTTCAAAGAAAGCACCAAAGACTAAAATGTCTGCTCAAAAAAGAAAGCATACAGGAAACCGGTGTTCAAGAGCCGATTGTCAAAGAAGAAAATACGAAAGATTCTTTTAAAGACAAAGATTATACAATCGATGAGCTTATAGATATGTTAGGGCCGGATATTGATTGTGAGGATGATACAGAGTTTTCATTAACGGAAGATACTTCTTCACAAGAACAGGAATACACAATGGAGGATATGCTTGCTGTATTGGACGAGTCAATCGATAATGACGATGATGAAGAATGTGTTTCAGATGAAATACTTGATAAATTCGACAAAGGCACTCGAAGAAAAAAGGTTTGGGCGATGATTATTTTTTCAGAAGAAAGAAGAACGGCTTAAAAGAAATGGAGCTGGAGCATGAACTTCACGAATTCGCCATTGATGAAATGCTGAATGAATAAGAATATCTAATTTTGCAACCTGCAACAGTCTCTTTATGAGATGTAACTTTGTGATGTGCCTTATTTTTCTAATTTTGCATGGTCATGGCAACATGGCAGACATATTAGAAATTTAAGGTACACGAAAGTGTTTAACTGATTCTCCGGAATAAAGTCTGCAAACTATTAACGAACGGGAATAAGTTAGCATCTCTCGCGTCATATCCATATATGGCGTGTGGGGAGACTGTTGCTTGTTTTAGTTCAAGGGTTTTCAGAGCCTATTCCGTAAAATAGTTAGCAGCCCCTACGCTTTCGTATTTATAAACTTCTTCTGTGTGTGGGCGGGAAGAATGGAACAAATACTGGTAATTATGAAGAAATTTTTTATTAATGTTAGGTGCGGTAGTCAGGCAATGAAGTAAAGTTGTCAATCAAGGGAGAGGACGGGCAAGCATCATAATATTGGTATTAGTAAGGTTGTCAAACTGAGGATAAGATTATTCTGGTGAATCTTGCTGAACAAGATATTGTTGATTTGTTTTATAAACCCGGCCCTGATGATGATTATATATCTGTTAGCAATCAAAGTTATTACGGTTCATTGAAAACAATATTGGATAATCAAAGGAAATATTTATATTGCTTCT
>VOFI01003855.1_pt1 | contig 12962 bp, 14 predicted proteins | sample 5384131 | NCBI WGS metagenome assembly VOFI01 (sample SAMN12384728, study PRJNA508395) | human gut metagenome | isolation source: healthy gut H | host: Homo sapiens
GATAATTGAAACGCTGCAGTTATCAGGACTCTTATAGAATGGGATTCGATGTCGTGAACATCGGATTGGCTACTACTCCGACCACCGAGATTGCCGTGACTATGGAGAAGGCTTGCGGTGGAATTATATTGACAGCAAGTCACAATCCCAAACAATGGAATGCTTTGAAATTGCTGAATGAGAAAGGTGAATTTCTTAATGCCGCCGAGGGACAAGAAGTATTAAATATAGCTGCTGCCGAGGCATTCGATTTTGCAGACGTCGATCATTTGGGACGTTTGTATGAAAACAACACATATACGCAAAAACATATCGAGAGTGTTTTGGCATTGGATTTGGTCGATGTCGATGCGATTCGCTCGGCCGGATTCAAAGTAGCCATGATTGTGTAAATTCGGTAGGCGGTATTGTTATCCCTGAATTGTTAAAGGCTTTGGGAGTAAAAGACGTTATAGAACTGAACTGTACGCCTGACGGAAAATTCCCTCATAACCCCCGAACCTCTTCCGGAAAATTTAACTCAAATAGCCGGTGTAATGAAGGAAGGAAAAGCCGACGTCGGTTCGTTGTGGATCCCGATGTAGACCGTTTGGCAATCGTATGCGAGAATGGCGAAATGTTTGTCGAAGAATATACCTTAGTCGCTGTGGCGGATTATGTGTTGAAACATACTCCCCGGAAATACGGTTTCGAATCTAAGTTCTTCGAGAGCGTTGCGCGATGTCACACGTCTGTATGGACAACAATATAACGCCTCGGCCGTGGGAGAGGTCAATGTAGTGACTTTGATGAAACAGACCGGAGCGGTTATAGGCGGCGAGGGCAATGGCGGTGTGATTTATCCGGCCAGCCATTACGGTCGTGACGCTTTTGGTGGGTATCGCTTTATTCTTGTCGCATTTGGCGAAAGAGAAAAAGACTGTCAGCCAGTTGAAAGCCACATATCCGGCTTACAGTATAGCCAAACAGAAAATACAACTTACTCCCGATATCGATGTCGATGCCTTGTTGGTTGCTGTTAAGGAAAAAGTATGCTCAATACGATATTACGGATATCGATGGGGTAAAGATCGATTTTCCCGATCGTTGGGTGCATTTGCGTAAGTCCAATACGGAGCCTATCATTCGAGTGTATTCCGAAGCCCGTACTCCCGAATTGGCCGAAGAGACGGCTGCCGGAGTAATGGCTGTAATTGCAGAGATGACAAGGAAATAATCGATAGATAAATAAGTTTACAGAGAGACGAGGAGCTGTTATAAAGTTCCTCGTCTTTTTACTCCGTAAAGTTAGAAATTCCTGTTCAAGAGGTTTGCAATATCGGTGGTGAGGTTTTCCTCGGTGATAGTCTGTACGGTAGATAGTCGAATGAGTCTCAGACCATATTTATCGAGAATACAATCTTTTACTTGGTCTCGTTTTTGCTGGGCATCGGTTCTGTGAAAGTGCCAACCATCGACTTCGATACATAACAAAGGGGATCTTGGTCAACGAGTTGTATAACAGGAAGTCTATGTGGGTCATCGGATTGTTGGCGAACAACTTTTTTCTTTGTCGTTTAACAAGCTGTCGTTAGCAATGAGTCTCGATAAAGGGTAATGGCATAATATATCGGTATTTGTCAACCGTAGTTTGGTTATGCTCTTTTTGCAAAATATGATATATTATATTTTCAGACAGTTCACTTGTGTTTTTACTTTTTGATAACTCGAACTTTAAACGTTCGGTCGTATATTGCTTTGTAAAGCAAGTCGAATACGGAATGGAGTTTGCTTTCCTTTACTTCGAAATTGTTATAGCGGGCGTATGCTATGAGTTGACCCAAGTTACTGTCTTCTTTGATTTGATTTCCGTTAGTAACGACAAAAGTCGGGATTGGGCGCGAGAAATAGCAACATTCAACAGATTCGGATCGTCAGAGAATTCACTGATCGTATTGTCTACCATACTCATGATGATATTGTCGCATTCCCCGACCTTGATATTTATGTACGGTGCTTGCGATTTTTGTCCCGAGTTGTCGGTTGATGGCTTCGGCTTGGTTGCGATATGGGGTAATAATACCGACCGAACCATTATTAGTCAAGTTGGGTAATACTTCGGATTGGATAACATCTATTTCTCGCTGGTTATAATGTCCTCGGGCATGTTGCCCTTTTACTGTTTGAATGACGGTCACTACATTTTTTCTTCGCCTTTATCCTGCGTCATGGGAACTAACTCCCCATTATAAAATAGGTGATTGCAAAATTCAATAATTTTGGGGTGACAACGGTAGTGTTCCCGAAGCAATGTTTGGGGAGCATCGGTAAACACTTCGCAACAGGATTGTAGGAAACTGTGTGTGGTGGAACGATATTTCTCGTCTATCCGATAGGCGCTTTCGATGGCTTTCAAGGCCGTTTTTGTTCGTTCATCAATCACATTGGGTAGTTGTTTGTCATCACCTACAATTACTGCATTCATGGCGCAGGAGAGAGCCAATGCTCCGGTAGTTATATCGACTTGTGAGGCTTCGTCCATGATCACATAATCGAATACCCAGTTTTTGTCGATGCAATTTTTGGCAGTGTATGTAGTACTCAATACAACGGGGTATTCTTTCAGAAATTCTTCGGTTCGGGGTTTTATGTCTTTTACCGAAAATAACCGACGGTTACGACCTTGCCTCCCGATAAAGATTTGGTGTTTGAGCATTTGTAGCGACAAGTCCCGCAATGCACTTACATTTTCTGTTATATCGATTGATTTTAAAAACTCTCGCAGTTGGCGATTTCCGATTCAATCTCATTCTTTCGTGCCGTGTAATAGGCCGCTTCGATTTCACGGGTTATTACATCGGGGGATTGGTGTAAGAAAGTCCACATTTTGAATCCGAACCGGAACAGCCATTCGATGTAAAATACAGTACCAAGCTTTTTACTTTGTTCAATCTGTGTTTCGTATCGGCGTTTCAGGGTCAATAATTGTCGAGAAGGTTTGAGGTGTAACCAGTCGAAGTCAGAAACGATTGGTCGTTTCTGTAATTCGTTGTAACGAGATTCTATTTTTAACGCTTCCGCTTCTATTTTCAGTTTGGATAGAATGGTTTGTTTTTCAAATCCTTTTGATACAATTTGGAGTTTCTCATTTATCTCTTCGGCTGTTCTTCGCCATTCGGGAGTTCCCAATCCGATATGTCCGGTACTGCTGGCTGGTTTTCCACGAACGCTTCTTTGTTCTCTTTTTTACCGAGTTGGGCCACGAGAAAGCCTAATCCGATCTTTTTTGTCGGATAGTTTTTCTGCTACATTTTCTACGGCCGAGTTGTTGTTGGAGACTATGAGTACTGATTTCCCTTGTACTAATAAATTGGCAACAATATTCAGTATGGTTTGAGTCTTTCCAGTACCGGGAGGCCCTTGAATAATGCTTACCTGATGGGTTAAAGCGTTCTCGACTCCTCGTTTTTGACTGGCATTGCAACCGAACGGATAGAGTATTTGTCTAGGGGCGTTATATGTAGCCAACTTTGTTTTATCTCCGATAAACTGAGCCAAAGGGACATTATCGCGCATTCTATCCACAATGTCGTATTGCATTTTAGGATATTACCGATGCCTTCCATTTCGAGTCCGGTTTCCGCAGCCAGTTGGTTGAGGTATTTCCAGGTGTCGCCTCCGCATTCGTCGAGTGTCGTGCGGGAGACGTATACGTCTTTCTCGTCGTAATCCAGTTCTGCTCCGTTACTAAATACCGCATGGTAATAATAGCGGGTGTCACCGAAACGATACAGTTCCCGAATATCTTCTATACGCTTGTTTTTCAAGTAGAATCCACGGGTCTCGATGTCGATTCGTTCGACTTTCGTAAAGAATTTAATTCGTTCGTATCGGTAAGTATAGCTAATTGGGGAGGTTTCGAAAGTGATGTGCCACATTCCATCAGCGATTTCGAGATGAGCCACTTGTTTGGTAATAAACATCTTCGGCGTTCCCAGCCTCGATGTGTCGATTACCATATACTTTTTGGGATTCATGGCTCTCCGGGCAGAAATTATTCAATTTATCGCTTGGTGTACAGATAACTGTAAATACAGCCGACAAACAGGGCTCCGCCTACGATGTTGCCGAATGTGGCAGGAATGAGATTTGCCAAGATGAAATCGCTCCAACTTATCGCAGCTCCTTGCAGCATGCCTAATGGGATAAAGAACATATTAGCTATGCTGTGTTCGTAACCTATGGCGACGAAACACATGACCGGAAACCAGAGCCCCATCATTTTTCCAGCGGTGGAGTGTGCACTGAATCCAAGCCAGACAGCGAGGCATACTAACCAATTCGCTCCGATTCCTTTGAGGAAGACAACCCACCCAGACATGTTTACTTTGGCTTGTGCGATTTGGACGATGGCGCTTTTTCCACGGGTCGGCATCAACGATGCCCGTACACCATACCATTATATAAACAAAGAAAATCGCTCCTATGAAATTGCCTATATAGACAATCGTCCAGTTTTTCAATATGGGCATGATTCCGTATTTCTTCTTCATAAATCCGGGAATCAGCACGGCATTGTTACCGGTGAAAAGTTCTGCCCCGGCCAAAACGACCAAGATAAGTCCCAAAGGGAACATGCAGCCCGACAACAATTTTTGTAATCCCGGATTTCCTGCTGTCCATTCGGGGAATCCGTATCCGATGAGTAGGGAGAGAAGTCCTCCCATAGCGATGTAAATACCTGCCAGCATTGCGGCGACGAGCGTTCGAGGAAAGGATAACGAGATTTTATTCAGTGCTGCCCGTTCGGCTTGGGCTACTATTTCGGCGGGTGTAGAAAATGACATGATAAATTTGTAATTACGAGGATAGGAGACGGTTCTACATTGTCAAACCACAAACAAGATTTACCTTTTGTTATCTTTGTTATAGCAACCACAAATATTACTTTGATTGCCACATTTTTTATTGCTGGAAATTCGTCATCAAAGGTAGACAATTAAAATAATATACGCACTACTTTATTTGTTTTTATTATAAAATATTGTTTGGGAGGTTGGCGGGGGATTATCGAGGAAAATACTTAGAGGAATATAGTAAAAACGGCTGTCGATTTTCTATCGGCAGCCGTTTGGGTGATTGGGTGTACCGACAAATAAGTAAATCTATTTATCGGCCAGTTAAGCATGAATTTGTTTTATGGCTATTTGACGAGTACTTTGGTAACTCCTTTTTTCTGTATGGACAAGGTAGCAGCCTGCGTGCTGCATGGGAATGACTTCGTAATCCGTATGCAAAGAGGCATTCGTTATCGTTTTACCATCGAGCGAGTAAACGGTGACCTGTACTCCTTTCAATCCGGTCAATATGATGTTTCGTCCTTCGCTGTATATCGAGCTGTTGTCTGCTGTGTTATCTGCTATACCGGTACTGCCGGAAGTCAAGGTAATGTTGTCTATGGCTATGCGTGCACCGGCTTTTTCTGTTTTCCCACGGAAACCTAACTGTATGCGTTTATTGCCGGCCAATTGGTCGAGCGGGAGGCTTACTTTGGTCCATTCGTTAGAACCGTCCGATCGAAGAGCCTCGCTTGCTGCTTCGTAGATTGTGCCGTTTACGGTGGTTTCTACCGTCAGTTCTGCGTCTTCCGTGTGCAGGTAGAATTCAAGCGTGAGTTTGTCTTGCCCGGTAATGTTGATAATAGGGGATTCAAGGCGACTGTCATCTGCTTCCGCTTTTTTATTTACCAACATGGCGTAGCCGTTATCTTCATCTTGAGCGTCCAGAGAACCGCCGTTCTGATACATACCCCACGCATCATCTCCGCCTACGGTAGCTACCGACCATGTTTCGGTGGAAACGTTTCCTTGGGTAAACGATTCGGCGAAGGGGGAATGCGAGAGGCGTACCCAACATAATGCCGAATGGGGTGTAAGCACCCCTTACCTCCGGCAGACACGGCGCAGATGTATCCTTGTGTGTAAGTTTGTTTGGTAAGCCCGGCAGTTGTCATGAGATAAGAGGTTTCTTTTATGCCGGTAGCCATGTCTATTATACTGCCGAAAAGGTATGTCCCGTAGTTGTAAGTCAGCTCTTCGGGATTGATGAATCCTCCGTTGGCTCCTGTTTCCGCCGGGGCATCCCACGTCAATAGAGCGGCCTGGTCGTTTTCATCGTCCCAACTGGCAATGAGGTTTTGTACGTGTTGCGGGATATCCGTGCCGATGAAAACAGACTTTTCGGCATCGCGCCCGCGTCCTTGTTCATCGTACACGATGACGTTATAATGGTTCATACCTTGCACGCCATCGACCGTGAAGGAGTATTCTTTCCCTTTTTCCACTTCATTTTCAGTTAGGATAACGTTCCCTTCCTTGAGAATCTCGATTTTGGAGAGGGTGGTGAGTTCATCGCCATTGATGGCTTTGGTCGGGGCTTTGAATGTCAGAACAGCTTTCAAGACGCCGGTCGGATCGGGAATGGCGGTGAAGTCGGTTACCGAATCGGGAGCGGTGGTCGGTATGAACGGCTCGATAACGATGTCGTCTATGTAAAGCAGATACATACCTTGGCTGGTGTGGTGGAAGCCGAAGTAGTAAGTGCCTGCTTCCTGTACTTCAATGACCGATGACTTTTCGAGGTAAGTGTCACCGCTGACTGTGTAGTCTCCAAGCGCATTAAGCATACCTTCAACCGTGTTTTCGGAACCGAATGCGGTGCTGAAACTTTCTGTGTAGAATTCGCCGTATCCTTTTGTTTTGAATGACAGTTTATACAGATAATCCGTTCCCAATTCGATGGGAGGTGTGATGATCCAGTCGTCGGCGTTCTTGTCTAACTGGTCGCTTCCGGCGGCATTGTTTATCCAAGCCCAAGTCTTGCCGTCTTCGTTGGCATCGATAATGGTGAAGATGTCGAGTGCGCTGGCGTGGTCGAACGTTTCTTTGAATTCACCCTTGAACGCCGAGCCGAAGCGGATGCGGTTCGATTCGGTGGCGACTCCCACTTTTTCAGCTACCGCTGTTACCGTGTAGTAGTAATTGCCCAGCACGTCTGGCAGGTCTTCCGTGAAAACGGTCGCCGTATATTCGGCGTTTATCGTATCATTGCCGGGGTAGCGCACGAGGATATATTTCAGTAGTTCGGCGTCGAAGTGTCCGCCGTTGGCTCCATTGACAGGAGCTTCCCAGCTTATGGTGGCATGGTTGTCTTCTAGTGTGAATTGCAGATTACCTACGGCTGCGGGGCTATCTACGCCGGCGTAGATTTCGATTTTGCTTTTTACACCGTCACCTTCGGCGTTCGATACGAAGGCTTCCACTTTGTGCGTGCCTTCCGTAAAGGTGTAAGGTGTGGAAAATTCGGCTCCGGCAACGACTGTTGCGTTTTCGAGCGTGAGCTTTTGGTGGTCGACGTAGATGGATACCTCCAACGAACCTTCCAGCTTGTCTCCTTCGAATGTTTTGTCTGGGGCGGTGAAGGTAATGTTGGCATCTAATCTTTCCGGCGAAGTATAGTTTACGCTCAGCTTATCGACGGCTGCGGGTGCTTGATGGGCTGCTGCCGGTGGTACAGTGTAAAGTCCGAGCAGGACGACGGTTTCGTCATAATCGCTCACGAGTGAAGCCTTGCCGTTGTCGAGGTTGACTTCATAGAGGGCGGATTGCAATTTGTTGTTGATGGCAGCCCAATACATTTTACCTGTGTTCAGGTCGATAGTTGCGCTTTTGACTGTTTGAGGGCATGATCCCAGTGGCGCCGATGGAGGCTGCCGTGCCCGTGGCGGTGTTGATAGTGTAAAGGTTGCCATCGTCGGCTATGCCGTAAAGCGTCCCTTCTTTGTCAAAAGACAGAGTGAAGTACATGCGGTCGCCAGTGCTTGCCACTTGTGTTGGTTGCCCGGTGAGTAGGTCGACCGTGCAGAGCCTCGTCGTACCTGCTTCGGACATGAATTGCCCGTAGATGGTTTTGGTCTTGCTATCGTAAGCGAGGCTGATAGGATAGTTGTCGTACGAGGCTTTGAGTGTCTGCTGTATGTCTCGCGTCCAGCCGTCCGTGTCGAAGAGGTAGTAATTGACGCCATACACGGTAGAGCCGTAGGTCGTGACTCGGTATCCGCAGAATTTCCCGTCGGCATAGACGGCTGCCGACAGATTGAAATCGGCTGCTGTTTTGACTGGCGTGAAAGTGGTTCCTTCCTCTGCGGGGAAGGAATAAATGCCGAATTCCCCATTTTCGGAAGTACTCCACTTGGAAGAGTAGGTCATACAGCCGAACAGTTCTACACTTTCTGCGAAAGCAGCGGTTTTCAGGGAATGACGGATAGCAGCAGTTTGCTTGCGGATTGTTTTCTGCGGGTTGTTCTCTATGGCGGACAGTTTCTCTAACTGTGCCACTTTGTTGTTTGATTGGGCTTTCAAGTCTCCCAAACCGTTTACAGTGCATACAAGCAGCACTGCCAAAAACAAATTTAAAACTCTTTTCATGCGATAACTAAAATTTGATGAATATACGATGGTTTTTAATACCTATTTATTATTAAAGACAAAAATAGTTGATGAAAAGAAAGCAGAAAAATATAAATCTTCTCAATTTGTCAATTTTGATAATTTGCGAAAAGATTGAGGGTATGCCGGGAAATATCGGCTGAGGCATACGACTCTGGTTGGATAAAGAGGATTAGCTGTGTTTAAAAGTGGGTTGAGAGGGATTACGAGTCCAAATGTAGTTTTTTTATTTCTTGGCGGAAACGGGAAGGAGGAACTCCCATTTCTTTTTTGGAATGCTCTGTAAAAAAAGAAGAAAGTGAGTTGTAGCCGAGCGAATCGGAAAGCACTTTCAGAGGAATGTCATTTTCAGGCTCAGATAACAGAGCGAGCGCTTCCCGGATGCGGTATGAATTGATGTATTCGGAGAAAGAGGTGTTTTGCTCCGTAAACATGCGCGACAAGTAGGTGCGGTTGGAGTGAAGCCGTTCTACGAGCATGTCGATGGAGATACTGTTGCTGCGGTATAAGTGTTCGTCGTTCATCAGCTTTTCTACGGCATCAAAGAGTGCTTTGTTTTTCTGGCTGGTGTTTACCAGATCGGTTTTCTCGTCCCGTTGTTCGAGCAGTTGTCTTTCCCGCTGACGGTGGGTGTCGTATAATATCACCAGTTGCCGGTACATGTGGTTCTTCCGTACATAAAGTACATATAGAGCTATGAGTATGACGGCTATGAGCCCGGTCACGAAGACGGCTAATTGAAGTTTCCGGTTCTTTTCAGACAAGAGCAGTTCTTTTCGGCTAAGTTCTTTTTCAGCTTTTTTTCTGTCTCGTAGTTCAGTATCATGTGGCTGAATGAACGTTCTTGTTCTATATTAAAAATGCTATCGGCAAGAGATTGATGTCTTTCCTTATGTTGGGATGCCATAGCAATATCTCCTTTTTCTTGAAATAACTCGGCCATACCTTTGTAAAATTGGAGGCGGTAATAGTAATGGTTTTGCTGTTCGGCCAGTATAAGCCCATTTTGGTAAGCTGTATTTGCTTCGTCGTAACGTCTTTCCGCTTTCAGAAAGTTGCCGTAATAAAGGTAGGCTTCGGTGAGTACGTCTATATTGGTGCGTTGCGTGTGGTTTAGTACTTTTCGGAAATATAGTTCGGCTTGTTGAGGTTTTCCAATGGCGGCAAGTATGTTCCCGTGGATTACGTCCGGTTCGTCGGTGTTGGCCATATGTGTCGCAATGGCGGTGGCTTCAGATATATAATGTAGCGCTTCGTCATAATTTTTCGAAAGATAGTACATGGTGGCAACGTTCAATGCGCCGAGAAAGCGTACATAATCATTATGTAGTTTGCTTCCCCCTTCGTATACCTCCAATGCGTATTTCATACCTGAGGGGTCGTTTCGAAGGTAGTAAATCCTCGTCATATTGCTTAAAATGATATAATAATTTGTTTTATCCTCACTTGCGTCGGCATATTGCAGAGCTTCTTGGAAGTAGGCGAGGGAGGCATTGTAATTGAGTGTCGTATTGCGTGCGTTTATTCCTAACCCGTTGGCTATAATGGTCTGTATATAGGTGTCGTGATGTTCTTCTACATAGGGAATAGCTGCATTAAAATACGTGAACATGGAGTCTGCTTGGCCGGAAAGTATATAAGCTTGTCCGATGTATGCGCCCACATAGGCTTGTGTTTTTCTTGTCGTGGTTGGCAATGGCTTTACGGTAGTAGGTTTTAGCTGTGTCTATCAGTATTTCGTATTCTCCTTTACGTACGTACTCTCCCCAACTTTGATAAGTGCGTAGGAATCTGTATGTGTTGCAGGCGTCTGTACGGTCGTGGCGTTCTTCTCCTGTTCCTTACAGCCGGAGAGAAGCAATATTATCAGAAATATGTATGATAAAATGCTGTTCATTCGAATGCTGATTAAGAGCTTAAAGTCGGGTAATCATTACCAGTTTATCACTCTTTTTGTGGTATGTGCAACCGGTAGGTCTTGTTTGTTATTTAACAATATTGTACCTTTTGACAACAAAGATAGTGCAAAGAAAAAGCACAGGCAAATTTACAGGTTCATAAAAGTGCTGTGCGATAGGGCGGAAGTACCCGCAGTGCGAGGGGGAATACATTCTACAATCAAACGTTTTTTGCAATTCCTCTCCTTTATATTGTTTCGTAAAGCTACGGAACATGGCAGGAGAGAGGTCGATGCTTGGCTCTGTTTCCGTTATTGGCGGTATTTTTCGACATATCCATTGAATTAACCCCTCCGTCACTTCGTGCCACCTCCCCTATATTTTGCTATGCAAAACACAGAGGAGGAGGTTTAATACTCTTCTATCGCATTATTTGACATATTCATTGAATTAACCTCTCCGTCACTTCGTGCCACCTCCCCTATATTTTGCTGTGCAAAACACAGAGGAGGAGGTTTAATGCCCTTCTATCTCATTATTTATCAATGAGACGGATCGTGTTTGTCCTTCTCCCTCGCCGTGTCCAATGGCATTGCGGGGTATCGTGTAAAAAAATATAGGGAAGAGACCGAAGAAACGGTAGTTCCTGAGGAGAGGGTGTGAAAAAGATGGCATAAGATTTTTGACTGTAAGGGTTAACCCCCTCGTCCTGCGGACACTCCCCTATATTCCCTTACGGTAAACACAGGGGAGAGGGCTAAAATGCATTTCGAACATCTTTAAAACTCCTCCCTTGCCGTGCCTCGTAGCCTTGCGGGGTGTGGCGCAGCCATAGGGGAGGTGGCACGTAGTGACGGAGGGATTGAGAAGATATTATATAATCTTTGATTGAGGAGTTAGAGGTATAAAACGGGTAATCCCCATTAATTATCGACAGAGCCCTGATTGTTTTTGATCGTTTTTTGGGTGTGGATATATGCCTCTGCCCCGTATTCCACAAGAAAATGGGATACAGGGGGTTGAGATGTGTATTTGGAGAATGAAATATTTTCTTTTATTCCCGCCTATTGCAGCCGAAAGAGGCGGCATGGAATCCGGGATTCGGTTCACCGATCGGAGTTCTTACGTAGGTTTCGCACCAGATATTGCCGGAAAGAGGCGAAAGGGGATTGGGTCGATATTCCGGTGTATCGATGTGATTCGTAAGGTTCTTTTCCCGGTTCCCGAATCCATTTTCTAATGATTCGGAGGTGTCTCCGGGTTTTCTTTCGTATGAATCGGATTCTTTTTCTTTCTGTTTTCGGGGGTCGATGCGGTTTCCGAGGCGGCTTTTTCGTTCTCTTCGTTTTTTCTTTCCTCTTGTTTCCTGAGCGCTTCGCGCCGGCAGGCTTCGAATCGTTCGCGTTCCTCCCGTTCCTCGGGTGTGTCGAATATCTCTTCGTGGTCGACAAGGTACTGTGTGGACTCGATGTCGTATAGCCCGGCTTTCCGAAAGAGTTGGTTTCTCTTTTGGTAGTGCCAAGCGAGTGTTCCATCGGCTTGCATTTTCTTCCGGTCGCAGCGGGGACGTTTTCTCTCTTGGGAATGTCTTTCGAGCTTGTCGATACATCGAAGGACGGCGAGCAGGGTCAACCGGTCCTTTTTAGGATCGATTTCGAGGAGCATCTTGTAGTACTTGATCAGGGCTACTTGACGGTAGTTCTCGATTTCTCCTCTTAAATCTATGCTCGTATCGAATCTTGTATCTATCATCGCTCGTTTGTTTTTTCGACAAAGGTATATTCTTGTTGTCGGCAGTTTATGGCATGATGATACTTTGATGAAAGAGACGTTCTTACCGTTTTTTTATTTTTGTTTTTCTGTTATGGACTTGTCACAATTTTTTGGAAAATAAATTTATAATGGAACGACTCCAATGCCGGGGCGATCCAGCAGTGTTATTTTTCCTTCGACAATTTTCACTCCATCGAATAGATCGTTGGATATAAGCAGGTTTCCGTCAAGGTCGGCCCAGTGGGCTAACGGCGACAGTTGTGCTGCGGCAGAGATGGCACAGGAGGTCTCGGTCATGCAACCGATCATCACTTTCATATCCAAAGCTCTTGCCAATATGGCCATTCGGTAGGCTTCGCGCATACCGGTGCTTTTCATTAGTTTTATATTGATACCATCGTAGAGCCCGTATGCCCGTCGTACATCGGGCATACGTTGCAAAAATTCATCGGCGATGATAGGCAGAGGAGCGCGTTCGTGGAGCCAAGCCTGTTCGTCTATCTTTTCTTTGGGCATGGGTTGTTCCACGAACAGGCAGTTTTGTTCACTAAGCCATTGTATCATTTCGAGCGCATACTCCTTATTGTCCCAACCTTGATTGACATCGACACAGATGGGGCGGTCGGTCTCTGAACGAATGATTTTTACCAATTCTTTATCGTTGTCCAATCCCATCTTGATTTTCAATACATTGTAGGGGGATGCTTCCCGCAGTTTCTGACGGACAACTTCGGTATCTATCCCGATAGTAAAGGAGGTATGGGGCATTTTTCGGGGAGAGTCCCCATAACCACGGTTGTCCCAT
>VOFI01004297.1_pt1 | contig 12908 bp, 12 predicted proteins | sample 5384131 | NCBI WGS metagenome assembly VOFI01 (sample SAMN12384728, study PRJNA508395) | human gut metagenome | isolation source: healthy gut H | host: Homo sapiens
CGAGTTCTGATAATTCCGCATAATCGTCTGTTTTAGTTTCTTTTAAGTGGCTTCGTGCCACCCCTTTTGGGAAACTTTTGCAGACTATTTGCAGGAATGATAAGCAAATATAGCGAAAATATGGACAGGTCAAAGCGGTTTACCAACTTTTTTCATAATTTTGTAGTTATGAAAAAGAGCGTCAACTTCTTACCCGAAAATAAACGGAACGACCTGAAACAGCTTGTCGATCTGGTTCGCCGGAACATAAAGGATGTCGGCATGGGTGACACGCCGGAGGAAAAACGGCTGTTCGACCTGCTGCAACGCGCCTACATCGAATCGCGCTACAACCCCGATTTCGAGATCACGAAGGCCGACATCGACGCCCTGCTGCCCAAGATCGAGCTGCTGCGCGACGTGGTGGAGCAGGTCTGCAACGAACGGCTGGCCTACTACGACAGCCGGATCGAGAAATAAACGAATTCCGCAGGTATCCGGAAACATCTGCCCGTCCCTACTATCACCCGACCATTCCTCAGCATCCGGCCGGACGAAACTCCATCGCCGGCATTATCGTTTTCCCCGACCGAGAATACAATATAGTATTTGATAATAGTAAATATAATATTGCACCACACGAAACAAATCCGACCGACAATACAACACAACATTGTACTGCTACAAAATAACATTGTATAATATGAATGACCCCGACCAAGAATACAACACAATATTGCACTATGCAAAATAATATTGCATATCAACCCTGCCGAGTCGCCGATATTCCGTTCAGAATCTACATCTTTTAAGCGGCACCCGTCACCGTCGGAAACTTTTGCGGACTATTCTCAGAACGATAAGCAAATACAGCCGTTTATGGGATTTGCAAAGAAATCCGCGTCAAACCGATCCTGCCGGAACGCGCCGACGAGGACAACGCCCCGCGGTAAACGATCTTTCGGAAGATATGCGCGAGAAGCCGGACAACCTCTACGAGGCGATCGCCGCGCGCGGCGAAGGCGCCGCAGGAGCCCATCCGGAAACGCCGTCGTCCTTTGCGCGACGATCCGCATGAAAAAACCGTCTGCAAAAGATTTGCGACGGTTTTCGTTTCGTTCGACGCCTTGCGGCATCTTCGGATTTTCGAGCCGAAACCGAGATTTAACTTCGCTGCGCTCGTTTTATCTCTTCTGCTTGCCGCAGGGGCGCTATCGAACCTGTGCAAGTCGCTGCGCGACAAACGGGCCGAAACGAAAAAACCGCTTTCAAGCTACCTTGAAGCGGTTTTCCCTTTCGTTCCTGCGCCTGCGGCGCTTTCGCAGTTTCGAGCCGAAACCGAGATTTGAACTCGGGACCCCTTCATTACGAGTGAAGTGCTCTACCGCTGAGCTATTTTCGTAAACAATAGTAAATCAACGCTTTATTGGCATTGTATCGTCTTATCCTACTCGTTATGGGAAGTCTATGGGAAATTTTTCCACCACCTGCAAGTGAATAAAATGTGTTATAAGTTTCTAAATTTCACTATGTTGTCCTTTCGATTACCCATAGTCCAATGTAAAGTGTATTTCCATAAGTGCATAATATTTTAATTGTGAATGAATTAAGTTGATTGTGAGAGGCTAGCCGACCCCTTCATCTATTTCTAAAAAAACAGAGGACAAACATTGCAAAGGGGGTATATTTAAGCCCCCTTTGCAAAGTCTGTCCTCGTAACTCGTGGAGAAAACGCGCAGGAAAAATTTCCCCTTTCCCTGCTCTCCCCTTTTAAGATTGTTGAGTCGCTTTTGGTTCTGTGGAAACAGCAAGGATAAACATTGTCAAACAGTCTATATTAAGACCCCTTGTCAAAGTCTGTCCTTGTTTCTTTTTATATGAACTGTTCCAAATACTTCTCGTTGAAACCCGTCAGCGGGAAACGGTACTCTTTCTGTTTACCCTCTACCGATGTATAGCCGAATACGGCCGTGTCGCTCTTGATATGGGCTTCGAAAAGATTGAGCTTGCAGCTGGACTTGGGTAAATCTATGATATTTGGCAATACAATGGCGAGATGACCCTCTTCTACGGCCTTTGGATTCAGCAGATAGGAGAATCCTACCATATAACGACCCCGTTTCTGGAAACAGACGGTCATATCTTTCGTAGGGTCGATGTCGAGTTCAAAAATATAGGTGAACTCTCGTGGTGTAGGATCGTCGGTTCTGCGTCCCACGAACAGACAGATGCCGTAATTATTATCATAAGATACGCCTTTGGAGATATACGATACTTGTATATCATCGATCGTCTCCGTGCATGTTTTTCAATCGATGCTTGGTGTTTTTCTTTTCATTTTAGCTAAAATTTAGATTGTTATTATATATTTGATTATAATGTAAATATACAGAAAATTTATGAGATATGCAATAAAACATACAAAAAAAAGACAGACTTGGGCAGACGGTATGAAATAAACCGTCTGCCCAAGTCTGTTCTTAATGTTCTATAATTGAATCAAAAGTAGATTCATTGTTTGTTGATATCAGGCACTTCTGCGATCTTAATTATGTTATCAGGACAACAGCTATCAATAAATTTCTGTAAATCGCCATCTGTTACAATTTTATTATTCTGAACAGGTTCATACGATGTCCAAATATCACAAACCCAATAACCTACATTGATATTCATGTTGGGTTTATAGCATATAATAATTCTACCATCAATTATTTTGATATAAACCTTCTTGTTTGCCTCATATTCGAATCCTTGACTCCGTAATATTTCGCCTGTTAAACTATTCATATCTAATTATTATTTTGTAATACTAAATAAATCTCCTCAACATAAGCATTATTCTAATGGATCATCGAAATAAATCGTATTATAGCCTATCGTAACATAGTGTTGCCTGTTTACTGCATCATATTGACAACTAGCATTACAACGATGCCAATACCATTGATTATTGAAATAGTCTGTTGCATATTCAACCGCTATATATGAGTTCTGCCCATATACTGATTGTGCTAATTTTAGTTTCAATTTACATTTGTATGCTTGGCCATTTTGATAATAATAACCTGTTATAGAAAATAATTGTTGTTGTGCGTCTAGTTTTGAAATCACGCATGTTTGAATACTTGTTGCAGAAATAAGTTCAGTTGCATCGGCCGAGATAGCTAATACAGTTCCAATGAAAATAAATAACAACTTTTTCATAGTTGTAATAATTTTTAGGTTGTCGTTCTTGCACCTATACGACGGTTAAAGTTTGATTTTTAAGAAATAGAAAGCGTGGTGCCGAAAACTTACTCAATGATTGCAGGTCGTAGGAAACCTTGAAGATTAAATAAGCAACAGCCCCACGCCTATATCCATGAATGGATATGACGCGGCAAGATGTTTACTTATCCTCTCTTCTGTCGAATTTCCTACGTTCGCAATCAGAGAACAAGCAACACTTTCCGTGTTTGTCGTATGTCCCACAAAGATAGGCAAACAAACTGAAAAGCAAAACATCTTTCCGATTTCTCGGAACCGTTGCTCATAGAATAATTAAAATCCCATTAATTGTTTTTGGATAAGGTCTTTTTTAATTATATTTGCTTATTAAAAAGATGTATATATGGAATATCAGGAAATTTTAGAGATCGAAAAAGATCATTTATTGAGATATATTGGGAGTATTATTGATGTTATCGATATTAAAAAGATATTACTTCTCTTTCATATATAAAAGAGTTGTCTAAGATTTTATCAAAGTTATCTCCACTAGTCGCCAACAAGGTTGAATTAGAATTATGTAAATATTTAAATCGAGAGAATAAAGGCTATAATTGGAACATGGACTCGGCAAGATCCTGGATTCCCAGATATTATTCTCAAAGATGGAGTCAATCCAGCTCCTGGATTTGAGATAAAAACATGGTTCCCATTATCAACAGAGATTACTGCAAGATTTAAAGATAGTATTACCTTATTCGCAGATAACCAGACTTACGTCGTCTTACTCGCATGGCTTCCTGAATTTATTTTGTTCGGAAAGCCCAAAATAATTGATATTTGTATTTGCTCTGCAAAAAGTGTTGCAGCCGCGAGAGATAAGCATTATTATAATCCTCCCAATTATATTCTGTTGGAGCCTCAAGACACCTCTCTAAGGACGATAAATCTACAACAAACAAATGTTGAAGGTTATAAATTACAAGATCCAACCGCAGATCAACTTAGAGTTGCAACAGAAATCGTTGCAAATTGGGGTGATTTATCAACCGAATATAAAACTGATATTGAATCCCAATTAAAAATTGTCAGTCTAAGTAACTCATATAAATATAGACTAGACACGAACTTTTCTAAAATTGATAGAATAGAACACCATGACATTGAAGCTTTCAAGCAACGAGTACTTAATACCTCATATCATGGTATTCCTATTCAGCGATGGGGCTATATGTTCAATCATTTAGATGATTGCATATTGGATTTGTTACATAATCTAGCTTGAGCTAACTCAAATACGTCGTTATTAATTTCGGCAGCATAACATTTTCGCTGCATAGATTGTGCAGCAACAGTTGCAGAACAAAGACCTCCAAATGGCTCCCAAACAACATCATTAACATCTGAAGATACCCCGATAATCAGTTCCATTAAGTTTAATGGTTTCTGGTTGAGATGAGCTGTTTTTCCATTTATCTTTATCCGCTCTGCTCCTGCTAATGGAGGTTGTGTCCATACATTTGTTACGCCATAGGGGCATGTGAACTTAGACCTCATGTTCCGCCAGTCATCTGCACTAGCAGGGGATATGCCATTAAGTGAGAAATAAGGTTTCCCAGATGGGGCGCCATAGCTATTTGCATAATCAACTAATTTCACAAAGGCATCAACAGGAGGATAATACCATAATTTTTTTACTTGTTGTAAAATATTTTCTAGTAGCTGCATCTTTCACCCCACAGACCTCATTTGTTTTTGAAAAAGGTAATTTTGTTCTGCCCCATTCAGCACGCAACCATTCTTGCATAGACATACATTTCCCATCCTGAACAAAAACAGGTTTCTTTACATATTGAACACAAACTTCTGTTACAACAGGTAATTTCCGAATAGTTGCAGTGTTGACATTGCCTGCCACATGAGCCTTACCTTTATTCCAAATATGGCAATTAACAAAATCCCAACCTAGCGCATCAATATGGGATGCACGGTTGCAACCTATTTCTGTATTCCAAAACCACAAAGTTGTATTAGGCTTAGAAGATTTGAAAAAGCCTCAATATGAGGTAAATACCAATCTGCTAAATCTCTATAAGAATATGGATCACCTTCAAAGCCACCTATTCCATATGGGCCAAGTCTGAAAACAATTACAGTGGGAACTTCCCACAAATTGGATACCTTTTAAAAAATCAGCACAATATAAGTGAATGTTGTCTCGTTCAAAAATTTTCATGTGGACAAAGATATTAAATTAATATATAAGTAAGAATAGATATATACACTTTTAGAATTCAATTAGAGATTTACGCCAGCATAAACCCTCTAATTATGAGTTGCAGATTCCTCCATCTCTCAATTATCGACTTTTACGCCCACATAAAAACAGAAATTAGAGGTTGCAAAATCTTCTCGAATTTGCAAAGCCCCTAATCTCTGTAATTTGCAGTTTGCTATGTCGATATGCAGGCCGAGTTTTTACTCTCCTGCTATCTCCTGTATCGCGGCATCCATGTAGATTGCCTGTCCGCTCGATTGTCTGCTGCCCACCAATGGCAACCGTCGTTCCATCACCTCCCGACTGTGCCTTTATAAAGTAGGCCAACGACACCTTTTCTGGCGGGTTCTTGCATCGTTTATCGAGTTGGCAGGTCAGACTTATCGGCTCTGTTCTCGATAAGCCTATTGCATTGTACTTGGTAAGCAGTACGGACATCGCCCGTTTATCCCACTTGGGAGCGGCAACGCCTTTCTTTTTGCAGAAATCGCATAGCTCCTTATAAATCCCTGCATCGGTCTTTCTGACTGCTGAATTGATAAAACAACCTGCTGTCAGTTCATAGCCTTTTGCAATCCGCTTTATAAGCCCTAATTGCTGACACTCTTTAATAAGGGCTGTTGTCGTGTTTCTCGACAAGCCGATAGCCTTTGCAATCTGGCTGTTGCTTCATTGGATGGTATCGGTATTATTAAGGCATACCGACTTTAACAAGAGCAGAAACCCTGCAATCTTGGCGGGATAGTTCCTCTTAAAGAAGCTGTTATCCAAAAAGAAATAGTCTTTGTTTGCTGGCTTTATAAAGTAAAATTACGTTTTAAATCCTCTGTCTGCATCTTCTTTAATGGTAGAGGTCTTAACCTGCGTCTTTTAAGCGTTTAATACTCCTTCTAATGGAGCGTTCATCCAATCCAGTAAGCAGGGATAGCTTTTCCTCGGTTATATGGGATATTTTCGTCTTGTGATTCGAGCAGCATTTAATGACAGCTCACACATAAACATCGACGGGTTTACTGTTGCCCGTCTGAACGTCATGATCGATTTGGGGATTACGGTATAATTCATCGTTGGCAATGGAATTTTGTTTGTTCGTAAATATGATCTCTTTTTTAAGTGCAGCAGTTTGCGGAAGCAGGTCACGCCGTAATGCTCTTTGGCCTGTTTGCGGTTCTCGAATCACCTGCGGTCTTTGATGTGGTAGTACATGGTCTGAAAGACTTTAATAGGTTATGTATAAGTAGGTAATGTATATATAGGACACTTTTGAGCAGTTTGCATAGGACAGTTTTGGGCAACTCTCTATCCTGTCATTCAAAAAACCTACTATCTTTTAATGGGAATCTTCTATCTCTACAATCTTCCATATTTTTTGATTCTGAAATACATTCTTTATAGGAAATATCCATTTCGCACTCAAAAAATGGGGTAACCGATAAATGAAGAACAGTTTCAATCACGGAAAATAGATTCATCAATCTTAATAGATGAATACTTTTTTAGCGATATTTTTTAACACGCAAAAATACGTGAATAAAAAAAACAGGCAAAAAAAGTTTTTCATCACACAAGTCGTGAGAAAAAAATTATCGCAAAAAATCGTGCATCGCTTTTTCGATGAAAAGTTTTTTTGCTTGAATAATTTGTTTTCATTGTTACATGATGTGTCGTTAAAAGCGGCTGTTTTTAGTGGATGCACTTTCTGACGATTCCATATTTTTCGATTCTGAAACTATCCTATTAAAGGGAATCTTCATTTCACACTCAAAAAATGTGGTAACACCACGCAAAGAAAAGGCAGACGAATCTGCCTTGTAGGAACCGCTCGATTTGTAGTGGTGGATGCAGTATGGCAATGAATTGCATTTTTGTTCTAAAAAGCCTATAAAACACATTGTTTTTGTTCTAATAGGTAGGCAGAACATTGTTTTGGAAGTCAAACAGAACGGTTTTACTTGTTATTCTGTTCTATTAGACCGATACTATAAGTAAATCTTGATGAGTAACAAGGACAAACTTGGAAAAGGGGGCTATAATTAACCCCCTTTTCCAAAGTCTGTCCTCTCTGTCTACAATAATACCCAATCGTAGAAACAGATTGGGAGGACAAACTTCAGTACAGCGGTCTATAAATCATACCACTGTACAAAGTCTGTCCTCGTTCAACCACATATCTACAAGCAGTAAAAGGACAAACATCGACATAGGGGCTTAATCTATACCCCTTGTCGATGTCTGTCCTTTCCAACCTATAATAGATGAGCCATAGCAGCGTCGATCTGACTGTTTTCGAACGAATCCAAGTAAATCTGTGTAGTGGATAGATCAGAGTGTCCCAGCGATTCGGAAATCAAGGCTACGCTTACCTGACCGTTTGAGTACGGTTGCGTAGGTATGGCGGGCAACATAGGTCGTTAAAGGCATTTCCAATCCAATCATTTCTCCCAACACTTTCAGTTCTCGATTGACTTTTCGCAAAACCTTATGCAGGCGATTGAAAATCTGCTGTGGGGTGGTGTGTTCATGGCGATTGAGGATAGGGAAGATATAATCTTCTCCGTGTCCTGCCGTACCGTACCTTTCGAGAATCTGCAAGGCGTTCGGTACGAGTTGAAAGGACAGTAATTTCTGCGTTTTATGGCGGGAGTAGCTCACACGGCCTTTCACGATGTCCTTATAACGCAGCCGCACAATATCGCCGAAATTCATCCCTGCCGTGAAATAGGAGAATAAGAATAAATCTTTGGCGAGGCGTCGATATTCGGTCGTATGGCCATCCGCAATTTCGAGGTCGATCAGCCGTTGAATGTCGTCCTTGTCGATTGCCCGTTTGCGCGTTTTAGCCCACAAACTGCCTACTTGGAATAATGTGAACGGATTCTGTTTTACAGCGACCTTGCCCTCTTTAACTGCCTTGTTGTAGATAGCTTTGAAGATAGCGAACCGTGTAGCGATGCTGTTGTCCTTGTTCCCCCGTTGGCGCAGGTACAATTCCAAGCCTTTCAGATAATCGAGGTCGATTGCTTCCAATGCGGTTTTGACCGATTTGTAGCCGTCCAGCACTTGCAGGGCGTATTTGTGCTTGGTGGCTGAGTTGATTTTGCCGAGCGATTCCAACCGTTCAATTTCTGCTTTGAAACCGTCCTCGATTGTAATTCCGACTGAACGAGTAGGTTTCGCATCGAACAGCGTATCGAAATTCACGGGAATATCCAACGCTTCCAGCCGCTGGATTTTCTTGTTGTATTCCTTGATCTTGGCTGTTATCTGAAACTGGATATTGTCTCTGTCGGGGCAGTCGGTCGTTACTTTTTGAGCCTCTGCATTCCAGTATTTACGGGCTACGGATATGCCTAAACCGATGGTTTTTTTACGACCGTCATGAAGAAATTGAATACAGAGGGGAGATGTGCAGTTTTTATAAATTACATCTTTGCGTAGTATTGCTTTGAATGTCATTGCGTTGCATCAAGTTGATGCAGGAGGTTGGCAGACTTCTCTATGGGAAGTTCAATGGGAAGTTTATGGGAAATCGGAGCCTTAAAAAGGCTATTTCAGCCTTGTTTTTCCTCGCCGAACGGCATAAAAAAAAGAGATTACAAAAACTGTAATCTCTTGATTATTAGAGCCGAAACCGAGATTTGAACTCGGGACCCCTTCATTACGAGTGAAGTGCTCTACCGCTGAGCTATTTCGGCGATTCATTTCTGAATTCGGGTGCAAAGATAGTACTTTTTATTATTTTTTTTCGCTATTTTCGCAAGAAAATTTTATCGCCGATGCTAACTTTCCTCGTCTGCCTCACGGCGCTCGTCATCGCCTATTTCACCTACGGCCGCTATCTGGAACGGGTCGCAGCGATCGATCCGGCCCGCAGCGTACCGAGCGAAACGCTCTTCGACGGCGTAGACTACGTGCCCATGCCGCGCTGGCGGGTCTTTCTGATCCAGTTGCTCAACATCGCCGGTACGGGTCCGATCTTCGGCGCGATTCTGGGAGCGGCGTTCGGTCCCGTGGCTTTTTCTGTGGATCACGCTGGGCGGCATCTTCATGGGTGCAATGCACGACTTCCTGTCGGGCGTCATGCTCGTGCGCAACGACGGCCTGAGCATCCCCGAAGTGGCAGGACGTTACCTGGGCACCGGAATGCGGCAATTCATGCGCCTCTTCTCGGTCGTGCTGCTCGTACTCGTCGGTGCGGTCTTCCTGCTCAGTCCCGCCGACATCCTCAGCGGCATGGTGCCTTCGGTGCCGCACACGGTGTGGGTCTGGCTGATTCTGGCCTACTACTTCGTCGCCACGCTGCTGCCCATCGACAAGATCATCGGCAAGATTTATCCGATCTTCGGCGTGGCCCTCATCCTCATGGCGCTCGCACTGCTGGGCGTGCTGCTCTTCGGCCCCTACCGGATCCCCGAACTGACGACGCTGGCCAACGCACAGCTCGACCCGCACTCCGTGCCGATCGTCCCGACGCTCTTCATCACCATCGCGTGCGGAGCCATTTCGGGCTTTCACGCCACGCAGTCGCCGCTGATGGCCCGCTGCGTGCGTAACGAGCGCGAGTGCCGCTCGGTCTTCTTCGGCGCGATGATCTCCGAAAGCATCATCGCCCTCATCTGGGGCCGCCGTCGCCATGGCCTTTTTTCGGCGGGGCGCATGCGCTGGCCGAGACACTGGCTGCAAACGGCAACAGTGCGGCATGGGCCGTCAACATCATCTCGAACACCACGCTGGGCATCGCGGGCGGTATTCTGGCGCTGTTGGGCGTCGTCGCGGCCCCGATCACATCGGGCGACACGGCCTTCCGTTCGGCACGGCTGATCGTCGCCGACATCTTCCGCATCGAACAGCGCACGCAGTGGAAGCGTTTCGCCATCGCCCTGCCGCTCTTCGTCGCCGGCTACCTCATCACGCGGGTCGATTTCACCGTCGTGTGGCGTTATTTCGCATGGACCAACCAGACGCTCGCCACGATCGTGCTGTGGGCCGTCGTCGTATGGCTCTTCGCCGCGAAGCGCAACTATTTCGTCGCATTGCTGCCTGCCGTGTTCATGACCTTCATCTGTGCGTCGTTCGTCTTCGTTTCGGGCCAGTTCTTCGGCATGGAGAACCGTCCAGCAGCCTACGCTCTGGCAGGAGCCGCGACCGCAGTCGTCCTTTGTTTCATTCTGTTAAAACTCCGCCGCAATGGCCGAAGCAATCCTTAACCCCACCCCCGACCAAACATTCCGGATCGAAGGACGGGGCGACTACGATTTCTCCCGCACCCTCCGCCTGTCGGACGAAGCGCAGCGGCGCGGTGCGGTGGACGAAGCCTGCAACCTCCGTTTCCACGCCTTCCAGCACCTCGCCGATCTGATTCCCGACAACGAGGAGGTGATCCTCGAATGGGAGCATCCCAATACGCAGGCGGCGCTGCACCTCCTCTACCGTTCGGCCGTCGACCACTTCCTGATCGACGACTTCGAACTCTCGGCCGCCATGCTGGAATTCCTGCTCGACCTCGACCCCGAAGACCACGAGGAGGCGACATGGCTGCTGGCCTTCGACTACGTGGCGCTGGCCGACTACGACGCCTTCGACGAGGTCATCAACGACGTCTCGGACAAATACCCCGAAAAGCCGCTGCTGACGCTCTGGTCGGAGTATCGGCGCCACGGGTCGCTGCCCGCCGGCGAGGCGATCCGGCTGCGCAACCACTTCGCACCTTATTATAAGAGTTCACCGCCGACAGCCATCCGGCCGACGACGCCTACCTGCGCGACATCGAAAGCGAGCGGCCCACGCCCCAGGCGCAGGCGCGCGAGCTGTGGCTCAAACCGAAAATCTCTGGACGGCGTTCCCCGGCTTCATTGCCGCGCTCAAAAGCGCTGTAATACACTCACGAACGAGCGGGCGGCCGTCGCAGGGGAATGCGACGGCCGCCCGCTCGTCACCGAAACGGTCACCTTCCCTGCGCGAAGCCGGGCGAAGCAGTGGCGGCAGATCGGTTCGTAAGAGTCCTGCGCGCCCAGCATCACCTGCTTCTCGTCGGCCGTCAGGCGGTGCGAATGGTGCGCCAGATTGCCGCACCGCACGCAGATTGCGTGCACCTTCGTGACGTACTCCGCCGTGGCCATGAGCGCCGGCATCGGACCGAACGGTTTGCCCGTATAGTCCATATCCAGCCCCGCGGCGATCACCCGCACGCCGCTGTCGGCCAACGCCCGGCACACGTCGACGATCCCCTCGTCGAAGAACTGCGCTTCGTCGATCCCCACCACGTCGACGTCGGAGGTCAGCAGCAGGATATTCTGAGCCGATTCGACCGGCGTTGACCGGATGGCGTGGGCATCGTGCGACACCACCTCCTCGTCGGAGTAGCGCGTATCGACGCAGGGTTTGAAAATCTCCACCCGCAGGTTGGCGAACTGGGCGCGGCGCAGGCGGCGGATCAGCTCCTCGGTCTTGCCCGAGAACATCGACCCGCAGATCACCTCGATCCACCCCTTCTGACTGGCATTTTCCAGAAACATAGTCTGTTAAACTCTTTTATCTTTGTTTTACAATTTCGTTTTCTCTTCCTACTTAGCGGAATGTCGCTGCGGACTATGTTTCAGTACAGGCATTCCCTCCCCTCCTTCGCTTCGCTCGGTCTCTGCGGCGGCGCCTCGGCATCCCGCAAGCGGGTGCGCTCGGCTTGCATGCAGCCGACAAAGGGAGGGCTTTTTTCCGCAAGGTAGTTCGGTTCTCGTCCGCCGCCGTACTGCATTTGAAAACACTCTGATCTCTTCTGTTCAGTCGTTGGAGACTCACATTCAAATTTACATTCCTATCTCATTATACTTTTCTCTGCCAGAGCTTCATTTGGCTCACAACGCTGGCAGCAAAAGAGAAAGCGACCTTGACTTAAATCACCTAACTAAAAAACAAAGGGAACAGCAAAATGACTACAATAAAGAGAGCACAAAATTAAAAAACTTCAACTATCATGATATCCTGCGGATGAACCGATACATTAGCCAAGCAATTCTTTATATCTCTTAATATAATGAGGCTCGTTAATAATTAAAATATTACCACTTGCCATTTTTATTTTCCCGCTTTTTCTCATACCTGAAACTTTTGTGTTTCTTCCTGTAATTCCTGATATTTCACCCCAATCTTCTGTACTGAGATTGTTAGTAAAATACACAGCTGTAATAGCAGGGTAATAGAAGCCATCTATGAGACTAATGAAATCCCATACGAATCCTAATAATAATTTCCCTTCACGATGATGAGCCTGCCAAGTGATCCCACTTAAAAAGTCTATCCGAGGTTCTCCGGCGGATAATTTTATCCCAGTTTTTAAATTCCCTATAGTTCCTTTAATCTCCAATCCTTTGGGATAATTTCTCAATTCTTCCTCTGAGGCACACAGTCCGACAACAGGTATAATATCAGGATAGCCTTTTTCTAT
>VOFI01002156.1_pt1 | contig 12906 bp, 16 predicted proteins | sample 5384131 | NCBI WGS metagenome assembly VOFI01 (sample SAMN12384728, study PRJNA508395) | human gut metagenome | isolation source: healthy gut H | host: Homo sapiens
TGACCTATCACTATCAGATCAATTACACCCTCACCGAGATTCCCGAGGACTGCGCGTATTTCCACGCCCGTTTCAACGGGTCAACCCCCTGCCGTATAAAGAGGTGTATACTATCCTGGACGGGGTCAAGGGCCGCGGCCAGTATGTCGGCACCTATATGGCCTGGGGGGTCAACAACCCGGCTGGTGGGGCGAAGGCGAGATCAAATTCTATATGGACGGGGACGGGGAATACCCGACCATCTGTGGGACAGGAACCGAGGATTATTTCTGCGGCTCCTACAATTTCGAAAACCCGGTGACGCACGATCAATATGTGGAATTTTCCACTCCCTATTCCGGGCTGCACCAGGTTCTGACCCCCGACCGCCTCTACCGGAGCCAGTTCCGCTTCGGCCTCTATCGCTGGCATGTGACCGATCCCATCCGGTTCGAATCCGACCTGCGGGTGACGATCCAGGCCCTCGGATGGCGGGAGGGACAGCGGTACCTGCCGCTGCAGGACGACATCGCGTCGGTGGCGTTCTGGTACCAGACCCTGCCCTCTGCCCCCTTTGCCCCGCTGCCCGACAAGGATTATCTGGAAGTGATTTGACGCCGCACGGCAGACGGTTGTCATGAAGGCCGATGGAAGCATCGCGCCGCCCCACGAGAGTGAGAAAGGCATAGGTACATAAGATGCAAAAACGAAACTGGATGCGCACCCTCGCGGCATGCCTGGTGTGCAGCGCGCTCCTGCTCGCGTCCGCCTGTGGGAAAAAGCCGGCCGGGCCCGTCGTCGGATCCCGCCCTTTCGGATGCCTCCAGCACCGATGTTTCCACAGACGGAAGCGGGGGTTCGCTGCCGGACGGGGAGACGTCGGACACGGAAGGCACCGTTTCCGGCGACCCGGCTTCCGGTGGCCCGACGTCGTCCCAAAACCCCGGCAGCTCCGGTTCAAACGGGACGAGGCCCCCGGACTCGGGATCGGTCACGCCCCACCCGCCCCGGCCGACGGATGCGCTCGATATCATCGGGAGATAGCAGGGAGCCCGGTCACCAGCACCTTCTTTGGATCGGTGGAGATCGAGGAACGCAATACCTACACCGTGCCGAGCAACGGCGACCTCTGGCCGGGGGCCTGGTCGGACGACGACTATCTGTATACGGCCAACGGCGACGGCCCCGGCTTCGGCAGTGTCAACAGCGATATCGCGGTGGGCCGCCTGAAGGGCACCCCCGCCACCGGCATCACCCGCCAGGGCCTGGCCCATGGCGACGCGATCGCCCGGGTCTGGTCCGGCTCGGAATACAACCGCAAACCCACCGGCATGGTTTCGGTGGGCGGGGTGCTGTATATGGCGGTGCAGGATTTGCGCCGCACGCAGGACGGGCTTTTTCGACGACGCCCCGGCAGCGTCGATCTACAAGTCCACCGATAAGGGCCGCACCTGGACCGGGACGAGCGAGCCCATGTTCAAGGATTATGTATTCACCACCATCATGTTCCTCGACTACGGCAAGGACAACGGCAACAGCCCGGACGGCTATGTCTACGCCTATGGCCTCGATTACAATTGGCGGGATTCCTTCTCCGGCAGAGTGACCGATCCCACCAACCTCTATCTTGCGCGTGTGCCGGGGAACAGTGTGCAGGACCGTTCCAAATGGGAATTTTTCTCCGGGACGGCGGGCAGCCCGTCCTGGAGCCGGGATGTGGGCGCCCGCAAGCCCGTTCTTTCCGATTCCCGCCGGGTGTACGAGTACGTTACCGAAGGGATGAGCGGCGTGCGGGACATGACGGTCCTCTCCCAGGGCAGCATCGTGTATAACAAGGCACTGAACCGCTACATATACACCTCTTGGACCGAGTACACGTATGAGTTCTATGAGTCCCCCACCCCTTACGGGCCGTTCAAGCTGTTTGCGCAGAAGGATTTCGGCTGCTATCCCTGGACCGACGCGAAATACGGCGGATACGGCTGCGTGGTGCCGTCCAAATTCATCAGCGCGGACGGCCTGGAGATGTACATCGTGTCCACCACCTTTGTCAGCACGACGAGGCAGTATCAGTACAACATGCGGAAGATGACGGTGTCCCTGGCACCCACGGCCCAGGCGAACAACGGGAAAAGCGCCACCAACCTGGCGCGGGACGATTCCCTGTCCCCCGTCGTCATCAGCAAAAGCAACGGCAACGGCCGGCCCCAGCGGCTCAACGACGGATCGAAGGAGTACTTTGAGCAGAGCTGGACGGGCGAGTCCAAGAACATCGATTTCTGGGGTTACAGCTTTAACAAGATCTGCCGTTTCAACACCATCGAGTACACCACCGGCGAAATGAAGAACAACGGCGGCTGGTTCAATACCCTGGGCGTCCAGGTGCGCAAAGACGGGGTCTGGACCGATGTCAGCAACGGGCGGATCAGCCCGGATTATGCCAAAAGCGTCAACACCGGCCAGTATACCACCTATACCATCACGTTCGACGAGTGTGCCGGGGACGCGATCCGGATCATCGGCCGGCCGGGAGGGGGCCAGGCGGTATACTACGGTGGCGGAGCTCGCCGTGTATTACCGCTGACGCCTTTGACAAAAAGGAGAAAGGTTGGTTAGACTTATGCGTAGATGGACGGCGGCTGCGGCCCTGGCCTGTGCGGCGGGGCTGCTGCTTACCGGCTGCCATACCTCAAAAGACGGGGAGACGAGCATGATGAAAAAACCGCTGCCGGAGGTCGTGACGAGCGACACGCGGAGCACCTTTTTTTCCACCGCGCATATTGAGGACAAGAACACCGTATCCATCCCCCTTTGAGCGACGGCGATCTCTGGCCCTCCGCCTGGGCGGACGACGATTTCCTCTATGTGGCCAACGGCGACGGCAAAGGCCTCAACACCTCGATGCCCTGGCAGGACATCGTCACGGGACGGGTGCGCGGAACCCCGTGGGACAACAGCCTGAGCGGCATCAATCTCGCGTCGGGCGACGACGTGGCGAAGGTGTGGAGCGATCCCGACCGCTACAACCGCAAGCCCACCGGCATGGTCTGCGTGGACGGCGTGCTCTATCTCGCGGTGCAGGATCTGTGCAAGGCCAAGTTCGGTATCTTCGAGGAGGCACCCGCGGCGTCGATCTACAAGTCCACCGACAAGGGGCGCACCTGGACCGGGACGGACGAGCCCATGTTCAGCGACTACGTTTTTACCACCGTGATGTTCCTCGATTACGGCAAGAACAGCGAAAACTGCCCGGACGACTATGTCTATGCCTACGGTATGGACTACAACTGGCGGGATTCTTTCACCAACCAGGTCATCGACCCGGTCGATCTGTATCTGGCCCGGGTCCATAAGGACCACGTGATGGACCGGACGAGGTGGGAATTCTTCACCGGCACCGGCACGGACGGGCAGCCGGGCTGGAGCGGCGACATCACGCAGCGGCGGGCCGTGCTCCACGACGACCGCAAGGTGTACACCAACATGAGCCCCGCCTACACCGGAGCGAACAACATGACGGTGATTTCCCAGGGCAGCATCGTCTATAACAAGCCGCTCGACCGGTATATCTACACCTCCTGGACCGAATACACCTTTGAGTTCTATGAGTCCCCGACCCCCTACGGCCCCTTCAAGCTTTTCCTCTCCAAGGATTTCGGCGGCTATCCGTGGACGGGCGACAAGCACGGCGGGTACGCCTGCACCATCCCTCCAAATTCATCAGCGAGGACGGCCGGGAGATGTGGGTGTTCTCCGCTACCTTCAACGGCGGGGCGCAGCAGTACCGCTTCACCGGGCGCAAGCTGGTGGTGGACCCGTATGACCCCGAGGGGCCTCCAACGCGAAGGCAGAGGACAACCTGGCTGTAAAAAACGCCACTCCTTATACTCGTTGTAATCGATATGGCAAGGAAGCGGTCCTCTACGACGGCGACAAGACGACGGCGGAGGACAGCTGGACCGGCGAGATGAAGAAGGAGGATTACTGGGGCTATACCTATTCCGATTACCTCACCTTCAACGCCGTGGAATACACCACCGGCAATGTCGACGACAAGGGCGGGTTCTTCACCGACGTCCGGGTGCAGGTGCGGCGCGGGCTGGAATGGGTCGACGTGGACGGCCTCCATGTACCGCCGGAGTATACCTGCAATGCCGAGGTCAAACCCTATACCACCTATACCTTTACCTTCGATGAGATCGACGGGGACGGTATCCGGGTGGTCGGTACGCCCGGCGGTACCATGGCCTATACCGGCATCGCCGAATTAGCGGTCTTTTACCGCTGACCCCCGCCGCTGGCAGGGCCCCGGAAAATGGCCGGGTCAGGCGGTTTCATCTCAGAGGAACCTGGATACGGGACCTCCTCTCTATCTCAATGCCATTGCGAAAGGATTGGTTATATGTCCCTTTACGCTCTTGGTGTGGACTTCGGCACCCTGTCCGGCCGGACGGTGCTGGTGGATCTGGCCACGGGGAAGAGCGCTCGAGCGCGGTATACGAGTATCCCCACGGGGTCATGGACACAGCGCTGCCCGACGGCACCCCTCTCGGGACGACTGGGCGCTCGGAGCATCCGCGCGATTGGATTGGTGTGCTGCAGGTAACGATCCCGGCGGTGCTGGAGCAGGCGGGGGCACGTGCGGACGAGGTCGTGGGGATCGGCACCGATTTCACGGCCTGTACCCTCCTGCCGGTGAAAGCGGACGGCACCCCCCTCTGTTTCCTGCCGGCATACATGAACCGGCCTCACGCCTACCCGAAGCTCTGGAAACATCACGCCGCCCAACGCTATGCCAATCGTCTCAATGCCGTCGCCGAAGAGAGAGGCGAGCCCTGGCTCGCCAACTACGGCGGAAAAATCTCCTCGGAGTGGGCCGTCCCCAAGATGTGGCAGGTACTGGAGGAAGACGAGGCGGTTTACAACGCCGCCGACCGGTTCATCGAGGCGGCGGACTGGATCGTGTGGCAGCTGTGCGGGAAAGAGACCCGCAACGCCTGCACGGCGGGGTATAAGGAGATCTGGAACAAGCGGATGGGCTTTCCTTCCGACGACTTTTTCGCCGCGCTCGACCCGCGCCTGGCTCATGTGGTGGATGAGAAGCTCTCCCGGGACATCCTGCCTTTGGGAGCCACGGCCGGCGAGCTGACGGCGGAGGCCGCCTCCCTGACGGGGCTGCGCCCCGGCATCCCGGTGGCGGTGGGGAACGTGGACGCCCACGTCTGTATCCCGGCCGTCGGCATCGACCGGCCGGGCGCCATCCTCGCCATCATGGGCACCTCGACCTGCCATATTTCGGTGGGGGAAACCGAGGTGCAGGTGCCGGGAATCGGTGGCGTGGTGGAGGACGGCGTCCTGCCCGGATTTTTTCGGCTACGAGGCCGGGCAGGCCTGCGTGGGGGACCATTTCGCGTGGTTTATCGACCGCTGCGTCCCCGCGTCGTATACCGAGCAGGCCCGGGCGGCCGGCCGGAACATACACGCCTTTCTACGGGAAAAGGCCCAGGCGAAGAAGCCGGGGGAAAGCGGGCTTTTGGCGCTCGACTGGTGGAACGGGAACCGTTCGGTGCTGGTAGACGCCGACCTGTCCGGGATGCTGCTCGGCATGACCCTGCAGACGAAGCCCGAGGACATCTACCGCGCCCTGATCGAGGCCACGGCCTACGGCACCCGGATGATCGTGGAGAATTACCGGGAAAACGGCGTGCCGGTGGAGGCGTTCTACGCTTCGGGCGGATCAGCCAGAAGGATCCGATGACCATGCAGATCTACGCCGACGTGCTGAACATGCCGGTGAAAATCGCGGGGGGCGGAACATGGCCCCGCCTATGGGGCGGCGCTGTTCGGCGCGGTGGCCGGCGGCGCGTTCGCCGACATTTTTGAGGCAGCCAGGCGGCTTGGAAAGGTCAAGGATACCGTATATATCCCCGATCCGGCGGATGCGGCGGCATATGACCGCCTGTTTGCCGAATACCGCCTCCTGCACGACTATTTCGGGCGGGGCGGCAATGACGTCATGAAACGGCTGAAGGCCATGAAACAGAATAAGGAGGCGGCAGTATGAATCATGGGTGCATCCACCCGAAAATCGGGATCCGGCCGATCATCGACGGACGGCGGTTCGGGGGGTGAGAGAAGGGCTGGAAGAGAAGACCCGCAAGATGGCGGAGGCGGCCGCGGCGCTGATCGCGGAGCGGGTGCGGTACGCCGACGGAAGCCCGGTGGAATGCGTGATCGCGGACGAGAGCATCGGCGGCTGCGCGGAGGCGGCGAGGGCCGCGGAGCAGTTCAGCCGGGAAAACGTGATCGCGACGCTGTCGGTGACGCCCTGCTGGTGTTACGGCAGTGAGACGATGGATATGGATCCCACGACGATCAAGGCGGTGTGGGGCTTCAACGGGACCGAACGCCCTGGCGCCGTGTATCTGGCGGCGGTGATGGCGGCCCACGCGCAGCGGGCCTGCCGGCGTATTCGATCTACGGGCACGACGTGCAGGACGTTGAGGACAACACCATCCCGGAGGACGTGGCGGAGAAAATCGTGCGTTTCGCGAAATGCGCGGCGGCGGTGGGACAGATGCGGGGCAAAAGCTACGTCAACGTCGGCGGCGTGTCGATGGGGATCATGGGAAGCTACTGCGACGCCGACTTTTTCCAGAAATATCTGGGGATCCGCGCGGAGTGGGTGGACATGACGGAAGTGCTGCGCCGCGTCGAGGCCGGCATCTATGACCATGAGGAATATGAAAAGGCGCTGGCGTGGGTGAAAGCCGGCTGGCAGGAAGGGCTGGACAAAAACCCCGCCGAGCTGCAGCATACGGCGGCGCAGAAGGCCGCGGAACTGGAGTTCGAGGTGAAGATGACCCTCATCATCCGGGATATCCTGCTCGGCAATCCCAAGCTGGCGGAGATGGGGTATATCGAGGCGTCGAACGGGCGCAACGCGATCGCCGGCGGGTTCCAGGGCCAGCGGATGTGGTCCGACTGGCAGCCGATCGGAGATTTCACCGAGACGATGCTGAACACCACGTTCGATTGGAATGGCAGGCGCCAGCCGACGGTCTTTGCGACGGAGAACGACACCTTGAACGCGGTGTCGATGCTGTTCGGCCATCTGCTGACGGGCGGCGCGAGTGTGTTCGCGGACGTGCGGACCTACTGGAGCCCGGAGGCGGTGGAGCGCGTGACCGGCTGGAAGCCCGAGGGCCTGGCCAAGGACGGCTTCATCCACCTGATTAATTCGGGCGCGGCGGCGTGGACGGAACCGGCCGCTCGCAGAATGCGGCCGGGGAAGGATGCATGAAGCCGTGGTGGGAGATGACCGGGGCCGACATGGACGCCTGCCTGAAAGAGACGAAATGGTGCGCGGCGGACCAGGGCTATTTCCGCGGCGGCGGGTTCTCGGTGCAGTTTGAGACGAGAAGCGTGATGCCGGTGACGATGGTACGGCTCAACTTGATCGACGGGCAGGGCCCGGTGCTGCAGTTCGTGGAAGGATATACCGTTGTGCTGCCCGAGGAGGTGGACCGGATACTGTACGAGCGGACCGACCCTGACATGGCCGTCGACGTGGTTCGTGCCGCGTCCCGGAGAAGGGGTATGCCGCGATGTGTACAGCGTCATGGCGAACTGGGGGGTCGAACCACGCGGCCTATTGCTATGGGCATGTGGGGCGCGACCTGATTACGCTTGCGAGTATGCTGCGCATCCCGGTAGGCCTGCACAACCCGGGCGACGGCGAGCTGTTCCGCCCCCACTGCTGGGCGGCGTTCGGCACCCGCGATCCCGAATCCGCCGATTACAGGGCGTGCGGAGTCTACGGCCCGCTCTATAAATAAGGTATAAAATACAAAAGACACCGCCGCCCCTCCGGATACATCGGAGGGGCGGCGGTGCCGGATCCCGACACGTCAAGGAGCAAAACGCCCCGCCGGCAGGCACCGGCGGGGCGTGTCAGGCGTCGATAGGGACAACCCGGGTTTCATGTAAGCCGGCGGTTTCCGGCATGTCCTCCACCCGGACGATCGAGCCGGTACGGACCGCCTGGTCGGCCGCCAGGGCGACACGGAACGCGCTGTACGCCTCTTCGATCGTCGGTGCGTCGGTCGGACGGCCCTCGATGCGGTCGATCAGGGAGCAGAGCTGGCCCCACATATCCTTATAGACCGCCGGGACATTGATCTGTTCATATGTATCGGACACCGCGTGGTAGACCTCGATGAGATCCCCCATCTCCACATGCCGGCCGCGTCCCGCCTGCATGGTCAGGGTGATGTGCCCCTGGTCCCCGATGAACTGTTTGACGTTGCCGGAGGCAAAGGTGCGGCCCCAGCCGGCTTCGTAATACCCGACGGTCCCGTCTTCCAGCCGCATGGTCACGATCCCGTAGTTATACCGGCCGGGCTCCAGGTCCGCGTCCACCACCGCACCCTTCCCCATCACCTCGGTGATGGCGGAGCCGGTAAACCATTGGAGTACGTCGAAATAATGCACGCCGCAGTCCAGGATAGGGGAACAATCCTCCAGCAGGCGGCGGTACCGCTCCCAATCGAGCGCGTGGTGATTCTGCGTCATGCGGACGGTTTTGAGCCGGCCAATCGCCCCGGATCGGATCAAGTCCCGGATTTTTATATAGGAGGCGTTGCGGCGCAGGATATGCGCCACCAGAACCTGTGAGCGCCCGTTTTTTGGCCAAACGGTAAAACTCCTGCCCATCCCGCGCGTTGGCGGCGATGGGCTTTTCGCACAGCACATGCTTTCCCGCGACGACACAGTCGCGCAGAATGGACAGGTGAGTGCTGACGTAGGTGGCGATGATGACGATATCCACATCGTCCCGCGTGATAAATTCGTGATAATCGATGCCGTACCGGTCGGCGCCGTATTTCATGGCGAAAAGCCGGGCCTTCTGCTCGTCCGCGTCCACAACCGCGACGATGCGGATGTTGTCCCGATAATAGATCTGCGCGATATGTTCTTCCCCGATATGGCCGCAGCCAATTAATACCACACCATAGATTTTGTCCATCCGGTGTCCCACCTCTCGTATGGATCCTCTCTATTTAACATTATACGGAATATCCGTCCTTTACAAGGCCCAATCTCTCTGGAAAATGTACCATTTTTCATTTACGCAGACGCCGAGGGAAAGATTGGAGGAATGAGAGCCCTATGCCGCGGGCAGGGTATAATGAAGGCCGGATGTGGCGGACAGGGCACCGCTGTCCCGGATAAAAAGCGCCTCGATGCCGGGAAGGGACTCGATCAGGTCCATGGCTTTTTCCTCGCCCAAAACGAAACAGGCAGTGGACAGCGCGTCCCCGTCCACCGACAGAGAAGAGACGATCGTCACAGAGGCAAGGCCGTTTTGCACCGACCATCCGGTTTTCGGATCCAGCAGATGGTGATAGCGCACGCCGTCGAGGACGAAACCGCGCTCATAGGTTCCCGACGTGACCACCGAGGCATTCCGGACAGGGATGACGGCGGCCAGCGCCGTTTCATCGGCCGGATCGCGGATCCCGATCCGCCAATCCGCGCCGCCATTGCTTCCGACAGCGGAAATGTTGCCCCCCAGATCGATCAGGGCGCTCTCCACGCCGTTTTCGGTCAGATAAGAGACGAGGCGGTCGGCGATATACCCTTTCGCAATGCCGCCGAGATCCACGGCGGCATCCGGATGGCTCAGCCGGGCGGTATCCCCTTCCACCGTCAGGCCGCGGTAGTCCACCAGGGAGACGGCGGCCGACAGCGCCGCCGGATCGGGAAGGGAAGGGCTCCCGTGAAAATCCCAGAGACGGCTGGCCGGGCGGATCGTGATGTCGAGCGCCCCGCCGGTCAGCTCCCCGTAGCGAAGGCCGGCCTGCAAAACCTCGATGGTTTCAGCCGACAGAGGGCCGCCCGGCCTTCCGCCCGGTTGAGAAGGTCGATGTCGCTGCCTTCCCGTTCGGCGCTGAACAGCCGCTCATATCGGTCAAGCTCCGCGAAACAGCCGTCGAGTAAGGCCTCCGGAGCAGGCGCCCCTTCCGCGAGGGCGTAGAGGGTAATCGAAACGGCGGTGTCCAGGGCAAACCCGCTGCGGCCGGCGGGCAGGGCCGCCCGGCGGCAGCCCGACGCGCAAAGGAGGGCCAGGCAGAGGCCGAAAACGGGCAGACACACGATCCGTTTGTTTGTGGTCATAAAGGCTCCCTCCTGTCAGATGCCGGACTCGTCCACCAGTATACGAACCGGCCGCAAAAAGTCAAATATTTTCTATATATTGGAATTATATCCGGAAAACTCCAAATCTTTTATAAGCGTATACAAAGAGCATGTCCGCCGGATGGACTTCCTATGGGAACGTCCAAAAAGATAACAGCTTTGTAATAAACATTGAATCCGGGCGCCGGATGTGGTATAGTGCCAAAGAACGGGAAAGCTTTTTGTGAAATTGAGAGAAAGGGGACGAGAATGAAAGCACGGCTTGAAGACTGGAAAAAGACGCTCAGCCAGCCCTGGCTGTTGTCTTTGCTGATGGTGGCGGTCATTCCTCTGTTCCCGGAATATATCGCGCCTCTGCTGGCCATTGGCGCTGTCGTGGCCGCCAATGCGGACGCCAAACGGAGGGGCCGCGTCCTGTCCGTGGGCCCGATCGGCAAGCTCCTGCTGATTTTTATGCTGTATACCGCTTTCGGCGTGCTATATTCCAAGCATCCCTTCAACAGCTTCGCGACCTTCCTGATGTGGATGGTGATGTTCCTCGCCTATCTGTCGATGGCCACCGTTTTGACCAACCGGCACCGGTTCGACACGGCGCTGTTCTGCATATCGGTCATCGCTGGGATAGTGGGGCTTGTCGGCCTGTTTCAGTATGCCCTCAACTGCCTGGCCGGCATCCGTGTGCCCAACCAGTTTTGGGGCTGGATCGACAACATCGTCCTGGAATGGATTCCCATGGACATCAACATCCAGATCCGGGAGATGCGCTTCAGCTCGACGTTCACCAATCCCAACATCGTGGGTGAATACCTGGTAATGGTGGTCCCCTTCGTGGTATATTATGCCTTTGGCGGAAAACGCACGGGCGTGCGGCTATTGTGCCGGTTCTGTCTGCTGTTTGCCGTGTGCGGCATCGCGTTTTCCTTCTCCCGGGGCAGCTACCTGGGGCTGCTGGTCATTGTCCTGATCCTCTGCATCACCAACGCCAAGCGCATCGTGCCCCTTCCTGCTCTCCCTGATTTCCCTTTTAATCCTGGTCCCGCAGTCGGTCCTCTCCCGTTTCCTGTCGATCGGCGGTGTGGATTTCAGCATTGCGGAGCGGTTTTCGATCTGGGAGGTAGCGCTCAAAACCTTTGGCAAGAGCCCGATATTCGGCCTTGGGCCGGTGTGGAGAATTTCTGGGGTGTGCTGCTGGAATCGGGGGTCAACGCTCCCCATGCGCATAACCTGGTGCTCCAGCTTCTGATGGAAGGCGGTCTCATCGCGCTCGCGCTGATGGTCCTGATGGGCTGGAAGATCGTGCGGCGGGGGATGGATCTGATGACACGGTCTCCCGAAATGCATCTTCTCGGCGGTGTTTTTCTGGCGTTCGCCGCCGGCTTTGTGATGAACAGCATGGTGGACTATCCCCTGCTCAGCCCGAAATTGGTCGGTGTCTTCATGATGGTGATGGCCATCGGCGACTCCGCCTGCCGTGTCTATCTCGGCCATCGCGTCCAGCCCCTGGCCGATTGCTTTCCGGCCGGCGAGCTGGCGCGGCGGGGGCTCACGGTTCGGATAGCGGCTTCGCAGGACGTGGCCCGGTTTCACAACAAGTGACAGGATAAATACGGCGTCCCCGTCCAGCAGCTTGCCGACAGAATCGGCAAAAGCTCCAGCCCGATGCTTGGCATCGGGCTTTTTTAATGCTTAAGCAAAGGATGTTCCTCATGGCAAATAGTTTAATACATACGAAATGAAAGACTGTATAACTATATGATTGACTTTTATAAGCAAACAGGAATCCCTATTTTATGTAATACTTCACTTAATGATAAAGATGAGCCCATAATTAACTCTATTGAACAAGCTTTTAATTTTATTCTTAGAAAAGGAATAAAATATGGATTTTTTACGGAAAATGTATTGTGTTCAAAAATTATTTGTATTATAGTGAAAAAGAACCATTAGATAGATATAATTCCCATTTGGCATCGGTGTAGGCAAACCGATCGTCCGGGTATGTCTCGGCGAGTTTCCGTTTCAGCTCGGAGTATGCCTGCGCCGCTTCCGGATGGCTGTTCAGATAGTCACGGAACCCGACACATCGTTTGAAGTCCGCATCGTCCGGTAAATAGCAGTGGATATGGTGCAGGAGAGTCCCCCCTCCCCGCGAAGCACAAACAAATACCGGCTGCGGTCCGGATCTTGCAGCCCACAGTCGTCGTATCCCGCGCGCTTCATAGCGCCGGCATCCATGGCGTCAAAGGATTTTACGACAACGGCTATGTCCAGGATCGGCTTTGCCCAGATGCCGTGGATGGAGGTACTGCCGAAATGCTGAATATCCACCACCGCTTCGTTCCAGAGCGCCTGAATCCACGCCCTGACTGTCAAAAATTCGTCGTGCCAACGCTCGTCGTGCGGCACCAGCCGGACCTTGTATCGTTCTACTCCCTGCATGGCGGCGTCCTCCCTTTCTCATGGAACAGAGGCGATATAACGGCTTTTTAACAGTATAACACAGTTTCCCCGTTTGCGATCCGGCGAATCTTTATACATCCTTAACTTGCCCGTTTTCTTTTTCTTATGGTAGTATAATAGAACCGACAGAGACAGGAGCCGGCCGGCCAGACGGGCCGGTGGCACGGTCTCCGCCGCATGGAGGCCGCAAGGCCCGGAAAGGACGGAATCGCTCGTATGAAACATACTGCTAGGCGCGCTGTCATCGCCAGCCTCGTGAGCGTGGTG
>VOFI01003717.1_pt1 | contig 12882 bp, 22 predicted proteins | sample 5384131 | NCBI WGS metagenome assembly VOFI01 (sample SAMN12384728, study PRJNA508395) | human gut metagenome | isolation source: healthy gut H | host: Homo sapiens
CGTATGATGAGAGTTTTGGATTTACGGACAATGAGGTTGAAAAACTTCTGGATGATTACACGTTTTCAGACCACTATCCGGAAGTTAGGGAGTGGTACGATGGTTATCATTTCGGAAACACCGATATTTACTGTCCGTGGATGTTATCCGGTATTGTAAAAAGCCTGTGTGCAGATCCGAACGCAATGCCAGAAGATTTCTGGTCGAATTCAAGCGGCAATGCCATTGTGCGTAGATTTATAGACAAAGCGGATGTCCAGACCAAAAACGAAATCGAGCGTCTGATTGCAGGGGAGAATGCATTGAAAAAGAAATCTCGCTGGAACTCACATATGATGAGCTTGATAAAAGCATTGAAAACCTGTGGAGCGTACTTTTTACTACCGGATATCTGACGCATCAGGGACGTACAGAAAGCGGAAAATACCGCCTGACTATTCCAAACAGGGAAATTAAAAAACCTTTTTATAAAGAAAAATCAGGGAATGGTTCAGCGATGTGTCCAGGAATGACGGTGAAAAAACTGCAAGAATTCAGCAATGCATTTTTTGGGAAAAAGATCCGGAAAAAATTGAGCAGACTCTTCGGGGGATTATCTATGGAACACGATCAGCATAAGAGAGACGGCAGCTGCAAAAAAGGAAAAGAAAGAAAAATTTTCTATCATGGCATTCTGCTTGGTCTGTTGGGCTATAAAGCAACCTGGCTTACATAAAGTCAAATGCCGAGTCCGGAACCGGCTACAGTGATATTCTGGTTGAGGCAGATGGACAATCCCACCGGAATTGATAATCGAACTCAAATATGCAGACAGGAAATGGAGATATGGATGCCCATGAAAAATTGGAGACGAGTATTATCTGACTGCGATTACTTCTACCGGAAAGAAACCAAAGTTTTCTTCGAGTGATTCCACAGTCGCGTCCGTGAACACTTATGGAAAGATCACGGCGAAAAAAGGCCGGTAATGCTACGGATCACTGCAAAAAATTGCCAATGGGGAGGCAAGCTGCAGGGTTACAGTTGAAAAACGGTCATATTAAGTCAGAAATCCATATCCTGGAGAACGGATATATACCGGCTGAAAGCTTGAGACATCAACCGGGCATCCGGTCACGTAAACTGCCCGCTCGAGCATCGCCTCGGTGGATGAAAACGGCGTGATCACAGCGAAAAACTGGGTGAAACTACCATCACGGTCACGGCAGATAAAACCTCCCAGACCTGTAAAGTGACGGTAAGCAGCCAACTATCCGGCTTGCACCGTGGACATTCGGGCATCCCTTTACCGGAAGGGGACGCTCCGGTTATCCGTTTCTTCCACATCCAAAAGGGTCACGGAAGAAGAGCTGACTGCCACAGGCTGGAAGGACGACGAGATCAAACAGTCCAAGTTCCCAGTGCTGGAACGTGCCGATGTACTGGGCTGCTTTGATGGAGACACGCTGGTGTCCCAGTTTGCCGTCTATCCGCTGAAAATGAACATCTACGATACGGTCTACCATGTGGGCTTTGTCACCAGTGTCTGCACCTATCCGGAGTACACCGGGCAGGGCATTATGAAGCACCTGATGATCAAGGGCCTGACCCAGATGCACGAGGAGGGCAAATCCTTCGCCCTGCTCTACCCGTACAGCATTCCGCTGTACCATCATCTGGGCTGGGAGATCGTTTCCAACAAGATCTCGTTCAACATCAAGGACCGGCAGATCCCCACCAAGGTCAAGGCTCCCGGCTATGTCCGGCGCGTCAGCTGGGATAACACCGAGTTCCATGAGCTGCACTCCCACTTTGCGTCCATTACCCACGGCTGTCTGTTCCGCAACAGTCTGGCCTGGGAGGAATACTGGCGCTGGGATGAGGACGATACCAATGTTGCGGTCTACTACAACGTCAAGGATAAGCCCTGCGGCTACATGGTCTACCTCATCAAAAACGACATCATGCACATCAAGGAGATGGTCTACCTCAACCGCGAGGCCCAGAAAGGCCTGTGGGAGTATATCCATGCCCATGATTCCATGATCGATGAGGGAGATCTGGCAACGCAGACACTGGATACCGTTTCCACAATTGACGAGATTGTAGGAGAGGTCAACAGTTCGGTTTCCAATATGACCCGAATGCCTCACAACGATTATGGAATTTCTGGAACAGACCGTTCTTGGGGGATTATGAGCATTTCGCACAGGTGGGGGAGCAGTATCATGCCGATGCGGACACATTCCAGCAGATCATGCAGCAGACAAAGAAGCAGTGGATGCATTAGAGCAGCACATTGGAGAGATCTCTTCTACCGTATCAGAGATCAACTCCATGGTGGAACAGTCCACAGACGGAATCAGCGGTATTGCCGAGAAATCCGGCAGTACGCAGAACCTTGTAACCGAGGGTTACGACAAGCTGCAGGAGTGCACACAGTCCGTCAATGTGATCCGGGATTTTGTCGCGCAGTTTCATTTGGATTGATAATTGTCCGAAGATAAGTTAAGACGTGGTTAGCATAGACTAACATGAAACCCTCTAAATATAGGAAAAGGAAATTTTACATCGGAAACGAGGAAAATTATAATGAAGAAAAACATTAAAACCGGAAACCACAAAACCACAATATGTTGTGACAACAGACATTACTTATGCGCAGGTTGATTCCTGGTTTGGTCATTGCCGGAGAGATCTCAAACTGGATCTCATCTATCCGGAGGGGGGAAGGAAAGACATATCCATGTATTGTATGGATTTGCGGTGGCGCATGGCAGCGCATGGACAAAGCAGCGCATCTGGCATATCTGGGCACACTGGCACAGGAAGGGTTTGTTGTTGCCAGCGTAGAGTACCGGACATCCAACGAGGGAACGCATCCGATGCAGTTGTGTGATATCACAGCAATCCGATATCTTCGTGCATATGCAAAAAGATATCGGATTAACAGTGAAAAATTTGGTGTGATGGGAGAATCTGCAGGAGGATATCTGACATGTATGGCAGCACTGATCAGGATAAAAAAACTGGATACAGGTGAGTATCTGGAGTATTCAGTCAGGTTCAGGCGGCCTGTCCGTGGTATCCGCCGACCGATGCGTCCCATTTTCCATATGATGATGTGGAAAAAAGGCAGCCATGTCTTCAGAGTCGCTGCTGATGGGATTTAATGTTATGACACATCCGCAGGAAGTTTATGAGAATTCCCCCGGTTTCCAAAGTGACACCGGATGCGCCGCCATTCCTGCTGATTCATGGAACCAAAGACAGTACCGTGCCTTTTTTCGCAGAGTGAGGAATTGTATGATGCGTTAGAAGCAGCCGGCTGTGATGTGACATTGCTTGCGCTTGATGGTGCAGAGCATGCGGACCTGATGTTTTTCCAGGATGAAGTATGGCAGCAGATCATTGCATTTTTAAACGGACATTATAATAAGTGATCTGGTATCCGGATAAGAAAAGGTTCAAAGATTAATTGATATGAAAAAAACAGCAGATAACATTCGTATAATAGGAAAATCCGATCCCGACATCCGTTTTTATTGCCGGAAAAGACAAAAGAAAACGTTAAGACAGAAGATAGAAAAGAGCATGTATGACTTCCGGCGAAAGCGTGTAATTAAATTTCTGAGGGCAGATTCGCACTCCGTGGATGAGGTGGCAGATTATGTGGTCAGGGAACTGGGGTATACCGAAGTAAGTTCATCGGATGAAACATACCAGACAGAATATTCCAATATGCGCGCATCGTTTCTGTTGCAATATCGTCCGGAACTGCTTGGAGATCTCACGGAGCCCCAAAGACCACAACAGTGGGATGAAAAAAGCGTGATGGAGTTTATGAAGCAGATCGAACAGAGAACCGAGGCTGCGCGGGCAGTTCCAAAGACAGAGTTTGATATTGATTTTCATCTGTACCGGAAAACCGGCCGGGAGTTTCAGATGAGCATATCAATAGAAAAACATATGAAAGTTTCAGTGGTTCCGCATCCGGCTCGACGCGGGTGATGCGCAGATATGGGGCGGATTTTCGGAAGGTGTACCGGTATTATGGAGTTTCGCAGGAGGATATCAGGCAGCGTACGAAACGGTTTGAGGAAGTGGTAAGGCAACTGACGGTCAGGTAAAATGAGGGCAATGGGGAGTGGTTGAAGGACATATATAGAAAAAGTTCTTGATTATGTCCTTCTTTTTATATAGTTGGGACATATATAGAAAAATTGTTTTGTACGTCCCGCAAGACAGTACTAATGGGACATCGTAAATGATTTTTTGTCTATATGTCCCGGTGCTGATGGAGAGGGGGACATAACAAGAGACTTTTCCCACTATATGTCCCGGTGTTAGAGAAAGAGGACATAACAAATAACTTTTTTGTCTATATGTCCCAGTGCTAGAGGAAAGAGGGACATAACAAGTGACTTTTTTGGTATATGTCCAGCATTAGAATGCAAGACCCGGATACTTAATGTAAACAGTGGACACAATACCGAATGAATGAATCCATATCGTATTGTATCCGGCATGACATTTTAAAGGATGTTTTTGCTCAAGAACAGAATTTGATGAAAAGAAATTTGCAAAGTCCATGTGGAAAGATGGGCATGAGGAAAATTTCAAAACGGGGGATATTCCATTCAAAAATGGCATTAGTTAGAGCAACCTAACCAATGCCATTTTCCTGTTTCACCTCCACGAATTGCGCAACTGGAACGGGAAAACGAACAGCTTCGGGCGGAACTCGAAGTATATAAAAGTCGCAATACCGGCGGGAGGAAAAAGCATGACGAAGCATGGATGACTTCTTACCGGGATTTTGCTGTAAAATATGAGAGTGGGATGACAATTATGGAAATTGCTGCACAGGGGGAAATCAGCCGTAGGACAGCGTACCGGTATAAAGCTTATTACGATGAGGTGCAGAAAAATAATAGAAATAAAAAAGAAACGAGCAAGTCCTGTCAGGCATAAACCCTACCCGGTGAAAACCCATTTCTTAATATAAAAAGAATAACCCCATTTCATTTTACAGTCAAGTAATTTTTAAATTTTACTGTATACAGATGGTTCCTGTTCACCTAGCACCTAAACAGAAAAGATCATCTGGATAGCAGCAAAAAAACACAACAAGGAGAACCAATTGAATTTACTCGAAACATTAAAACATTATTTTGGATACGACAGCCTGCGGCCGGGACAGAAGGAACTGATGGACGGAATCCTGCAGGGAAAGGATGTCCTTGGAATCATGCCGACAGGCGCGGGGAAATCCCTGTGTTATCAGGTTCCGGCGCTGATGCTTGAGGGAATTACACTTGTGATTTCCCCACTGATTTCGCTCATGTCAGATCAGGTCAAGGCATTGAATCAGGCAGGTGTGCATGCAGCGTATATTAACAGTTCTCTTACGGAAAACCAGATACACGCGGCACTTGCCTATGCAGCGCAGGGAAGATATAAGATTATTTATGTGGCGCCGGAGCGGCTGAATACGATGCGTTTTCTGGAGTTTGCATATTATGCCGATATTTCTATGGTGACGGTGGATGAGGCGCATTGTATTTCCCAGTGGGGACAGGATTTCCGGCCGAGCTATCTTGAAATTGCTGATTTTCTTGCAAAACTGCCAGACCGTCCGGTTGTCAGTGCATTTACCGCGACCGCCACAGAGCGCGTCAAGCAGGATATTACCGCAAGTTTGCATTTGCAAAATCCAGTGACAGTTGTGACAGGATTTGACCGACCGAATCTGTTCTTCCGTGTGGTCAACCGCAAGGGCGGAAAAGAGACGGACAACAGTATCTTAAATTATGTGAAAAGGCATGAGGATGAGAGTGGAATCATCTACTGTGCCACGAAAAAAAAAATGTGGACAGTGTGTATGCCCCTTTGTTGCAATATGGTATTGCGGCGGGGCGCTATCATGCAGGTCTGTCTTTAGAAGAACGGAAAAAGAATCAGGATGATTTTACGTATGACCGAATCCGTGTGATGGTTGCAACCAATGCATTTGGCATGGGAATCGACAAATCCAATGTGCGCTATGTGCTTCATTACAATATGCCGCAGAGTCTGGAATATTATTATCAGGAAGCTGGCCGTGCCGGGCGCGACGGGGAAGAAGCGGAGTGTGTGTTATTTTTCTCAAAACAGGATATCATGATAAACAAACGTCTGTTGCAGTACAAATCCACATCCGGGCAGGTATCCGATGATCCCATGGTGCGGGCAAATGAGCAGAGGAAACTTAATGAGATGATCCGTTACTGCGAGACCGATGAGTGTCTGCGCCAGTTTATCTTTGTCATACTTCGGGGATAACAGTCCATGTACCCTGCGAATAAATGTAGTAATTGTGTGGTTGTGGAAGATGAGGCGGAGGAAATTTATATCCAGACCGGAAAAGAGAAGAAAAAGGCATTGCAGCTTGCTGATCTGACACCGAAAGGGCAGGAATTGTTCGAGCAGCTTCGTAAGTGCAGGACAGAACTTGCTGCAGAAAAAGGAGTTCCACCATATATAATCTGTTCCGATAAGACATTAACAGATATGTGTGCAAAATGTCCTGTGGATTCCACCGCGATGGCAGCCGTGTACGGAATGGGTGCACAGAAAATCGAAAGTTACGGTGCGCGTTTTACGCAGGTTATCACAGCATTTTTGAACGAGCATGGTGGAGATACCGCCACAGCGGAGGCATTTTCCGGCATGACAGTAGACACCACAACAGCAGCTCCGGCAAAAAAGAAACTGCCATTTTATATCGCACCGGGAAAATTAGACGAAGTGGAACTGACCGATACCTGTATGATTTCAGAACTTACGAACCGGATCAATGCGCTCTGCGAAGAGAACGATCGAAAGAAACTGACCGCTTCATTTATCAATCAGCTGCTTGTGGAAAAAGGATATCTTGAGGAAACCGTGCAGGGAGAAGAAAAGATAAAGCGTGTGACGGAAAAGGGAAAAGCCGTAGGAATCCGGGAAGAGGAGAGACAGGCAAAATACGGAAGAAATTATTATGCATTGATTCACACTCGGGAGAGCCAGCAGATGATTTTGGAGGAACTGGGGGAAATATTTGTTACAGTTTACGCCAGCAGTATAATTGTCCCCCTGCTTTGTGTTATACTAAAACAAAAAAGATAAAGGACAGGACATTCTATGAAAAAAAACAGGAATCATGACAGACAGCCACAGTGGCATCTTAGAAAACGAAGCATCTAAGCTGGGGATTGCCGTACTGCCAATGCCTTTTTATATTGATGAAAAATTATATCGTGAAGGGGTGGATATTTCCAGAGAGGAATTTTATGAAATGCTTCGTAAAGGTGCGGATGTGGCAACATCCAGCCGTCACCGGAGAGTGTGATGCATATGTGGTCAGCCATGCTGCAGGAATATGAAGAACTTGTCTATATTCCGATCAGCAGCGGTCTGAGCGGTTCCTGCATGACGGCACAGGCAATGGCACAGGAGGGCAGAGAAAGGATACCGTGCACAGAAAATTAAAGACATTCTCGAAAAAACAGACAGCATATGGTCATTTATGTGGGACTCAGCACGCTGACATATCTGAAAAGGGTGGCCGGATCAGTTCTGTTGCAGCTGTGGCAGCAGATGTGCTGAAGATTAAGCCGGTTATGAAATTTGGTGTGGGAAAGTTAGATGTCTATCAAGTGCCGTGGAATGAAAAATGCGAGAAAAGCAATGATAGACGCAATGAAAAAATTTGAGACGAATTTTAAGGAGGCTTATGAAGCAGGAAAACTATATCTTATGGCTGCATCAAGTTCTACCGCAGAAGTAACGGAAGAGTGGATACGGCAGATCAAAGAAAGCTTTCCGGGTATGGATGTCATGTGCGATAATCTGTCGCTGGGGCTGTCCTGTCATATTGAATCGGACGGGCTGGGAATTGCCTGCTGTAACAAAGCAGAATAGTATTTTAGAAATTTATCCGTGCGATAAAAGCGTTAGAGAAAATGATGCGGTTCTTTCAGCAGGGAAAACGTTCGCCTGCAGGGAGCATTTTTGTGGGATATCAATATACCCACCGCAAAAAGCGATGGGTATCGTAACCGGTTTATTTGCCCCGTGATGCAAAAAAGTCATCAATTGCCGCGTGCAGTTTCTGAGGATTCATGCTCTTTAATAAATAACCATCTGGTTTTAAAGACATGACATTTTTTACGGTTTCTGCATCATTTTTTCCAGTCAGAAATATGATCGGAATATGGTGAAATTCCGGATCTTCCAGGAGCATCTGCATGATCTGGCTGCCGTCAACGATTGGCATGGCATAATCCAACAGAATCAGATCCGGGGTGTTTAAGGTCAGGTATTTGATCGCCATTGCACCGGAGTTTGCCAGTACAACCTGATAGGTGTCTTCAAGCAGTGCCTTGATTTTGCGCAGGATAATACCGGAATCATCCACAGCCAGAATCGTGCGTTTTTTCAGCTGATAGAAATCGTTCATCTGTGTGCAGACATTATCGACCATATCGCCCACCGTAATCGGGCGGGTGAACACATCCATGACCATCTGCTGTGGGAGGGTCTCCCACAGCAGTTCCAGTTCATCTATGTTTCCCATAATAAATACCGGAGTCTTGTTTTTTATCGCCTGGTCAACCATTACTTTTACGCTGACCGCTTTTTTTAAAAGCTCCGGGCTTGTGCAGATCAGGTAACCACTTGGTTTTTCCGAGATGACAATGCTGCTGGCTTCTGCTATCGTTACAATTTTTACTTTGACATTTTGTTTTTCAAAAGCACTTTCTAATGATTGTGCGAGATAACTTTGTTCCTCCATCAGGATGAGAAATGGGCTTTTTATTTCGTGCATAATGTCTCTCCTTTTATTGTAATAAATTGACCATTGTATCAGTTAATTTCATAATTTCTTCCATTTCCACATCTGCAACGCAGACCCGCAGCTGTTCCATCAGGTCTTTGAGCTTATCAGGTGTCTGAAACGTATCCATGGTTTCCATGGCATGATCCACGTCATCCATGTCAAACTGTTCTACACACTGATGCATCTGCTCAAGAACGGTAATCCAGTCATCAGAAGAAACTTCCTTTTGCTGCTTTCGTTATCTTCCACATAAGGATTTGGGAGGGACTTAAGACTTCGGTACATGGCAAGCATCAATTCTGTTTTTCTTCAAGTGCAGCAAGATTTTGTGCATTTCCATACATTTCCAGTTCCTTTGCAGCTTCGGACAGACCGGGGGCACCGATCAGCAATGCGGAACTTTTTTAATGCGTGGACTTCAATCGTATAATCCTTTATTAATTGTTCCTTTAGACATTGTTCAATCTTTTGGATTTGCTGTCGATGGTGTTGTAAAAAATCTGTATGATCTGTTTTAATGCTTCCTCCGATCCGCAGTAGGGCAGACCGTTTCGAAGCGGAATCAGGGGGGTTTCAGAATATGAAAAAATAGATCTGCAGGCATATGAAAAACAGGCGGATAAGCTGGTAAAACAGCTAAAAAATATCAGAAAGATTATGAGTATGTAACATTTGAATCAATATTCATGGGGATCTGCGAAAAACGGATGTGGAAAGAATCCGGAAATTCTTTGAAACCGGGACTTAATAAAATTTTTAGAAATTTTATTAGCACTCATACTTGACGAGTGCTAATAACGTGCTATAATAGGGGCATAAACAAAGAACAAAACGTTTACAGGAGGAAATGACTTATGTACGATTTATTTGATACATTTTTTAACCCATGGTATGACGATAGTGAATATAACAAGAAAGCCCCGAAGCAGCAGGCACCGCAGAATACACAGAATCTGATGAAGACAGATATCAGAGAACTGGCAGACGGATATGAGCTGCAGATGGAACTGCCTGGTTATAAGAAAGAAGAAGTGCAGGCAGCATTGCACAAAGGCTATCTGACGATCAGTGCAGCCAAAGAGTGCAGAAGAGACCGTGGAAGGTAAGTATCTGCGCCGCGAGCGTTATACCGGAAGCTGCCAGAGATCATTCTATGTGGGCGAGTATCTCCGTCAGGAAGATATCCGGGCAAGTTTCCAGAACGGTATTCTTACCCTGTTTGTTCCAAAGGAAGATAAGACAAAGACGGAAGAAAAGAAATATATTACCATTGCGTAATCCTTTATAAATATCCCTGATTTTTGAGCCGTTGCAGGTATTTTTCCTGCGGCGGCTTTTTTTTCGCGTCACAATTTTTTTTCCGAAGAAACAAAACTTTATATACAGGTATAGAGGCGGGTGGCAATGATTGATGTTGCTTAATGATGAAAAAGGCAATATAATAAATGAATTGAGATGAAATGACACAGGAAAAAAAAAGAGAGAATTTTATGTTTACAAAAAGATACAATTTTTTATAAAAACTCTGGAGTCTTATGCTTCCGATGATGCTGCAGAACCTGATGCTGGCACTGGTTGCCGTGGCAGATGCATTTATGCTCGGAGGATGGACCAGAATTACATGTCGGCAGTTTCGCTTGCCACGCAGATTCAGTTTATTCAGAATATGCTTCTTTCTGCTGCAACCGGAGGACTGGCGATTCTCGGGGCACAGTACTGGGGCAGGGCAATATCAAAACGCTGGATGATATTTTCTGTATGGCACTGCGGCTTTGTGGTCTGGTGTCGATTGCATTTTTCATTGCCTGTATCTGTTTTCCACAGTATCTGATGCTGTTTTACGGATGAATGATCGGTTATGGCGTGGTATCTGCGGATTGCCGGATTTTCTTATCTGCTTACAGGAATTTCCCAATGCTATCTGGTGGTTATGAAAATCAGCGAGCACGCATTGACGACGGTATTGATCAGTTTGCTCGGTAGGGATCAATATTGTGAATGCTAATTTTTGACCCTGGGTCTGTTTCAAAGAAACCGGGAACTGGCCTGTTGTATTGACCCGTCTGTTTCGGGGAAATGCGCAATGCCGATTCTCGGTGCGTCCCTGTTCTGAAGTCGGATTTACTTCGTATTCTTCTTTTATGGGACATCTGGGGAGTAGACGCGGGCCGCTGCCAATTCTGGCGGCGGTTGTCCGTGATATCATCTGCTGCCTATTTCCGGTGCGGCGGGGATTTATGGTCGAAATGAGCTTGGTGCCGAGAAAAACCCTAAAACAGGGGAAATTATATGGTACGCGGATGATGAAGAAGATTTCCTTTGTGTGCAGGTTACCATGATGGTTCTCATAAGGAATTTCGGCACCGTTTGTTTTCATTTTGTCAAACTGACACCACCAGGCAGCCGTATATTTAAAGGAATGTTTGTTGTACTAACCGTCTATATGATTGACCCCGCTCCGTCAACAAATTACCCATCAATGGCGTGTTTGGTTCCGGCGGTGATACAAATGTTTTGATGTGTACAGCCTTGCCGTAAACAATGTGGGGAATCGCGATTCCACTTAGCACTTGGAACTTACCCCACCGGTTCCACTGGCCGGGTGATTGTCGTATACGCGTGTATTGATGAGGTTGGAAAAATTCCGTGGCGCTCTATCATTTTCCGGAAATATAAATTGAATTGAAGGATCTGACATACGGGGGATGGAGCAGAAAGAAAAATCATAAATTTATAAAAAATCAGCTGGTCGTATCCCTGCGGATCAGTACCGGTGTAATCTGTTTATGGATCGGTTTCGAAAAGAGAAACCGGTCTTCTTTTTTTCGTTCTTCCATCTGCTGCCAGGGTTCCATTGCGGTTTTGGCGATCAGGTCGATCTGCTGTCCGACCGTTGTGATAGGCAGAATTGCCTCGCTTGCAATCGGGGAATTGTCAAATCCGACCAGTTCATAACTGTCAGGAAAGCATCCGTATTTTTGGAAAATCAGGTTTAAAACATATTTGCATAAGGTATCATTGGCGAGGAAAATCCCCTTTTTTTTGCATGGATACTTCTCATCAATATCAGAGAAAATGTGCTTCATTTGTGCAAAAATGTCCTGATAAGAATCCCCTATTACATTTAAATTCAGTTCATAAGGAACGTGATATTCCTGACAGGTATCTTCAAAAGGCACGGATACGGTCATAGGCAGGGATGGACTTTGGAACATCCCGCATTAACGTGAATCAGTACATCGCATTTGTCCCGGATCAGAAGCGTTGCCGCCTGGAGCGCACCCATATAATTGTCGCTGGTTACGCCACAGATATGTTCGGCTTCGCGCTCAATGGCAATGACCGGGATCTGGTAAACCAGTTTTTCAGAAGAAGAGTGTGACTTAACACGATCAGACCCTCAATCTGGTATGCCATCAGTTCATCAATGTACTTTCCTCCTCGGACGGTCCGTTGTCGCTGACAGATACGAAATTTATAATGAAAATCGTGGTAGCTGGAAAGAATCAATGTAAGCATTTCCGAATAATAGTGCAGATAAAGGTTCGGAATAATGAGTTCCGATAAATTCACTCTTTCCATTGGCAAGAACCTTTGCAAGCTTATTCTTTTTTTAAGCCAACCAGAATATCAAGAGCCTGTGAAATTTTCTCCTGATTTTTCAAGCGTCAGGAGTCCGGATGATTAAAATATCTGGAAATGGTTGTTTTTGAAAATTCGTATATGCTGCAATATCTGCAAATGTTACCTGTTTCTTTCCCATCTGAAAGCTGTCTCCTTTATCTGTTTTTATCCATAGTATAACAACCGGAAAGAAAAATAGCAACAAAAAAAAACTGGTTATGTAATCGGTTACTTTAATGAATAAAAGTGTTGACATATCGGAAAGATTTTGATTGTACTATCAGAATATAAAGTAACCGGTTGCTTTACCGGTTATCAAAGCAGAACAAGTAATACGATGAAAAGGAGGACAATCGCATGAAAAAACTTGGCAGCTGTATGTTTTTTCCTGTATATTTAAGTATCTTCCGATG
>VOFI01003485.1_pt1 | contig 12870 bp, 14 predicted proteins | sample 5384131 | NCBI WGS metagenome assembly VOFI01 (sample SAMN12384728, study PRJNA508395) | human gut metagenome | isolation source: healthy gut H | host: Homo sapiens
CAGGCACCTACCTAGGCTTATGCTGGCTCCAGCGCGATCGCTTGGAGAAAGCTGTCGATGAGATGATGACGACCTTGACAGCTGCAGGTTTTGTGGGAAATACAAATGTAGACGGGAAACCTGCGATCTCTGCTCAGTTGGCTCTCTAGCTGAGGAAACATACTTGGCTGATGGATGTATTGATATGACCCCAAACCCAGAAGATCCCCAATGGTGCGAGTGTAGAAGATCCTACACTGGACATACCAAGGATATGCTAAGGATCCTCATCTAGATAAAAGATCTCTTCAAGATTTTTCGCCTGAAGAGTTGAAAAATTTTTTTAGGTGGACCCTATACCAACCGTTATACATTTGGTATTTGGGACTTTGTGAATAAACAGGAGAGTCCTTTGGTTACTATGCGACCATGTCGATTGGATATCAGTGAGATAGATCCGAAAAGCATAAGGCAATGGATGTTTATTTCCGCATTGTCCGAAAATCAGATGGGGCTGAAATTTTTCACAAACTGTATCTCCAGAAGGATATGGCCAAGATATTCAATTACCAAAAGAAGTACTAATTGGTCAAGCTCCCCTTGGGAACAAGGTTTTTAATTCGGAACCTTCTACAGGTAATGGGACCTTTTGGAATGCTGACGAATTTTATTCCGGAACAGGCTTTTCTTATTCCGGAGTATTTATGATGTCATGACGCCTGAGAATCAAGGGCAATTGATTAGACGTATCCTAGTATCAAAATTCCATCTATGATGGGACAACAATCGACCTTCTATAGAGAAGTGGACCCGAATGGTAGATGGTTCAATGGGCAATATGAACCAACGGGGAAAGAAAGATCCTTACTAGAATATAGAATTTACGGATTGAAGGCAGCATTATACAGCTTTAATCCACGCGAATTTCTGGTTATGTACAGGTCCCAGCGCATACCGTATTCCCAAATCGTCAAAGTGGGGGTGTTCGATAATAGCAAGAATGGGAAATCAAGAGTTGAACTATTAGGGGATGCACGTGAGCATTTCATTAAAAGTGAAGTTGTCACCCTTAATCAAAATGGTGATTATTCTCTTCGCTACTATGTTTTAGATCCTTCTAAAATCCATGATGTTAGTAGTGGTGATGTAGGAAATGCTAAGGTAACCGATGTATATACACTTGTTTATGAAAAAGAATTTAAACAAGATAGTACGGATAACCTTTCAGATTTAGGTGGAACTCGTAAAGTTGAAAGTAAAAACAAGGATTATTTCCTGAATGTTACACCAAAACGAATAGATTACCAACATTTTGAGTTGGATATTACAGGTTGGTTCTCTAGTAAGGAGACAGTTACATACACTGATGAGAAAAAACAGGAATAGAATATACTGTTCCAAAACCATTCACGGAACTTCCAAAATCGGCCTACTCGATAAAAATACGACCATGGTCGTGGGAGAAGATGCAACACCTCAAGGAGCAGATGGTTTTTCCAACTTCAAACAAACGATCAAAAAAATAGTAGATTCATACCCCTTAACGAGTGTGAACTATTACTATCGGAAGATGACACCGTCAGAATCTGCTTCACAATCTCAAAACTTCTCGATTTCAACTTCAGAGTCACTAGTTTCAGAATCCATTTCATCTTCTCAATCTGTCTCGGTCAGTGAGTCCGTTTCCTTTGTCACAAGCATCTAGCTCCGCCAGTCAATCAGATTCACAGGTTTCAACCTCGATTTCCTTTGTCACAATCTGTCTCGACAAGTGAATCCAACTCGTTGGTTCAGGAATCGATCTCCACTAGTCAGTCGGAGTCTCTAGTCCAAGAGTCGGTTTCAGCCAGTCAATCAGATTCCTTGATTAAAAGAATCCGTATTCAGCCAGCGAGTGGATTCGTTGGTTCAGGCCTCCTGTTTCAGCAAGTCAATCGGATTCGTTAGTTCAGGCCTCAGTCTCTGCTGGCCAGTCCGAGTCGTTAGTACAAGAATCCAGTTTTGCCAGTCAGTCCGAGTCATTGATTAAAGAATCAGTATCTGCCAGTCAGTCAGAGTCACTGGTTCAAGCCTCCCTGCCAGCCAGTCTGAGTCGTTGAATCAAGCTCCGTATCTGCCAGTCAGTCAGAATCCTTGGTTCAAGCCTCCGTTTCAGCCAGTCAGTCAGAGTCGTTGCTTCAGGAATCCGTATCGGCCAGTCAGTCAGACTCGCTTGTTAAAGAATCAGTTTCAGCTTTTAGTCAATCCGACTCGTTGGTTCAATCGTCGGTTTCAGCAAGCCAGTCTGAGTCGTTGGTTCAGGCATCTATCGGCAAGTCAATCCGACTCACAATCAAAAAGCAGCATCAGCATCTAAGAGTGAGTCTGAAAAGCTCTAAATCTGTTTCTGTTGAGTCAGTCGGTATCCTTTCTAATTTAGCATCTAGATCAATTTCTGTATCTCAATCGCAGTCGACATCAGCGGTTGGATCGAGGAAGTGGTTTTCAACTGATTTCCTTGTCACAATCTATTTCGATGAGCAAAAAGCTGTCAGAATCCGTTTCGTTGAGTCAGTCAGAGTCCTTGCTTCAGGAATCCGTATCGGCCAGCCAGTCAGACTCATTGGTACAAGCCTTTAGTTTCAGCGAGTCAATCAGACTCGTTGCTTCAAGAATCTGTATCGGCCAGCCAATCAGAGTCGTTGGTTCAAGAGTCCATATTCGAGTCAGTCGATTCCTTGATTAAAGAATCTGTATCAGCGAGTCAGTCAGAGTCCTTGCTTCAGGAACTGTATCGGTCAGTCAATCCGATTCCTTGGTTCAACGGTCAGTATCAGTGAGTCAGTCCGATTCGCTGGTTCAAAAGTCCGTTTCGGCAAGTGAATCTGAATTCAATGGCTCAAGAATCGATCTCTTGCCAGTAAATCGAATTCATTATCTCAAGAATCTATTCAGCTAGCCAGTCAGACTCGCAAGCATCGACTGATTTACAATCAACATCATTGAGTCAATCAGCTTGGCTAGTTCAACGTTCATCCGTTTCAGCAAGTGAATCAGAATCGTTAGTCCAAGAGTCGATCTCAACTAGTCTGATGTCGAATCTAAGTCTCAAGAATCTATGTCGTTCTTCAAGCCAATCTGAATCCTTGTTCCAGGAGTCTGTATCTTCGATCAGTCAATCAATCAGAGTCGTTGGTTAACGAATCCTTTATCGGCCAGAAAGTCTGTTTGGAAGCCAGTCAAGCGTGCCAATCTTAGTGTCAAGCATTCTCCGCAAGCCAGTGCTGAATCGTTGACAAGCGAATCAGCTTCAGAGTTCTAATGTCGTAGCCGCATCGCAGATTTTTCAGAGAGTCTGATCGTTCAGGTTTTCTCTTCGGATCCGTTTCTGAGAGTCTATCTGTTTCACAATGGACATCCCATTCAGAATCTTAGCATCAACATCTGTTTTAAAAATCAGACTCCTCTATAGCCAATCAACTTCTGCTCCTTTTCAACAAGCGAATCGGCTTCAACGTCCATGCCAGTATCTGAATTTCCTTTGACGAGTGTTTCAGGATTCTATAAGCGCATCGTCGACAGAGAGTCAATCCTTATCGCAGGAAATTTCTGAATGGATTAGTGTGTCTTATGCGTCAAGTTTTTCTGCTTAAAAGACCGGAGTCTGTCGGTCTTCGTTTGGCATCTACTCAGAATCTCCATCAGACACAAGCTTAAAAATATGTTTTTTCAGAACCTGCCCTTCCAGAGAGACAGGTGCCCATCCTTCATTTAATATCCTTGCTACAGGAGCTTCCATTCTTCTGTCTGATTAGCTCCCTTTAGAATTCGGAAAAAGGATGGCAATAAAAACCTAAAAGACCGGAATGAACTGGTCTTTATTGATCTAGAATGTCTAAGAAGTTGGGAAATATGTTATAATGGACAAGGAAGTTTTGAGTAAAGGGATATAGAAGGATACCTGTGAAAAAATGTATTGTTATATGCAATTACAGAAAATAGGGATCAATAATAAGAGTTTGAGGGAAAAAATGAAAAATCCATTTCACAAATTTATTTGGGCAATCTTTCGAAAAGTGTCGCTTGATGGCACAAACGATATTATGAATGTGGTTCGTGAACTTGGAGTTAATGAATTGGGATCTACTTTTATGATCAAAGCAATGAACCGGCTGGCGAATTGAATTCACGAATGGACGGTATTTTAGCGGGCGTTGCTTTTGGAGATATTGTCTTTGTTCAATCACCCTCTTGGAACGGAATTTGAGTGGGATCGCCGTTTGGTGGATAAGTTAAAACTCCTTCAAACCAAGCTGGTCATGTTTATCCATGATGTCCCGCCGCTCATGTTTGAAAGCAATTATTATCTCATGCCAACTATATTGAGATGTATAATAAAAAGCGACCTTGTTGTTGTCCCATCAGAACAGATGTACCATCGTCTAGTATCAGAAGGGCTTACAGTAAAAAATATGTGGTCCAAAAGTTGTGGGATTTGACCCACAGTTTGGATCTCTACACTCCACAATTTGAGAAAAAACTGATCTTCTCAGGAAATCCTTCACGTTTCCCTCATATCATCGATTGGAAATATGATACCCCCCTTCATGTCTATACCGAACCAGTTGAAGGAGTCGATTATTCTAAGGTCCATATGGAAGGCTGGCGGACCAAGCAAGAGTTGCTTCTCGAACTTTCCAAGGGTGGTTTTGGACTTGTCTGGGGAAATTCTGAGAATCCTGAGGATGAGCGGGATTACTACAAAGAAAATATTTCCCTACAAACTATCGACTTATCTATCTGTTGGTCTTCCAGTAGTAGTGCCAGACTATTTGTCAAATGCAGACTATATTCGAGAAAAAGGACTCGGCTTTGTAGCCTCCAGTCTTGAAGAAGCCAATCGTTTGGTCCAAGATTGCACAGAAGAAGAGTATGCTCAAATGGTCCAAAAGGCTCAACATACTTCTTATTTGATTCGCAATGGCTATTTTACAAAGAAATTATTTGTTGATAGTGTCATGGCTTTAGAAAATAAATAGAATAAATAGATTCTTCAGACATAAATCTGAAGAATTTTTTTATTGAATACGGTACCAAGGCTATAATTTTTTACAATATTAAGGATTAGTGACAAATAAGTGTAGAAAATAAGCAAATTATGGTAAAATAAGTTGAGATAAAATGCTCTAAAGGCACATATATTTAAAGGCTGTTTTCCAAGTGGAAGAGTCAAAATGAGTAAGAGAAAGTTTAAAAGAAATGTTAAAACGATCTGAAGTAGGAAAGAGATTTTTGTTGGACGATATTTTTCGTCTTTATTTATGTTTTGGGAAGTAAAATTTCCCTTGCCTTTTGTGGACTTATCAAAGGCCTTGAGACTCAATGAGGGAACGACAACGGGCTTGCAGCTCTCAAGCGCTGTGATGGGGGGAAACCTCTGCGGGATGTCGATCTTTTTCGATCGGTCTATCCCCATGGATGTCTTCCATGATTTTTGTGGCGGATGTTTACCGTTTCAAAACGCTTTAACCTCGAAAAACCAGCACGGAGATTGTGGAACGGCGAAAGATGTACGTAACCTTTGGTGCTCGCCATCGTCCAGTCTTTGGCAGTGGCCATGTATCTCCCCTTTGAAGACAGGGTTGAACTCTGACTTGTCATTGCGGTCAATACCATGATTATGGTAGCCGGAGCCTTCTTTTAGTTTGGCTCTCCGATCTAAATGCCGCTTTGGGGTTTGAAGTTCTGTGGTGATTATGATGGCTGGGATGGTTATGTACCTGCCAGAAGACGTGATGCAGACTCTTTCAAAATGTCAATAATATCCCAGAAATCGCTTATGTTCTGGGCGTGATTTTCATCTTGATTTTTTGTCTATGTGGCAGTCTTGGTGGAATATTCCAAGTACCAGATTCCTGTCAATAAATTAGGGATCCACAACAACTTGAAAAGTTATACTTTTTGGATATCAAGATCAACCCTGCAGGAGGGATGCCCTTCATGTACGCCATGACCTTGGTGTCCATTCCTCAGTATGCCATGCTCTTGATCTTGTCTATGGATTCCAATGCCAAGTGGGCCGCTCATTTAGCCAAACACTTGGTGATGGGAGATCCGATTTGGATTCTTCTTTTACATTCTGATGATCGCCCTTCTCTCTTTGCTTTCGCCTTTGTCAATGTGAACGGAGAAGAAATTGCAGATAAGATGATGAAGGCTTCCGAGTATATCGATCATGTCTATCCTGGAGCAGATACACGTCGCTATATCAATAAAATTGTGCTACGCTTGACGGTTTTGGGACCTTTGTATCTGATCCTCTTTACGGCGCTTCCTTTTTCTCTCTTGTTATGGGATAAGGATCTTTTTGCGCTTGACCATGATTCCCAGGAACCTTCCTCATGTTTGTCGGGATGATTTACAATATCCGAGAAGAAATTCGTGCCTTCGTGTGAATCAACGTTATACAAGAATATTCTAGGAGTAACCATGTATTATTTTGTACCAGCCTGGTATGGAACGGACCGCATCTGGCAGCAAACAGCTACCCCTTGGTACTGGATGCGAGAATCCATTGAATTTGATGATACCATTAATCAAGTTCGTATTTTTCAAGAAGCAGAAATGGATCGGATCTTATTGTTGCCTCAATATAGTCCGCAACTGCGCTATTTTTACACCGCCAAGATTTGTTAGAGACAGATGTGCTTTCGATTTTGATCGGATCCAAAAGGTTCCGTCTAGTTTGGCGATGCACCCAGTTCAGCTTCAGGACATCGAATGGCCGAGTGAGACCACTTTTCCTACACTCCCTTTTTGGTAATGGCATTTCGAAAGGGTCGTCCATAGCAAAAATTGATATGGGAGTAGATGGAAACATTCTCTCTTTGACTCGTTATAAGAATGATGAGATCAGCTACATCGAGTACTTAGATGATCGTGGCTTTATCTCTAGTAGGATTTACTACAATGAGAGGAAACCTTATTTTCAAGAGTATCTGAGTTTTGATGGGCAATGGGTTTTGAGAGAGATGTTGATCGAAGAGAACCACTCCGTCATGGTCAATGAAGCTTTCTCTCATGCCTTCAAAAAAGAAAGCTATGCCAATATGGGAGACGTTGTCGCTGAAAAATGAAGGAACAGCTAGCAACCTTGGTTCCAGGACGAGATCAGTTGGTTTTTGGCAGCTCATCCAGCAAATTTGGCCTTTTACAAGATACAGCAAGTAGTGTCAAGAAAGTCTTGTCTTTCTACGGGGATCGTCAGCCCTTTGTCTGCTGAAAACTTTGCCCTCTATTTTGATATGATTGATGCCCAACTCTTGATTACAGATAGTGAAAAACCAAAGAAGCGATTGGAGTCTTTTCTCCTAGCTTGGCTCAAAAGACACACCGGATTACCTCTTTTTGACTCCCGCCTCCGTTTGGGATCTAGTCAGGAGCGCAAGGAATCGAAGATTTACTTTTATGTCAATGAAGCTGAGCTTCCAAGTAAGAGCCAGCTCAAGAAGGTTCTGGAGGTCTTGGCGCAACATCCTTTATTTGAAGTTGTTTTTGCATTTTACAATGGATCACCGGAGCGTGTTAAGGAATTAGAAGGGCAACTCGTTGAGGAATTGATCGCTAGCGAGCAGGACTTGCATCTGGTTCAATCACCAGCCCAAATAGAAGGACTTGGGGAAAACCAGATTATCGATGAAGAGTCCGTACAAGACGCACCGGACTACCGCTTTGTAGTTAAGAATTTTTCAAATGAAAATGACATTATTCAAGAGTTGGAAAAAACCCGCTTGATCGTAGATTTAAGCGAGGAACCCAACCTCTACACGCAGATTGCAGGGATCTCTGCTGGGATTCCTCAGGTCAACCGCGTCCAGACAGAATATGTCGATCATTTGAAAAATGGCTATGTCTTATCAAAGGGAGACAAGGAATTAGAGAAGGCGATTACTCACTTTTATTCGAATTGAAGCCTTGGAACGAAGCCTTGGTCTCGATCGAAAAAAATTCAAGAATACACCGGTCAACGCTTGATCGAGAAATGGGAAGGATGGATGAAAGAACGTCATGGATAAAAACTACAAATACCCCATATTCTCCAAATCGGCTCAAGAAGTTGGCAGGATCAGGTGGAGCTTCCTGCTGGACTAGGCTGGCACTTTTTTTCAAGCTGCCGCTCTTCCATCGCTCAAAGAGTATATGGAAGAAGAGGAAATCTCCAAATTCAAAGCCTTGATTCTAGAAAAGCCAGAAGATTTATTAGCTTTAGCGAAGACCTGGCTTATTTCCAGCCGTATACCGTTTTTATGATCAAAGCCATGAACTAGAGGCGCCTTCTGCAGAATTGGCCCACCTCTTAAGGCTTAAACAAGCGAGACCCTGGGATTTCTCAAACAAGCATCAATTTCTATGTTTTAGACCGCTTTTTTATACGACAATCAATATGGGGATGCCTTTACGGTTCGTGACCTGCGAGTGAGACCTGATCTTTGCTGGTCAGCAAACAGTCTTGGGGCAACATTTCCTCAAACTTGACGGAGCATACGGGGAAGAGTTTACGCCGATTGCTCAGTGGGTCTACAACTACGTGTATGATGCTAGTCGTCCCATCAATTTTTGGTTGGAATATGAAAAAGATCCAAGCTGTCAGCTACAATTGCGGATTCAATTTTACCGCTTTGGTGCACTGGGAGAGTGGGTCAAAGATGCAGTCTTTTTCAGAAGAAGAGATGCAAGCGCCCTTAGAATTGGATGGAGCAGAACCTTATTATCTAGCTTTTTCGCTGGAGGCAAAGAGAGGGGACGCTTACGATCGGAGCCTTACATAAGCGCTTGTCACATGGTCCTTTAGGAGAGATGACCGTAGGAGCTCAGACGCTACGGGACCACAAACGCCAGAAATTTTTGCTTATTTCCATCCTGGCGATCTGAAGCCCCCTTTAAACATTTACTTTTTCTGGGTATCGTCCGGCTGAAGGATTTGAAGGGTTTGGGATGATGCGTGCGATGGGGAGTCCCTTTATTCTCTTTTCTGACCCAAGACTGGAAGGTGGATCCTTCTATATGGGCTCAGAAGAATTGGAAAGTCAAATCACTGCTTTTATTGATCAGCACTTGACTTGCTCACTTTGAGCCAAAAGATATGAATTTCTCTGGCTTGTCCATGGGGACCTTTGGTGCCCTTTACTATGGGGCTCTTTATTCTCCTCATGCGATCTTGGTCGGAAAACCCATTGTCAACCTGGGAGATGTCGCTGCCAACCTGAAATTTAAACGCCCAGATGAGTTTGGAACATCCCTAGACATGATGCAGTTGATCATTGGTCAAGTGTCGCAAGAAGGGATCGGTCAGCTCAATCAACGCTTCTGGGACCGGTTTAACCAGGCAGATTTCAAGGATACGATTTTAGCCCTTGCCTATATGAGAGATGATGACTACGACCAGCAGGCTTATCCAGATATTTTAGAGACCTTGTATGAATTGCCGGTTCGTATTATCAGCACTAGTCACGTGCTGGTCGACACAACGATGCGAGTGGTCCGATCATTGAGTGGTTTTAGACCCAGTACAAAGAAATCATGGAAAAGAGACTTTGGAAGAAACCAATGATAAAATAAAAGAAAATGAAAGCAGACGAATCTACGGGGCGATACTGTTCTAGCAGATTATCTTTGGGGTCGACCATTCAGGCGACTGCCCAAGGAAGCGTTCAGTTTCAGAACCCCCCATGCCATCTGGTCAAGTGCTGAAAACTTGGCATTCGCAGACAAATTTTGGGGCAACTCGTCAAATTCCTATTCTGCCCCTGCTCAAACGAGAGCAAGATTATGAATTGGTTATCACGATGGAAGCGACTCCCACTCATACCGTTATGGTAGAAATCGTCTTCAAAGATCGCTTTGGAGATGTCGTTGGCCGTCGAGTAACCGCAGAAGGTCGCTTTGCCGTTTACCTATCCAGATCAAGCATACGCCTATGAAGTACGCTTGCTCAGTGCAGGTTTGCAAGAGTTTACCTTCCACTATTTCACGATTCAACCAATATCGTCTGAGGGAGCAGAAGTTCTCCGAATAGACGAACATCACTGCAAAAAAAAGGATTACATTGGATTACGTTAAATTAAGAAACATCAAAAAATCTTAAAAGAAGTCAATAGCTGGAAGGATGACATGGCCCGTTTGACGGATCGTCAGCTGCAGGAGAAGACTGCAGAATTTCGGGAACGTCTAGCAGAGGGTGAGACCTTGGATGATCTCTTTACCGGAAGCATTTGCAGTTGCGCGGGAAGCTGATAAACGGGTCTTGGGCATGTTTCCTTATGACGTGCAAGTCATGGGAGGGATTGTCCTCCACCAAGGCAATGTCGCTGAAATGAATACCGGTGAAGGAAAGACCTTGACGGCAACTATGCCGGTTTATCTCAATGCCTTAGAGGGCAAAGGGGTCATGGTTATTACGACCAATACCTATCTGGCAACTCGGGATGCAGAAAGAGATGGGACAGGTCTACCGCTTTTGGGCTTGACTGTTGGAGTTCCCTTTGAAACAATCAGAAGACGAAGAATTAGATCCAGAAGTCAAACGGGAGATTTACCGGTCAGATGTCATTTATACGACCAATACCAGTCTGGGCTTTGACTATTTAACAGAGAACTTGACGGCTTCTGCAGATGGCCAATTTTTGGCAGACTTCAATTACGCCATTGTTGATGAGATTGATTCAGTGCTCCTTGATAGTGCTCAGACTCCTTGATTATTTCTGGTTCTCCTCGGGTTCAGTCCAACCTTTATGGGATTATTGATACCCTGATCCAAACCTTCAAAGAAGGGGAAGACTTCAAAGTTTGATGAAGAAAAGAAACGAGTTTGGTTGACTCGAAAAGGGAGCTCATGCAGCAGAAGCCTTTCTAGCCATTCCCAACCTCTATGATCCCCAATACCGTGACTTGGTCCGCCATATCAGCTTAGCCCTGCAGGCCAATAAAAACTTTATTAAGGATAAGGATTATGTCATTCATCCCAATGTTGAAGGGCAACCGGAGATTGTCTTACTAGACCAGGCGACGGGGCGCTTGATGGAAATGACGCTTGCAAGGAGGACTCCACCAGGCGATTGAAGCTAAAAGAGGGTCTCAAGCTAACCCAAGAAACAAGGGCCATGGCTACCATTACCTACCCAAAATCTCTTTAAGATGTTTCGTAAGCTTGGAGGAATGACGGACTGGGAAAGTCGCTGAGGCAGAGTTTCTTGATACCTATGCCATGTCAGTGATCAAGATCCCAACCAATCAAAGAAGATCCGGGCAAGGATTTGCCGGATGAAATCTATCAGACCTTGCCCGGAAAAATCGTGGCTTCCTTGGATTATGTGAAGAAGGTCCACGAAAGGGCAATCCGATTCTGGTCTTTGCCGGATCGGTTGAAATGTCGATTCTTTTATTCGAACCTTCTTTTGCGGGGAAGGAATTCCACACAATCTTTCAATGCCAACAATGCGCCTCGAGAGGCCCAGATCGTGAAGAATCGGGTCGAAAGGAGCCGTGACGGTTGCGACCTCAATGGCCGGTCGGGGGAACCGATATCAAGTTGGGACCAGGGGTCGCTGAGTTAGGTGGCTTGGTGGTTGTTGGGACTGAGCGGATGATGAACCAGCGGATTGACCTTCAAATACGTGGACGTTCAGGTCGCCAAAGGAAGATCCCGGTTTGACCAAGTTCTTTTTCTCTTTAGAAGACGATTTGATGAAAAACTGGGGACCAGATTGGATTCAGGATTACCTATCAAGACTATGATGTGGATGAGTGATTGGTTCAGCCAAAGCTCTGACTAAGCGCACCAAGTATAGAAACTTTGCGGGAACGTGAGCTCAAAATGCTAGTGAAAGTTCTGGTCAGGCCAGTCGTCGGATGACACTAGAATTTGCAGGAGAAACATGAATATTCAGCGTGCCATGTCGTCTACGAAGAGCGCGACCGCTTGATTAAACAAGAAGGACGCTTGGATGATATCGTTGAAAAGAATTAAACGTTCCGTCTTTTTCAAGTGTAGCCCATAAAAAGAATACAAGGAACCGGTAACTTTTATCGCTATATTTAGACAATGTGAGCTACCAAGTAGATCGGAAAAGGCCCACAAACCTTCCGTAGCAAGAAAAAAAGAAAATTTCTTGTGGGAGACGCTAAAAAGTGAGTTGGAGGCTAAGTATGAGATCTTAGGCACGGATGAGGTGATCGCCCAATTCAGCGCATGGCGATCTTTAAAAGCTATCGATGAAAAACTGGTGAAAGGTCGACTATCTGCAACAATTGCGCATGGCGCTCTCCGGTCAGTACACCAGTCAGAAAAACCCTTTGGTGAATTTTTCCAAGAAATACCAATCCTTTGAACGAATGAAAGCAGGCGGCCAAGGAACAAATGGTCCGCAATCTCTTCCTGAGTCAATAGAAATCAATAAAAAGGGAAATAGTCTTGCATTTCCCATAAAAAGAGACATTATGACAGTATACAATATCAACCTTGGAATCGGTTGGGCTAGCAGTGGTGTTGAGTATGCCCAGGCCTACCGTGCCCAGTTGTTACGCAATATCCATCCAACCAGCTAAGTTTGCCTTTATGGATATGATTCTAAGCCGATAATATCAGCATTTAACAGAAAATATCGGTTTAAAATGATGAAATCATCTGGCTCTATAGCCATTTTACGGATATGAAGATTGCGCCAACGACTTATACCTTTGATCAGGTCTTAGCAGGTTTTGCCAGGAAACCGACTCGTGAAGAAGTCAATGGTAAGATCAAGCGTTTCTTTATGAGGACCAGGACAACTTTTTTGACCACTACTGTGCGGGCAGAAAATAGTCCTTATGTCGAACGTTGCGAGTACGTGTCTAGAGGGATTTGGTGAAGTGAAT
>VOFI01003295.1_pt1 | contig 12840 bp, 31 predicted proteins | sample 5384131 | NCBI WGS metagenome assembly VOFI01 (sample SAMN12384728, study PRJNA508395) | human gut metagenome | isolation source: healthy gut H | host: Homo sapiens
GAGCTGCTCCTGTCCCTGCCCGCCTGCGCCTGCCCGGATTTCCAGAATGATGTTCTTGTCATCGTTAGGGTCCTTGGAAGCAGGAGAATCTTAAGTTCATGCTCCAGGTCCTCAATCCGCTTTCTGGCATCGGACAGCTCTTCCTTGGCCATCTCCGCATCTCCTCGTCGTTCTCTTCCTCCCAGAAGGGCCAGGCTGTCCTCCACATCCTGCTTTGCCTGCTTGTACTGCTTATAGGCCTCCACAATAGGAGCCAGGTCCCTGCTCCTTCATGAGCCTGGTAACTGCTTGGTATCACTGGGTCACATCCGGGTCACCCAGCATAAGCATCAGTTCTTCATAATGAATCAACATATCATCCAGCTTATCAAACATATCTATCTCCTGCTCCTGCGATTATTCCAATTCCAACCACTACATTAACCTGTTACCTGTGTTTCCCGGTCCGGCATCCCGGTCCGCGCCAGCCGGGCGTTTATGTCTAAGCGTTTATGTCCGCCCTCACCCCCGGCCTCACCGCCCGGCCCTCACCACCCGGTCCTGTCCCGCCAGATCACTGAAATGTCCTCCACATCCCTGTATCCCCCGGACCGGAACAATCCCTCTACTGCCTCTGACTGGTCATATCCAATCTCCATATAGATACTTCCGCCCTCCGCCAGATGATTCCGGGCCTCTTCTGCCAGGATTCGGTAAAAGGTCAGCCCGTCATCACTTCCGTCCAGGGCAATCCTGGGCTCATGGTCCCTTACCTCCGGAGCAAGGCCCTCTATGACCCGGCTGGGGGATATAAGGCGGGTTTGAGACAATGACATCAAAGGTCCTGTCCGTCTCCAGAGCGCTGAACATATTGCTCTCAAACAATTCAAATCCGCCCTCGTATCCGCCCAAAAGCCTGTCACGGTTTCCGGCTGCCACCTTAGGGCCTCGGCCGACATCCAGGGCAGCCATCATGACGGTATCTGCCCAGGCGCCAGGCTGATGGCAATGCCAGGAACCGGTGCACATGTCCAGTACGCGTTTTCCCTGTCATTTTGTTCCTCCAGGACCAGCTCCACCAGTGTCTCCGTGTCCTGCCTTGGAATCAGCACATGTTCATTTACATAAAACTCAAATCCATGAACTCCTGCGTTCCGGTCAGGTGCTGGAGAGAGGGGTCCGGCCTGCCCCTGGTCTATGAGCCCTCATAAATTCCTGCATTTCCTCTGTCTCCTCATCCTTCCCCAGCTCCCTGGCCTTCCAGGGCCAGAAAGGAGGCCAGGATTCCAGATGAAATACCTCCAGAAGCAGATACCTGGCATCCAGCTGCGGATCCGGCACCGGCCTTATTATTCAGTTCCTGAACACCCTGCCACAACAGCTGCTGCATGGTCATGTTTACTGCTCCTTCACTGTCATTGCCTTTACCATTTCTGCTGACTTTATCATTTCACTGCTTTCATCATTTCCATTTCCGCCATCATAGTGCCTTGCTTTTCTGCCATCCCGGAAAATTCTCATCAGATAAGCCCGCCAGTCAAACACTGTCTCCACTGCCGCGATAGCCACCTCTATCATGCTGTCATCCGGCTCCGTGGTTGTCAGTCCCTGCATCCACATGCCGGGACGGCTGAGCACATTCACCAGTGAGTCATGGCGTCCCGCAAAACGCAGGAACTCATAGGACACGCCCGCGATCACAGGTATCAGCACAATCCGGCTCACCACACGCAGCCAGACCGTATCCACCCGTATCACCATAAAAACAGGATGCTGATGATCATTACAATCATGATGAAGCTGGTCCCGCAGCGCTTATGCTCCTTGAACTTGCCCGCCCATTGTCCACTGTAGCTCCAGCCCGTGCTCGATGCAGTTAATGCACTTGTGCTCCGAACCGTGGTACAAAGGTCCTCCCTGATATCCTCCATACGGGATACCAGCTTGATATAGGCTATGAAAATGACGATTCGTATTACGCCCTCCAGTATGGCCATCACTGTGTCGGAATGGATGAATCCTCTGCATATATTGGCGATAAACAGGGGAAGCACCATGAAAATGCCAATTGCCATAACAAAGGAAAATACCATAACCACTGTGTCATGAGCGCGCTCTCCAGCTTCTCGCCGGAAGACCTTATCCAGCCACGCCTCAAATTTACCGGGCTCTGCCTCCTCGTCGTCCTCAAAAAAACTGCAGGACCAGGTGAGGGGCCCTCATGCCCACTACCATGGAATCTATAAAACTGAAAATACCTCTTACAAAGGGAAGACCTAATACTTTATGCTTCTTGGTCATACTCAAATAGGTATCCTTTTTCACCTCAATATCCCCGTCCGGTTTGCGGACCGCAATGGCGTAGTCATTGCCGTTCTGCATCATAATGCCCTCGATTACGGCCTGACCACCAATTCCTGAATATTTCATTCCTTTAACCTTTCTGCTGTACGAAAAAGAAAAGCCCTCTTTCCATGATTTCCCATGAATTCAGAAAGGGCTGAGCCTGCTCCCAAGCTCAACCCTCATCTCTTTGCTTATTAGTTAGCATTCATGCCATATTTACGATTGAACTTGTCAATACGTCCACGAGCCTGAGCAGCCTTCTGCTGTCCGGTGTAGAATGAATGGCACTTGGAGCAAACCTCCACATGGATGTCTTCTTGGTAGAACCAGTTACGAACTCGTTGCCACAGTTGCAAACTACCTTTGCCTGGTAATAGCTTGGATGGATTCCTTCTTTCATGATTTTCACCTCTCTGATATTATTTGCGGTTTCCGACCGCGGCCTGTGTATGCCAATCTGTCTCTGTACATTACAGGCAGCCGGCCGTATGCCGTCACCAGAACGCACAGATATCAGCAATAACTAAGTTAAACGCGTCCTCACCGTAGGTTCTGACTCACGCGAACGCTAAAACTGCCGTCAATTCAGACAGCTTACATAGTATATCATAGAACCCCGGGACTTGCAAGATATTTTTTTTTGGAAAATGTGGACAAATATATAGCTGGATATGGGGTCAGGATATAGGGTTACTTCAGCACTCCGGAAGCTCAGGTTCCCGTACCCCTCACCGGCTCAGGATAAATCTCACCATGCAGTTCCATCTCCACCCGTTCAATGATTTCCGGCCTCACCGGACGGTTGACCTCCACACCTTCTATGGGGGAAATCCGTCACAGGCACTGTCTCTACCTTTTCCAGCCTGTATAACTCATCCATGCCCTCAGAACACGGCCGAACACAGGATAAATGCCCTTGTGGTCGGACAGTCCCTGAGGGGGAAGAAAAACTCGCAGCCTGCCAGTCCTGCCTCACCGTAGCCGCCCATGCACACGGCTCCGGGATGGGAGTCCAGGGTACCACGTCCGGGTTCAGTTCAAACTCATTGGGGAATCAGATACCGGCATTCCTTCTTACCAAAGGCCGTGTAGCTGACATCCACCCAGTTTCCCAGCACAATCCGCTCAATGGCATGGTGGTCCAGGTATCCCCCCTGGAGGCTGTATAGATAAAGCTGTTCACTGTATTGGGCGCTGACTCCGGCAAAAGCTCTATGACAATGTTCCTGCCGTTGGCCATATGTAATGTTGCGATTGGATTCATATATCCTCCCTATATAACCTCTGTTAGCCGGTTACGGATGAACCGATTATCTCAAATTCCTTGGAATAGTGGTTGAGCACCTCGCATCCATCCTCTGTCACCAGCACCAGATCCTCCACACGGACGCCGGTATCCCCGGGCAGATAGATTCCCGGTTCAATGGAAAATATCATTCCCGGCTCCGCTTTCTGGGTATTCACAGAGGACACGTCTCCGAACTCATGCTCTCCCAGACCGATGAAATGCCCCAGCCTGTGGGTAAAGAAAGGTCCGTATCCCTGTTCAGCGATCGGGTCCCTGGCCGCCCCGTCCAGCTCGCACAGAGGTACGCCGGGACGTATCTTTGAGATAGCTGTCTCATTGGCCCTGCGGACAATCTCATAAATACGGCGGTGCTCGTCACTGGCTTTGCGGAAGTAAAATTTACGGGTCATATCGGAACAGTACCCGTCCTTGATGCAGCCCACGTCAAAAAGCACTGAATCACCCGGCTTTATGACGGTGCCGTCCGGTCCATGATGAGGGTCCGCCGCGTTGGCTCCAAAGGCCACCAGCGGTTCAAAGGAAAAACCGTCCGCCCCCAGGTCCATATATATCTTAAGCATCTGGTCTGCAACCTGACGCTCCGTGACGCCTTCATGAATCAGCGTTTTGAACACTGCCATGGCCTTATCATTGATGTCAGAGGCAGTGCGCATCTTATCCTGCTCCTCCTCATCCTTAACACCCCTTGTCCTGTCCACGGCAATGGAATTTACAAAACCGGCAGCAGCCTTCATCTCCATAAGGGGCAGCAGAAACCGGGCCTTTAAATCTTGTCAACGCCCAGCGGGCTCTCCTTATCAGATAGCCTGCCACATTTCCCCGCCGCCGGGTCTGTATCCGAATACCACACCTTCTCCCCACATCCTCAGGCACGGTAAACAGTTTATTCAGAAAATACACATGTTTCCCGTCCTCCCTCAGGTAAAGGGCATAAAACCGTTCAAATGGCTCCACATACACGCCTGTGAGATAGTAAATGGACATGGGGTCCCACAATCAGCATCTGTCTCAGCCCATTTCCTTCAGGGCTTCCCATGATACGCTCCGCTCTCTTCTGCTTCATGATAATATCCTCCTCTTCTAAAACTGCTTTCTCAGCTTGGGGTCAGCAAATCGAAGACCGTCGCCGATAAAATTAGCGCCTACAGCCATTGTAAAGATCGCCAGTCCCGGAAAGCCGGCCACCCAGAACTTATTGAAATAGTCAGCTCCATCCGAGACCATCATACCCCCACTCCGGCGTTGGCGGCGCAGGGCCCAGTCCCAGAAAGCTTAAGGTGGAGAACATCAGAATCTGGTTTCCGATGTCCCGTGGTAGCCATAATCAGAACCGAACTGATGCTGTTGGGAATGACCTCCTTCATCAGGATCCGGATTCTGGAGGCGCCCCAGAACCTCGGAAGCCGCCACATATTCATTTTTCCTTTACACTCAGCACCACGCTGCGCATCATACGGGCATAGGTGGGCCATGCCACCACAATCAGGGCAAACATGGTGTTAAACAGGTTGGAACCCATAACCGCATTGATAATCATTGCCAGGATCAGGGGGGGAAGGACAAAATCATCTCTGAAAAACGCATCATCACATTGTCCCCCAGCCGCCCACATAGCCTGCTACGGCTCCATAAAATGTACCAATAAAACCTGCTATGACTACGGTAAGGCAGCCTGCCAGCAGGGAATACCTTCCTCCGTAGAGCACACGGCTGAAAATGTCCCTTCAAAATTGTCCGTGCCAAACCAGTGCTCTGAGGACGGGCCTTTAACCGCTGTCCCAGGTCTGGACAATCGGGTCATAAGGGAGCCAGCGCCGGCGCGACAGAATAGCTGCCGCAATCCATGCCAGACAGATAATTACGCCCAGCGTAAACAGGTAATTTGGATTTAAATAACCGCTTTATAGACTGTACCATCAGCTGCACCTCACTCTCGGGTCAATGATTCCGTATAATATATCCACCACTGTATTGATGACCATGTAATTCAGGGCAATCAGCAGGGCCACCCCTGATGATGGACGGGAAATCCACAGAAAGCACGGACTGATACGCAAACTGACCAACACCCGGCCAGTTGAAAATGGTTTCCACCAGCACCATGCCGCCTAACAGGTTGCCCAGGCCCAGACCGATGACAGTGAGCACAGGAATCAGGGGCATTGCCCAGGGCGTGGCGGATAATCAGTCCCGGCCTTGACAGGCCCTTGGCCTTTGCCGTACGGATATAGTCTGTAGACATAACGTCAGAAGATTGGAACGGGCTGTCCTGGTAATCAGTCCCATGGTAAAGGCCGCAAGCACGGTTCCCGGAAGAATCAGATGGCTGGCAGCGTCCAGTGCCTTGGGAATATCTCCCTCAAGCAGACTGTCAATGACATACATGCCCGTAACCGTGGCCGGCGCCGTAAAGGCGTTGCTCAGGCGGCCCGGACCCGAAACAGTTTCAGCTTGTAAGAAGAAATATAATACCAGCAGGGCAAACCAGAAGCTGGGAATGCTTACGCCTGTAACGGATATGGCCCGGACCGTCTGGTCCAGGATGCTGTTGCGCCGGATGGCGGATATAATGCCGAACAGCACCCCCCTAAAATGGCGGCAATCACAATGGCAAACAAAGCCAGTTCAATGGTGGCCGGGTAACACCTGGCCAGCTCCGACAGCACCGGTTTGTTTGTGCGCATGGAAGTTCCCAGGTCAAACTGTAAAAAGATTCTTCATGTACAGGATATACTGCACGGGCAGGGGCTGGTCCAGGCCGTATTTTGCCCGGTAGGCAGCCACGATCTCAGGATCATTTAAGGCTCTCTGGCTGTTAGCCACGGTGGGGTCTCGGTATCATTTTCGTCAGGTATGAAAACCAGGGTGGCGACACCAAACAGCATGACTACCAGATACACCAGTCTTTTTCCTATAAATTTCAGCTGTTCCATACGATACCTCTCTTTTCTTATGTTTCAATCCATACTATATAAAATTCAATTTTTATTTGTATTCCAGTCTCATACAGATATTCCCGTCAACGGTATCCCTTCCGGGATGGACGTTGCACCACGGCAATACCTGCCGCCGCTTAAACTTCTGACCTGACCGGGCCGGGGCTGGCGCCAGACAGCACTGTTTACGGGAGCCTCTGCGGGCAGGAAGATATCTGCCTGCAAAACAGTTCCGTATATAACATTATTACTTCACGTTAATCAGAGTCAGATCCAGGGCATAGGGGTCTGATATGGCCACTCCCTCCAGCCTGGTGTTATAGCCGATATGGGACGGAGCCTGCGCCACCATAATGAAGGGCCCATGCTCGTACATTGCATCCTGGATTTCCTCCAGAACAGCGATTCGCGCATCATTGTCCGTTGCAGACATGGTTTTTTCATACATGGCTGCCAGCTCCGGATCCATGTCGGCGCTCCATCGGCCCTCTTTCCGACCACCCGCCCGGAAGGAATTCCAGCTGCACGTTGGGGTCGTTATAACGGTTCCCCAGTACATAACCGTAAAGCCCAGGGTTCCGGGTCGCGGTAAAGCATCGCCATTATCCTGCTGCCCATGGCTGTGAAACAATATTTACATTGATTCCCACCTGTGACAGGATCATCCTTAATCTTCTGGGCCAGGTCTGTCAGGAGAATTCCCTCCATATCCAGGTCTGTCACAGTCAGGTCCGCATCAAATCCGTCCGGGTATCCTGCCTCTGCCAGCAACGCCTTTGCTTCCTCCAGATTTGTATAGTCAGCAGGCCTCGCCCTTGCTTCCCATGAATCCCACCTGGATGATATCATAAGGAGTGATGGTGCCGCTTCCCGCAGATAGTCTGGATACCGGTGTAATCCAGGGCCTTGCGGGATGGCATTCTGAACCTGGGGGGTTGGACACAGGACCGCCGTAGGCTTCATCCATGTTCATCATGCAAATCCAACTGTCTTGATTGTTGCTCCGTTGATAATGGAAATATTCTCAGCGCCTTCCAGCTCGGACATGGTGTCGTCTGTCATGTTCATGGCCACATCAATATCCCCGCCGGATAATGTCATCATCTGTGTGTTGGCATCAGGCTGTATCTTAATAATAAACTTGTCAACATTAGTGGCTTCTCCCCCAGTAATTGGGATTCTTTTTCCAAAACAACTTCCTGGTCCGGAATATAGCTGGTCATCACATACATGCCGGAACCAGCGCTGGCCGTATCCAGATAAGACTGGGCTGTATCGGCGGATGACGCGTCCTCTGCGTCCGTGCCGCCGTGCTCCCTTCACAACTGCGCTGTCCAGAACAGCCGTGGAGCTGTAGGTTAACTTGGACAGAATGGCGCTGTCAGGGCTGGGTCAGATGGAACACCACCGTGTAATCGTCAGGGGCTTCCATGCTCTCAATGGTATCGCAGATAAAGGACGGGTTTCCCTGAAGGTTTTTGCAGCGGTTGATGCTGAAAAGAACATCTGCGCTGGTCATGGGATTGCCGCTGGCAAATGTCACATCCTGTTTCAGCTTAACGGTCAGTGTAAGACCGTCCTCTGAAAATTCATAGGTATCGGCCAGACAAGGCTCCGGCGCGCTGTCATTGCTGTAGAACTTAAACAGATTCTCGTAGCAGGCATTGACAATGAGAGGCGGATACTTCTCATATACATACCCCGGGTCCAGGGTGGAAAATCCGGAGCCCATGGCTACCACAACCGTATTGGAACCGGCTGCCTGTGAAGCCCCCTCAGTGGCGGCGTCTGTCTTGCCGGCCGTTGTGCCCGTCTGCGCATTGCCTCCCGCATGCGCTTAAAGGCAAAATGAAACTGCAAAGGCACAGAGCCGCAGTCAATAACTTCTTTTTCATAATAGACCTCCTCTAGGTTTATTGAGATGCCAGTGTTCTGGCAGTGTCTCCCATATTACAATCTTTTTTACTGGTTCCGTGTTTTCTCAGGCCGGTGTCTTCAGCCAGGATCTTCAGGAGCCGGTGAATACAGGTGGCAGGCCACAAAATGCCCTTCAGCCACTTCCCTTTAACCGGGGCACTTCCTGGCGGCACCTGTCGCAGCCTTGGGGCAGCGTATGGAACCGGCAGCCTGAGGGCGGATCCGACGGACTGGGAACCTCCCCCAGATGGATCCGCTCTGTTTTCACACCCTGGTCCACCTGGGGGAATGGCTGATAACAGCGCCTCCGTATACGGGTGATAACGCTTTTCATACAGCTTATCATAATCAGCAATCTCCACCATATTACCAAGATACATGACCCCCACCCGGTCGCTGACCTGGTAGACCACGTTCAGATTATGGGAAAATGAAGAAATAGGTCAGTCCCAGCTTTTTTCCTTTAACTCCTGGAGCAGGTTCAGCACCTGGGCCTGAACCGATACATCCAGCGCGGATACTGCCTCGTCGCAGATAATGATATCCGGCTCCAGAGCCAGCGCCCTGGCTATGCCGATACGCTGCTTCTGTCCTCCTGACAGCTCATGGGGGATACCTGCTCAGACAGTACAAATCCAGTCCCACCAGGTTAAGGGAGCTTCATGATGCGGGCCTCCACATCCATCTTCCCCCTTCATCCCATGTATCTCAAAGGGTTCCAGAATCTGGCGTACGGTACGCCTGGGATTCAGAGCAGGCAGAGGGTCCTGGAATATAATCTGGACCTTCCTGCGCATTTTCTTTAAATCCGCTCCCTTTAGCCCTGCTATGTCCGTTTCCCCCCATATAAATATGGCCCTCTGTTGGTTTTCAAAGAAGAGGCGGACAGGGCCCTGCCAGGGTACTCTTGCCGCCCGCTCTCCCCCACCACGACCATAGGTCTCACCCTTCATGATGTGGAAGCTTACGTCGTCCACCGCCTTTACGGTCCCGGACTTCTTATCCTTTCCTTAAAATATACCTTTACATGGTCGGCCTTAACCAGCACTTCCCTATTGCTCTTGTCTTCATTTATACTTTCGTTTATGTCTCTGTTCGGATTCTGTGCCATACATTAAGCCTCCTTCCCACAGCCTGGTCTTCAAACAGCCAGCAGCGGACCTTCCCTCCTCTGAAAGCTGCTTCATGGGCGGACTGACTGTCCTGCACCGCTCTGTGGCATGAGGACATCTGGGCCAGAAGCTGCACCCCTTGATCCGCTCCGTGGGTTGGGCACCATCCCCCTATGGTGGACAATGGCTTCCTGTCCTTTGTGATGACAGGTATGGCATTCAGCAGCCCAATGGTATATGGATGCTTGGGATCCCGGAACAGTTCCCCGGCCGGCGCCTGCTCCACGATATGGCCCGTATACATGACAATGACCGTATCGCACAGCTCGCTCACCACTCCCAAATCATGGGTAATGAACAAAACCGAGGTGAAGCTCCTCGTTCATCTCGCAATCAAATCCAGAATCTGGGCCTGGATGGTCACATCAGAGCCGTTACAGTGGGCTTTCATGCAATCCCAGTATCTCTGGGGCTGGCAGGCCAATGCCATGGCAATCATCACACGCCTCATACCTCCCCGACATCTGATGGGGATACTCATGGGCCTTACCTCAGGATTGGCGATTCCCACTGCTTTCATCATGCGGATGGCTTCCTCCATGGCTTCCTTTTTCTTCATGCCCCGGTGCAGACGCAGGGATTTCCGCAATCTGTTTACCGCATTTGATAATGGGATTTAAGCAGGTCATTGGTTCCTGGAAAATCATGGAAATTTCATTTCCCCTGATTTTCTGCATATCGCGCTCAGAGGTCTTCACCAAATCCCTTCAAGGTATAAAATCTCCCCTCCTGTGATCTGTCCCGGGGGTTGGGAATCAGCTGCATCATTCCCAGAAGAAACACTCTTGCCGCTTCCGCTCTCTCCTACGATACCCAGCTTTTCACCACCCTTATGTAATACACATAGCTCAGATGGTCCACCGCCTGAACGGTGCCCTCTGCTGTCCTGAATTCCACACATAAATCTTTTACTTCCAATATGATATCTGTCTGTGTCATTTTATCCGCCCTTTGTTTTATTGCATCAAAGCGTCAATGCGGTGCCAATGTATTCACCCGCAGTTTTCTGCATATATACTCAAAACGATACCACATTTTCGGGGATAATTCAATATATAGATTGACCTGTTTTGCCCGGAAACAGGTCAAACCAGCATAAACGCATAAACAGGACGCTGCCAAGGCTGTTTTAACAGCTTATTTACAGCGTCCTGCTCTTATGCTCTGTTATTTCTTACTCTTCACATCCCAAGGTTTCTTCCAATAAATGGCATCCACATTACATTCTTTCATACATTCGCCGCACTGTATGCATTCCCTGTCTCCCACCTGTCTGACATCCATTTTACAGGTGCGCACACAGCGCCCGCAGTCAACGCAGGTATCCCTGTCAATCCTCACCCCCAGCAAAGCCACAGGGGCAAACAGGGAATAGATGGCCCCCAGAGGACAGAGGATGCGGCAAAAAGCTTCTGTACAGAAAACAGGCGCTTACCAGTATGACTGCCAGCACAAGAACCTTCCAGTGAAAGAGGGCCCCTGCCAGACCGCTCAGGGAATCGTCCAGAAGCACCAGGGGAATTCCTCCCTCCAGTGTCCCCGCGGGACATATGTACTTACAAAAGGCAGGAACAGGAAGGCCAGAGGCTGCCTTTTAAATACCACCGGCAGTATAATGACAAACACTGCCAGGATCACATATTTTACCTTGGACAGCTCCTGTGTGACACGGTTCTTTTTTTATCTTGGGAACAGGTATCTTATAGAGAAGCTCCTGCACCAGGCCAAAGGGACAGAGGAAACCGCATATGGTCCTTCCCATGGTAACCCCAAAGAGCAGGAGAACTCCCAATATATAGAAGGGAAGCTTCCTGTCCATGGCGGACAGGGCATTCTGCAGGGTACCTAAAGGACAGGATCCGACGGCTCCCGGGCATGAATAGCAGTTCAGTCTGGGGAACACACAGTCCTTTTGACCTTCCCTTATAGATGGACGCCTCCGCAAATCCCTTCAGGTTCAGATTATATAATAATGCCGCACAAAGCTGTATCAAACGCCGTTTTCATTGCTGCTGCCCTCTCATGGTCATGGTCTTCTGCCGCTGCCCTCTTATCCGATTCCGATGCATTCCAGGCACACCCTCACTGCCTTGCGGAAGGCATCCTGGTAACCTCCCCTGGCTCCGGTGCACAGGAATACTTATGCCAAGAACAAGAAGGATAACCGCCACCTTATTCTGTCTGCACCAATCCATCATATATCAACGCTCCCTGTCTTACACCCCAAGGGCTTCCTTATATCTCTCATACATCGTGTCCGCATCCAGGGCACCGGTGGATATATGGGTCACCCTGCCCTCCGCGTCCACCACCACTGTATAGGGAATGGAATTCGTGGGATACAGCATGGATATGGAATACTCCTCATCCAGCACTACCGGGAAGGTGTATCCGTTCTCCTCCACAAAAATCCTTCACTGTCCCGGCATCATCCCCGCAGTTCACCGCGATAATACCGATTTTGTCCCCAAAATCATCCTTCAGGCGCTCAAAGCCGGCATCTCCTTGACGCATGGACCGCACCAGGTTGCCCAGAAATTGATGATAACAGGCTTTCCCTGAAGTTCGGACAGCGTAATGCTGGTGCCGTCAATAAGCTCCCCCTGTAAAATCAGGAGCTTGAACACCCTCCCTTAATAGGCATGCCCGGCTTGAACTCAATCACGCCGTCCCCCTGGTCAGCTGCTGCCTCTGCATCTGCCTGGCTGCCGTCTGGGGACGGCTCCCGGCCTGCTTCACCGGCTTCTCCTCCTTCCCGGGTCTTTTCCTGCCCGGATTCATTGTTCCCTGTATCCTTCGGCTTGTCAGTTCCCGTGCCGTTTTTTCTCAGTTTCTGCGCTGCTCTCCTCAGCCGCCGTGCCTTCCTTTTCAGTCCCTGGGCCTGCTCCGTTTTCTGGTCAGCCTTATTCTGGTCTGCCGTCTGGCTGCATCCCGTTATCTGCAAAGGCCAGGAAAATGGCCAGCGCCGCGCCTGCAGCACTCCTTTTCACGGCCTTTTATTTCTGTAAAAATGTTCTCTCCTCATGTGTTATTCCTCCCCTTTTCAACTATTGGAATGAACAAAAGAAACCCAGAGAATGCCACTTGTGCCATTCTCTGGGTTTTACTCTAACATTATTATTTTCTGTCCACCCCGGCTTTATGGGGTTTGTATGAAAGTTTTTATTAAGCTTTTCATGAG
>VOFI01001848.1_pt1 | contig 12833 bp, 16 predicted proteins | sample 5384131 | NCBI WGS metagenome assembly VOFI01 (sample SAMN12384728, study PRJNA508395) | human gut metagenome | isolation source: healthy gut H | host: Homo sapiens
AATTACAGATGCAAATGGAAATGTTGTAGATGTAAAAGTAGAATCTCAGGACAGAGTCTCCTTTGAGACACAGGCCGGACAGACATATTATGTCAAAGATGTTCCTGTGAAAGGGGATGCACCGACAGGATTATCTGCAAAACGTACCAATGATCATACAGGAAAACTGACATGGGATGAAGTCAAGACGAAAAAGACAAAGACATTACTTACAATGTGTATCGTCAGATTGAGTCCGGAGACGTACAGAAAATTGCAGACGGTGTAGAAAAAACAGAATACATTGATGAAAATGCAGATAAAGCATTGGGGACGATCCGATATCAGGTATCAGCAGTAGTCAATGGCAAAGAGACAAAGCTCAGTGAAAAGGTAGAGCTGACAGAGCCACTTGGAGCAGGAAAGATTGATAATAAGGATCCGCATATCGTGTATACAGGTGCATGGGGTGACTGGGACAGAGCAAACGAAGGCAACTACAAGGATACGATCAAGTATCTGAACAGCCCGACAGGAAAAGAGACCGTAGAACTGGAGTTTGTGGGAACAGGCATCGAAGTGATTACTTGTACAAATACAGACCGTGGAAAATACGAAGTATTTATTGACGGAGAGTCTTGCGGAAAGGTAGATACATACAGTTCTACTACAAAACGTCAGCAGGTTGTATTTAAAAAGGATGATCTGAAGCATGGTACACATACATTAGAGCTGAAAGTGCTCAATGAAAAAGTAGATGCAAGTTCTGGTACAAAAAGTAGAACTGGATGCTCTGAATATTCTGGATAATACGATCACACTGCCGGAGAAAGTAGAAGTATCTACAGTTTCCGGAATTACAACGATCGGAAAAAGAAGGCACTGTACAGATGCAGGCAAAAGTAACACCGGGAGATACAAAAGACAAGAGTGTTACATGGACTTCTTTTGATACAAGCATCGCATCCGTAGATGAAAACGGACTGGTGACAGTTCACAAGAAAACGGAGAAGTGACGATCACAGCAACAGCAAATGCCGATTCTGAAGTGAGCGGAAGCTGTAAACTGACTGTGGCACTCTTTGGAGACCTTGGTTCCGGAGAGACGATCGTAGAAGATGCATCTGAGGATGGAAAGAGAAATGATGCGATTAGCTGGAGCGGCTCTGAATGGTCTGCATGGGCTGGAGAGCCGGAGAAACATCATGGAAAGACAAAGACAGAAGTTCCTTCAACTGGAAACCAGGCAGGTAAATATTTTGAATATACGTTTACAGGAACTGGAATTGAAGTTTATGCACAGAAACATGCAAACTTTGCAAGTTATGATGTAAGCATTGATGGTGGAAAAGCTGAAAATGTATCATTAGCGGGATCCGGTGGAGGAGATCCACAGCAGAAGATTTTTGAAGCAAAAAATCTTGAGAACAAACAGCATACAATCAGATGCACAATTGTAGCTCGTGACGGAAAAACACAGGCAAACCTTGACTACTTAAAAATCTTCGCACCGGTACAGGCAGCGGAGGTGAATAAAGCGGATCTTCAGACAGCCATCGAAAGCGGGGCCGGACTCATAGAGGGCGCATATGATGCGGACAAATGGGAAGCATTTAAGGAAGCATACAAAGTGGCAGTAGAAGTAATGAATAATGCGGATGCAGATCAGGATGCGGTTGAAAAAGCAGCAGCAGCTCTGAATGCGGCGATGGAAGCACTTGGAGATCCAAATGTTCCGGAAATCGGAGAAGTACAAGGAGAAGCAGTACATGTTGAAAGTTCAGCTGTGATTCTGGAATGGGGTCAGGTAAAGGGTGCAGCATCTTATCTTGTAAAATGGAATGATCAGGAAGTCAAGACCTCAGATACGCGAATCGGATTGAAGGATTGGAATCGGGTGTGACTTATGACTTTAACATTTTTGCGCTGAATACAAAAGATGTGCCGTCTGAAAATGCGATTGAAATTCACGGAATTACAACAACAGATGTGGTAAAACCGGGAGTCGCTACAGAAATCAAAGCAACACCTGTTGATGAGGATTCAGCAAAGCTGACATGGACAGCACCGGCTGACACAGACGTGGCAAGCTATAATATTTATCAGAATGGTGTGAAGATCGGGGACAGTAAGAACACAGAATTTACAATGGATAAACTGGAAGTCGGAACTGTTTATGAGGTACGTATTACAGCAGTAGATAACGCAGGAAATGAATCAATTCCAGCTCCATTTAAGTTTACATTTACAGAGCCGGAAAAAGAGAACTTCACATTGAAGGCAGCAGCGAATGCAGAAGAAATGGGAATCGTGAGTGTAGAACCACAGCAGGATTCCTATGAAGCAGGAACTGAGGTAACAGTCAAAGCAGAAGCGAAGGAAGGATTCCGCTTTGTAAACTGGACAAAGACCGGAACAGAGGAAGAAGTCAGCACAGAAGCAGCATACAAGTTTGCAATCACAGAAAATACAGATTGACTGCAAACTTTGTGAAAGAAGAAGTGCCAGAAGAAATCTTCCATGTAACGATCAAAGCCAATGACAATACAATGGGAACTGTAACCATTGATTCAGCAGACGGAAGCTACAAAAAGGAGAAAAGCAGAAGTTATCGCAGTGGCAAACGAAGGATTCCGTTTTGTAAACTGGACCGATGCAGAAGGAAACGTGATCAGTGAGTCCAATCCATATGTATTTGAGGTGACAAAGGATCGGATCTGACTGCAAACTTTGAAAAGATCCCTGCAAAAAATATACATTCTCTGTTGCAGCAAATGATGAGAAGATGGGAAGCGTTGCAGTAGAACCGCAGCAGGATACCTACGAGGCAGGAACCGAGATCAAGGTGAGTGCAGTGCCGGCATCCGAGGATTATGAATTCGTAGGATTCACAAAGAAAGGAACCCAGGAGATTGTCAGCAAGGAGAATCCGTACGTATTCAGATCCAGGAAAATATGGAACTGACTGCAAACTTTAAAGAAGTAGCATTCCTACCTGATCTATGTAGAGTCACCGGATCCGCAGATGGGAACGGTCACAATGGATCCTGCAAATGAAGGAAACATCTACAAAGAGGGAACAGAGATCACGGTGAAAGCAGAGCCGAAGGCCGGATATGAATTTGCCCAGTGGCTGGAAGTGACAGAAGCAGATGGCGAAGAAGTCCTGACACCAGTAGAAGGCGCTCAGGCAGAATACAAATTCCATGCAGAGTCAGACCGTGTACTGCGTGCCGAGTTCAGACTGGCTCCGGTTCCGGAAACATACTACCGTGTTGTGGTACAGTCCAATGATGAGAACATGGGAACGGTTTCCATGGATAAAGAGGATGGCACATACAAAGAGGGTGCGACAGCATCTGTGAAGGCAGAAGCCAAAGAAAGATTTGAATTTGTGGGCTGGAAAGAAAAAGGACAGACCGAATATGTATCGAAGGATGCAGAATATCAGTTTAAAGTGACAAAGAACATCGAGCTGACCGGAGAATTCAAAGCCGTGGAAGTGCCGCATATTCCGAGTGCACAGGAAATCTTAGATGACATTCTGGCAAACCATAAGATTCCATCAGAAGTGAAAGCAGGAACAGAAACTCTGGTTCTGCCGGAAGTTCCGGAAGGAAGCAAAGATCGAGATCGTGGCAGTAAATCTGGAAGGAATCATCGGACTGGATGGAAAGGTAACAACACCGGAAAATGATACGGATGTGATCGTGACCATTCAGGTAACGGATACAAACGGAGCAACAGCCAAAGCTGATGTGAAGGTTTTGGTCAGAGGAGAAAAAGCCGATCCAAAAGATCCAAATCCGAATCCAGACCCGGGTCCGGACGACGAACAACGGAAATGATAACAATGGTGGAAACAACAATACAGGAAACAACGGTGGAAGCAGCAACAGCGGAAGTCATAACAATGGAAGTACATCCGGTTCCCACTCTCAGAGTGTGCAGACAGGAGACAATGCCAATGTGATCATGTGGGCAGTACTTCTGGTGGCAGCAGTAGCAGTTGTCGGCGCTAGTGATTATCAGAAAAAAAATAGGTTGAAGCAGATGAAAACCTGTCGTATGTAAGAGCAGACGGATGAAGAGACGGCAGAGGTCAGTATTATGTACTGCATGCTGATTGTAGACGATGAAGATCAGGAACGTTTAGAATCAATCTTTTCTGAAGAAGGCAGGGATTGACTCTATATGACCAAGGTGAATAATTATTCTCTGCAGAAATATTTGATCTAATTGGTATTGTCCAGGTTGGGAAGTGAAAAAAGAATAAACAAAAGGGAAGTTGTTATGCAGAAGATATACAGAATCAAGACATCACCCTGTGCGAGACAGGAAAATATGATCATAGGAAATCAATACAGAATCACAGTACTTTTACGGAAGGGCTGGTGAGACTTGAGTACAATGCAGATGGAGAGTTTGAGGACAGAGCCACGCAAATGGTCTTATACCGGGATTTCCCCGAGGTGGATTACCGCGTCATTCATACAGAAAAAAACAGGATAGAGATCAATACCTCCCGCACATCTTGTATATGATGAAAAAGAGTTTTCATCTGGCGGTCTTAGTATACATGTGAAAGGAAGTGTGAACAGTACCTGGCACTATGGAGAACAAATCTGTGATCTTGGTGGTACAGCGCGGACTCTGGATGGAGTTGATGGAGAGATCAGATTGGATCATGGTGTTGTGTCGAAAATGGATTTTTCTCTTCTGGATGACAGCAACTCCCATGTATTACTGGAAGATGGATGGATCAAGTCGAGAAAAAAAAGGGGGAAAGGATATTTATTTCTGGGGATATGGTCACGAATTATAAGGAGGCTGTTGCTGACCTGATCCGTCTTTGCGGAAAAACACCTATGTTGCCGAGATTTTGCACTTGGCAACTGGTGGAGCAGATTTTACCGATATAATGAAGAGAGTTATCTTTCGCTTATGGATCGATTTGAGCAGGAGAATCTTCCATTTTACAGTTGCAGCGGATTGATATGGACTGGCATCTGGTGAATATCGATCCTAAATATGGCACCGGCTGGACCGGCTATACATGGAACCGGGAATTATTCCCAAAATCCAACACGATTTCTGGACAATCTACATACAAGAGGGATGAAAGTGACTCTGAATACATCCTGCAGATGGAGTGCGCCCATGAGGAGATGTATGTAGAGATGGCAAAGCTCTGGGAGTAGATGCGAATGAGGACATCCAGATTTTATGTGATCCGGCACCCCGATTTTGCATATTTTCGTATCTGCATCATCCGAGAGAGGAAGAGGGGGGTTGACTTGGTGGATCGACTGGCAACAGGGGAAGTTTGCAGGGATGAAGGACTGGATCCACTCTGATTTTTAATCATTTTCATTTCCTGACTCTGCAAGAGAGGGAAAAGACCTCTGACATTTTCAAGATATGCAGGGCCTGAAGTCACAGATATCCAATCGGATTTTCAGGAGACACAATCGTCACCTGGGAATCTCTAGATTTTTCAGCCCTATTTTACACTTACGGCTTCGAATATCGGATATGGTTGGTGGAGCCATGATATCGGTGGTCATATGCTGGGATATAAGGATGATGAAATGACGGTAAGATGGGTACAAGTTTGGCATCTATTCGCCGATCCATGAGGCTTCATAGTTCCAGCAGTGAATTTAATGGAAAAGAACCATGGCGTTATAAGAAAGAAGCAGAAATGGTGATGGATCATGTATGCTGCCAGAACGGCACAAGGATGATCCCGTATCTTTATACAATGAATTACAGGAGCTATTGCGAAAATAAACCTTTGATATCACCCCATGTACTACAACTGGCAGGAATGTAATGAGGCTTATGAAAAGAAGAACCAGTATCTCTTCGGAACTTCTCTGATGGTTGTCCGATAACAGCACCGCGGATAGAAAAATAAATATGGCGAAAGTACAGGCATGGCTGCCAAAGGACGTTGGTATGATATTTATACAGGAATGATATACGATGGGGGACAGAATTCTGGATCGTACAGAGGGATTGAGAGTATTCCCGTTTTGCTTCCGCAGGAAGTATTCTTGCGTTTACAGACGAAATCAGTGCAGTGCAGGCACAGAAAAATCCAAATTCCTTACATCTCATGGTCTATACAGGGCAAAATGGTGAGTTTGAGCTGTATGAAGACGACAATGTGTCCTGTGCATATGAGGAGAGAATCTGTTGTACAACGAAGATGGTGTATTGTGAAGATGAAAAACCAATCTTTACAATATATCCGTCTGCAGGAAATCGGGACCTGATTCCTCAGAAACGGAGTTATACAGTTGAAATGACTGGTTTTGAAAATTCCGGTGAAACGTCGTGGTCAGAAAAATGGTGTAGGAACAGATGCTCAGATATCTTATGACAGATGGAAAAAAGCAATTGTAGTAGTAGAGATACCAGAGACAGAAACAGATGCGATGAAGCGGAGTTTGGAACATACGGCTTCGGAGCCAGAAATGATGTTGTGGAGAGATGTTTTGATTTTCTGAATCAGATAGGCAGAATAGAGAACTGTTTGCAATGGATATCAGCAGAGATTTAAGAGGTGTTCTGGTTGAAATTCTTACAGCACAGATTGTGTAAATACTGACAGAAAAAATCGTTTCACCTCATTGACAACTCCTGATACGAGTGCTACTATGATGATATCAAAATGATATCAAATAAATTCATATGAGGAGGACAAGAATATGGATGGAGAGAAAAGTGTAGTACAAGATGAAAAAGTATTGAAAGCAAAGAGTGGATATGCCATGCTTTTACTTGGTATCATCGGGATGCTGCTTGGTGTGGCTGTGATCATTGCGGGATGCATGGTGTTTGGTCAGACAGGTGAGACGAATACGGCGCTGTTGGCAGGTTCTATTATTCTTGGAGTGTTACTGATTGTGGGATTTATACTCGAACTTTGCGGATTGAGAGTATTGAATCAAATGAAGCCTATGTATTTGCCCTGTTTGGAAAATATTACGGAACGATCAAGACAGCCGGATTTTTCTGGGTAAACCCATTTTGTGAAGCGATCAACCCATCTGTACGTCCGGCAGCACCGGTTGTTACATCCTCAGGCCTTGCCAATCCGGCAGCTCTCAGGAAAAGCAAAGAAAGTGTCATTGAAGACACTGACGCTGAACAACGAAAAAGCAGAAAGTCAACGATGAACTTGGAAACCCGGTAGAGATCGGCGCAGTAGTGATCTGGAAAGTGACAAATCCGACCAAAGCGGTGATCAATGTGGAGAACTATAAAATTATCTGTCCATTCAGTGCGATGCGATTATCCGTAACACGGCAAGAATGTACCCATATGATACCAGTGAAAAAGGAGATGAAAAGTCCTTAAGAGGAAGCTCCCAGGAGATTGCTGAGATCATGTGCAAAGAATTGCAGGAGAAAGTTGAGAATGCGGGAATCAAGATTCTGGAAGTCCGCATCACACATCTTGCTTATGCACCGGAAAGTGCATCTGCAATGCTGCAGAGACAGCAGGCGGCAGCGATCATTGATGCAAGACAGAAGATCGTGGAAGGTGCTGTCGGCATGGTAGAGATGGCACTTGACAAATTGAACGAGAATGATATTGTAGAGTTGGATGAAGAAAGAAAGGCAGCGATGGTGAGTAACTTACTGGTCGTACTTTGTGGAAACAAGGATGCACAGCCGATCGTAAAACAGCGGAAGTCTGTATTAGGACGATTGTGTACAGTATATATAAAATAGTTAGAAGGTGGGACACATTTTGGGAAAATGAAAAGAAAGAAAAAAAGTAAAGTGAAAAACAGGTTCCACTGAGACTTTCCAAGGAGCTTTACGATGAGATCGCACAGTGGGCAGAGGATGAGTTTCGTTCGGATGAACGGACAGATCGAGTATCTTCTGACAGAGTGTGTGAAGTGGCGGAAGCGGTCTGGAAAGAAGGATGAGTAATATCATTTATATACAGAAAAGCTAGGGATGTCGTTTGACATCCCTGTTTTTAACTGTATTTTGCCGCATATTCTTTTGGAGAACACCCGCAGGCTTTTTTGAATTTCTTACTGAAGTAGTACACATCCGAATATCCGGATGTCTCTGCAACTTCGGAAATTTTCATCGTGCCTTCTTTCAGAAGTTTCTGAGCAGCGCTGATCCGGATATCGGAAATGTACTGGAGTACAGAGGTATGTTGTACTTTTTTTAAATACGCTTCCCAGGTAGGAAGGATGCAGCTGAAAATTCGCAGCCACCTGAGAAACGGAAAGGGAAGCATCTGTATAATGATTTCCGATATATTCCATGACCCGGCGGCAGAGTGCGATATCTGACGGAACGGCTTCCATTTTCTGAATGCACTGCAGTCCGTAAACAGAACTTCATTTTTCAGGTTCTCCAGAGAATGTTCGGTATCCAGTATGGAAGCGGAGAACTCGGTTACGGGCTGAGCCAGATTTTCCGGAATATGAAAATACACATGGTACACAACAAAATCTCGTGGATTACAAGGGAAAGATACTCACTGTTTTTCTTCTGACTGATGGAAAGGAACAGTGTTTCCAGATATTCCAGCGATCTTTGCGGTTCTGGGCGTGCAAAACTGTAATAAAGTGCTTCCGCATTTTTAAGAGTTCCTCGGAAAATCCGGGTCTTTCCGGATGGGAATAGCTGATACAGAGATTGGATTCCGGGAAAAATAGCGTTCTGTCAGAAGGTGCAGGCAGCGGGTGTAATATGGCTTCCAGTCGGTTGTAACAGGAAAGATATTTTCAATATACAAAATGTATATTCGTTTTGCTGTGCAATAAAATCCGTAAAACAACTTCCGATATGGAGTAGTTTTTCTTTGTCGGAGAGGAAAATCTGCAGCATGTAGATGTATTCGCTTTCCTGCATATATTCGCAGAGAAAATCCTGTCCGCGCAGACGATCCACCAAGCTGTAATACTGCATCGTGAGTGTGTTCCGAAACATAGACACTGCAATAGATGCTGTATGCCAGATTTTCAAATTCCGGATGCTGTACACACAGATCGGAATAGGGAAAGCACGCCGTCCCGGATATTGGCAAGCATACTGCACAGATGAAAGTGCTCATAATGCTTTAATGTATAGCGGGTCTGTTCTTCAAAATGGATGGCCTGGATACATTCAGACAGCGCCCGCTCCAGCTCTTCGGCGGCAACCGGCTTCAGCAGATATTCTTTTACCCCGTACCGGATCGCGGTGCGCGCATATTCGAAAGTCATTATAGCCCGATAAAATGAGCATATGCACAGAAGGAAAATGCTCTTTGATATATCTGGCAGTTTCGATTCCGTTCATCTGCGGCATTTTGATATCCAGAAGCAGCAGATCCACGGGTTCTTTTTCCAGATGGTCGATGACCTGCTGTCCGTTTTCGGCTTCTCCGGCAAAAAAGTAAGATTTAGTTTTCCCAGGGTATGATCTTTTTATGCGCTGACGAATAAAATATTCATCATCTGCAATCAATAGTTTCAATGACATGGCAATCCCTCCTGTTTGGGTAATGTGATCACGGTGATGCAGCCGCCGGTTTGGGGACTTTCCATAGATAGTCCATAACCCGGTCCGTAGTAGAGCAAAATTCGCTGCTGGATACTTTTGATTCCGAAGTGGTCGGCATCCTGCTGCCAGATTTTTCGTAGTCTTCTTTTGAAAATCCACGTCCGTTGTCTGAAATCGTAAACCGGATACAATCCCCAGCATCTTCCGCCTCAATATGAAGAATTCCGTGCCGGTCAAGTCCCTTGATCCCATGGTAAATACTGTTTTCCAGAATCGGCTGAAGCAGCAGTTTGATGCAGCTGTAGTTTTTTAACGCTTCCGGACAGGTGATGGTGAAATCGAATTTATGGAAATAGCGAATCTGCAGGATTTCCAGATATGCTCTGGAAATTTCCAGTTCCTGTCCGATGGAAATATGCATCTTTCCATTGCTTAAGCTGGAGCGGTAAAAGAAGAAAGATTCATAACAAGCTGAATCAGAGTTTCTTTTTTCATCAAGCTCCGCCAGAGCGCAGATGTTATCCAGAGTATTGTAAAGAAAATGAGGATTTACCTGCTGCTGAAGGAGGTTGAGGGAAAGCTGCTGTTTGAGTTTTTCGGCTTCGATCAGGTCGTCTCTCATTTTCGTCTGGATCGCGATCATACTGTTGAAAGAGCTGAGAAGCGAAGCAACCTCGTCATTACACGGAATCTCACGGATTGGAACCCAGTTTCCCTCCTTGACTGTCTGAATATGCGAGATCGGATAGCTTAACGGATAAGTGACTTTCTGTGCAATATGGTGAGAAGCAAATACGCAGAGCACCATAACCAGTGCGGCGATCAGCAGAGACAGGCAAAATATCGCGAACAGAGGCGCCAAAAGCTGACGATCGGAATCTGGTTTAAAACATACCAGTCAAGGGTAGAAAAAGGTGTGAAAAACAACAGATTTCCGCCTGCAAAAAAATACTGGGAATCAGATTTTTTAAGAATGAGATCCATATATTTCATACTGGCTGTCAGTTCGGGACTGCCGTTACTGCTCTGGACCTGTCCGTTTTTATCGATCAGAAACAGTTCATTGGTTGTATTGTATTGTTTATAAATACCGAAATCTGTGTTTCGGTATGGAAACTCTACATATCCGAGCATTCGTCCGGAATTGATATTATAGAACGGGCGAATGTAGGAGAGAGGACTTTACCTCTTTATGTCTGTCGTTTAGGTGTCGTTTCATACCAACCTGCCAGACAGGAGAAAGAACCGGATCACTGAGGTTCATCTGACTTGAGTCCGGCTCGGTAGATACCAGAAGAAGTCCCTGATCGGAATACAGACTTACAGAATGGATGAACGGTGTAGACTGTATGATCTGTCGGATATGCTGTTTGACATTGGTTGTTGCATTGGAAGAATACTTTGCGGCAAGATAGTCTTTCATATATTCCTGTACAGTGTCATCAGACAGAATAGTTTTGGAATAATTTTCCGTGGCATCAGATAATATTGAAACTGTCCGGAAATATAGCTGAGCTGCTGCAGAGCATTTCTTCCCTCCAGTCGAAAAAGAATGCTTCAGAAATAAACCGGAGATCCCTAAAAAAGCAAAACCATGAACAGGATAGAAGTCATGGATATGCTTCGGAAAAAGCTAAAGCTGATGGAATTTTTGTTGTGTTTGATCTTTTTTCATTGCAGGAATTCTCCATAGTATAGTCGATGTAACAGAATTAAAATCATTATAGAGAATGTAGGGAAGAAATGTCAAAATAAGTTTATTTGAGATTCCATATTGAAAAAGAACAAAAATATAGAAAATGAACATTGTGAAAAAACCCGCTTATTTTCTATACTAGGTGCATCACATAAATGTTTCAAAGGAAAACGGAGGAAAAAGGAATGAAATTGAAAAGAATCACAGCGGCGCTGCTGGCAGGAGTGATGTGCGTGGGACTTCTGGCAGGATGCGGAAGCAAAGGGGACGGAGACGAAAAAGGTTCAGGCGATAAGATTACGATTCGTCTGTTGACAAGAATGGCAGGAACGACAGCGCAGGTGGATATCTACAATGATATTCTGGATGAATTTAAAGAGAAACATCCGGAAGTGACGATCGTTGATGATTCACAGGGGGATGAATCTGCATTCAACAATATTTTATCGACAGATATTGCATCTGGAACAATGGCAAATATTTTCCGTATCCAGGGTGTTGCCAATCTGTCAGAATATATCGATAACGGGCTGATCCTGGATGTACAGCCATATTTAGACGAAGATCCGGAATGGGGCGGCGGATTTACAGAGGAGCGCTCTCTTATTATCAGGTGCCTGGAAAAGAAGGAACTTATGCGATTCCGATGGAATCCGGACTGATCGGAGTTTATTACAACAAAGATTTGTTTGAAAAAGCAGGCGTGAAGGAATTCCCTGAAACATGGACAGAATTTCTGGATGCGATCAAGAAGTTAAAAGCCAGCGGTGTGATCCCGATCGCAATGGGAACACAGACAACTTATATGGCAGGACATCTTCATGATCAGATATTCTACAAATGGCTCGGAACAGATGCTGCGAAGAAGTTAGGTTCCAGAGACATGAAATGGACAGATCCGAAGTGGTAGAGACACTCCAGTTTGTACAGGATCGATCGATGCAGGCGCATTTGACAAAATGCAGCAGGTATGACAGACAATATTGCAATGACACAGTTCCAGCAGGGAGAAGCTGCGATGGTAATCACAGGTCCATGGAATATCGGAACTTTTGAAGATCCGGCAGAGACACCGGTATGTGACAGCATTGAAGTTGCAAAATTCCCATACTTTGAAGAAAAACCGGAGTTTAAGAATGAAGATATGCAGACATTGTCTCCGTATATGATCAGCGGAAAACTGGAAGGAAAAGAACTGGAGCTTACACTGGAACTCGTAAAAATGCTGACAGACAAAGATGCAGCGAAGAGATTTGCAGAGGAAGCAGCCTTCTTGATTCCGAGAACAGACATTGATCGGATGAAAGTGCGATCTCTCCACTGTTGCCAAAAATGTAGAGCTTGGCGGAACATCTGGGGAATCGGAGTCGATGTATTTGATTTTTGATCCGCTGGCTTCTATGCAGGATCGAACAAGAAACTCTATCTCAAGCATGTTCACCGGAGAAAAACCGGACAGCGTTGCAAAAAAGAGATTCAGAGTGAGATTGATAAATAGGTATCAATAAAATAGGACGTACAAAAAATGCCCTGTCAGCTTTGTGCAGGGCATTTTTTAAAGAACAGGAGGTTTCCGGATGATAAAGTTAAAAAGTAAAAAGACAAGAATGGGCATTATGCTGTTTCTTGTT
>VOFI01001060.1_pt1 | contig 12822 bp, 14 predicted proteins | sample 5384131 | NCBI WGS metagenome assembly VOFI01 (sample SAMN12384728, study PRJNA508395) | human gut metagenome | isolation source: healthy gut H | host: Homo sapiens
TACCATCGAAGATCTTGCCAGCCCTTTTGCCTTCCGAAGGAAATAATGTGTTGGCTGGCTTCTTTTCTTTTGAATCTTCGTTGTCAGAGGAGCAACCGTAATCGTCGGCGAATAAAAGTTGCCGACATCGTTCTGAAGAACCACTACCGGACGAACACCGCCCTGCTTTGATCCTATCGGAACACCAAGATTGGCAAGGTAAATATCTCCTCGCCGGTAAACCCAGTTTTCTTTCATCTGGTTGCCTCCAATCCCATAATCATCTATGGATAAAAGCTGACAGAAAATAATACAAATGCTTTATTCTGACAGCTTTTCTTAAAATATGGTTTCTCTGTACTTTTTTCTTGGTACCCCAGAGATCAGGGATGCCACTCGTTCCAATCTTCCTGCGTTCTCAGAACGCGGGAACCTTTTTCCTCACTTCCGGTCTCTTATGGCAGGCTATCTTTCGGTCATCGGCATCCAGCTGAAACAATATCTGGTGAGCGCACTCATGTGCCAGCGTAAATCTGCGTTTTCCGCAGGTTTCGAATATTCTCTGGTTGAAACTCTTGTCCAGAACCACATCTTTGCCTCAACGAACCATTTTTCATCTTCGTTGAACAGAAAACTCTCATGCCCACCGATCATGACCGTATAACGAATTCCGCAGCCGCCCACTTTCGTGGAAGAAGCTCGGCACTTATGCTTCAATCGGTCGATCTCATACACCCGTCCGTCAATCCATCGAATCAGGCGCGGGCGGATATTTCCCTCCGCATCCACATCCAAGTTCACAGGTACATATTACATTTCTGTTCCGACATATTCTACGCTCCTCCTCTGTAAACCGGCGAATGTGTTGACTTCTTTTAGCAAAGAACTCACCAGATTCTACCGGTGCTGTATTAACCAATCATTCCTGTCGGCATAACCAAATCCACTTTTCGCTCTGTCGGCATCTTGCTTTTCTGAAAAAGTACCCCATTTTTTATCGCATCTTTCCCGAATCGGAATCGAATCTGCTCAATCGCTGCGTCCAGCCGTTCCTGGCGATCCAGTGATTTCACGTCGGTGAATAGGTCGTATTGTATCGGACAATCCTCTTCAAACAGGTTGATTGCCCGAACCGTCACTGAACGAATCGGATGCTCCCACTGATAGTTCTTTGCAAACAGTGCAAATGCGGTTTTCGCCAGATAGGTAGGGCTTTGTGTCGGAATACCAATCCGGCACTGCCACTCTTTCGTGTAAAGCTCGTTGTTGCGGATGGAAATCGCTATTCCGCCAGCTTTCTTTTATGTGCTTGCAGCTTGGTTCCGATCTCCTGCACCAGTTCCAGCATGACACACCAGACTTCGGCGTTATTCTCCAAATCCTGCATGGTCGTTATTCCGTGCCCAATGCTCTTTACTGGGGAGACATAATCGGAACGCATAACCGGCGAATCATCCAGTCCATTGGCATATTTCTTAATCGCCAGTCCATTCTTTCCAAGGCGGCACTTCAAGAAATCATCCGATGTTGCAGCAAGCTCTCCAATGGTATGAATCCCATAACCGGACAGAACCTTCTCGGTCGCTCTGCCGACTCCAAGCAAGTCAGAGGCGGGAAGACACCAAATCTTCTCCTGGAACGAATCTGCTTCGATGCAGGTAATCGCATCCGGCTTTTTCATATCCGAACCGAGCTTGGCAAATATCTTATTGAAGCTCACTCCTGCGGAAATCGTAAGACCCAGTTCAAACTTAACGGTTCTGCGAATCTCATCTGCAATTTCAAATCCGGTTCCCATGCAGCCGCTTATAGCGACCGTATATCCCACGAGCCAGCTTTGAAAACTTCATATATTGCTCATAGTGCGGCTCCACGATCACAAGATCCTGGCACTTCTGCTTTGCTTGCCAGATTGCCTCTCCCGTGGAAACGCCAAACGCCTTTGCTGCATAGTTCTTCGCAAGTACGATGCCATGCCGTTCCTCCACAGAACCGCACACTGCCACCGGCTTGTTCTTCAGTTCCGGGTTCAGCATACACTCAACAGAGGCATAGAAATTATTCATATCACAGTGAAGAATCACTCTTTGCATCCCGTATTCCTCCTCTCCGTTCGTGAAAGCACGAACAACTTTTCGCGAACGCATTGACACACAGCATTTCTTGTGATACTATAATTACACGAATTGTATTTCGTGTTTTCATCGTCATTATAGCAAGCACAGTTTTTCGTGTCAATATGTTTTTATGAAAATGTTCGTGTTCGTTATCAAAAAAAAAGAAAGAGGTATTTCTATGGTCTTCAAAGAAAGGTTGAAAAAAAAAAAAGAACAGAAGCCAATTTAACTCAGGTAGAACTTGCAGAGAAGGCCGGTGTAACCGCCCGCACAATTCAGAATTATGAGCTTGGCAGCCGTAAACCATCCAATATGGTCACGATCCAGAAGATCGCAGATGCGCTGAATACTACTACTGAGTACCTGCTGGGAAGCAGCGGCACCTATGTCGTAGAAGCCCATGAAAAAGGCGGCGCAAAAGCAGCGAAAGATATTGAAGAACTGGTCAGCGAAGTGACCGGTATGTTCGCTGGCGGCGAATTAAGCGAAGATGCCATCGAAGGAGCTTATAAAGCTCTGACCGATGCCTACTGGATTGCCAAGGAGAACAATAAAAAATACGCCCCGAAAACGAGGCGTAAAAAATCCGATCAGTGATATTTATCGTACACACTTTTCGCTATACTGTAAACTGGAGGTGGTATGATGAATGCGGAACAGCTTTCACGGGTCGGTGAGAAACTGGTAAAACGCTGCGGTTCCAGAGACCCTTTTGAAATTGCAAGGCAGCTTGGTATCAATGTCATGCTTTGCGAAAATTTCGGTTCCCTGAAGGGAATGTACCGGGTGATTAAGCGAAATCGCTTTATTTTCCTGAATAACAGTCTGGATGAAAATATGCTGCGCATCGTGTGCGCACATGAATTAGGGCATGACCAGCTTCACCGGAATATGGCGAAAACCACCCCGATTCATGAGTTCATGCTCTACGATATGAAATCCAAACCGGAATATGAAGCGAACATCGTAGCAGCAGAGATTCTGATGGACAGCGATGAAGTCCTTCGTTACATCTATGAGTATGGATACACAGCCGAGCAGATCGCCAGTGCGATGTCCACCGACATCAATCTGGTTGCGCTGAAGGTAGCGCACCTGGCTACACTTGGCTATAATCTGCACGCGCTGGAACACAAGAGCAACTTTTTGAAATAACGTACCTTTGAGGAGTCTGGACTGGCTCCTCTTTTTTGTTGCACAAATTGTGCAGGCGGTGCTTGCACAATTATCAACCTAACATCTGCATTCCATACAATCTCGATATTGTCCTCCTGTTGTTCTGCGTTATGCTTTCTCCGTGCATTTTCGTATTATTTATTCTGCCATCTGACTTCGCCCTTGGACAGAAGCGGATAACAGATCAGCTGATCTGAATCCAGATTTTCCGCATGCATGTCAACCGCTGTGATCTGATGATTATCATAAGTCGTATAATAGTAAATACCTTTTGCTGTATTACAACAGGACGTGTATATCGTGATCTCATATTTGCCTTCTGTCACCTCACAGCATCCACGCTGCTGATCTACGGATCCTAAGATATGGAAGAACTGACTTACACTCTCATCCTCTTCTTCACCGGAGATCGAATTTAATTTTGTAAAGGCAACTTTCACAAATCTTGACTGGCTGGAAAGATCTCCAGGTATTCCCATTCCACCCATTCCTCTGCTATATGCATCAAGCTGTAATACTCCTGCAAAAGTACTCTCCGGCTGTTTTCTGGATACTCCGGCATAATTATTCAGTGCAAACATCTGACTCGGGAATGGTGGATTATTGGTAAGCACTCCTACCGGATTATCATATACATGCAGCCCATCTTTCATAGACTCAACAACGATACAGGAGTCTTTGTCTGCAATGATCCAGTGAAGCTGTGCTGTCGGCAGCTGTTCACTGAATGCTGTACCTGTCAGTCTCATTGCTGCCAGCTTCTCTCTCGCCTCTGCTACAGTAGCACACTGTGTAAGGATCCATGGGATGAACTCGAACTGTGCCACCTGGCTGACTTCTGTTTCATCTTCCGGCAAAGCCTCTTCATATGCCGCATTGCCGACAAAATTAAGACCTGCCATTCCAAGGCCTTTTTCATTAACAGCATCATAATAAAGCGGATAACCTTCTGCAACAAATGCCATTCCGATCAAAGCATAATGGCTTTTTATCTTCCCGGCAAACCGGAAATCAAATTCGTAATTTCTTGGCGTTATCGTGATCTGTTCCCCATAGGAAAATTCATAATCAAGCGTTCTGCCCATATAAAAATCTTTTGTTTTGTAAGTTGCTGCTGTACACATATCGAACACCTCTTCTTTCTGCTATAATAATCCTGCAAAAGGCTATAAACCTTTTGACACCCTAATCTTTTATTTTATCTTCTCCGGAGCAGTTTTTTACACTGGCTTACAGGTGCATCCGATTCCCAGTCCATCCGGACCGATATGACAGGACAAACCGAAGGAAAGTTTATCACACATGACTTCCATTCCCGGGAAACTTTCTTTAATCTGGTTTACCCATTCTTCTGTCACTTCATCGGTACTGCTGGACGCCGCCATCAGGTACACTTTACCAGCAGCATATTCTTCTCGGAAATTCGTTTCCAGCTCATGCTTCATTGCATCGATCATAACTTTACGTGATTTCTTCATACCACGGCATTTCTGGTAGATATCAAGCTTTCCTGTGCTGAAATGCATAACAGGTTTGATATTCAGGACATCTGCTGCCAAAGCTGTCACAGAGCTGACTCTTCCTCCTTTTTTGAGATATTTCAGTGTGCTGAGCCCGATATAAATTGTCATTTTTTCTCTGGTTTCTTCAAGAATTTTCTTGATTTCGACTACACTGTATCCTTCTTCTGCCATTTCTACTGCATCAAGAACAGAACGATGCATCGGGGTTGCCACACGACCGTTATCTACGACAAACACCTTACCGGCAAATTCATCTTCATTTGCCATGGCTTCTGCTGTCATACAGGACCCACTTAAAGCACTACTAAGAGGAATATAAACAATCTCCTCATATTCTTTCAGCATCTCTTTCCACATATCCATAACTTCTGTTGGTGACGGCTGAGATGTAGATACATCTACGCCCTTTCGAAGCATATCATAAAATTCATCTCTGGAAAGATCTACTCCTTCACGATACACTTTCTCTCCGATATAAAAGGGCATCGGTAGTACCTTAATTCCGAGTCTCTGCGCTTCTTCGCTCAAAATTCCACTGTGGCTGTCTGTCATGATTCCTATTTTCTTCATAATATCTTCTTCCTTCGTAATCTATTTTTATAACGTCTTAATAATCGGCATTACACTTCATTTATATTTGTATCATATCATTATTTTTCATTCGGCACAATAAAGGATGACGCAATTTCCTCCTCCGCATACTCTTCCACATCCGTTCTCGTTACTCGTTTTTTATATGTTGTTTTTTAGGCGCAGATATACGAACTCCCGGAATATAGTATAAAATACCGATACAAGTGGAATGAAAATCAGCATACCTATAATTCCCATAAGATTTCCGCCGATTGTAACTGCCGCCAGTACCCAAATTGATGGAAGTCCTACTGATCCGCCAACCACATGAGGATAGATCAGATTACCTTCTATCTGCTGCAAAAGCAGAAAAACTATAATAAATAAAACTGCCTGTTTTGGATTTATAACTAAAACTTGATATAGAAAATCCGATTATCCGCATAAATACAGCATTTAAGGGCTGTTCATCACTTGAAAAAATAAGTGTTTTACCACGAATTTACCATAATTGATGAGTCTTGATATGACGAAGTATAAAGGGAGATTGCACGTATAATAAAACCGCGTATCTCCCTTTAACAAACTATCTAAAGTTTTCTACATTTATAACTCTGGAAAAACAATCGCACAAATTCATGTTGTGAGTGACCATGATTATAGTAATGCCCTTTTCATTTAATTCTTTCAAAAGTTTCATCACTATCAATTCGTTCTCTTTATCAAGTCCAGAAGTTGGTTCATCAGCTAATATAATCTGACTTCCTTGCAAAATCAATTTAATAATTGCAATTCGCTGTTGCTCTCCACCGCTTAACTGATATACTTTTTTGTTAAGCATGTCACTTAGCTCAAATTGCTTTAAATACTTATTGATTAGTTTCAGTTTTTCTTCTTTTTTTACTTTTTTATATTCAAGAGCTAATTTTAAATTCCACAACACGCTTTCATCTTCTATTAGTCCATAATTTTGAAATAGATAGCCTATTGTATATCTTCTCAAAATCATAGCATTTTTACCGTTCATGGACAAATTTTTATGACTATCAATAGTGATTGTTCCCTCGGATATATCAGTAATCAATCCTATTATATTTAAAAGTGTCGTTTTACCTGCCCCGCTTTTCCCTACAAGCCCCACAAATTCGCCTTTTTCTATTTCTAAAGATAAATTTTCAAATAGAACCTGATTTTTCCCATATTCTTTTTTGACGTTCTTTAATGTAATCAATGACATACTTATGCCCCCTTTTCAATCTCATATAAAGCGTTTGAGATATAAATTCTATAAAGCAATTCGCAGAATATGTAGTCAATAAGTATAATCGCAAAAAGGCAAGCAAAATAATAATTTATAGCAGTTAATACGCCTGATATAATTATTTCGATTCCCCAAAAAATATACCGATTTTTCAGTGTCCTAAAATGAGAGAATCCTAAAATCTTCTTTTGCCGCATATCTCTTTCGATTTACAAAAATGTCCACATAATTTGAAATATACAAAATAACAGTAAAGACACTATAAAGACAATCGTAAACATAGTGAGTGTTTTAAGAACGAATGTCACATTTTCAAGTTGCATTAAATAAGGTGTAAGTAATGTTCCAGCTGTAACTAATTGCTCTAAATCATATTCTGATAACAAAGAAGAAAAATCTTCTCTTGACTCCATTTGAAAAAATAAACACCTTGTATTTAAAGAATCCAAATAGTAAAGTCCTGCAAAATTGCCCGTATCAACAATGATAACAGGATTAGCCATATCCGAAAAACCATTTTCTGTATTGACTTTTATCGTAGAATCATCGTCTATATAAACAACATTAAATTTATCAATAGTTTTTTCTTCTCCCGGTATTCCATAAAATTGATTGTAATTCATCAATCGGAAATATTCTTGCTTAATATATTCGCTAATAGAATTTTCATCATTCTTATATTTATGTGGAACTAATACTGTTGGTTCACTAAATATATCTTCTCCCAATGGTTTTCCACTGAGCTGGATATTTGAAAATTCATTCAGATAATTTCTATTTGCAATAACAAGCTGTTGTTCATAATAGGGGCGTGATGTCTGCAAACCACCGTCTGTCCTAAAATCACATAGTAGTGAATGGTTATGATTATACATCTCTAATGTTTGTTCAGAATATTTTTCTAATATGTCTGTGTTTGCTAACGCATAATCATACTCCGATGAATTAAAACCATTAGCGGTATAATATCCGTCCAGATACTTATAATCTAAAACAGCTTGTTGGCTTTGTCTAAATGAGTTCCCCTGATTCAGCAATGAAATAATAGTGATAGCGATTATTACCGAAAAAATTATTTTTATAGCCTGAACTACAATATTTGTGCCGCTATTTAAAGTCTTATTTTTTATCATTGCCTCTAAAGAAACAAACTTAATTAAAATACTTGTAATTAAAACACAAAGTATATTTATAGCTAAAACACCAATAAAGAACAGTACACTTGTTGCTAAATAAGAAAAATCATATCTGTTTGTTAATGCGTAATATAAATTTAGCAAGAACAGTAATACTAAACATATTACAGCAAAATATTTTATTACACTGGTAATTTGCTCCTTTAAAATATGTATAGTAGAAAAGCCCATGCTTTTTTTAATACCTATTTTTTTCAAACTATAAGACGTATAAATACAGTATATGATTTGAAGTACAATAAATAAGATTACAAAATTCAGAAGATTCAATTCTAATACCATACTATACGGAATAGCGTCATTTTCAAAGTTATTTATTGCGACGGACAGTTGAGAAGCTATCTCTTTAATTGCGTTAGCTGGTAAATCTGTATAGAATACACCAACACTATCTAAAAAATCTTCCTTTTGCAATTCATGATATTGAAACAAAATAGAGGAAGATATAGGCTGTTTTTGTGTAAACTCATTTAATGGATAGCAATATAAATCATAAACAGATTTATCTGTGGAAGTGAGCGTATTGTTAATGAGTTCTAATTTATTTTGAGAATATTCTTCTGTAAATATTGTATAAAATTTGTCGAGAATTTCTGGCGATGTTTCTTCTAAAACATACCCTTTTAAATTCTCAGTAGCAATGTTATTCTTTTCATAAATGTTGTAAATAGAAGTATTAAAAATATATGCAAAGAGTATGACTTCAAGGAAAATAAAAATCTTTAAAAATTTTTTCATAACATACGCCCCTTTCTTTGAAGAAATGTATAAAATAGGGCGGGACAAATAGCCCCGCCCTAGGTGTTTGAACTATTTTACTTAATATGGATAATAATCATAATAAGATGTTTCGTTCGCCCACCAAACTCTCTTTGCATCTTTGTAAGCGTAGTTTGACTTGAATCCACTGGTATATGTATCTCCGCCGACCTTTACAGTTGCCATTACCATGTAGTTGCGACTAATACCTGCTTTACGCCCAATTTCGGAATATACAATGGTGTCTGTTTGCCCTCCATTGTAGTACAAATCTCCACCCGCTACATCAATAGCCCACGCTGTAAGTGGAGCGCCGACAACCATAACTGCTGCTACAAGACCAACTACTTTCGTTCTCAACTTCTTTGCTCTCATTCGATAAACCTCCTTTCTCTTTTTTACTTTTTGATAGTTTTATGTCACGTACTGTTTTTACTAACCTCAACATAACATATATTTCATTAAATGTCAAGTTATTTTTGTTTCTATTTTATATATGACCTCTTTGTTGCTATCATATTTTGTGCATAATGCACAAAATCAAAGTGCCAATATTAGTGCTTTCCACGATTGTACTTTTACAATGAAAAGACGAAGTACCTGTGATAAATTCATTGCTCTAAAATTATTAGAGAAACTATACAATATAGCTATCCTTTTTTCTCTTGTCTGCCATAAACAGAAAAGAAAAAGCCCTGTCAAGAGCCTGCCACTTCTTTAGAAGTGGTGCTTGCACTCTTGATCTGGGCTTTTTTGTTTGCTGTATCTTTCACGCAAGAGGAAAAAGGCTACTGTCCCCGTTGTCAAAATCACTGATTTTTAATACTTCCCGTAACAGCTCCATATCCTCTTTTGAGTTTGGGTTTATCTTCTTTACAACCTGATAAGGCGTACCGTACTTATGTCCCTCTGTGCTTTCCCCGAACATATCCATGCTGTATAAATCATCATAGCGGTTTAATACTTTCTGAAATTTCAAGTGCTGGATAAATTCCTTGATAGGGTAAAGGTCGGACGCTTGTATGTCTGTTCCGCTGATATAGTCTGTGATATATTTCCGCAACTGTTCCAACTCATATTCCAGCCATTCTTCTTCACTGTCAAAGAAGTTATCATAGTGTCCATGTTTTAACTCTGCGTTTAGGCGTTCTTCTGTCCTCAAAAACTGGTTTACTTCTTTTTCCGCCTGCTGGACAAACTTCCATTCCCCCGACAACAATTCATTGGGCGTTACTTCCAGTACGTCCATTATCTTCTCCAGTGTGTCAAAGGTGGGATAGTTTACCCCTCGTTCAATCTTGGAAAGGCTCTGCATATTGATACCAATAGCGTCCGCAAGCTCCTGCTGTTTCATTTTCCTGTGTTTTCTTATGGTCTGTATGTTCTCCCCTAAAAAATTTATTTTCTTTGTATCATGCTCCATAACTTAGTATAACTTCTCCTTTCCCGTCTTTTTTGTTCCTTTATAAGCTTATCATACTTATTTTTGACGAAAAAGTCAAGAAAAACATCTTGACAAGTAATTCTAACGGCGTTATTATCATAGCAGATATAGTGATTAAGCACAATGAGGTCAATCACACGCTTGAGTAAGCATGGAAAAGAGATGTTTTCGCTTTGATAGCATGAATAGGCATGGACTATCCGACCGAAAACTGTGTTTCTTCCTGTGCCTGCCCCGTTTAGCCACGAGCCTCCCAAAGGCTCGTGAGCGTTAAGAACGGGGCTGGTGCAGGAAGAAAAGGGAACGCCGCAGGCGTTCCGTACAGGGCGTATATGTAACACCGCCCTGCGCATACATGTCATAGTACCTAGAAACTGTGATAAATAAAGGACAAAACACGATTTTTACCCCGCAAAAAAACGGGGAGTACGAAAGGAGTAATGCACTATCGCAACACATGAAAATTTATCCGTCAAGATTGATTACATCAGCATTGTCTTTGATACGGCAACGGCAGAAGATGTGATACGGCACATTTTATGCTTGCCGACCGATATTTTTAATGTCTATCCTGCAACGGTCAAATTCAAGACGTATCAGGCGCGTTGGGAAATCGGAGATATTTATGTATCGGGCGACGCAAAAAAGACAGAGGACAACCCACAAGGGCTGGGCTGTTATCTCGTGATGACAGGCAGGGGGTGTGATGATATTTTCCGTATCCTCGATAACAACGGCTTGACCTTTGGGGATATGTTCGGACGCTGTGAAAGGAGATATGGGGCTGGAAACTACCATTTCACAAGGCTGGACGTTGCCATTGACGACAGGAACGAAACGCCGTTCTTTACCATAGAGCAGATAAAGAAGAAATGCGAAAAAGAGGAATTTATCGCCAACAGTGAGGGCTACCATTTTGACGAGAGTAAGTTTGATGATTTCGACACCGCAAAGACCGTCTATATCGGGGCTGGAAAATCGGGGCTTTCCTACCGCTTTTATGACAAGGACAAGGAAGTGTGCGGCAAATACAACAGGACGCTTGATGAAGTCGGGAGTTGGAAACGGACGGAAATGCAACTGCGTGATGAAAAGGCTCATGCCTTTGCTATGGCATTTCAGGCAAGACCGCTGGAACTTGGGGAGCTTGCTTTCGGACTGCTGGCGGACAACCTGCGTTTTGTCGTAGCAAACAGGAATGAGAGCAACAAGAGCCGTTGGAAAACGTGCCGTTTCTGGCAACGCTTTTTAGGGGCTGTGGAACTTTTAAAACTCCATGTACCCACACCGCATAATTCCCTTGAAGAAACGCAACAGTGGCTTACAGAGGGTGGTGTCATATCCGCTGTCAAAGGCTTTTACTTCCTCGAATCACATGACGCTTTAGGTGGGCTGGAACGTGTCGGGGATATGGTAGATAAGGCAAGGTACAGCACTTCCCTTTCCAGCAAGCTGACCGCCCATTTACAGCGGATAGACAGGACAGAACTGATACCCTATGTCCAGTATGACACAAAGAACAGGTAGGGGGGTGGCATGATGAACGAAAAGATTGATATTCCCGTATGGGAAAAATACACCCTTACCATTGAGGAAGCGTCAAGATACTTCACAATCGGGCAGAACAAGCTCCGCCGACTGGTGGAAGAAAACCGACACGGCGACTGGTATGTGATGAACGGCAACCGTATCTTGATTAAGAAAAAACAGTTTGAGAAATTTATGGATAAAACAGACGCAATCTAATGCAAAAGAGCCTTGTATGTGATATTATTTCAGTAAGTCATATCAAGGCTCTTTCTTACGAAAGGAGCAGATAAGAAATGTCGGAAAAAAGACGGGACAGTAAAGGTCGCCTCTTAAAGACAGGAGAGAGCCAGCGTGCAGACGGAAGATACTTATACAAATATGTGGACAAGGCAGGAAAGACAAGGTATGCCTATTCATGGAAACTTGTACCGACAGACCCCGTACCTAAAGGAAAGAGGGACGGGAAATCCCTAAGGGAATTAGAAACGGAGATACAAAGGGATTTACAGGACGGTATCGACACAACAGGCGGAAAAATGACACTGTGCCAGCTATACGCTAAACAGAACGCCCAGAGAGCCAACGTAAAGGAAAGCACAAGACAAGGCAGGAAAAAGCTCATGCGGACATTAGAGGGCGATATACTGGGGGCTAGGAGCATTGACAGCATACGCCTTTCAGACGCTAAGGAATGGGCGTTACGCATGAAAGACAAGGGCTATGCTTATCAGACCATAAGCAATTATAAACGCTCGTTAAATGCGTCATTCCGCATTGCCATAGCGGACGACCTCGTGAGGAAGAACCCCTTTGATTTCAAGCTGAATGAAGTAATAGAGGACGACAGGACACCACGGCAGGCATTGACCGAGGAACAGGAAGAAAGGCTCTTGTCCTTTGCCAGCAAAGACAGGACATACAGCAAGTATTATGACGCAATCGTGATACTGTTAAAGACAGGGCTTCGTATCTCGGAACTGTGCGGACTGACAAGGCAGGATATAGACTTTGAAAACGGCGTTATCCATGTAGACCACCAGCTATTATCCAGCAAGGAAACGGGCTATTATATCGAAACACCAAAGACAAAAAGCGGTGTGCGTGATGTTCCCATGAGTGAGGAAGTGAAACAGGCGTTTAGGCGTGTCATTACGTTCTGTACCAGACTTGCCAACAGGAATATGAACCCTAAGAAAAGTTTACATAAAGTACATCATGGGACACGATAACAAAACATTCAGTACTGCTTCCAGACACTGCCCTG
>VOFI01003273.1_pt1 | contig 12810 bp, 22 predicted proteins | sample 5384131 | NCBI WGS metagenome assembly VOFI01 (sample SAMN12384728, study PRJNA508395) | human gut metagenome | isolation source: healthy gut H | host: Homo sapiens
GGAGAGAAAGACGAGTATCCGATTTTAGCAAAAGATGTGACGATTACGATTGATGAATAGGAGGTATATAAACATGAAAAAGAAATTATTTACCCTGTTTCTTGCCTTGTGCATGGTGCTGACTTTGATGCCGGTGAGTGTACTGGCTGGATACGTCAGGAGGGGATGGGCAAAATAAGCCAACGGAGATCTGGGTCAACGGAGTTAATATTTTGACGGATGAAGATAAAACCCTCACATGCGGCGATGGTACGGCGGTTTATGAGGAAAGCAGCAATACGCTGACCCTCAATGCGGCGAAAATCACTGCCCGCGAAGGACGCGAAGCGCGCGGGATTTATGCTACCGGCGATTTGAACATTGTACTTCAGCGGTAAGAACCTCATTGACAGCACTGTTGTTAGTGAAGGAGTGAAGTTGTTCTGTGGGCATCAAGGCGGACGGAGCTTTGCATATTTCGGGAAGCGGCAGTCTGAATATTGATACTGAGTTTCTAGCTATTACATCGGCCGGTGATATGACAATTTCCGGGGGCGCTATTACAGCGGCTTCTGAAGAGAGAAACGTATTTTGGGCAAATGGAGGGACGATTGCAATTGGCGGGGATATCACGGCAGTTTCAAGCAATACCCTGCGCTCTGGGCGGATACAGACATGACGATCAGCAGCGAAAAGTGAACGCTACTTCGACTGGGCAACGGCATGGGTGCCGGAGGAAGCCTTTCCATCAGCGGTACGGCTAATGTAACGGCGGAAGGACCTTATCCCGGCCTGTTCGCAACTGGCGATATTTCTATTAGTGGAGGCAAGGTAAATGCAACGGGCACGAACGATTCTGGCATTTTTACAAATGGTGCACTTTCCATCAGTGGAACGGCGGACGTAACTGCGACAGGAGGCTTATATTGTGGGCTACAGGCCGTGGGTGCTATCACAATTTCGGGCGGAGAGGTGAATGCAATTTCGTCTCAGGACAGTGCAATCTACACACCGGTCAGCATCACGGTCACAGGCTCACCGAAAATTACAGCGGAAGGATCTTTGCGGGCGCTGCAAACTGCCGACTTGGATATTTCTGGCGGAACGATCGAAGCTGCCTCTGCCAACGATTCTGCCATTACGGCAAAGACCCGTCTCTCCATCACCGGCAATGCGCAGGTAATTGCCAGGGGCAAGGTGTGTGCGCTTCTTACAGAGGATGAGATGATTCTTTCGGCAAAAAAATATCAAAGCTTATTCAGACACCAATTATGCGGTATCCAATGTGGGCACAGGTAAAGACATCACGAACGGCGGAAAACTGACTGCTGAGAGTGAAAAGGTATATGCGATTCGTTCATACGGCAATATTATAACCGACAGCAATGCGGATATCTCCGCCTACAGGGGGCTGGGGAGGCATCCAGGCAGACGGCGACATCACCATTACAGGCAGCAAAATTGAAGCGGTAGGCAAAGATGATGATGGCATCTATTCCACAGGCGTGATCTCCATCGACGGCGGCTCCGTCCGCGCAAAGGGCGGATCGGGATATGCGGCGATCCGTGCAAAAGTCCGTACAGGCTGCAGATGAAGCGGCAGAGGCAAAGATCCTGCTGAGCGGCAATTTGGTCGAGAAAAAATGGCGGCAAGATCGCATTTATTGACTGGTTTGATTCCGCCAATGAATCAAAAGCTTTACCACCTTTATCGGCAAAAAATGATACTGTGCTCGAAACAAAGCATGTCCAATGCGTTAAATGAGGTATGGCTTTCAGCGCCTGTCCCGGTAACGCCGGTAACCCCGTTACCTTCTCCTGAAGAGGATGTAGTCAACGATCCCAGCGACAAGACCACCACTGCGGACACCAAGCCAACTGTTACAGACGGCAAGGCAGAGGTGCGGGTAGATCAGTCTTTGGCAGACAAAATCATCGGTAAGGCTGCGGCAAATGGGTCAAAGGAAATTGTTATAGACGCTGTAACCTCCAAGGGTGACACAACTGGAGCAGAAGTCCAGCTTCCGTCAAAGATCATGGAAGATATCGTGAAAAAGACCGAGGCAGATCTGACCATCAAGACGGATGCAGGGACGTTAACCTTTGATCAGAAGGCGGCTGAAGCCATCGCGGCCAGCGTTACAGGCGAGAACATCACCATCTCCGCCGACCTGACAGAAAAGAAGGACAGATATATCTGGAACTGAAGGTTGTGGACGGAGAAGACCATCGGTAGCTTTGGCGGCGGCAAGGTCACCGTCACGGTAAGACTCAGTGAGGAACTGAAAGACAAGGATGTCGTCTGTGTCTACATCGACGAGGACGGCAGATACCACAGGATGGAAGGAAAGAAGAACGACGACGGGACCTTTACCTTTACAACCGGGCATTTTTCAACCTTTGCCATTATGACGGCAGAAGAGGCGGAGAAGGTCATTGCAGAGCAGACAGCGGCGAGGATCAAGGCAGGTGTCAAAGCCACCACCATCAAAGCCTCATCAACGGCAGGCAAGGGCTGGATCAGGATCAAGTGGAAAAGATCGAAAGGATTCAAGGTGGACTACTACCAGGTGTTCCGTTCTACCAAAAAGAACAGCGGATATGGGACGAAGCCGTTCTATACGACGAAGACCGGTACACAGACCACCTACAAGAATACTAAGGCTGTAAAGAAGGGCACCCGGTATTACTACAAGGTCAGGGGCGTAAGGATCCTGGATGGAAAGAACGTGTATACCAAGTGGTCCAACAAGGCTTACAGAATCGCAAGATAAGCATAAGAATAAGCACTGACACTTGAATTCAGTGAAAACGGCACAAAGACCACTCGTGGTATGTGCCGTTTTTACTGTATGCTGCTTTTATTCGCTGGTTTCCAGCTTGAAGATATTGATGACATCGGCATCGGGACAGCAGAAGCGGAAGTCTCCGTCCTTGCCTGTGGGCAGATTGCCGCCATAGCGCAGGATATCGATATAGGGGAAAGCCACGTGCATGGCCATGGGGCAGAGCGCGCCCCGCTCGGTATCAAAGTCGAAGGAGTCTCCGATCTTGTGACCGCGGTGGCAGCCGCAGGTTCCTTTTTGATCCACCAGGGTGATTGTAATCTTTCGGTTTTTTTCATGATAGCGCCTCCATTTCTTCTAATATTATACAGCATAACGGCGGAGAACAAAATAGGCTGTTGCCGTTGCAACACATCTCAAAAAAAGATTATAATAATAGTCACATTGTGAGGTGAGAACATGAGAAATTACATAGATGAAATCAAGACGCTGCCATTGTTTACAGGGATTAAGCACGAGGATTTGGAGCCGATGCTGACCTGTCTGGGAAGTTATCTGAAGACTTACAAAAAGGGCCAGTTTGTTTCACTGGCGGAGGAACCGCTGAAATGTGTCGGCGTGCTGCTTTCCGGCAAAGGTGCATATGATCAAAGAGGATCTGTGGGGAAATAAGACGATTCTCGTTTTGATCAAGGAAGGCGGCGTCTTTGGCGAAACCTTCGCCTGCGGCAGTGATATGGTGTCTACCGTAACCTTTGTGACGGCTTCGGAGTGCAAAGTCCTCTTCATGCCCTTCGATCGGATTCTGCATTCCTGTAATCTGTCCTGCGTCTTCCACCATCGGCTTATCGAAAACATGGTCAGGCTGATTGCCGATAAAAACGTCCAGTTCTTAGAACGTCTGGAAGTAGCGTCAAAGAGGACCCTGCGGGAGAAGATCCTGTCATTTTCTGTCAGCCCAGGCGGAGTTCCATGATAACCGTGAATTCGTCATCAGCATGGGGCGGCTGGAGCTGGCCGACTATTTGTGCGTCGATCGGAGTGCACTGACCAGAGAACTTTCCAATATGGAAGCCGACGGCCTGATAGAATATGAAAAAACAGATTTAAAATTTTTGCAGTAAAGGACCTTTATGTTGCCAGTGCAACATAAAGGTCCTTTGTTTGTTAAAATACAAACAAAGCATAAGGAGGAAAACGTATGTACAGAGAAGAAATCATCGCAATTGGAAATGCTGCAAAAGCGAAAATTGAGTTCCTTAAGAAGAGCCCTCTGGGTTATCTGCTGGCGTCTGTCTTGGCAGGGATGTTCATCGGATTCGGCATCTTGCTCATTTTCACCATCGGCGGGCTGCTTGACGGAGCGCCTTATACAAAAAATCATCATGGGCGTCTCCTTTGGCATCGCCCTCAGCCTGGTCGTTATCGCAGGAGCAGAGCTTTTTTACGGGAAACAATCTGGTCAGTGACAATCGGTATCTTAGAAAAACAGGTGAGAATCGGCGAAGCGGTCAGGCTGTGGATTGTGTGCTGGGTCGGCAACTTAGTCGGTTCCATCATACTGGCTTTGCTATTCACTGGCGCGGGCTTCGCAGAAGGACCGGTGGGGCAGTTTATCGCTGGCGGCGCACTAGCGAAGATGACGCTGCCGGTACTGCCGCTTTTCTTGCGGGGCGTGCTCTGCAACATTTTGGTCTGCCTGGCGGTGTGGTGCGGCTTCCGCTGCAAGACGGAGAGCGGAAAAATTGATCATGATTTTCTGGTGTCTCTTTGCATTTATCACCTGTGGTTTTGAGCACAGCGTCGCCAACATGACGCTGCTGACCATCTCGTTGCTCTCACCTTGCGGCACGGCGGTGACCCTTGGGGGATATTTCTACAATTTACTCGTCGTCACCCTGGGGAATATGACTGGCGCAATTCTTTTCCCTGGCAATTCCCTATTTCATGATGGCAAAGAAAAGAGGTGTAACTATGGGATACAAGTTATCAAAAAGCTTTTGACGCGTGCCTGGCAAAGCTGTCTCAGGACTGCGATGTCTATGCACCGGTCCGCATGGCTGGCGGCAATCCGTTTTCTGATACGGACTGCATCAGGTACGGCAAAATCAAAGAGCATCGAAGAAGTGGTCTTTGATGAGAAATCGGACTACTCCTACAAAGAGATTTTGCTGCCACTCTCAGAAACCCTGTTCTATTTTACGGAGAAGGAAGTCAAAGAGGCTGATCCAAAGGAGAAGGGGGCGGCGTGATCTTCCTGCGGGCTGCGACCTTCACGCTGTCAAACGCATGGACGACATTTACCTGTATAACGGTTTCGAGGATTACTATTACAAAAGGCTCCGCGAAAGGGTGAAATTTGTTCTCATGGGCTGCAAAGCGTCCCTTTGAGAACTGTTTCTGCGCTTCCATGGGCACCAATGAAAGTGGCGATTACGACCTGGCCGTGGAGCCCGAAGGGGACGGATTTCTGCTGGACTGCAAACTGGAAGAATGGCAGGAACTCTTTGCGGGTAGAGGCACAGAGAGGGCTTATGAACCGTCTCATGTTGCAGAAAATCCGGTCGAGGTGAAGGTTCCGGAGAATCTGTCTGCCAAGGTTTCTGAATCTGAAATGTGGCGGGAATATGACAGCAGATGCATCAATTGCGGAAGGTGCAATTTGCCTGTCCGACCTGCACTTGCTTTACCATGCAGGATCTCTTTATACCGATAATGGAAAAGTCGGAGAACGGCGCAGGGTGCAGGCCTCCTGTATGGTGGACGGCTTTACTGATGTGGCGGGCGGCGGCTGCTATCGGGCAAAGAACGGCGACCGCATGCGGTTCAAGGTATTGCACAAAGTCCTGGACTACAAGCAGCGCTTTGGTTATCACATGTGCGTCGGCTGCGGCAGGTGCGACGATATCTGCCCGGAATACATATCCTTCTCAGGGGCAGTGAACAAATTGGACCAGGCTATGACGGAGGTGGAAACAGATGAACAAGAATGAATATATCCCTTTTCTCTCTGAAATCAAAGAGATCAAGAAGCATACGGATATCGAATATACCTTTACTTTTTGACTATGACGGACCGGTACGGCCGGGACAGTTTTCGAAGTTTCTCTTCCCAAATACGGTGAAGCGCCGATTTCTGTCAGCGGGATCGGGGAGGGCACCATCGACTTTACGATCAGAAAGATAGGAAAAGTCACGGGAGAAGTGTTTGAACAGTATATCGGTGATAGGCTGTTTGCGGGGACCTTACGGCAACGGCTTTGACGTGTCTGACTTTCGGGGCGGCGAGCTGGTCATCGTGGCAGGCGGCACGGGCCTTTCACCCGTGAGAGGCGTCATCGAACACTTCTATGAGAATCCCTCAGAGACGAGCGGGCTGACCGTGATTAGCGGCTTCAAATCACCCCAGGATGTTTTGTTCAAGGAGGATTTGGCAAGGTGGCCGGAACAGATGAAGTTAATCGTCACCGTGGACAAGGCGGAGGGAAGCTGCGCCTACCCGGAGGGGCTGGTTACCTCCTACATTCCTGACCTTGCGGTGCGCGATGCTAATACGGCAAAAGCCATCGTAGTGGGGCCGCCGATAATGATGAAATTCTCCGTCAAGGCTTTGCTGGATCGGGGTTTAAAGGAAGAGAATATCTGGATTTCACAGGAACGGAAGATGTGCTGCGGTATCGGCAAATGCGGACACTGCAAGATCGGAGACAGCTACGTCTGCCTGGATGGTCCGGTGTTCAATTATACGAAGGGAAAGGAGCTGATCGACTGATGGATGTGAATACAAAGGCTTTAAAGAAAAACGCTTTTCGTGTGACGAAGGAGCGGGGCATGACGGCGTCGAGAGTCAGGGTGCCGGGCGGCCACATGGACGCATACTTATTGGGGCTGGTTCAGGGAATCGCAGAAAAGTACGGCAATGGGACGGTACATATTACCAGCAGACAGGGCTTTGAAATTCCGGGCATTCCTTACGAACGGATGGATGAAGTCAATAGAGAACTGCAGCCGATCATAGAGGGACTTTCCATCAATCAGACGGCGTCGGGCAGCGGCTATCCGGCTTCCGGTACGCGCAACGTGACGGCATGTGTAGGTAACCGCGTCTGCCCTTATGGCTGTTATGATACCACCGCGCTGGCTCAGCGGATTGAGAAGGCTATTTTCCCCAATGACCTTCATTTTAAGATCGCCCTGACGGGCTGTCCCAACGATTGCGCCAAAGTGCGCATGCACGATTTTGGCATCATGGGCATGACGGAACCGCAGTTGGATCGAATCGCTGTGTCAATTGCGGCGCCTGCATCAAATTCTGTCGCAAGAAGTCGGTAGAAGCGCTGAAGGAGGTCAACTACAGACCACAGCGCAATGGGGAGAAGTGCATCGGCTGCGGCGAGTGCGTGCTCAACTGTCCGACTCGTGCCTGGACCAGGAGCAAGGAGAAATATTACCGTCTGACCCTGCTGGGCAGAACCGGCAAGAAAAATCCGCGTCTTGGCGAAGACTTTATCAAGTGGGTGGATGCAGACAGCATCGTCAAAATCATCCTCAACACTTATCAATACGTAGCGCACTATATCGACAAAGATGCGCCCGGCGGCAAGGAACACATCGGATATATCGTGGACCGCACCGGCTTTGAGGAATTCAAAAATGGGCCTTGGACGGTGTGACTTTGCCAGCAAAGGCAGAAGTCTATACGCCGATCTATTGGAACGGTGTGAAATATTAGTTTGCTCAGAGCGGAGGGAGGTCCTCCGCTTTGTGTATTTTTAAACACAAAACTGATCGATGATCCAGCTTATGGTCTGGGCATCGATGCCGCCATCCTGCGCCTCAAAGGTAAAGATGATGTCGTCCCATGGGACGAACTTATAGCTGAAGTAAAGCCGCAGCTTCCACAGGCATTCCTCCAGATATTTGGAACTGCTGAGCATGCCGAAGTGCTCAAGCCTTCGAAATCTGCGCTGACTTGCCACTGCCACCTTGAAATCAGGCGCAATGGTTTCCTTTCCGAGTGTGAGATTCTCTTCATAATGATATTCAATTCCTTTTAAAAAACAAAATATCTGCGATGATGACTTCTGACTTTGATCTGACGCATTCCCCTTTGACCGTCCGGTGAATCAGCTTTTCCGGGTATTTGGTGTTTTTGTCGTACTCTGCGCTGCCCCATTCTTGCAGGTCAAGCCAGTTGGTAAGTTGATAATTATTCTGTTTTGAGAACTGGTAAGCCTTGGGGATTTTGCTGTTGATGATATCCGGCTCAACGCTTTGGTACTCTTCCAGAAGATGATGCAGCGCAGTACAGTTTCTTTCGATGCGCTTTAGAGCTTCGGTCAAATGCGCCCTGGTCTGCAGCAGCTTCACTTCTTCGCAGTCAGCTTTTCCCAGATACAGCTTCTTTCCATTGACTAATTTATAATAGTAGGTCGTGCCTCTTATGGTAGACGTAGAAAGCTTTCCCTCCGGCAGTTCCAACAATCTGTGGCGATATTGCTTGGCAAGAGATTCCTGACTTTCTAAGTCGGCCATGATATAGCTGATGCTGTTATACATTTTACTTCTCCTTCCTTTATTTACATTATTTTACATTACGTGAGCGGGGAAAAGCAAGCTGTTTTTATGTGCCATTTCTATTTGACGCATTTTGGCGGTGTGCGGTTACGCATATGCTAGTGTCAGGCGGCGGGCTGCTTAACAAAACAGGACAAATCAGGCGAAACTGCGTAACACTCCCTTTGCAGAGAGGGGTCAGTTACGCATATGCTGGTTTCAGGCAGCAAACTGCTTAACAAAAAACAGGGCAAATCAGCCGAAACTGCGTAACACTCCCTTTGCAGAGAGGAGTCAGTTACGCATATGCCAGTGCCTGGCAGCGGGCTGCTTAACAAAATAGAAGGCAAATCGACCGAAACTGCGTAACACTCCCTTTGCAGAGAGGGGGTCAGCTACGCATATGCCAGTGCCAGGCACCGGGCTGCTTAACAAAATAGGGCAAATCGACCGAAACTGCGTAACACTCCCTTTGCAGAGAAGGGGCAGTTACGCATATGCCAGTGCCTGGCAGCAAAGCTGCTTAACAAAACAGGGCAAAACGACCGAAACTGCGTAACACTCCCTTTGCAGAGAAGGGGCAGTTACGCATATGCCAGTGCCTGGCAGCGGGCTGCTTAACAAAACAGGGCAAATCAGCCGGAGCTGCGTAACACGCCCCTCTCAAAAAGCCTGCCATCCGTCCAGTTCCAAATAAAATACCAAGTTTTCTGTTGCTGGTGCAACGACTTGAAACCGTTCTTGTGCTATACTGATAGCAAAGAAAGAAGGAGTCCTCACATGAACAAATTAAATCAATTATATATGGAAATGATTCGCTATTACGAGAGCGATGCGCCACGTATCCAGCATTTTGTCAAGGTTCACTCCTTTGCCAGGCTGATTGGCGAGGCAGAGGGGCTGGACGAAGAAACGCAGTTCACATTAGAGGCAGCGGCACTGGTACATGACATCGGCATCGGAGCCGCCGAGAAGAAGTATGGATTCAGCAACGGCAGGTTGCAGGGCAGGAGGCCGCCCCTGGCAGAAGAAATGCTGGAAGCCCTGAATTTTGATAGGGCCGTGACGGAAAAGGGTCTGTTATCTGGTGGCACACCATCACACCTATGAACCTGTGGACGGGCTCGATTATCGGATTTTGCTGGAGGCTGACGCTTTGGTCAATCTTTACGAAGAGGAAACACCGGCAGAGGGCATCAGGGGAATCTTATAAACACCTATTCAGGACAGAGACGGCCAGAACCGTCTGCAAGACCATGTTCCAAATAGAGGAACAAGAAGAGGTAGAGAAATGATTGGAATCGGAATTGATACAGGCGGCACCTGCACGGACGCAGTTATCTTTGATACGAAGAGCCACAAGGTATTGTCACAGAGCAAGACACTGACTACCAGACAGGATTTGAAGGTTGGAATCCTGAGAGCCCTCGGCGGACTGGACCAGGATCTCGCCCGCAACGCATCCTATATTTCTCTTTCTACCACTTTGGCAACCAACGCCTGTGTAGAGCACAAAGGGAGGCAGGGCAAAGCTGGTGTTTATCGGTGTCAACCCGCAGGTTGTGAAGAAGATGGGAGGTGAATATGGCCTGCCGCCCATGGGGGATATCTATTTCATGAAAGGTGACGCCGGGCAGCCGGACAGTCTGGAGAACACCCCGGATTGGCAGAAATTCGAAGAGGACATTGTACAGGATTTCAGAGACTTTGACAGCGTGGCGATCGTCCAGATGAATCCTAAATACAACGACGGTGAGTACGAGATCAAAGCGGAACAGATCATCAAAAGACGTTGGGTCTCCCTTGCGTAAGGGGGGGTATGACCTGTTTCAGGAGCTGAACGTACAGAAGCGAGGCGCGACTGCGCTGCTCAATGCCAGATTGCTACCTGTCATGGAGGATTTCTTTGATTCTATCGAAGGATCCCTAGCGGAACTGGGGCTGGATCTGCCTATAGTCATCGTCAAAAGCGATGGCAGCATCATGAGTCGTGAATTTGCCATGAGCCGTCCGGTGGAGACTTTGCTCTGCGGTCCTGCGGCTAGCATCATCGGCGCCATGGAACTGTCCAAATATCAGGACGCTTTGATTGTAGATATGGGTGGTACCACTAGCGACGTGGCCATGGTCAAAGACGGCATCCCCGTTACAAGCGAGTGGTATTTCTATCGGCGAATGGAAGACCATGGTCAAAGGCGTCTCCATCGACACCTTTGCTCTGGGCGGCGACAGTGCCGTAAAATATAAGAGGGGGCAGCTCTATCTTGATAACCGACGCTGTGTGCCGCTGTGCATGGCGGCCAGCCAGTATCCGAAAATGCGTAAAGCGCTGAAAACACTGGTGTTGATGGATCGCCCCTTTGATTATCCTGCCCACGAGTTCTTTATGCTGGTGAGCCTCCCCACAAATCTGGATAAATACACACCGTCGGAACGGAAATTTATCCAAGCCCTGGAGGATGGACCGCTGATTTACAGAGAGGCTGCAGCGGCAATCGGAACCAGTCCCCATGTCCTGAACATGAAACGGTTGGAAGATGAGGGGACGGTCATCCGTATCGGGATGACGCCCACCGATGTGATGCATGTCTATGGGGACTACACAGAATTTGACAGCGAGGCATCAGGATGGGCGCTGCGTACCTTTCGGCAGTGACAAAGGGGACACCTGCGGAAGTCTGCAAGGAAATCTACGATCTGACAAAATGCAGGCTATACAGCAACCTGGTCCGCATCTTTATGAAATATGAGACGGGCAGGGACTTGAATCTGCAGGAGTGTGAGGATTTAGAAACTAACCGCTTATATTTTTCGTCACTCTGGCCAGAATTTGGCTGACTTTGCCATCCGTCCTGTTTTTTCCACTCCGTCAAAACTGATTGGAATTGGTGCACCGACAAAGATCTTCTTAGCAGACGTTGCGAAACTGCTGGGGACAGAAGCCGACTTTCCGCAGGATGGAAAGGTAGCAAACGCCATCGGAGCTGCCATGGGCAATATCAGTACAGAGTGTGATATCAAAATTGAACCGTACAAAGGCATCAAGAGCTCCTATCTGACCTACATCATCAGCGGCGGCCATGAGACCTACTCCCTGCCGGATTATGACGATGCCCTGGTGGAAGCGAAAAAACTGCTCGCCAGTGCGCCATCCAGCGGTCGCGGCAGCAGGGGGCAGTCGGAGAAGTTGAAGTAGAAATAGAGGTAAAAAAGAGAACACCTATCAGAGAAACAAATATGCGCTGGCAGAAATTATCGAGACTTTGGTCATCGCAAAGAGCCATATCAGAAAAGAATAACGAAAAAGGAGGCGCTGCCGTTAGGGACAGTGCCTCCTCTGTACTTACATTAAAAACTGCTTCTCGAGCAGCTGGATCAGTTCGCGGATTTTTTCCGGAATGAAGTGATAATATACCTTGGCATCCTGCTTTTCGATGGTGACAAAACCGTTTGTCATCAGGAGATTCATGTGATGGGAAGCTGTTGGGGCTCCCAGCTGCAATTCTTCTGCGATTTCCAGATTGTACCTGGCGCTTTTTTTGAGCAGAGCTAGGATCTCAAAACGGCTTTTATCAGAGAGCATCTTCAGACTGGATAGGAGAGAGGCTTTTTCCTGCTCCTGCAGGCTGCCGAAGCCATAGGCTTTGTTGACGAAAAACACCGTAAAATCCCTACAGTGGAGAGACCCCATTCCAGCACTGGAGAAATGATGGATGGGTAGATGGTCTCAATGCCTGGAAACTTGCCCATGATATCCTGAAAGACAGCGTGCTGAAAGCCTTCGGTTGCCAATTTCTCCAGCAGACCGTCGATGGCAGTCTGATTCTTGGAAACAGCATATTCATAGGCGGAAGATTTTGTTTATAAATTTCAATCATGGATTTCACATATCGCTTTGGGTCACCTAACAGCATCATGGTTTTCCACTTTGAAGAATCAGAAATTTCCGGCTGCTGATTGAGAAAATCGATGCGGCTTTCTAACGTGGTAAGGTCCGGTGCCATACCGTCCCCGTTGATTTCATCCACAAACATCTCTGAGAAAGTTCGCAGAATCTGCTCTTCGCTGATCTGATCCACCTGGTCGATCCAATGGGGATTTTCGACGATGCTGGCCATGACGATGTAGGTGGTGTCCATATCCAGATCCATGGAACCGAACAAGACCTCTTCATCTATATGGGGTTCGTATTTTGTGGCAAAGTCGTCGGCATATTGGTTGATCAAAGGGTAATTGTGATCGTAGAAAAGCTGTCCATCCACACCGAGGCGATTGAGTGCCTCGACGGTCTCCTCACAAATGTCATCTTTATATTTGATATAGCAGCACAATCCGATGGTCTCCAAGATAGGATTGAGTTCTTTCTTAAACTTCATGTTGCAGCCTCCTTTCTTGCACGTATTAACATTATACCATGAATATTCCTTGCAGCGAAGCTGTAGGATCTATGCGTTCATTATACCCCACAGAAATTACGGAAGGAAGGATT
>VOFI01003326.1_pt1 | contig 12801 bp, 12 predicted proteins | sample 5384131 | NCBI WGS metagenome assembly VOFI01 (sample SAMN12384728, study PRJNA508395) | human gut metagenome | isolation source: healthy gut H | host: Homo sapiens
TCTTCAATGCGCCGATAGCAGCGTTACCTGCAATAGTCACTCCGTAAGCACTTCCGATGCCTGACAAACCAACCATAACCGCGATGCCAATGTAAGCAATAAACAAATTCATTTCCATAATCTTATTCTATTTTTTATTGTTTAATTCTTTAATTCTTAATCTTTTTTTATTTTCTAAAAGGCTTGTACTCTTTGCCACCACCTTCGTAACCGGAATTCTTGAAAAACTCCACGAAGGTCAGACGCATCGGGTGAACCATGGCTCCCAGCACATTCATAAACATATTGATTGCATGGCCGATTACAAAAATCAGCACCATCACAATAGGTCCGGCAATCACATTATCCGGACTCATACCTACTGCCAGACTGTTGAATACTCCCGCCAGAATACCTCCGGAAAGTCCGAGGGCAAAAAGACGAACGTAGGATAAAACATCTCCAGCAGACCGGTAACCATGTTATATGAATCCCACAATCCGAGTCCGATATTCAGGAATATGTTCTTTCCCGGAGTGTTGAACAGGAATATCATAGCACCGGAAATACACAGAACAACCTTATATGCCGTACCTCCCATCGACAACAACTCCGAAGAAGCGAATAAAGCCGAAACAGCCGTTGAAACCAGTAGGATAATCCATCCGATCGTTGCCACTGCATATTTGAAACCAAACTGAATCGTCTGATTCACAGCTTTCAGTACCATACCGAACAGAATCTGGATAACACCCAAAATCAGCGACAGCCGGAACATATCGTTGTTATCCATCAGGACCGCATGTTTCAGACGTTGCACAATCGGCCAGTTCAAATCGTAGATATTCGCTCCGAAGAACGTACCTGTCAGCAAACCGCAAAAGAATGTTGAAGCAGCCAATACCTGTATCAATGAAATGATCGACTTCATTGACGGAGTTACCTTCTTTGCCAGTAAGCGATAAGCCGTAGCTCCTAGGAACAAGAAAAGTCCATATCCGGAGTCTCCCAGACAAAGTCCGAAAAAGATCATAAAGAACGGGGCAAAGAACGGTGTCAAGTCCAATTCATTATACTTCGGAAGCATATACAACTTACAGATCGGTTCGAACCAGGCAAAGAATCCCTTATTATTCAATCGAATAGGAACATTATCGCCCGGCATCGGATCGGTAATCTCATAATATACATGTGCGTCATTCAGATAAGCCTCTATTTCCACTTTACTGTATGCGGGAGCCCATCCTTCAATCAACATCAGCTTATCACCGGCAGTTTGTTCGGAACTCAATACAACCTTAGAGAATTCAATCTGACTCTGTAACTCTTTCAAAGCTGCCTTCAAAGAAGGAATATCCGTCTCGGAAAGTGCAACGAGTTTCTTTTCATTCCCTTCGACGGCCTGTTCGGTCGTATTGTAAAGCGTTTCAAGACGTAACAGAGAGTATGCAGGTAATTTAGCCTGCTCCACATCCAAGTCCACTTCCTCTCCGCCTTTCGTTACAGTCACGAAGAATACTTTGGAAGAAATACGGTTCACAATCATTGCATTGTATTCCGTTTCCCATTCTTCTTTGTAATTTCCTTCCGAACAGCTATAGAAACCGATTATATAACCGGCGTTTTTCAGTTTCTGAATGCCGGTCGGCTCAAAGTTACCCCAAACTTCCAACTTCTTTCTCTTTCGCATAGCTTTGAAACTGCTGCAACAACTTGCCGTGTTCCGTTTGCAGAGCATCCACCTCGTCCAGTACTTGCATACCGCGGGTAGCCGTTCCACCTTCCGTAGCAATCACGGCATTCTTTTCATGCTTCTGATTTTGAAGCAACTTCAGAGTAGCCGCCAAGCGATTGAAAAGGCGAATATTCTCCTGCAACTCCGTGTTATCAGCAGCACCTTGTTGCTTCTCCACAATGTGAACTACACCAAGTTCGCGCAGACTGTTCAGGAATTCTTCGTACTCCTTATGATAAACCAGGAACGTGAGTTTCTTCATTTTCGTAATCATGCTTCTGCCTCCTTCCTTTTTTCTTGATGAGACTTCATGATCTTTTGCGAAGACTTCGACAGTTTTCTTCATCTTCCATAAATCGTTTGATCTTGCGCAAAGCATCCTGATACCCCGGTATCTGAACCTTCTCAAAAAGATTCACTTTCTGAGTGGTCTTTTTCCTCGCATGTTCTAACAGACCCAACTTGGCCAGCATAAACTCGCGTTCGATTGCCGTATGCGCCAGTTCTTCCAACAAATGGATACCGTCGGCATACCACTTGGGAGCGTTGAACATACTGTACGGACGTATCTCGAAATCTATATTTTCGAGTAGCGGTACACGTACACCCGCAATCTTCTTCACGCCAAGATGAACATCATTCACCTTTATCAATGAAGCGTCAAACTCATTCCAAAGGGCGAACATGGCTTCATAGGCTTGAATTTGTTGTTCCAGCCTTTCCTCCAGATCGGCAGCTTCGCTTTTACAGCGTTTCACTTCCATGCGAAGGGCGCTCTCCTTGTTTTTAATAATAGGGAGAGTACGTACCCGCACTTTCAGTTGCTTTTCAAGCTGCTGAAGAGAGGTTTTGTTATATTGAAACTTTATAGCCACGTTGTTATTATCTAATTTCAGTTATTACTAGTGCTAATTATTCACCTTTCGGCCAGTATTGATCCACCAAGGTTCCTTCTTAATATTCACTTCTTCCGGACGGAAGTATCTACCGAACAAGCCCCAAGCAACATCTAACATTTCGGTAGTATCCAGATTGACATCGATAGCCAACAACTGGTTGGAGTAATCTTTGGCGAAAGCCAACGTACGTTCGTCGTAGTTCGTCAGGTCGAAACCGTTTTCCAATTCTTGGTCTTGGCATTAGCAGCATCGGCATACAAACGCACGGCGGCATTCATCACCTGCGGGTGGTCCTTACGGGTCTTTCTTACCGGTTACCAACTGTTTCAGACGGGACAATGAACGGAACGGGTCGACAATAACCTTACCAATGTCACTGTCACGGCGCAGGAACAACTGTCCTTCCGTGATATAGCCCGTATTATCCGGCACAGCGTGCGTAATATCGCCACCGGACAATGTAGTCACGGCAATAATCGTAATAGAACCACCAGAAGGGAACTGCACCGCCTTCTCGTAAATCTTCGCCAAATCGAATAAATCGAACCCGGCATAGAGTCTTTTCGAAGGAATCTGGTCCATACGGTTAGATACAATTGCCAACGCATCCGCGTAGCTCGTCATATCAGTCAACAGCACCAGCACTTCTCATTATTATTTACTGCAAAATATTCAGCAGCAGTCAATGCCATATCCGGAATCAACAAACGTTCCACCGGAGGATTTTCGGTCGTATTCATGAAACTCACGATACGGTCCAGCGCACCTGCATTAGAGAACACATTCTTAAAGTACAGGTAGTCGTCATTCGTCATACCCATACCGCCGAGGATAATCTTATCCGTTTCAGCACGTAACGCCACGTTTGCCATTACTTGGTTGAAAGGCTGGTCGGGGTCAGCAAAGAACGGAATCTTCTGACCGGATACCAGCGTATTGTTCAAGTCGATACCGGCAATACCCGTTGCAATCAGTTCCGACGGCTGTTTACGTCGAACCGGATTCACTGACGGACCACCGATTTCCACTTCCTGTCCTTCAATGTCGGGACCACCGTCAATCGGGTCACCGAAAGCATTGAAGAAACGTCCTGCCAGCTGCTCACTCACTTTCAATGTAGGAGATTTGCCGAGAAATACTACTTCGGCATTGGTAGGAATACCCTCCGTACCTTCAAATACCTGCAAAGTGACATCGTCACCGGCAATCTTAACCACCTGTGCCAGTTTACCGTCCACAGTGGCAAGCTCGTCATACCCTACTCCCGTCGCTTTCAGCGAACAAGTAGCCTTGGTAATCTGAGTAATCTTGGTATATATCTTTTGAAAAGCTTTTGTTGCCATGTTATTATTTACAATTTAGCTATTTACAATTTACTATTTAATACTTCTTTCGGCAATCAACTCCTCCAATTGCTTCTGGAAACCCTCATATTGCTCTGACTTGAACTTCGAATAGTTCATTTGCTTGCAGATGTTAATCATCTTCTTGAAGTAATCCATAACTTCATTAAAGTTATCAAAGTCAAACTCCGTATGACAGATGTCTATCACCATATTCAAGATATCCTCCTGACGCTCCATCGGAGTCACGGCATCGATCTCGTCGAACGCATCCTGCTGCAAGATAACGAAGTCTATCAACTCGGACTTCCAGAAGATTACGTGATACTCTACCGGTACACCGTCATCACCCAGGATATTAATCTGCTCGGCAATCTCCTTACCACGCTGCAAGCGGGTTTTCATTTCGTTTACCTTTCCAATCCACTCATCGTTGATATGACCTTTGATATACTCTTCAAATTCCGGATATTCGATATATTTAGAATAAGAATCAATCGGATTCACTGCCGGATAACGTTTCTTATCAGCACGATCCTGTTCCAAAGCGTAAAAACAACGGGCTACTTTCTTGGTATTTTCAGTTACCGGCTCTTTCAAGTTACCACCGGCAGGAGATACCGTACCGATAAACGTAATAGAACCGCTCTCGCCGTTATTCAGTTTCACGTAGCCTGCACGGCCATAGAAGTTAGAAATGATTGAGGACAAGTCCATCGGGAATGCATCCGGTCCGGGCAACTCCTCCATACGGTTCGACATCTCACGCAATGCCTGCGCCCAACGTGAAGTAGAGTCCGCCATCAACAAGACTTTCAGTCCCATAGCACGATAGTATTCTGCCAATGTCATGCCGTATACACAGAAGCTTCACGCGCAGCAACCGGCATATTAGAAGTATTGGCGATAATGATGGTACGTTCCATAAGTTTACGTCCCGTGTGCGGGTCCACCAGTTCTGGGAATTCGGTAAAGATCTCCACAACCTCGTTCGCACGTTCACCGCAAGCAGCGATAATTACGATGTCAGCTTCCGCTTGTTTGGAAATAGCATGCTGAAGCACCGTCTTCCCCGTACCGAACGGACCCGGTATAAATCCGGTACCACCTTCCACTATCGGATTGACAGTATCGATCACACGCACACCGGTTTCAAGCAACTTGAAGGACGCGGTTTTTCCTTGTAATTCGTCATAGCACGTTTCACAGGCCACCTCTGAATCATAGTCACAGGAATATCATTTCCTTCTCGTCTGTCAGGATAGCAATTGTATCCTCTATCTTATAATCACCTTCCGGCATGATAGTCTTTACAGTAGCAGTTCCCTGCAATGTAAAGGCGCCATCATTTTCAGCGGCTGGAAGTTTTCATCCACCTGCCCCAGCCACGCAGAAGCCTGTACTTTGTCACCTACATTCACCAATGGTACGAAGTGCCATACACGTTCTTTATCCAACGGATATGTATATTGTCCTCTTTTCAGGAAAACTCCATCCATCTTGTCGAGGTCATTTTGCAGACCATCATAGTTTTTCGATAGCATACCCGGACCTAATGTCACCTCAAGCATGTGTCCTGTAAATTCGGCTTCGGCGCCCACTTTCAGTCCACGAGTGCTCTCAAACACCTGGACATATACCTGTGTACCTACGACCTTAATCACCTCCGCCATCAATTTGTCTCCGCCGGTTGAGATATAACAGATCTCATTCTGAGCTACCGGCCCATCAACGACGAGGGTCACCATGTTGGCAATAACGCCACTAACAGTTCCTTTTGTTGCCATATATTTCTTTTATTTTATTATCTGAATTCTGCAGGAATCTGTACATCATTCTTCAGCGATTCTATGATACTTCTGAACAATTGATTGCCTCTTTCCTTATCCAGAGAAATCCAACGCTCAATCATTTCCAGTTTCAACAGAAAAGCAAAAATGCGCTCAACAGTGAAATAATCGAAGAAGATAGCATCTTCCATCCAGTTCCACCGTAAAGCATCCAGCTTCTTCTCACGTTCTACCAGTTCTGTAATCTCACTGATTTTCACCAATGACTCAAAAACATCAACCTCACCAGACAATCCGAAATCGCGGGCACTCGATGTACGCAATGCTTCGCATACTTCCGTATTACCTACAATATTGGAAGCAATATCCCATTTGAACTTACGCGCTCGTAAATGCAACCAGAATATTATTGATGTTCAAATTGAATTCAAACCAGGCAGCAACAAACTTATTTCCACACTTCATGGCATACTCATAATAAAGCAGCCAGGTGATCTTCGTGCAAAACCGTACTTTCAGCCGGAGTATTCAAATAATCAGTTATAAAAGTGGAGAGGTAAACCGGAAATTCTTAGGGCTGATTTCTCCGCCTTCCCTCAACATAGAAATATACTCAGTGAGTTCGGCAGCAGAATAGTTTCCTCGTTTATCAATTTCCGCCTCTTTGTCTTTGAGAAGTTTCAGCACATTTGCATTATCAAACTTCAGATAGAATAAGTCAATCAACTTCTGGTCTGAAGCAGATAATCCCGTGTAGATTTCCGTTTTAAAATCGGCTACTGTATAGCTCAGCTTACTGTCTTCCAGCGAAAGTTCCGGCAAACCTGCTACCAAGTAATAGTACTTACTACTCATAGTCGCTTCTTTTAAAATAGCATTTCTACTAATTGAGGACGCAAGAACGCTTTGAAGTAATTCATGAATTCTTCTTCTCCGAAATTCACCTTATACGAACCGTCCGCCGGAGAAACCGTGAACAGAGTCTTGATACCGTTCACTTGCTCGATAGTAACACCTTTATCTAATAAAGCTTTTGCATGAGCTGCAAAATACTTTTTCAGCGATTCCGCATCGGCTGTCGAGATGACGATAGGCTCATCTATGCTCCACTTGGATGCTAATGCAACGATAAACGCATTCAGATAATCTTTATCCTGAGCGAAATCTTTCACGGAAGCGGTAATCAACTTGTCAGTGACCATAGTAGCAATCTCTGATTTGAGTGCATTCACAGCCTGACCGGCAAATAGTTTTAACTCTGATTTAGTATTTTCTGCTAACTCATCAGCAGATTTACGAGAGGAGTTTACAATTGAGTCCGCTTCTTTGCGAGCATCTTCAACAATTCTTTCTTTGCTTCTTCCTGAGCATTCGCAATAAGACGGCGGGCCTCTTCATTACCTTTTTCCACGCCTTCACGATAAATCTTATCGGTCAACTCTTGAATTTTGTTTTCCATATTAACAGGAGTATTTAGTATTATTACTATATTAACTATGGTCCTTTGTCAGATTCTCGCCAAATTTACAAAAATCAATTTGATAAAAAAGGGAAAGATGAAAAGAAAACTGTTCATTATCAAGAAAAGAATCGTCAAAAAGTAAAGGATATGACGATACGGACACATTTATCTTCACGTTTTCTTTTTAAGGCAACGGCAAAGATAAGGAGCCTGATAATACATCAAAGACATAATTATGATAAAGCCGGAAAACTGAAGGTTGAATCTGGAATATACCGGATGAACCAAGAAAGAGGTGGTCGGGAATCCTTGTTAAACAGGGTATGGTATAAAACAAGTCATCCCCTCCGGTCTTTCGACCGGAAGGGATGAACCATCTGAAAAAAACGGCGACTACCTACTCTCCCACTGTTACGCAGTACCATCGGCGTGATCAGGCTTAACTTCTCTGTTCGGAATGGGAAGAGGTGGAACCCTGATGCTATAGTCACCTGAATAAGGCAGACATAATGTACAAAAGTAAATTCAGCGGTCTATTATATAAATAGTGAAGCTAAACGGATATATAAACCATTGAAGGCGGATAAAAGAAAGTCATCGGGCAATTAGTAACGCTCGGCTGTGATGTTACCACCTGTACACCTGCGTCCTATCAACGTTGTAGTCTACAACGACCCTGAAAGAAATCTAATCTTGTGGCTGGCTTCGTACTTAGATGCTTTCAGCACTTATCCAATCCCGACTTAGATACCCGGCAATGCACCTGGCGGCACAACCGGTAAACCAGAGGTCAGTCCAACACGGTCCTCTCGTACTAGTGTCAGAGCCACGCAAATTTCATACGCCCACGATAGATAGAGACCGAACTGTCTCACGACGTTCTGAACCCAGCTCGCGTGCCACTTTAATGGGCGAACAGCCCAACCCTTGGGACCTTCTCCAGCCCCAGGATGTGACGAGCCGACATCGAGGTGCCAAACCCCTCCGTCGATATGAGCTCTTGGGAGGGATCAGCCTGTTATCCCCGGAGTACCTTTTATCCTTTGAGCGATGTCCCTTCCATACGGAAACACCGGATCACTATGCTCTAGTTTCCTACCTGATCGACTTGTTAGTCTCCCAGTCAAGCGCCCTTATGCCATTACACTCTACCGCCGGTTACCAATCGGCGTGAGGGCACCTTTTAGAAGCCTCCGTTACTCTTTAGGAGGAGACCGCCCCAGTCAAACTACCCACCAAGCAATGTCCTCGCATCAGCGAGTTAGAACTCAAATAACCAAAGGGCCGTATTTCAACAGCGACTCCACAAACACTGGCGTGCCTGCTTCAAAGTCTCCGGCCTATCCTACACATCAATTACCCAAATTCAATGCTAAGCTATAGTAAAGGTTCACGGGGTCTTTTCGTCCCATCGCGGGTAATCGGCATCTTCACCGATACTACAATTTCACTGAGCTCACGGTTGAGACAGCGTCCGGATCATTACACCATTCGTGCAGGTCGGAACTTACCCGACAAGGAATTTCGCTACCTTAGGACCGTTATAGTTACGGCCGCCGTTTACTGGGGCTTCAATTCAATGCTTCTCTTGCGATGACATCTCCTCTTAACCTTCCAGCACCGGGCAGGTGTCAGGCTGTATACGTGATCTTTCAATTTTGCACAGCCCTGTGTTTTTGTTAAACAGTTGCCTGGACCTATTCTCTGCGCCCTCCCGTCACCGGGTAGGGACCCTTTATCCCGAAGTTACAGGGTCAATTTGCCTAGTTCCTTAACCGTGATTCACTCAAGCGCCTGAGTATATTCAACCCGACTACGTGTGTCCGTTTACGGTACGGGTACCTATAAGATTAAGTTTAGCGGATTTTCTTGGGAGTATGTTTACACGCACTATTACCGTTTTCCGAGGAAATTGGTATACTATCAGGTTCGACTCTTATCCCGGATTTGCCTGGGATAATCAACATCTACACCCTTTAACGGACTATTCCGTCAGTCCGCGGCGTTGTCACTCCTCCGTCTCCACATCACTCTATAGGTAGTACAGGAATATTAACCTGTTCTGCCATCGGCCTCACCGTTCGGCTGAGCCTTAGGACCCGACTAACCCTGATCCGATTAGCGTTGATCAGGAAACCTTAGTCTTGCGGCGAGGGGGTTTCTCACCCCCTTTATCGTTACTTATACCTACATTTGCTTTTCCACACGCTCCAGTAAAGCTCACGCTTCGCCTTCAACGCAGAGTGGAATGCTCCCCTACCGATACTTACGTATCCCATAGCTTCGGTAAAACACTTATGCCCGATTATTATCCACGCCAAACTCCTCGACTAGTGAGCTGTTACGCACTCTTTAAATGAATGGCTGCTTCCAAGCCAACATCCTAGCTGTCTTAGCAATCTGACTTCGTTAGTTCAACTTAGTGTTTATTTGGGGACCTTAGCTGATGGTCTGGATTCTTCTCCTTTAGGACATGGACCTTAGCACCCATGCCCTCACTCCTGAGATAGAACTAATGCGCATTCGGAGTTTATCAAGACTTGATAGGCGGTGAAGCCCTCGCATCTTATCAGTCGCTCTACCTCACATTAGTAACTCTCAAGGCTGCACCTAAATGCATTTCGGGGAGTACGAGCTATCTCCAAGTTTGATTAGCCTTTCACCCCCACCCTCAGGTCATCCGGAAGCTTTTCAACGCTTATCGGTTCGGTCCTCCAGTTAGTGTTACCTAACCTTCAACCTGCCCAAGGGTAGATCACTAGGTTTCGCGTCTACTCCTTCCGACTATCCGCCCTGTTCAGACTCGCTTTCGCTTGGATCCACATCTCAAGATGCTTAACCTTGCCGGAAAAAAGTAACTCGTAGGCTCATTATGCAAAAGGCACGCCGTCACAGCATAAGCTGCTCCGACCGCTTGTAGGCGCATGGTTTCAGGGACTATTTCACTCTTCTATTCGAAGTGCTTTTCACCTTTCCTTCACAGTACTGGTTCGCTATCGGTCTCTCGGGAGTATTTAGCCTTACCGGATGGTCCCGGCTGATTCACGCAGAATTCCTCGTGCTCCGCGCTACTCAGGATACCACTACGCTTCGGTTACCTTAGAATACCGGGCTATCACCGTCTATGGCACGACTTTCCAGTCGTTTCTTCTCAATAACTGTCTTGCGAGAGCGTGGTCCTACAACCCCACACATGCCGTAACATGGGTGGTTTGGGCTAATCCCCGTTCGCTCGCCACTACTAGGGGAATCATTATTTATTTTCTTTTCCTGCAGGTACTAAGATGTTTCAGTTCCCTGCGTTAGCCTCCAACAAAGTTGGATGACATTCCTTCAGAATGCCGGGTTGTCCCATTCGGAAATCTTCGGATCAAAGGTCATTTGCACCTACCCGAAGCTTATCGCAGCTTATCACGTCCTTCATCGCCTCCGAGAGCCAAGGCATCCGCCATGCGCCCTTATTTACTTTCTTTTATCGCCAGGGATCATTTCCTTTGAAAGGAGATGAACCAAATGGTTCGATATATACTTTTAGCTCTTACTAAATTTACTTTTTTCTGTACATCATGTCAAAGATCGTTTGATTACACGCAAGCCTGTTAGGTTGCGGTATCGGAGTGGAGAATAACGGATTCGAACCGTTGACCCTCTGCGTGCAAGGCAGATGCTCTAGCCAGCTGAGCTAATCCCCCAATCATACAAGATAAAATATCTATCTGTTGGTAGTCCCAGGCAGAGTTGAACTGCCGACCTCTACATTATCAGTGTAGCGCTCTAACCAACTGAGCTATAGGACTAGTTCAACCGTGTCCTAGACTCGGCTTCTGTTTTTCTCTTGTTTATCTCTATCTATATTGCTATAGATGGTTGATCTATATTCTATAAATAAACAAGTACCAGTAGTACAATTTTAGAACCAATGAACGTCGTTTTCAACATCGCTCCAGAAAGGAGGTGTTCCAGCCGCACCTTCCGGTACGGCTACCTTGTTACGACTTAGCCCCAGTCACCAGTTTTACCCTAGGACGATCCTTGCGGTTACGTACTTCAGGTACCCCCCGGCTCCCATGGCTTGACGGGCGGTGTGTACAAGGCCCGGGAACGTATTCACCGCGCCGTGGCTGATGCGCGATTACTAGCGAATCCAGCTTCACGAAGTCGGGTTGCAGACTTCGATCCGAACTGAGAGAGGCTTTTGGGATTAGCATCCTGTCACCAGGTAGCTGCCTTCTGTACCCCCCCATTGTAACACGTGTGTAGCCCCGGACGTAAGGGCCGTGCTGATTTGACGTCATCCCCACCTTCCTCACATCTTACGACGGCAGTCTCTAGAGTCCCCAGCATAACCTGTTAGTAACTAAAGATAAGGGTTGCGCTCGTTATGGCACTTAAGCCGACACCTCACGGCACGAGCTGACGACAACCATGCAGCACCTTCACAGTGGTGATTGCTCACTGACATGTTTCCACATCATTCCACTGCAATTTAAGCCCGGGTAAGGTTCCTCGCGTATCATCGAATTAAACCACATGTTCCTCCGCTTGTGCGGGCCCCCCGTCAATTCCTTTGAGTTTCACCGTTGCCGGCGTACTCCCCAGGTGGAATACTTTAATGCTTTCGCTTGGCCGCTTACTGTATATCGCAAACAGCGAGTATTCATCGTTTACTGTGTGGACTACCAGGGTATCTAATCCTGTTTGATACCCACACTTTCGAGCATCAGTGTCAGTTGCAGTCCAGTGAGCTGCCTTCGCAATCGGAGTTCTTCGTGATATCTAAGCATTTCACCGCTACACCACGAATTCCGCCCACCTCTACTGTACTCAAGACTGACAGTATCAACTGCAATTTTACGGTTGAGCCGCAAACTTTCACAACTGACTTACCAGTCCACCTACGCTCCCTTTAAACCCAATAAATCCGGATAACGCTCGATCCTCCGTATTACCGCGGCTGCTGGCACGGAGTTAGCCGATCCTTATTCATATAATACATACAAAACAGTATACATACTGCACTTTATTCTTATATAAAAGAAGTTTACGACCCATAGACCTTCATCCTTCACGCTACTTGGCTGGTTCAGGCTAACGCCCATTGACCAATATTCCTCACTGCTGCCTCCCGTAGGAGTTTGGACCGTGTCTCAGTTCCAATGTGGGGGACCTTCCTCCTCAGAACCCCTATCCATCGAAGGCTTGGTGAGCCGTTACCTCACCAACAACCTAATGGAACGCATCCCCATCCTTTACCGGAATCCTTTAATAATCAAACCATGCGGAATCATTATACTATCGGGTATTAATCTTTCTTTCGAAAGCGAAAATTTATTGCGGTCATTTTGTCATATTTTATATACGGTTCTAATATACTACTTGTATTGTTTATCAATTTTTCAAAAGAACTCTTCTTTTAAATTTGACTTGTAAAACGGGTGCAACTTGTAATTGTTTAAACTCAAATGTTTTGGGAAGTTTTTTCAATGCCCGTCTTTATTTCCAAGCCTCTCTGTGCGAAAGGGAAAGAAGTGTCGGACAAAGGCCTCGCTGCGAATCGGACTGCAAAGATAGCGACTTTTTATAATAATGATCC
>VOFI01004099.1_pt1 | contig 12798 bp, 19 predicted proteins | sample 5384131 | NCBI WGS metagenome assembly VOFI01 (sample SAMN12384728, study PRJNA508395) | human gut metagenome | isolation source: healthy gut H | host: Homo sapiens
CGCTCTGTCCATCGACGACGAGTTCCGTCTGGTGGTGGAGTACGATGACGGCCGCCGGGAGGCCCTTCCGCGGGAGAGGTGTCCGTCCGCGGATGTACGGATATGTGTAACAAAACAGTCAAGCGCCCCGTAGGGCGGACCGCTCGCTTTCTCTCAATATCCGTAGGGCCGGCCGGTCTCCGGGTTGATGCCCGGGTCCAGCGGGGCCTCCTGGCCGTTGGGCAGTTTGGGGCGCTCTCCGCCCTCCAGGGCTCCGGAAATAGAGGTTCATGTCCACCTCGCCCTGGATACCCGGCACACTCCCCCTTGGAGCTGTACTGCCACATCTGGAAGTCATAGTAGAAACTGGGCTGCGCCTGGTACTGGGCGAACCAGAAGCTGTGATCCAGCAGCTTGCTCAGGTCGTACTTCACATACCCCTGATAGGAGTTGAAGTAGATCATAGACTCATAGCCCGCCTCCTGGATGGCGCCGCAGAAAGCCAGTGCCACCTCATTCATGGTGTCGCTGTCGATGGCGTTGGTGCGGGCGCTGCTGTCGCTGACCATCTCCCAGTCAAAGACCACCGGCATGGTCAAGTCATAGTCTCGGACCCGCTCCAGGACGAACCGCGCCTCCTCCAGCGCCTCCTCCACGGTAATGGCCTGGGAGAAGAAGTAGGCCCCCACCGCCAGCCCGGCATCCAGCGCGCCCTGGACGTTCCGGTCAAAGTATGTATCCTCATAGAGCTTGCCCTCGGTGTAGCCCCGGCCGCCCACCCGGACGATAGCGAACTCCACACCGGCATCGGCCGCCTGCTCCCAGTCGATCTCCCCCTGGAACTGGGACATCCACCCCAAGGTGCCCCTGAACCGTCCCATCATCATAGGTGAGGTAGTCTCCCTCCATGCGGAACAGCTGGGGGATGTAGGAGAAGGCGGGGACTGTCTCCAGCACATCCAGGTAGAAGGTCTGGCTGTACCCCTCATAGGCGATCTGCCCCGCGTGGACATCGGTGTTCTTCATCCGCCAGATGATGGCGACCAGCTCGGAGCGGGTGATGCTGTCCTCCGGATGGTAAGACAGCGTGCCATCCTCCTCCAGCTCCCCGGAGAGCTGTATCTTTTCATAGAGCACGGTGACATAGCCATCGTCCACGTCTCCGAAGGGCGTCTCGTTCCGGGAGGGCCTCAAGTTCAGGGCTTTGGCCGCCATCTGGGCCACCGTCAGCCGGCTTACCGCACTGTCCAGATCGGTCACCTGCTCCCGCGTGACAAAGCCCTTCTCCAGGGCAAAGTCCGCATTGCCGCTGCTCCAGTGCTCCCCGGTGGCCTCCCGGCGGTCAAAGCCTGCCGCCGCCAGCACCATCACCAGGGCCTCCCCACCGTAACGGCGTTGTCCGGCCGGAAGGTGCCGTCCTCATAGCCGCTCACCGCCCCGTCCTGTTTCAGGTCCGCCGCGAAGGGGCGTACCACGCCTCCGCCGGCACATCCGAATAGGGGGCCTCCGTGACTGCGGGCGGGGTCCCGGCCGCTGTCTCGACCGCCAGGGCCGCGGGCACCGCTGTCAGGACCATGGACAGAGCCGCCAGCAGAGCCGGTCCCTCATGTTTCTTCTCTTCTGCTGCAATGGGATCATCCTTTCCTGCCCGGCGCCGCGGGCCCGTGATATGTTGACATAATACCGCATTTTTCGACCCATTGCAACCATATCCCACCTTCGAAGAAGAGAAATTTTTTCCTGCTGATCTCCCTGTGCACCGTCCCCCTTGCGGTCCTGCCCGGCGCCGCTTATAATAGGGACATGTGCCGGCAGGCAGTCCTGCCGGAAATTTTTAGATCTTCACACCTGGAAGGAGCCCGTCTAACATGTGGAAGGATTGTCAAGCCCTGCAAGATGAGATCACTGCCCTGCGCCGGGAGCTGCACCAGATCCCGGAGGTGGGGGGCACAGCTGCCCGAGACCGCCGCCTGTCTCTCCGCCCATCTGGACCGCCTGGGTATCCCTTTCGTCCGCTCTCCCCGGGACAGCGGCCTGATTGCCTCCATCCAGGGCGGCCTGCCTGGTCGAACGGTGGCCCTGCGGGCAGACATGGACGCCCTGCCCATCAAGAGGAGACCGGACTTCCTTTTTCCTCCCGCCGCCCCGGCGTGATGCACGCCTGCGGGCATGATGCCCACGCCGCCATGCTCATGGGGGCCGCCCAAGTCCTGCAGAAACACAGGAAGGAGCTCCGGGGCACCGTCCGCCTCCTCTTCCAGCCGGCCGAGGAGCAGTGTGAGGGAGCCAAAGTCATGCTGGAGCAGGGGGCGCTGGACGGAGTGGACGCCATCTTCGGCTTCCATATCGGCACCCTGCTGGGGGCGACATCCAGCGGCACCGTGATTGCCCCCTCCGGCTGCTGCATGGCGGCCTTTGACAAGTTCACCATCCGGGTCCGGGGGCGCGGCTGCCATGGCTCCACCCCGGAAAAGGGGTAGACCCCGTCAATGCGGCCGTCCACATCGTTCTGTCCCTCCAGGCCATCACCACCCGGGAGATCAGCGCCGCTCGCTCCCTGGTCCTGACCATCGGCAGGATCCAGGGGGCGACCAGTATAACATCATCCCGGACGAGGTAGTGCTGGAGGGGACCATCCGCACTCTGGAGGACGGTCTGCGGCAGTACGCCGCCCGGCGCATCGGTGAGGTGGCCCAGGCAGCGGCTGCCGTATTCGGCGCCAGTGCGGACTGCACCATCACCTGGGGCGCTCCCCCTGTCCTCAACGATCCCGCTATGGCGGAGCTGGCCGCCGGGGCCGCCGCCGAAGTCGTGGGCCCGGAGCACGTCGTCACCCGCATCCCAGCCCCCAACATGGGAGGTGAGGATTTCGCCTTCTATCTGGAGCAGGTCCCCGGGGCTTTTCTCTTTCTCAGTTCCTCCGACCCCGCCAAGGGGACGGACCGCCCCACCATAGTCCCCGGTTCGACGTGGACGAGTCAGTGCTCTGGAAAGGGGCCGCCCTCTACGTCTCCCTTGCTCAGACCTTTCTCAACGGCTGAATCCTCTCCACGACTGGGCCTTCATCGGGAAATTCTTCCAGTCGAGGCATTTCCGGCCTCATAAAATCCTCTCCCCCGCATATACATGTACAGCAGATGCAAAATCCGGGGGAGTTGTTGTTGTGTGAAAGGGAATATGGAAGAGCGGGCCTGTCAGCTGGCCCTTTACATCATAGAGAACCGGACCACGGTCCGCGGCGGCACAGAAGTTCGGGATCAGCAAGTCCACGGTCCATATGGATATAATAATTTAGAACGGTTTATCTGGACGATAGTTTAACTGACTAAAAAATAGATATAAGATTGTAAGAGCGCCCGCTAACCAGGGGCTATTGGGAATATATTTTAAAGCTGCCATATGAATTAGAGAGCCTCCTGTGCGTTGCATTTCGTTTGCGCCGCACAGGAGGCTCATTAAAATTTTATACTTCGTATATTCGTATAACTTTAAGAGTATATATTGGAATAAAAAGAAGACCTAGTATTTAATAAAACTGCCAAACGCCAGATTTCTTGTTAGCAATCTAGGTTTACTCTTTTTCCCTCCTCAGCCGATTGATAAGCTGCATATACAATGCGTGCTGTATCGTACGCCAGTGAGAATCCAGAATCCGGAATCATGTCATATGCGATCGAGTCCATAAAATTCTGCAGTTCGCCAGTATAACCACGGACAAATTCATCATTGACCCAAGCTTTATTCCACCCAGTTTTATGCTTCATGAACTGCGAAATTTCGATATCCTCCAAGCCATCGTCATCCATAAAATAGCTCTCAAGCATATTTGTTGGAGTAATATTACATACAAGAGCACTGTCACTGCTGTATACATTGATATAATTTTGCGAGCCTCCCAATACGGTGTCCGAAGCGATGGCCAACGCTTTCGTTCCATCAGAAAATGTGATCGTTACATTACTGTAATCTTCCACATCCTCAGGCTTTACCAGAAGATGACGCTTATCTTCTGGCAGCAGGCAGTCAGTGGTCACACCACAATCCGCTACAACGCTGGTCACCCGGATATTTTCTCCCGCGCTTTTGCCTCCTGCTGCTTTAGCCAAAGCATTCCGCCAATTGGATGGCAGCCGTTTCGCATTAAGATTCCGCCGCCAGTCCCGCTCCATTTTCCAGCCAAGGGAGAACTGCTACCATTAAGGCTCAATTCTCCGCGCATATATAAAATCTTACTCTTCTTTGCTCGAAGCATTTGGGCCGCACGCTGCACTGGCGGCGCATAGACAAAGTTTTCCGCATACATAAACTTTCTTCCGCTACTCTCTACCACGGCTTTTCAGACTGTCCATGTCCCGCATGACTTCCCGGTACATGACAGATTTAGGTGTGTTCTTACCTACATTCAGTTCGCCTTTCTGTCCGAAATATCCGGTCAGTGGCTTTTCGCAGATCACATGCTTCCCTGCTTGGAGCGCTTGAATAGCCATTGTACAGTGGAGAAACGGAGGAGTCACGATATCGATCACATCAATTTCCGGATCTGAAAGCATTTCCTCATAGTCGGAGATTGCCTGTTCATATCCAAACGAATCCTTGACTTTCTCTGCGGCATCCAGTCGAACATCACAAATCGTCTTCAGACGGTTTCCAGTCCACAAACACGCTGAAATCCACTTGCGTGAAGTCCTGCCGCATAGCCAGCACCGATCGTACCAATGGTTACAGTTTTTTTCTGAAACATATCATAGCCTCCATTTAAAGATGAATAACCGGCAGCTTTCAGGTACGCATCCAACAATTCAGGGTCAATGCTTTCTCTTTCATACGCTCAATCGCCTTATCCAGAGTAGCATCCCTCAAGAACTCACGCATGCCATCAATCTGATCGAAGTCAATAAAAGTCATTCCCTGCTCCTGAAGGAATTGCAGATCATCTGCGTTGGACTCATCCGCAACTTGCTGGGAATAAGGCAGCAATTCCTCAGAAACCCGCATGATCATTTCCTGATATTCCGCAGGCAAAGCATCAAATGTGGATTTTCCAATGAAAATCACATTGCACTGGGGAACATGGTTGGAATTTGTCACATACTTCTGAACCTCATAGAATTTGGAGGCCACTGTTGTACGATAAGGATTCTCCTGTGCTTCCAGCAATCCTTGCTGGAGGGACAGATACAGCTCAGAAAATGCCAGGGGTGTAGGGGAGCCAAAAGTGGCATCTGTCCAGAATTCAATATGGTTGGGATTGTCCTGTACGCGCATCTGCATACCGGCCAAATCCTCCGGGCTTTTAATTTCTCTGTTGGTAGTGATGCAGCGGAAGCCCCTGATCTGCCACTACCAGCAGTTCCAGATTCTGCTCCACAAACTTTCTTTCAGCAGGGGAATCGAAGGTTTCGTCTGAAAGGGCGGTTCTGATATCCTCCACATTGTCAAAGAGGAATGGAAGATCGGCAACGCCGCAGTCGGCAACTGTATTGGTTACAGAGGCAGTATTTGTACACTGCATCGTCATATCACCCTGAATGACGCTTAGAATCATCTCAGAGTCGCTGCCCATCTGTCCATTAGGAAAAATGTTTACTGTAATCTTCCCGCCACTGTACTCTTCCAGTTTTTTTTCTTTTTGGATGCGCAGGCACATGGCGTGGTTCAGGAGTCTTCAGTTCCTGTGTGCCCAATGGAAAAAAGTCATTTCAGGTAATTCGGAGCCCGATGCGTCGCATTGCTACCAGCATTGGAAGTCGTCCCCCGCTGCACGCAGTGAGAAAGCATCATTGCCGCTACAAGCAATCCACAGATCCATTTCTTTTTCATAGTTGATCCTCCTTCAAAATTAATATTAGTTTTTCGAGCTTAACACGCTCTTGAAGGCTACTTGTTACAGTAAAATCGTGCTGATCGCTGGGATATATGTAATCAGCATCAATGCGATAAAAACATTACCATGTAAGGCAGAGCTTTTTTCGCCAAACTGGCCACAGGAACGCCGGAGAGCGATTGCGCTACATACAAGTTCACACCCACCGGAGGTGTGACAAACCCAATGGCCAAATTTACCACCATGATAATTCCGAAATGAACAGGATCGACTCCCACCGCGCTGACAAGAGGCAGCATGACCGGCGTAAAAATCAAAATATTGGGCGAAGTATCAATGATCATCCCCATAAACAGCAGGAAGATATTCAGTACCAGCAACAGTAAGAACTTATTATGGACCAGTCCGCCCGCAAGGGAAAGTACCATTAATCCGAAGCCTGTAGCAAAGAAAGAATTCTGGAAAAGCAGCAGCCGTGCCCAATACCAGAAGCATCGGGCTGTAGTTTTCACAGCTTCCGCGCGCACAAAGGAAGCAGGTCTTTCAGTTTTAAGGTCCGATAAACAAAAGACCGACTGCGGTAGCATAAAAGGTTCCGATTGAGGGCTGCCTCGGTAAGGGGTAACGATACCACCGTAAATCCCGCCCAAGATGATAATGGGAGACAACAGCGCCCAAAACTGCTTTTCAATACTCCCCAAAATCCCTTTAGCTCTAAGTTCGAAACGCGCTGATGAATCAGCTGCTTGTTTCCCCTTTGGTTTTGCAGTAGAAGATAGCATAGATCATTAGACATGCCGCAATGAGAAATCCGGGAATGATTCCTGCCAGGAACATATCTCCTACGGAGGCTCCGCTGGCCATACTATAAACAATAAACGGAACCGACGGAGGAATGATGACCCCCAGGCCACCTGCAACTGCTACAGTACTGGCACTAAAAGTATGATCATATCCCAGGTCATCCAAAATGGGAATGGTCATCGTACCTACAGCAGCAGTGGTGGCTGGAGCCGAACCGAAATAGCACCATAAAATAAGCAGGTAATAATAGAGGCGCAAGGCATGCCTCCTGTTTTATTTCCGATCAAGTATGCGAAAACATCAAACAATTTTTCTGCAATGCCGCTCTGTGCCATGATGATACCACCCAAGATAAACAGCGGGATTGCAAGTAATGGAGTGCTGTTTAATCCTCCCACTACATTTCTCAAAACAAAAGGAATTGAGGCAGAAAATCCCGGAGAAATCAGGCTGGGAATCAACGATACAACCAGCAGCATAACGCCAATGGGAACGGTCAGGATCAGCATGACAACCATTGCGCCAAAATTATTCCTAACATTTTATTCACCGTCCTTTTCCGTTGTTTTTTCACACACGCTAACAGTGCTTGCAGAATGTTTTCCACCAAGCGCAGAGAAGTCAGTGCGAATCCGACCGGAATTGCCGCATAGACATAATTCATGGAAAGGTTAATGCTGGACCAACGCTGGGCGGTGGTACTTAAAATCGAGAGGGACTGATATGTTAAATATACGAATATGACCAGCATAAAAATCTGTACGGCGATATCTATAACCTTCAAAATAGCCGGACGCAAAATTGCGTTAAAAATCTCTAACCTAATAATGCTCTTAGCATGTATGGTATAGCTAATGCTTAAAAGCCCATCCAAACAAATAAATACCGTCCCAGCTCCTCCGACCATTCAATTGACATACCGAGGCATTTCCTGGCAACGACTTGAGCCCCCATAACAAAAACGATGACTAACAGAGAAATGATCATGAGAGCAACTTCCAAATTCTTATCGAGCCATTTTATAATTTTCATGGTCCACCTCCGTTCTTTACTCTATTCCAAGTATTTTTTGCGTACTCCAGGGCTCGGCGTGCATGCGCCTCAAATCCGATTTCTGCTGTGCGAACACTGTGCGGTATCTCAATTCCCCCGAACAATATTTTCTGGAAGCTTGGACAAAATTCCCTTTGAGATCAATCGCTCCCTCTCCCGGATAGAGACGTTCCTCCCGACCATCATGTACCAAGACATCTAGATCAGTTGGAATCTCCTGAACGGCATCACACAGATGCATGAAGCGGAACCACTCTTTGGGTAATGATTCTAATTCTTCCAGCTTAACTCTGGAGCGATGGAAATGCAGTGCATCCACTACAATGCCAACATTCGGTAGATCAACATCTCTCAGCAACTGGGCAGCTTGCTCTAAATTCGTAATACCAGCCCATGTGACAAATTCTAAATTAATATCTTGGTCAAATTGTGCGGCTAACTGGCACAGTTCGGCAAATTTCTTTGTATAAAAAAGAGGGGTTCGCTGTCCAAACATTACATAAAATATGTTTAATCCCAAGTTCTGCAGCGGCAGCTAGATGTGGTGCATACTCCTGTACATTTACCCCGTCAAAAATTCTTGCATTTTCGGTATCATTAATTTTTCACATCGGTTTCTAAACTGGCCGCCCTTGTTTCTTCCAAGAGCACACGGTCTGTGAGCAGATGTGGAACTTCATTGGGCAGCCCCATGGGTATCGTTCTGAGACTGACATAATCATAACCAGCTGCTGCCGCCGTCCGAATGAACTCAGGCGGAGGACATGAAATACAGGTTAAATGTACAAGAGAATATTTATGGCTCAAAATAATTCCTCCTATGCTAATTAATACTGGAGACCGCCGTTTACATCCAAAACTTCACCTGTTGTCCAGGAAGCATCATCACTCCCTAGATATGCAATTGCAGACGCCACATCTTCGAATGTTCCAATACGCCCCAAGCGAATTCCCTGCAAAAGTTTTTCCCGGTTCTCTGCCGGAAGAGAGGCAAACATTCCTCCGCCGATCGGACCTGGGGCTACACAGTTCACCGTTATGTTCCAAGGCCCCAGTTCAAAGCCCAGAAGCTGTGTCATGCCAACAATGCCGCCCTTTGCTGCGGCATAATTAACGCCTACACCTGGACGACCAGTTCTTCCTCCGATCGACGAGATCAAAACGATTCTTCCATATCGACGCTCTTTCATGTGACCAATCAGAGATTTTACGGAATGATATGTACCAGTTAAGTTGATGTCTATGACATCTTTCCAATCGTCCTCTGTTAACTCGTCAATGGGATGGTGCCTTAAAATACCCGCAGTTGTTACCAAGACATCTATTTTTTTTAAAGACTTCGATTCCATGCCGTACAACCGCACAGCAATCCGTGTACTGCCGTACATCCGACTGAAGGAATAAGATTCGATCAGAATAGCCCATTGCATCAAATTCTTGCTCCAGATTTTTTAAAACTGTCGGCGAACAGTCCGTTAAAACAACTTTTCCTGATTCGTCTAAAATCCTGAGTGCTGCCGCTCTTCCCATACCTCCGCCGCCTGTAATCAAGACGACCTTATCCGAATAACGGGAATGTATCATCCTTCATCTACCTCCTCAGACTTTTATTTTTAATTTTGACTAAATACTGTCTCTTGTTTCATTACAATTTTATATTAAATGATTAGAGCGCAAAAAAAACTGCCATTTTGACATGCTAATATGCTCAAAATACATACCTGAAGGACTGGAGATTTTTTTTGTGCATAAAACCCCGGAATGCATACCTTAGAGGCAAACATTCCGGGGTTTCATAGACGGTATTAAATATTTTTGTTTTGAATAGTACGGATCACAAACTTGCGGAATGATTCTACAACAGGAGGACGAAAGTTTTCTTCCAGCCAGAACATGTACAGCGACCGCTTCATATTATGATTTTCCAGCGGTACTACCGCAACCTGATACATCCCAATCTCTTGAATCGGAGGTATTATTCCAACTCCAATTCCTGCCGAAACCATACTCGCAATCATTTTTTCATTTTGTGCCTCAAAAATTTGCTGAGGGGATACTCCATATTTATGAAAAAAAGTGTTCTAAGTCGTAACGGGTACCGCACTTATGGTTGTATGTGATCAGCGGTTCTTGGCACAATTCCTGCATTGTAATATTCTCTTTTGAGCAAAAGGATGATTAATTGGAACCACTGCCACCAGTTCCTCACTCATAACTTCAAAGTAGCAACACCCTGCTTGTTCAACTTTTGCCCCAAACCCCAGATCAACTTCCCTAGCTGCCATCTGTGCGATTCCGCTTGCTGTGGACTCTAGATCACTGACTTGAAATTGCACTTTTTCAAACTCGGGAATGCTTTTATACTGCTTCATTAGGCTGGGAAGAAAATGGTGGTGCAAGGTGTGAGAGACAGTGAGTCTAACAGTTCCTTGAGATTTATTAGATGCTTGTTGAATTTCGTTTTTGGCAAGTTCCAGTTCTCTCAAAATAATGGCAACATGTTTGTCAAAATTCTCACCGTAAGAGGTGACCACAATGTTACGCCCCTGTTTAATAAAAAGAGGTACCCCCCAATTCATGCTCCAATTTCGCCATGGAGTGACTAAGGCTAGATTGTGCCACAAATAATTCTTCGGAGGCCTTGGTATAATTCTTTAGGGCTGCTATTTTATGAAAATACCGTAACTGCTGCAAATTCATATACGATCCTCCGTAGTCATGCAGCCTTGCTGCAAATAATATATATATTAAAATGCCCATCTATCATTACTGTATTCTTCGTAATTACATCATAGAATTCTAACAGATATTATATTCCGAGACCTAAATATGTGCAATATACAAGAACCTTTTCATTATACTTTCCGATAAAACTATTTTTATTTTGCTTTGAAAAAGCTCTTATTATTCACACACAATTTAGATCCGCTTTCAATTTGTCCAGAATCCGGTTTTTCTCCTCAAGTGTCCGTGATATTTCATAGCTCTTCAGCGCCCGATCTCTCAATCGCTCCGCGTCCCGGGCCCATTTCTCGAACTCCGGCTTGCTCATGGTACCCTTGCGTGTGCGGGCAAAATACTTCTTATAGGCCCGTTGGTGCAGCTTCCAGATCTCGTTGTTGCGCACCTTATCCTGAAAAACTGGCCGTTGCACCGATCTCCCGGCAGGTCTTATCTTCCTGACCGAGGGGCCGGTCCATCACAGTAAGCATAGGTAGCTCCTGGATACTGGAGAAACCACCGGCCGCAATTGGCGCAGCGCTTAGGTACAAAGCCCTTCTGCATCCCGCGCATCAGTTCCACATAGACGAAATCCAACAGACGGTCAAAGTACATCTTTTCCACCAGTTCCGGCTGGCAGCCCTCCTGCTCCAGTACAGCGTACTGAATATTCACCTGAGGAGCATCAACCTGATTATCCTCCCTAAGCTGACACCGCTGACCAGAGCTTCCAAAAATGATCTGTCAGCTGCTGGGCCAGAGGAATCTTCTTCTGGCCTTTTTTCTTTTCAAATGGCTGGCCCTCAAACAGGGACTCCAGAAACCAGCCATAGCGCTCCTGAATATATAAAATGTCGTCTCTGGCCCGGATGTATTTCACGAGAAATGCGTCCGGGTCTTTAGCGTTTCAGCAATCAGATCTGAATGCCGTCCTGCTTCAATCGATTTCCAAACCAAAGCCGGCTCAATGGCGCCCGGCTCCAGGATATACAGCCGATAGAGCGGCAGCTTCATAAAGGCACGCACCAGCGCCTCCAGCCGCTCTGATAACTGCTCCGGGTCACAGGCGGCAACGGCCTGTTCCACAGCAGACAGCTTGGCGCAGTAATCCGTGATGCTGCAGTTGAGGATCTGCGTGAGGATCGATCCATAGGGCAGACAGTCAGTATCCCACTCCACTTGGTGTGGGTGTGGGGGCGGTAAAAATCAAATATATCTTTCTCCCAGGACAGCCATGGCAGTTCCTCCGGTAGAGAATCTAATTGAAGCAATATAGTGTATGTATTAAAACTATACATTACCTATTTTCAAAAGTCAAGAAGTATGCTACCATAAAATTAGATAATAAAGATACAAAAAATAATATCGAATTAAATTGAGGCGGTGAACGCAGGATGAAACATGATTTGAGACTGATTTCTATGGAAGAGATTCAGGCAGAGGAGGTGAAGTGGCTCTGGTACCCGTATCTCCCCCGAGGGAAATTGACGATCGTTCAGGGAGACCCCGGCGAAGGTAAAACTACTTTTGTGTTGGCGGTTATTGCGGCACTGACCTGTGGCGAGGCCTTGCCGGAGGCTGAACAGGCGCTGGAACCGATCAATGTAATCTACCAGACAGCGGAAGATGGGCTGGCGGACACCATTAAGCCCAGGCTGGAGGCTGCCGGAGCGGATTGTTCCCGGGTGCTGGTGATTGATGAGAGCCAGCAGGAACTGACTCTCAGTGACGAGCGATTGGAACAGGCGGTTCATCAGACTGGCGCACAGCTCATTGTACTGGATCCGATCCAAGCGTATTTGGGAAACGATGTGGACATGCACCGGGCCAACGAAGTGCGTCCCGTTCTGAAACGGGTGGCAGGAATGGCGGAACGCACAGGCTGTGGAGTAATTCTCATCGGACACATGAACAAGGCCCAGGGATTAAAAGCCGGCTATCGTGGACTTGGCTCCATCGACTTCCGGGCAGCAGCCAGAAGTGTACTGGTGGTGGGCCGGCTGAAAGAAGATCCCTCCATCCGGATCGTAGCCCAAGATAAAAACAGCCTGGCCCCGGAAGGAAAGTCCATTGCGTTTCAACTGGATGAAGAACATGGCTTCCTTTGGAAAGGTGTGTGTGATCTCTGTTGATGATGTGCTGGGTGGAGGCGGAAAGCTTCATACCAAAACTACTCAGATGGAGGACGCATTAAGGCGGATGCTCATAACTCCCCATGTCCGCTGAGGCCGTTCTGAATCGAGCAAAAGATTTGGATGTATCGGAACGGACGCTGATGATCGCCAAGAAAAATCTGGGCGTCATCTCAGAAAAGCAAGGCAATCAGTGGTACTGGCGTCTGCCGGAGCAAGGGTGTAAGGATGTAACAAGCTAAAGGCTTTGCATCCTTGCAGTCTTCCCTTTCTGCCAATGAAGGC
>VOFI01003918.1_pt1 | contig 12776 bp, 15 predicted proteins | sample 5384131 | NCBI WGS metagenome assembly VOFI01 (sample SAMN12384728, study PRJNA508395) | human gut metagenome | isolation source: healthy gut H | host: Homo sapiens
CGGCATTCCGTTTGCGGTAGGCGCGTTCACCAATCTGACGCAGGATCATCTTGATTTTCACAAGACCATGGAGGAGTACCGCAAGGCAAAGGCGCTGCTGTTCTCCATCAGCAAGAAGGGCGTTATCAATCTGGATGATGCTGCGGCGGAGAAGATGCTCGCGGACGCAAAGTGCCCGTGCATGACGTTCTCCTGCGGCAAGCCGGAGGCCGATCTCGAAGCGACCGACCTGCAGCTGCACGCGGACGGCGTGGAGTTCACCGCACAGTATCAGGGCGAAAAGGCAGACGTCAAGCTGCCGATTCCGGGTCATTTCTCGGTCGAGAATGCACTGACCGCGCTCGGCATCGTGCTGCAGCTCGGCATGCCGCTTGCGGATGCGGCGAAGTCTATGGCAACTGCAACCGGCGTCAAGGGCCGTGTTGAGGTCGTGCCGACCGATACCGATTACACCGTGCTCATCGACTACGCACACTCGCCGGACGGCGTGGAGAACGTGCTCAAGGCCGTTCGCGGCTTTGCAAAGGGCCGTGTCGTTGCTCTGTTCGGCTGCGGCGGCGACCGTGACCGTACCAAGCGCCCGAAGATGGGTAAAATTGCGGCGGATCTCGCGGACTTCTGCGTTGTAACGAGCGATAATCCGCGCACCGAGGAGCCGAAGGCCATCATCGATGATATTCTCGAGGGCATGAAGGATTCGGATACGCCGATGCAGGTCATTGTCGATCGTCCGGAGGCGATCCACTGGGCACTTGCACATGCACAGAAGGACGATATCATTGTGCTGATGGGCAAGGGACATGAGACCTATCAGGAGGTAAACCATGTGAAGCACCACATGGATGAACGCGAGATTGCCCAGCGGTTTTTTTTCAATAAGTACCATGTGCAAGCACGGGTCGTCGGGCGGACAGTGTGCGCACGGTTTTCCGCTCAAAAAGCAAAAAGTAAAACCAACTGGGGAAACGGCATGGAACGATTTACATTAGCGCAGGCGGCGGCATGGACACACGGCGAAGCGAGAGGCGAGGCGGCTCTGACGGCGGTCACGACCGATTCGCGGCAGATCCCGCCGGAGGCGCTGTTCCTGCCGATCAAGGGCGAGCGGTTTGACGCGCACGATTTCATCGGCAAGGCGATCGAGAACGGCGCGGCCGCCGTGATGAGCCATCGCGAAAACGAGGAATATCCGGTGCCGGCGCTGTACGTTGAGAACACCTCGCAGGCGCTGCTCGACCTCGCAGGCGGCTACCGCACGATGTGCGGCGGCAAGGTCGTTGGCGTGACCGGCTCGGTCGGCAAGACCACCACCAAGGAGCTGCTGTATGCCGTTCTCTCGCAGGGCTTCCGCGCACAGAAGACAGAAGGCAACCTGAACAATGAGATCGGTCTGCCGCTGACGCTCATGCGTATGACCCGGGATACCGAAGTGCTGGTAGCAGAGATGGGCATGAACCATTTCGGTGAGCTTTCCCGCATGACGGCGGCTGCCAAGCCGAATCTGGCGGTTATCACCAATATCGGCACCTCGCATATCGAGTTCCTCGGCTCGCGTGAGGGGCATCTGCAAGGCCAAGCTGGAGATCCTCGAGGGTCTGCAGGAGGGCGGCACGGCTGTTCTCTGCGGCGATGAGCCGCTTCTGTGGGACAAACGCGAGAGCCTCGGCTGCAAGGTGGTAACTTATGGCATCGAAAATTCCGCCTGCGACCTTACTGCGGACTTGCACAGCGACGGTACATTTGATATAGTAAATAACGGTCTTGCCGCGGCGCACCTGCCGGTCGGAGAGAAATTCACCGCGAAGCTGAGTATTCCGGGCAAGCATAACGTACTCAATGCACTGGCGGCGGCAGCCGTCGGTCTGCTGCTCGGTGAAACACCCGAGCTGATCGCGCAGGGACTTGTCAGCTATCAGGCGAGCGGCATGCGCCAGAACATCTATGAGCAGGATGGCTACCAAATCTATGCGGACTGCTACAACGCAAGTCCGGATGCGATGGAGGCTACGCTGTCCGTGCTCGGCGGCATGGCCGGGGAAGGCCGCCGGTTTGCGGTTCTCGGCTCGATGCTCGAGCTTGGCGATTACGCCGAGGAAGGTCATCGCCGTGCCGGTCGTGCGGCGGCGCAGTACGCGGACGCCCTGTACGCCTACGGTCCGGATGCAGCGGCCATGGTAGCCGGTGCCAGGGAGAAGGGCATGGAGCATGCGTATGCGTTCGATGACCAGACCGCGCTTGTCGCGGCACTGCGCGAGGACGCGAAAAAAAAGGAGACGCGCTGCTGTTCAAGGGCAGCCGCGGCATGCGCATGGAACGCGCACTTGCAATGTTTTTAGGGGAGGAAGTTGAAGCATGAAACAGGCTGTGCTTGTTTTCGCGATCGCACTGGTGATTACGCTGGCTATCGGTCCGGCGGTCATCAATTATCTGCGAAAAATGAAATTCGGTCAGAAGATTCTCGAAATCGGACCGAAATGGCACATGAACAAACAGAATATTCCGACAATGGGCGGCTTTATGTTCATTATCGGTATCGCAGCGGCAGTCATTATCGGCAATATCGTGATGGGTGAGATTTCGGTCTCGTCGCTGGCGGTGCTCGGCCTTGCCGTGGCCTACGGTGCGGTCGGTCTGGTCGATGACTACGCCAAGATCAAGAAAAAGGAAAACGCGGGTCTGACCCCGAAGCAGAAGCTGGTGCTCCAGATTCTGGTTGCCGGCGTGTTTGTGCTCGTACTGTTCCTGGGGTCGAGCGGTCTGCCGCAGCTGTGGATTCCGTTCACAGGCATTTCGTTCAGCTGGCCGTGGCCGCTGTATATCGTGTTCGCGGCGTTCGTTATCGTCGGCGCGGACAACGCCGTCAATCTGACCGACGGCATCGACGGTCTGGCGGCAAGCGTTACGCTTCCGGTTGCTATCTTCTTCGTGTTCGTCGGCTTCCGCCGCGGAGACATGGGCGTTGTGATCTTCTCGGCGGCACTCGCGGGTGCGCTGCTGGGTTTCCTGCGCTATAACTTCAATCCGGCCAAGGTGTTCATGGGCGATACCGGCTCGCTGTTCCTCGGCGGTGCGGTTGCCGGTCTGGCGTTTGCGTGTGAAATGCCGCTCATCCTGCTGCTGGTCGGCCTGATCTACATCATCGAAACGCTGTCCGTTATCCTGCAGGTCACCTACTTCAAGGCGACCCACGGCAAGCGCCTGTTCAAGATGGCGCCGATCCACCACCACTTTGAAATGTGCGGCTGGGGCGAGAAGAAAATCGTGCTGGTATTCACCGGCATCACGGTTGTGCTGTGCCTGCTGGCATACCATGTGGCACTCGCACCGCTGTTTTAATTCGTAATTCGGAGGTAACCCTATGGCTTCGACAACTGGAAAGACGAATCCGCAGTACCGGCCGGCATCGCGCCGTCCCATGCCGCGGAATGCGCCGAGCGGCAAACCGGCGCGTCCTTCGCGGGAGCCGGTGCCGCAGGAGCGTTACCGTACCGGCACCGCAAAGCCGAAGCGCAGACGTATGCGCAGCATGAAGGCGCACATCTGGGATACCGGTGTGTTCTTCTCGGTGCTGCTGCTGCTGATCACCGGTCTGATCGCGCTGTTCTCGGCAAGCTATACCAACGCGATGTTCTACAAGGGCAGCGCGACATACTTTATCATGCGTCAGGGCATTTTCGCCGCGATCGGTCTTGCGGCTATGATCGCACTTTCCAAGATTCCGTACCGCATGTACGCGGGCATTCACAACATCATCATGTGGATATCGGTCGCGCTGCTGGTTCTGGTTGTGATACCGGGCATCGGTACAACGGTTAATAATGCACAACGCTGGCTGTTCGGCTTTCAGCCGTCTGAGATCGCAAAGCTGACCGTCATCATCTGCTTTTCCTACTGGGTAGCGCGTGACCCGAAGAGCGTGCGCAGCGTCAAGACCATGGTGCAGCCGTACGGTCTGCTGCTGGCGCTGTACATCGGTCTGCTGTACCTGGAGCCGCATACCTCGGCGATGGTAATCATCTGCGGTATCGGCGTTATCATCCTGCTGGCAGGCGGCATGCGCCTGTGGTACTTTGCGCCGATTCTGGGACTGGGTGCAGGCGCGGTTGCAGTATTCTATGTTGCGTTTAAGCATGTACGAGACCGTTTTGAGGTCTGGCTCAATCCGTTTTCGGATATGGCGAACAAAGGTCTGCAAGGCTCGATGAGCCAGATTGCCATCGGCTCGGGCGGTCTGCTCGGCCGCGGACTCGGCAACGGACTGCAGAAGCAGCTGTACCTGCCGGAGCCGCATAACGACTTCATCTTCGCCACCTGGTGCGAGGAGATGGGTCTGATCGGCGCTCTGCTGGTCATTCTGCTGTTCGCGTACCTTATTTACCGCGGATTCCGTGTGGCGCGCTATGCACCGGATAAATTCGGCAGTCTTCTGGCGACCGGCATCACCGCTAAGCTGGCTATCCAGACGCTGATGAACCTGTTCGTTGTCACCGGCATCATGCCGGTAACGGGTGCGGCGCTGCCGTTTTTCAGCTATGGCGGCACAGCGCTGTTGCTGCAGCTCGGCGAGATGGGCATCCTGCTCAATATATCGCGGTATATGCGGATTGACGGAAGAAATCAGGATTAAGTTATGCAAATCAGGGCTGTTTGCAGCATACAAACAGCCTTGTTTGCGGCTCACGGTACTGTCAGGCAGTACCACATGATCCGGTAAACAGGCTTTGCCGGACCATGTGATCCTACCTTGCATTTGAAAAGTAACAGACAGGAGAGGGGAACTCAGTTTTGAAACTGTACATTACGGGAGGCGGCACGGGCGGTCACGTTACACCGGGTCTTGCCATTGCACGCTATTTTGAAAAAAAACAGCCGCAGACGACGGTGCGTTTTGCCGGTTCGGCACGCGGCATTGAAAATAAGCTGGCATGTCGCGCTCGATGAGCCCGAAGGGCATTCTGCACAATCTGAAGGCGGCAAAGCTGGCTGTCTCGGCGGTCATCAAGGCGAAGAAGCTGCTGAAACAGGCCAAGCCGGACTGCGTGATCGGCTGCGGCGGCTATGCGTCGTTCGCGGTGGTACGCGCGGCACAGCAGCTCGGCATTCCGACTGTTCTGCTCGAGGTCAACGCGCTGCCCGGCAAGGTAACGCAGATGCTCGCAAAGGACGCGGACCGCGTACTCGTTTGCTTTGAACAGGCAAAGGAGCTGCTCGGCGGCGGAGATAAGATCATTCTGACCGGTGCGCCGGTGCGCGGTGAGATTCTGGCGGCAGATCGCGCAAAGGCACGCGAGAAGTTCGGTCTGACCGATGATGACCAGCTGGTCGTCTCCTTCTGGGGCTCGATGGTGCAAAGTACATGAACGAGCACATGGCGGGTGAGCTGGCGCTCGAGTGCAAAAACGGCGTGCCCTATCACCATGTTCACGCAACCGGTGCGGCGGCCCGTGAGTGGCTGCCCAGGATGGCGAAGGAGCAGGGCGCCGACTTTGACGCGCACCCGAACATCGAAGTGACCGAGTACATCTACGACATGGCCGACCGCATGGCGGCGGCTGACCTGATCGTGTGCCGCGCAGGTGCGGCCACTCTCGGTGAGCTGTGCATGCTCGGCCGTCCGGCACTGCTGTTGCCGTCTCCATATGTGGCGGAGAATCACCAGGAGAAGAACGCGCGCGCCCTCGAAAGGAGGGCGGCTGCCGTGTTCTGCTCGAGAAGGACGCCAATCCGCAGGTGCTGTACGACGAGATTCAGGATCTGCTGAGCGACCGCGACCGTCTGCACCGGATGGGGCATGACGCGACAAAGCTGGCGGCGCACGATGCAAGCGAGAAGATCTATCAGGAGATTCTCTGGGCAATCGAAAACCATGGCAAGAAGTAACAAAGAAGGGATGCTGTGATGAGACGCAGAAGGCGAAAAAGCACACGCCCGACCAGATGGAGCAGCAGCGCCGCGGCAGGAAAATCTTTCGTGTGTTGGGACGCGTGCTGCTGACCGGCATTGTGCTGGCGGCTGCCGTGGTGGCGATGACCGTGTTCTTCAGGGTTAAGACCATTTCGGTGGAAGGTGCCGAGCAGTACGGCTCGGAGGAGCTGATCGCCGGTATGGATGTTCAAAAGGGCGATAATCTCTATCTGTGGAACAAAAACCGCGTATTGTCCGATCTGATGCACAGCTTCCCGTATCTGGAAAGCGCACAGCTGCGCCGCAAGCTGCCGGATGGACTGGTGCTGACTGTCACCGAGTGCACAGCGGCGGCTGCCGTGAGGAATGAGGATAACACGTTCACTTATATCAGTGCGGGCGGCAAGGTGCTCGAGAACAACGCCGCAGACAGCGGTCTGCCGATCGTGCTCGGCGTTACGCTGAATGCACAGATGGGGGATTTCCTTGCTACCGGCACGGATGCACACGTTGACGCTATGCTGAACGTGCTGGAGAACATGGATGCCGCCGGGCTGCTCGAAAAGATGAGCTTCCTCAATCTGAACGACCTGACCGATGTGCGCATCGGCTATGACAAGCGGTTCGACATCCGCGCAGGCTCACTGGACGATCTGACGTACCGTCTTCGGTTTGCACAGACCGTTATCAGCAATCGCCTTTCGGCATCGGATATCGGGCGGCTGTACTGGGATGCACAGAACCGTCTGCACTTTGTGCCGGAGACGGCGGAGGATGTAGCACGCTCCGGTACTGATCAGGCAGGTGACAATCCGGTGACACTCGCCGGTGACCTCGGTGAAGCCGTACACCAATCCGGACGGCGAAGTCGGCACGACCGACAATACGAACGGCGATGACCCGACCGATTCGAGCAGCGACAGTTCGGATAACTCGGATTATTCCGATGATTCGGATTACTCGGACGATTCGTCCTATGACGAATCCTACGATGACAGCAGCTACGATGATTCGTACGACGAATCGTATTACGATGACAGCTATGATGACGACAGCTACGATGGCGAAGGCTGAGTTTTTTCTGCTTCTACTGGCGAAAATAACCGAAAACACAGGGAAAAACGCGAAAAAATACAGCCTTTTTCCGTATCGCCCGCCGGTTTGCGGGAAAGACACGGAAAAAGATTAAGTTTTTTTTTGAGGAATTCGCTAATTCCTGTTGCAAAATAGAATAAATCGAGGTAAAAATTAAAACAATAGGGGCGAAGTGCCCTCAAACGCGGTAATTGATAATCAAAGAACGATTCTTTATCATAAAACGGAGGACAACGACAATGGGTTTTGAGTTTGAACAGGGCTTGGATAACGTAGTAAACATTAAGGTCATCGGTGTCGCCGGCGGCGGCGGCAACGCTGTAAACCGCATGGTCGAGAACGGTGTACAGGGTGTTGAGTTCGTTTCCATCAACACGGATATGCAGGCTCTGAATTATTCGCAGGCCACCACGAAGATCCAGATCGGCGAGAAGCTGACCAAGGGTCAAGGCGCAGGCGCAAATCCGGAGATCGGCCGCAAGGCTGCTGAGGAGAGCAAGGATCAGATCGCAGCGGCTCTCGCTAACACCAATATGGTATTTATCACCGCCGGCATGGGCGGCGGCACCGGCACCGGCGCAGCTCCGGTTGTTGCACAGATCGCTCGTGAGCTGGGCATCCTGACGGTCGGCGTTGTTACCCGTCCGTTCGCATTCGAGGGCAAGAAGCGTCTCGAGCAGGCGCTGAGCGGCATCGAAGAGCTGAACAAGAACGTAGACTCCCTCGTTATCATCCCGAACGAGCGTCTGAAGTATGTATCCGAGCAGAAGATCACCTTCAAGAACGCATTCGAGATCGCTGACGGCGTTCTGCGTCAGGCAGTTAAGAACATTTCCGAGCTGATCACCGTTCCGGGCTTCATCAACCTGGACTTCGCGGACGTTACCTCCGTCATGAAGGACGCAGGCTTCGCTCACATCGGCACCGGCTCCGCTGCAGGCAAGGACAAGGCTGCAGAGGCTGCACGCGAGGCAATTTCCAGCCCGCTGCTCGAGACCTCCATCGACATGGCTCACGGCGTTATCGTTTCCGTTATCGGCTCTGACGATATCGGCCTCGATGAAGTTGAGACCGCAGCTACCATGGTTCAGCAGGCGGCTCATCCGGATGCACACATCATCTTCGGTGCATTCATCGACGAGAACATGGACGACGAGATCCGCGTTGTTGTAATCGCAACCGGTTTTGACAATGTTCCGAACTCCGCAAAGATGAGCATGGACGGCAATAAGGACAAGGATTCCGGCTCCACCGGCCTGTTCACCGAGGCTGCTACCGCAGCGGCTGACAAGAAGCCGGCTCGCGCATCCGCTTCCAAGCCGTCGTCCGATGTTGGCTCTGACGATGCTGCATTTGATGTTCTGATGCGCATCTTCGATAAGGACAACCGATAATCTAACTGATAGCTATTCAAAACAGCCCGTAACAGGGCTGTTTTGTCAGGTATGGGAAGGTTAATTTTAAATGAAATCCATATTAAAAAGGAGAGTGATCACCGTGAGTACGGACCCTGGAAGTAGACAGATGAATATTACTCGCGGTGGCATTTTCGAGGAGTGCCGCTGCTGAAAGGCGGTATAATATGGTTGAATTTTTTCAAAACGGTGGACGGCCGCATCACAGAAGTGAGCGAGTTTACCGAGGGCTGCTGGGTCAACATGGTGCATCCCAGCTCGGACGAGTTGGAGCAGATCGCGCAGGCGGCTCAGGTTGAGGAAGAGTTTGTTCGCGCGGCGCTCGACCCGGAGGAAAGCTCGCGTGTCGATACCGAGGACGAGCAGCTTCTCATGATCGTCGATATCCCGATGGTGGAGAAAAGTTCGGTCGAGGACGGCGGACAGATGTTCACCACCATTCCTATGGGCATTGTTGTGGCACAGAATGCGGTCATCACGGTTTGTCTGGAGGACAGCATCATCCTGCGCTCCATCGCGGAAGGCGCGGTAAAGGGCGTGCATACCTCACTCAAGACGCGCTTTGTGTTCCAGATTCTGCTCCGCATCGCGGGCCGGTTCCTGAAAAAACCTGCGTATGATCGAGCGCGACTTTACCCGCATCGAGAAGCGTCTGTATGATTCCCTCAAAAATGAGGAGCTCATCCAGCTGCTCGGCCTGAGTAAATCGCTGGTTTACTTCTCCTCGTCACTCAAGGGCAACGAGGTTACGATGGGAAAAGGTGCTGCGCGGCCGCGTGCTCAAGCTGTACGAGGACGACCGCGACATTCTGGAGGACGCGCTGATCGAGGTCCGTCAGGCCATCGAGATGGCGAATATCTATTCCAACATCATGGCGGGCACGATGGATGCTTATGCTTCTGTCGTTTCCAACAATCTGAATATCATCATGAAGGTTTTGACCATCCTGACCATCATCATGACGATTCCGAATATCGTGTTCGGCTTCTTCGGTATGAATATCGGTGAAGGACAGATACCGGGCGACTGGGTCTGGTGGATGCCGCTGGCCATTACAGTGGTCGGCTGCTTCTTTGCATGGTGGATGCTGAAGAAGAAAAAATCTGGACTGATACAAGCTACGCTTCCGAGAAATACTCGGAGGCGTTCTTTTTGCCTTCTGCACGCATAGAATGAAGCAAAAGCAGGAGGGACAATGCCATGATCGTTTTTGCGGCAAAGGTGTCGGTGAGGAAAATCGTAGTGGGCGTGCTGGCGGTCGGGCTGGTGCTGGTCGGCGCGGCAGCGCTGCTGCCGAAAACGGCAGAGGCGGATACTGCGGTCAGCGCTGAAGGTGCATCGCTTAGTGCAAAGCTGAAAACTAACGAGGACAGAGTAGCGTTGCTGACCGCATGCGGCTGGTCGGTGGAGAGTGAACCGGTCGGCACACAGGAGGTGCAGATACCCGACACCTTCGACGAGGTATATGAGCAGTACAACGCTATCCAGCAGGCGCAGGGACTGGATCTCACGCCGTATCAGGGCAAGCGCGCTATGCTGTACACATACGCGCTGACCGCCTATCCTACCGGAGAGCAGGGCGTGACCGCCAACCTTTTGGTGCGCAGAAACCGCCTGATCGCAGCGGATATCACATCCGCACAGACGGATGGATTTGTGCATGGCCTGCTGGATATGCCGCAGACCTGACAGCGGCGGGCAATGACTTCCGGAAACTGCATAACTGTGCAATTCAACGAAAAAAGTTATCATAGGTTTATGGTATCTATTGGTAACTTTCGGGGGATTGCACTTTTTTTGCATTTAGCTATTGTGCAATTTGCGAAAAAGTGTTATCCTTATAAAAGAAATGTATTGGCGGAGGGGGACAAAATGCCACAGATGCGATTGGACAAATTGCTGTCCCACCTGAACTGCGGCAGCCGCAAGGAAGTGCAGGCGCTCATTCGTGCGGGACGCGTCTCGGTGGACGGCACTGTGCAAAAAGATCCGGCGTTCAAGGTCGATCCTGATCGGTCGCAGACGGCGGTGGATGGCGTGCGGTACTACATGCTCAACAAGCCGATGGGCGTTATCACGGCAAGCCGCGATGAGCGCCACGATACCGTGCTCGAGCTGTTTCCAGACGAGCTGCGGCGCGCGGCCTGTTTGCGGTGGGAAGGCTGGACAAGGACACCGAGGGACTGCTGCTCATCACGGACGACGGCGCGCTCAGCCATGCGCTGATGAGTCCGAACCGCCATGTCGAAAAAGGAGTACGAGGCGGTCGTGGACGGCGCACTGGCAGCGGATGCAGTCTTGCGTTTTGAACAGGGCATGACCCTGCGGGACGGCACGGAATGCAAGCCGGCGAAGCTGGAAATCTTCGAGACCGAGCCGGAGCTGCGCGTGCGTGTGACGCTCAAAGAGGGCAAATATCATCAGGTCAAGCGCATGATTGCGGCAGTCGGCGGCACGGTAACGGCGCTAAAACGCCTGCGGCTGGGTGGTCTCTGGCTGGATAAAACACTCGCGCCCGGCGAATTTCGGGAACTGACACAGGAAGAATTGGAAAAACTTACCTCGCAAACCTGAAAAACTTAAAAATCTACAAATTTTTTTTGAATTTTTTTGTACAAAAATGCGCGGACATGTGATATAATGACTTAAAATGTATAGGGAACTTTTTTGGCGTTCTTGTGAAGAATGTCATAGGCAGAATCACCATTAGCGGTGAGAACGCCATAAGGAGTAAGCGTTTCGGCGGACGGATGCGGAGTAAAGCGCCGGGGGCGCGTGAAAAAGACGGAAAGGTGATGGAAATGGCTTCGAGATTGTTCCAGTCGATTGTTTTGCAGATGAAGGATACGGTGGATCGTACGATCGGCATTGTTGACGCAAGCGGTGCGGTTGTAGCATGTACCGATCTGCCTCGTATCGGTGAAATGCGGGAGGAAGCAATCACTGAGCTGGGCTTCGCCGGCGAGATCGTTCGTTTCGGCGGTTATACTTATCATACAACGGGTGACCGTGCGTCGCGTCTGGAATACGCCGTATTCGTACAGGGCGAGGACGAGCTGGCGCGCAGCATCTGCTCGCTGGTTGCGGTTTCGATCAACAATATCAAGACGCTGTATGATGAAAAGCACGACAAGGCTACCTTCGTAAAGAATATCATTCTGGATAACATCCTGCCGGGCGATATTTATATCAAGTCCCGCGAGCTGCACTTCGGCAACGATGTGCCGCGCGTGGTATTCCTCGTGCGCCAGCAGGCGCTTACCGATGTTGCTGCGATCGACGTGGTAAACGGCATGTTCCCGGACAAGCAGAAGGATTTCGTGCTGCATATCTCCGAGACGGACATCGTTGTAGTCAAGGAGGTCAAGGCAGGCAGTGAGATCAAGGATCTGGTCAAGCTGGCAGACTCTATCGAGGAGACGCTGCTCAGCGAGCTGTCGGTCAAGTGCCTGATCGGCATTGGCTCGGTATCCTCCCAGATGAAAGATATCGCAAAGTCCTTCAAGGAGGCTACGACCGCAATCGAGGTCGGTGCGGTATTTGACACCGAGAAGAACATCATCAGCTTCGAGAATCTGGGCATTGGCCGTCTGATCTATCAGCTGCCGATCACGCTGTGCGAGATGTTCCTGTCCGAAGTATTCCGCAAGGGTTCGATCGACTCGCTCGATCAGGGAGACGCTGTTCACGATTCAGAAGTTCTTCGAGAACAACCTGAACGTATCCGAGACCTCGCGTAAGCTGTTCGTACACCGCAATACGCTGGTGTACCGCCTTGAGAAGATCAAAAAGCTGACCGGTCTGGACCTGCGTGAGTTCGATCACGCGATCGTATTTAAGGTAGCGCTCATGGTTCGAAAATACCTTGCAAGCCGCGAAGAAGGTACCAGATAATCGCTGTCTGTTCATAAAATCTACACAGAAAAAAGCGTAAATTGTGCAATAATGCCACAGTTTGTCGGCTTGCGCATAAACATGATATCTGTTATAATAGACAAAGGTGTATATGTTTACACCTTTGTCTTTTTGTTTGCTGGAAGGCGAAAAATGCCCAATCCGGGGCATTCGCACGCCTTCTGCGTTGGCACCGAGGAGGATTGCCTGTGATACGAATGAGTGAAGCCACCGTGGTTTTACGAAAACGGGACCCGGGCGGTGAACAAGGCGAGTCTGCGTGTAGACGAGGGAGAATTTGTCTTTCTGGTCGGCGCGTCCGGCTCGGGTAAAACCACGATCATCAAGCTGCTGACCGGTGAGGTTCGGCCGAGCGAAGGCCGCGTTATCGTCAACAACTACGATATCGGCAGAATGAAAAAGCGGCAGATTCCGTATCTGCGCCGTACATTGGGCGTTGTCTATCA
>VOFI01002324.1_pt1 | contig 12770 bp, 25 predicted proteins | sample 5384131 | NCBI WGS metagenome assembly VOFI01 (sample SAMN12384728, study PRJNA508395) | human gut metagenome | isolation source: healthy gut H | host: Homo sapiens
TCATGCCTGAAATGAAAGTAAACGGGGTACAAAAGTTATTCCCTCCAATAGAGTGTAGGTTTTGAAGACAGGAAACAGAAGCAGATGGATATCTGTTAATCTGATGATTTGAAACATGATCGTTTTGAGGAAGTCAAAGCCAGTGTAGTTGCAACGGTTGAACTTGCAGACCCGGATTTTGACAGATTGTGTTACCGCGGCCTTAATTCGCACGACTATCCCTTCGTAAGCCAGGTATATGGTAGGAAACGAAAATACTGAAGAATGAGGCTGGAAGGGATGAATTTGAAGTGATACGCATAGAGAATGAAAAGATGGACTGGCTGTACATGGCAGTCAGACAGTATGGCAGTATTCCACTTTTCTCTAAGCAGCTTCTTAATATGGAAACTTTACGGGATTGGGAACAAAAGTTTGATGCTATGGAGAAATTTGTGAGTCACAACAAAAAATAGGGTACTTAGAGGATAAACTTTACTTTGATCCGGATATACCCCCAGTAGAGCAGATTTAATATTGTCGGCCGTGCGCGATGGGAACGCGATTGGGGAGATTCCTTCGAGGGCAGTTTGAGTCTGTATTCTGCTGTGTCTCGCCATATTCACTCTTCCATAGATGAAGCGGCAGAAAAGTATCTGGACAAAATATACGGTAGCACACAGATACAAACACATAAGGAGGCAAAAAGATAGATGGATAGCCAGGATAACAATAATGTGGAAATACTGACACAGAGCGAACTTACTATGCGTATAAACTGTATTGAAGATGGTGAGTTACTGGTGATAGATAGGAGGGGTGCGGATGAAGGCAAATGGGCTGAAAATGGTAAGTATTCGTCTGGTTGATGATCCACCCATATACAGTGAGGATAAAATCCAAAATCCGAATGATGCAGTCCAACTCTTATTAAAGGAATTCGATTCTGTTGACAGGGAATTATTTTTCGTCCTTAACCTGAAGACCAATGGGCAGGTGATCAACGTAAATATAGCCAGCATGGGGACACTAAATAGCTGCATACTCTCCCCGAGGGAAATCTTTAAAAGCCAGTATCCTTTCCAATGCGGCCAGTGTTATATTAATGCATAATCACCCATCAGGGGACTGCACACCTTCAAACAGGACGTTTTAATGACTAAAAGGCTTGTGGCTTGTGGAGAAATGATTGGTATCACTGTGTTAGACCACGTTATATTAGGAAAGGAAACCTATTTAAGTATGAAGGAGGCGAATATGATGCCCGATGGGAAGAAAAATATATAATGAAATAGCTGCAGAAAACGGAGTAGAGTATGGAAAGAAGCCGATTCCCACAATATCATTTTACGTGGCGGAATGTATGGAGTTTCCCTCGTTGGGGAAAGTGTATCAGTGCAGGAGCCTGGAACAAGCTGTGAAACGATACAGGAATCTCCCGGAAGAAATGGCGTGCATGGGGAATGGGATTGATTCACAATCAAGGACGATGATTCTATCTATTCCGGTGAGTTTGATCTGGTGTCAGCAAAACCGGCTGGATGTGGATATTATCAACTCTATCCCATATTATCGTGACAGCCCATTGGTACAGAAAGCAATTGAGGATATCAAACGACTGATGCCGGAAGTGAAGATTATTGAACCGGTACAGCACGGGGTACAAAATCCAAAGGAGCGAAAGCAGGCCAGATAACAGGCTTTCATATATGCATTGAATAAAAAGCAAAAATACGGTACAATATCCATATAAAAAGATAAGACAGGAGGAATCGGCGTGGATAAGAATAAGGAAATGTTTGACAGGCTGGTAAAGGGCCTGCGTGATATTTACGGTGATAAATTGGTAAGTATTTTTACTATATGGTTCATTTGCCCGTAAAAACCAATACAAAGGAATCGGATATTGATATAGCAGTTCTACTGAACGGAAAAGAAACAAAAAAGAGATGCATGACCGTATGGTGGACCTGGCGGTGGATATGGATTTGGAATATGATCAGGTCTTTTTCCATTCTGTATATTGACTATAAAAACTTTTTGAGTGGGAGGATACTTTTACCATTCTATAAGAACGTGAAGGAAGAAGGGGGTGGTACTGTGGGCAGCTTAGAGACATTAGCAAAGTACCGTTACCAGCGTGCGTTAGAGGATTTAGCTGCGGCAAAAAAGAAATGTTGTCAGGCGGTATGTATAAACCATCGCTGAACCGTTCCTACTATTCTATTTTTCATGCCATGCGTGCCATTACAGCACTGGAAGGATTTGATTCCAGTAAACATAGCGGCGTGATTGCGTATTTTTAACCAAAAAATTTCGTGAAAACTGGGATTTTTTTGCGAAGGAGACTTCTAAAATAATCAAAAAAATGCCTCTATCATGCGTGAACAATCGGATTACTCGGATTTTTTCATTGCCTCAAGGCAAGACGCAGAGGAGCAGATTGAAAAGGCAAAGGAGTTTATCGGTGAGATTGAAAGATATTTAAAGGATAAAAATGTTCTATAGGAGATAAAATACAGGCGCACCAGTACGTTGTGGCTGTCTGGAAAAACGGTCTGTGGATAAATAAAAATTGAAGAATGTATTACAAGAAAAAGTGGTTGCTTCTAGTGGCCACTTTTTTTTGGAGAAAAAACGGCTGCGAAAATTTGCAGCCGTTTTTTGCAGAAAGGTGGGTTGAGAATATGAGATTTGGATTCAGTATTGATTTCAATTGTATGAGTGGGAGGTTGAAATCGAAATACCGAGAGAATACCGATTCCGTTCCGAAAGGGAAGCGCGGACAGCCTGCAGGGAAATGAATGTGGAGGCTATTGTGTTTCCAAATCAGATCGCCGTCCTGTTTGAACGGGATTATATGATGCTGGAAGACAGGGAGTTATACAATTTTCGGAAACTCAAGGATGAAGTATATGAGAAGTGTGGAACTTTACTTACCCGGAGGAAGTTAGTGAACTGATTGAGAAAGGAACTTTAGAAGAAGTAGTCCTTTTCAGTGATAAGTATATGCCTGACGGAACGGAATACATGGAACTGGATGTGTCGGCAGAGGAAGCATACAAAATGTTGAAAGAAAAAGTATGATCCACATTATCAGCTTCCTTTTGGTTTCTGCAGTCCTGCAATAAAGGGTGTAAAAGGATTCCACTTTGAAAGCCTCTATTATCAGGTGAAAAGATATGAGCAATAGCTGAAGGGAGGAATACGAATCATTGACAACCGATTTAAAAGTAAAAAAGAAGCACAGATAAAGCTGAAGGCAGACGCAGAAGTAAAATTACAAACGCATAATTACCTGGGAACTGAAAAAGTTCTGCATCGGGACTTCTTGGAAAAAAGATTGTTTCCGGGGGTATAGATGAAAAAGCCTCATTATCGGATAAAAGATCCACATGAAGTCCACGGAGATTCATCCTGTATCAGAGCCGAAGGAACAAGAAGATAAGAAAAGTGCGGTTCTTGCAGCGAATTCTGTATCAGGGTTTAGAAAGCAGCCAGGAAAGAAAGAGAGTTCCCTGGATTATAAAAATACAGACAGGAAACCCAGACAAGAGAAAAAGAAGTCAGGTCAGGAATCACGCCAGGGAATCAAGGGAAGAAACTTATCCCAGATATTTGGCTGGAAGTGAGAAGAACGCAGATTTTGAAGATGATGGAGTGCGGAAGAGTAAGGAGAAACCAAAAGAGAACTTTGTCCGGGAAAAGCAGAAGCAAAAAGCCAGCAAAGATCCTAAGTTTCACTTAGACAATGTTTCCGGGCCGGATATTAAACGGAAAGATTATGATTTTGGATTTAAAGATACCGTGACCCTCACACGAACGGAGCGAGGGTCTGAAGCAGTGGACCAGAAGTCCGAGGACAGATTTCAAAGTCAACAAATGCCGGGAGAGGACCGGGACACATTAAAGACCAGAAAAAAGATGAGAAGATATCCTCAAAGAATGAAGTAAGACGAGGAAGGGTAAAAAGGAACAGGGAAAATACCCGGATGAAAAAAAGCTATCCGGAGGCGCATGTATGCTTTCATGGTGAACAAGCTAAGCGGTGAGGAACAAAGGACAGTTTTGCAAAAGCCGCAAAAGATATCGCCAAGTCATGAGGGCTGGATTGGTTGTCAAACAGCTTGTTTTTGTATCTTCTGGGGCTGTTGGGGCCGTTATTGGGAGGGCTGGTTACGATTGCCTTGCCCTTTGTCCTGATTATTGTAATCCTGTATAACACCCCTTTGGCTCTCTTTCTACCACCATTACAGGAAGGGGATGGTACAAAGCGTATTATCGGAGTATTACCGGGAATTTAACGAGGAAGTAAGGGCGGCGGAAGAAGACAGTGATGAGGATGTAACCTACAAAAAATATGCAGAGTGGCGTGGCTCGTAGCAATTTTACCGATGTGATGATGGTATATATGGTGCGTTATGGAACCGGCAGGGAAATTTCTCAACCGTCATGAGTGATAAGAATAAAAAGCACTTAAAGGAGATTTTTGATGAAATGAACCACTTTGCATCTGAGACAGTGACAGATACGATCCGGGCCGGTGAAAGCCTTGGAATCATGACATTCAGTGGTTATTGCAACTGTTCTATCTGCTGTGGCCAATGGTCGGGAGGTCCTACGGCAAGCGGCGTCATGCCGAAAGCAGACCACACCCTGGCCGTTGATGCTTATAATCCCACGCTTCCCTATGGGGACACATATCATAGCAGGCGGAAAGGAATATGTGGTGGAGGATACCGGAGATTTTGACCGTTATGGTGTAGACTTTGATATGTATTTTGGAGACCATGGGACAGCCCAGAATTTTGGACATCAGGATATGGAGGTATTTTTTTGGCTGATTCAATGGCAGCAACACGGTGGAAGTAAACACACACCTCATTATACGTGTACAACCTTACCTATGAAGATTATATTGAACTTGGCAAACGACACCCAGTCAGGAGAAGTTGCTGCGTGAGGTCATGGTGACGAATTCCTGCACAGTATGCCTGCAAGCGGCATTGGCGAGCAGGTGGCACTTGCGGCGTTAGATAAGGTTGGCTGCCAGTATAGCCAGGATTTGCGGTATGAGGAAGGGTATTATGACTGCAGTTCTCTGGTACAGAGATTATGGATGCAGAGTTTGGTATAAACCTACCATCCGTTGCTTCAACACAGGGCCAGTATATTGTAGACAATGGTCTACAGGTTAGTGAAATGAACTACGGCCAGGAGATTTGATCTTCCATTCCGTGATACAAATGCGGGGAATTTATGTCTATTGGGCATGTGGCGATTTATGTAGGAAATGGGATGCAGGTGGACGCACGAGGGACAGCATATGGCGTGGTTTACCGGCCATTGGTTCAAATCTAACATCGGTTTGTATGGAAGGCCATGTCGGTAGCATCAACATACAAATTTGCTTTGAAGTTCTAATCGTAATGTAATTTAAATAATGAAACTGAAAGGATAACCATGTAATACTGTATAAAACCCCTGGATGGGGCTGTGGGAGGCACAGGAGGCGTTTCTTGGACAGTCTGCAGGAAGGTATGATAAACAGGCAGCTAGTCTTGGGGTAGAAAAGGATGGAGAGAAAATCCCATTTTTCCAGTGTGATGATGGTAAATTCTATATACCAGAAATAAAATCGAGATATGCTAGGGAAGCCTGCAAGATACATTACTGGAAGAATGGGTGGGCGTTTTTGGGATAGAAGAATGTGGGGAGAAGCAAATTTGTTTATATAAGCGATACCAAAGAACAGGATTATGATATCCATAACCGAAACATTAAGTAAAATAGTGACGGTCAGGGCACAGAGCATGGAATCATCCTTATCAGAGGCACATGACAATTATTCGGACGCAAAAAGTGGTTATGTATTGGATTACAGCGACCTGCGGGGTGTAACCTTGTCAATGGTGGGTATCCATCGGGAAAAAGCCGCGGAATATGGGTGGGAGATGAGTGAGGGAAACATTAAAAAGAAAGACTGGAAGACTCTTTTTGCCGCTGGGACAAGGAACTATTAAGTGGAGGCAGTGATCCTTATTATACTGACGGGCAAAATATGAACCTGTTAGAAACCATATCATTAGCGCGAAGTATGATATGAAGGAGGCAGGGGAATTTGAAATTTACCACCGAAAGACACCGGAGAAGCTGCCGGAACATTTTATGGTACAGGCGGAAAAGATTTATTGGGCAGCCGTTGGTATCTTCCGTCAATGTAGGGACGATGTGGACTATCAGTATTTATGCGGACTGGAACTAAGTCCTAAAATGGATAATGGGCTTGAAATCAGAAATGCATTAAGAAATGTAAAGGGAATTGGAGGATGCAATCAGGAACCAGGATTTTGTCATTATGAGAAGGCACCGTGAGATACCTGATTTTAAAAATACAGACAGATTATTGAAAGCAGCCCAGAGAAAATAGAACCCAAAATGGAACAGATGAGTTTATTTACTATGGCAGACCGGGAAAGAAAGGTGAACCTATGGATCAGCACACCATGAAGGTATCAGATTTGTATGATATTGCAATTTTGATATCTCGCGTGACGGTGAACAGTGGAGAAAATATCTGGAGTTTTTTTCTGCCAGGGGAATTTATATCGTTTTGACTTTTGAATACATGTATCATTTACGAACAATACCCGGAGGCGAAATCCTCCTGGGATTTTTCAGACTGGAAGAAAGCAAAGCGTTATGTCAGGGGCGGTGAGATTGGAATCGCAACATTTCCCCATTGAGATGCTGGGAGGTGCGCAGTATGTCTATGATATCAAAAAGCACCGGCGGAAGGGGTTATGCCTTGGATATGGGGAAATCAATGAAGAAAATGCTCCTGCTTTGCAAAGAGGCTATTTCAGAACAATATCAGGAAGAAAATAATTTCAGGATAGCAATAAAAAACTTTACGAGAACATATGTACGTGCTATAATGGAAGAGGGAAAACGACAGGATTCATGAAATAGCAGTTCTTACCAGCAAGGATGAATTGGACGATAAACAAATGTCACCAGTTGAAGAATTCATCCTGCAGAGCACCACATACTTGGTATTAAGGCGATGCGGGATTGATACTTTGATACAGGACTGTCTGCAATAACAAACTACCAGGAAGAGGTGATACTATCCAAAATAGGTATCCTCATATCGGATATTGCAGAGAGGACGTTGCGGAGATTTGCAGAGATTGCAGAAGAGATCGGGAAGATGAAAGGAGAAATCAAGATGGTAGGTAGAACTGAATTACAGGAAAGAAAAGGACGGGCTGCTGTACCCGATGCTGGAGACAGGGAGCCAACAGGCGGAAGGGCTGGAGACGCTGGGCAGATACGCGAAGCTGGCACAGGAATACCTGCTGGAAGGAGGAAAGCCGGTACAGCCTGTTGCTGCGGACGGGCAAACTGCCGGAGCTGCTGAAACAGATAGAGGCGGAAGCGTGGGGCTGCACGACCAGATCGTGGAGGACTACGTGAGGATAAAAGCGGTGGAGAGGAACATCAATCCGGCGGATACGATGGAGATGACCAGACTTCGAAACGAAGCAGCGATGATAGCTCAGGAAACCGTGATGCAGGAAGTAATCTGCAAGCCGAGGTAATAGATACTGATATAGAGGAAGGAACTGCTGTTGCGGTTCCTTCTTTTTTCTGTTGAACCAGTGCCTGTAGAAGTGACAGATGAATTATGCAGAGAAGTGGTATTAGCAGGCGCACTGGAACCTATCCTAAAGAAAAAAAGATCTATGATTTCTTTGAGTTAAATGAAGGGATAGAGGAGCGTGTTGAATTTCTTTATCAGATTTACGAAGGTGGAGACACCATTATTACTGGTGAGGGACTTGAATTTGAATATGAGACAGATATACAGGAATCAGTTATACTGGCATGAGCAGAGGCAGTATCTAAGTGGGTATCTTCCATTTAAGATAGTGGCAGAAGAAATCCTATTATTAATCGAAAGCGGGGAATACTATCAGCCAATAAAAAAGGACATTGGAAATACCGGAATCATTGGCGAAACAGTAGAAAATTTCCTGGAAACGGCAGATGGCAGGATAGTATTTGACATGATTTATGATGTAATGACCATAAACTTACTGCCCCAGCAGGAAACCGAATTTATACGGCAGAGTTTCCTTTCCCTGCTTGGTTCAGATGTGGATTGGATATTTACCTCAACACTGACCTTCCATGCTGGAGAGATTTCTTGTTCTTTTTTGACGGTAATAAGGTGCAGACCCTATCCGTGGCGTGTGATCCGGGACATTCTGGCGGATAATCGAATTAGATCAATATCCTGAATCAGCCAGGATTTCTCTGTAGAGAAATTAAAAAATTCCCTGGTTTCAAAATCTGGCGTCCCAATACCGGGGGTTAATGGGAACAGGCCGGCGAGACACCGGCAGTAACAATACCATATTTAAGTGCGGATACCGTAATTGAGAAAAATGACAAAAGAACAGAGGATACAGGAGAAAGAAATACAGGAGACCCAGGCTGATGGAAAAGTGAACGGTTAAAAAGGCAGTATTTGAAGAGGCTGCAAATGCATATGCCCTTCATTCCATATTGATTCCCTCAAACCATTGATTCAAAGGTTCTTTGAACAGGCAGGGAAAAGGAAAAAACAGGAATTTCTTTCAAAAATTTTGAAAGTTCAGTCTAAAGCAGGACTATGGAAAGTCTGCGCTAAATACAAGCTGAGGGATTGATCCATTACGTATGGTGAAAGTGGAGTCGTTGAATTCCGCCTTGTGAATGGAGAAAATGAAGGACATGGGGCTTTTACCATGCAGGAAGTATCAGCGTGCAATCAGGCAGCCATTATTGATGTGGGAGAGTACCTGCCACCGGGGAATATGAAGCGGCACGCAAAGAAAGAATTTGCCCTATGTCCGGAAGAAACCTTCCTATTATATAGGAAATGAGTAACCAGAAACCAAAAACGTCATTCAGGTTTCGGATTTTTTACCCTGATGGATGGGAATTCCCTTCCGGTGACAAGACAAAGTATAAAGTAATGTCGCAGCAATCCGTCTGTTAAAGGAACTGGAACAGTCCTCCCGCCCGGCTACACCAGAGAACAGGATATCCTCGCCAAATACATAGGATGGGAGGTCTTGCTAATGTATTCAATCCTAAGAGTCCAAACTGGACAAACGAGTATCAGGAACTGCAGACGCTGTTGACAGAGGAAGAATATGAGCAGGCCGGGAAGTATTAATTCGCATTTTACACGCCGCCCGTTGTCGCTAAGTCAATCTATAAAGCATTGAGCAGTTTGGGTTCACAAATGGTTCCATCTTTGGAACAGTATGGGCGTCGGGAACTTTTTTATAGTGTCTGCCGGAAGATATGCGGGATTCCCGTCTTTATGGAGTGGAATGGACAGTATCAGTGGAAGGATTGCAAAACGCTTCACCCCTCATGCCGCAATTGAAGTCAAAGCGATTTGAAAAGACAAAGTTTGAAAAGGACAGCTTTGATGTCATCGTGGGAAATGTTCCTTTCGGCGCGTACAAAATTTTGATCCTGAATATAAAAAGTATGGTTTTCCGTATTCACGATTATTTTTTGGCAAAATCCATGGACCTGCTTCGCCCTGAGGAATCATTGCGGTTAAGTCACAACAAAATTCACCATGGATAAAGCCAATTCCACGATACGAAAATACTTGGCGGAGCGTGCAGACTTTATCGGCGCGGTACGTCTGCCAGGGATTGCCTTCAAAAGGACGCGGGAGCAGAAGTGACATCTGACATTATCTTCCTTCAAAAGAAGGGAAGTGTACTGTCCACAAATAAATGAATGGATGAACATCACACCTATACCGATGATGGGGTGCAGTCATGAGTATTATATGAACCATCCGGAAATGATGCGGGAAAGATGGCTTTTGACAGGCATACCTATGGTCAAAACTCTAATTATACCAGAACTGATCGTGAAGATGAGGAAAATTTTAATCTTGAAGAAGATTTGAATCCATACTATTTTCTATCAATGATTATTGTCGGTAGAGGAAAAAACGCTGCTCCCTGATGTAAACGGGAAGAACTTTACAACCTTGTACCAACCCCTCTTAGATGTGGCAAATAACACATATACAGTCATAGAGAATGTACCGGGATAATGATATCATGGTGAGATGGTCGGGACGAGACGCAACGGAATCGTATCCTTGGAATGCATGCTATCCGGCAGTCGGTCAGATACCTGATTGATATTCAGACACATGGGTGCAGTACAGATCAACCAGTGAGGCGCAGGGGAAAACTAAATAAGATTATGATCATATGTAAAGAGAAGTATGGATATCATCAGCCGTGCCAACAAAGAGTTAGCATTCGGGAGGACAATGACTATCTGTTATGCAGCCTGGAAACGGAAGATAAACAGAATATAAAGAAGGCGGATATCTTTTTATAAACAGACTATTGCGCACAGTTTCCATAGTTAAGAAGGTGGATACAGCCATGGACGCAGTTGAAAGTCAACTAGGGAATGGGAAGAATTACATATCCCCTATATGCTGAGTGTCTATCCCGGTAGAACGGGAACGGCTCTGCAGGAATTAAAAAGGGCAGGTATTCTTAAACCCAGTCAAAGCGGCTGATGGGAATCCTAATCAGGGATGGGAAACGGCAAGTGAGTATTTGAGCGGTCCGGTTCGAATAAACTAAAAGGCTGCAGAAGTGTATGCAAAAGATAATCCCGTCTATTTGGCAAATGTAGAAGCCCTGAAAGCGGTGCAGCCGGAAGATTTGACGGCAACGGAAATCGGCGTAAAGTTGGGAACCTCTGATTGATCAGGAAGATTATGAGGCATTTATCTATGAGACGCTGAATACGCCGGATCAGTACAGAGACGGGACTTATGCAATCAAGGTACAGTTAAACCGATATACTATGTCTTACAAGGTTACTAATAAATCCAGCGACTATTCTTCTGTGGCGGCAAGCCAGACATATGGAACAAAAAGGATTGATGCATATTCCATCATAGAGGCGTTACTGAACCAGAAATGCACTGTCAAAGATAAGATTGAAGTTGGGGACAGTGAACGGTATGTAGTAAATCAGAAAGAAACAACTCTGGCAAGGGAAAAGGCAACCTCATAAAGATGCTTTTAAGGAGTGGATATGGAAAGATCCGCAGCGTAGAAAAATATGTGGATTTTTACAATCAGAACTTCAATGATAACCGTCTGCGGGTTTATGACAGTTCTTATTTATCTACAGTATGAATCGGAAATAAATATGCGGGACCATCAGATATTTGTAGACCGGAGCACTGCATGGAAGCACTGCTGTACATGCGGTGGGGCTGGAGAAAAACCTATGAAATTGCGGCTATCTGTATGGAGTTGAAACGGCTGAAGCTGATGCATAAGCAATGATTGTCGTACCGAATCATCTTGTGGGGCAGATGGCGGCCAGAATTCCTATATATCCAGTGCCCGATCTACTTGTGACATCGAAAGAAGATTTTAAAAAGTGAAAATAGAAGAAAGCTGACATGTAGGATTGCTGCAAATAATTATGATGCCGTGATTTTGGGACACTCTCAATTTGAGAGGATTCCCTGTCTGCGGAAAGGCGTGCGAAAATTCTTGAAAATCCAGGTGGAACGAATTTCGGGGCCATTGCGGAGATGAAGAGGAGGAGCAGGGGGCTAAATGGGGGATAGATATGGAGCGTCAACGGAAAAATCTGGAATCCCAAATTTTAAGTCTCGAGAAATGATGCAAAAAAAGGATGATGTTCTGGATTTTTGAACAGTTAGGGATAGATGCATTGTTTGTAGATGAAGCGCATGTGTTTAAAAACCTGTCTATCTTTCCAAAAATCCGTAATGTGGCAGGTATTTCCACAATGGTTCCCAGCGGGCTATGGATATGTTCCAAAAGATCCAGTATATCCAGGAGGAACTGACCGGAGGAAGAAATGTTATCCTTTGCAACCGGGACGCCTATCTCCAATACCATGTGTGAAATGTATGTCATGCAGTTGTATCTGCAGTCACAGAAACTACATGAGAAGGGGATTGACCATTTTGACAGTTGGGCAGTAGAATTTGGCTGAGAAGTTACCACTTCGCTTGAAATGTCAGAGGGCGGATACCGAATGCGGAGCCGGTTCAATAAATTCTGTAATCTGCCGGAGCTTATGAATATGTTCCGGGAGGTGGCTGATATCCATTGCCTTCAATGCTGAACCTGAATGTACCCTAAGTTAAAAGGTGGGAAATACAAAATTGTGGAGAGCGTGGCGTCTGAGAGTGTTGAGTACATGATGCAGGAACTGGCTAAACGCGCGGAAGCAATACGAGCAGGGAATGTAGATCCAACGGTCGATAACATGCCTCGAGATCACCAAAAGAAGGTTGCTCGGCACCGATCCCCGGCTGATTGACCCAGATGCGGGAAGTAGATGGTGACGGCAACTCTTTCAGGCGGCAGAGAATATTTATCAGGAATACATTGGTTCCCAGGAGTTTAAGGGGGACACAAGCTGTCTTTTTGCGATGGCACGCCCACAGGAAACAAGAAATTTAATGTATATGACTTTCAAAACAGGAGCTGATCAGGAAAAGGAATACCAGAAGATGAAATTGCATTTATTCATGATGCCCATAGTGATAAGCAGAAAGAGGAATTATTTGCAGACATGAGGAGCGGCAGGAAACGAATCCTCCGGAGCACGTCCATGAGGAACAGGAACCAACCAAAAACGCCTTGTCGCGGCTCATCACATTGATTGCCCGTGGAAACCTTCTCGATGGT
>VOFI01000043.1_pt1 | contig 12726 bp, 13 predicted proteins | sample 5384131 | NCBI WGS metagenome assembly VOFI01 (sample SAMN12384728, study PRJNA508395) | human gut metagenome | isolation source: healthy gut H | host: Homo sapiens
AAGCAAGGCCGCCTTTATGACCTGTTCATCGACCGAACGAAAGCCCGGTTGGCTGGAAACCAGGCGAACGAACCTGGTTGTTCCGGAGCGCCGGTTTGTCCGCTTCCTGCTGGAACAGCGGTTTGTCTATCGTCGCTCCCGTCCGGAAAGGTAGATTATGCAAAGCCTTTTGACGGCCTGTTCACCGTTAAAGACTACTGCAACCAGGACACATCGGCTCCTACACGCTGGTAACGCCCCAGGGCAAGCTGTATTTTGCCAGCTGCGTGACAGCATCCTGCTGATGATATGATGACCCGTTATCTTTTGAGGCGGCTGGTGGTCCCGCCTTAGTAAAAAAAGCCACCCCTGCAAAACCGTGGAAAGGAGGCGATGAAAATGCAGGAAGAAGTGGAAAACAGGACTTTGACGCTGGTAGTCAGCGGAACAAAGTTCACCGGGCAGGCTGTTTAAGGCTGCCATCAGCAAATATCTTGCCCACCGCAAGCAGACGGTGAAACAGCTGATTGGTCAAAACCAGGGGTTTCCAACATCGAGATCACCGACCCCTCCATCAAGGAGTTTGAGAAGATCGCCCGGAAATACGGCGTGGACTATGCGGTGAAGAAGGACCGCAGCAGCTCCCCCACCCAAGTACCTGATCTTTTTCAAGGGTCGGGACGCGGATGCCCTGACCGCTGCTTTACCGAGTACACCGGGAAAAAGGTCAGAAAGGCGGAGAAATCCGAGCGCCCGTCCGTGCTGGCAAAAGCTGAGCCAGTTCAAAGAGCTGGTGAAACACGCCGTTGTGGACCGGAACAAGCGGAAGGAGCTGGAACGATGAAAAAGCAGCTGGACATCAAAAAGCTCATTTTGCTGAATCTGCCGTATATCCTGATGGGGCTTTTCCACCAATTTCGGGAGAAGGCATGGCGGATGGCCGTGGGGCCTATATGGCATTTTTTGAACATGATTTTTCAAGATTGGGTGTTCAAATCAGCCGCCGCCATCCTCATTGTCACAAACACATGGAATATCGTGATGGGCGTCTTTGATATGGCGCAGAGCGTAGTAGCGCAGGCAGCAGGGATCATCGGTTCGGATGCGTCCATTGACATTTCTTCTGTTTTGGCAGATATGGAGCCGAGACTTATGGAAATGGATCTGGGACCGCTATTCGGGCTTTGGTTCCAGTCCCTCTTTATTGGCATTACCATGTGGGCGCTGTATATCTGTATCTTTATCGTCATTTATGGCCGTATGATTGAGATCTACCTTGTCACATCCGTTGCGCCGCTTCCGATGGCTGCCATGATGGGCAAGGAATGGGGCGGGATGGGACAGAACTACCTCCGCTCCCTGCTGGCGCTGGGCTTTCAGGCGTTTCTCATCATCGTCTGCGTGGCAATTTATGCTGTGCTGGTGCAGAACATCGCTCTGGAAGATGACATCATCATGGCAATCTGGAGCTGCGTGGGCTACACCGTACTGCTGTGCTTTACGCTGTTCAAAACCGGCAGTCTCGCAAAATCAGTCTTTCAGGCGCACTAAAGGAGGGTTCTGTATGAAAAAATATCAAATCATTTACGCAGACCCGCCATGGAACTACAAAGTATATTCCAAGAAAGGATTGGGACGCAGTGCAGAAAGTCACTATCCGACCATGAGTATCGAGGATATTTGTGCGCTGCCAGTAGGCAACTTGGCGGATAAAGACTGTGCCTTGTTTTTATGGGTCACGATTCCATGTTTACTGGAAGGTCTCTCAGTTCTGAAGGCATGGGGATTTACCTATAAAACCGTCGGCTTTGTTTGGGTAAAGCAAAATCGAAAGGCAGATAGCTTGTTCTGGGGAATGGGATATTGGACGCGCTCCAATGTGGAACTTTGTATCCTCGCAACGAAAGGACATCCCAAGCGTATAAACGCAGCTGTTCATCAGGTCATTGTCTCTCACATTGAAGAACATTCAAAAAAACCGCAGGAAGCCAGAGAACGCATTGTCTCATTGATGGGTGATCTCCCGCGCATAGAACTGTTTGCTCGTCAATCCACACCCGGTTGGGATGTGTGGGGAAATGAAGTGGACAGCTCTATTTCATTCCCATAAAGGAGGTGGATAATATGGCTTATGTACCCGTACCCAAAGATTTAACCAAAGTCAAAAGCTCGATAAGGAGGTGTATGACATTGTTCACCGCAATGAAAAGCTGGCTGCGCCGTCTGCTGGGAAAACCGGAAGAAAAGACCGTGCATCCGGTAAAGACAAAGAAAAAGCTGTCCCGCGCCGATAAGAAGCAGATCGAAGCGGCCATTGCCCGCGCCAACCGCACGGACAAAAAAGGAAAATCGGCACAGGACAGTATCCCCTATGAACGAATGTGGCCGGACGGGATCTGCCGCGTATCGGACAGCCACTACACAAAGACCATTCAGTTTCAGGACATCAACTATCAGCTCTCCCAAAATGAAGATAAGACCGCGATCTTTGAGGGCTGGTGTGATTTCCTCAATTATTTCGACAGCTCGATTCACTTCCAGCTGTCTTTTTTGAACCTTGCGGCATCGGAGGAGACCTTTGCCAACTCCATTTCCATCCCTCCCCAGGGGGATGCCTTTGACAGTATCCGTGAGGAATACACCACGATGCTGCAAAATCAGCTGGCCAGAGGCAACAACGGTCTCATCAAGACCAAATACCTGACCTTTGGTATCAACGCTGACAGCATCAAAGCTGCCAAGCCCCGTCTGGAGCGTATTGAGACCGATATACTCAATAACTTCAAGCGTCTTGGTGTAGCTGCCAGAACACTGGACGGTAAGGAAAGGCTTTCTCAGCTTCATGCGGTATTCCACATGGACGAACAGCTCCCGTTTCAGTTTGAATGGGACTGGCTGGCTCCTTCCGGTCTGTCCACGAAAGATTTTATTGCACCAAGCTCCTTTGAGTTCCGCACCGGCAAGCAGTTCCGTATGGGCAAGAAATACGGGGCTGTTTGAATGACCGTCTGCTGGCTGATTTTCTGGGGCAGGCGGAGACCGTCAGATTCTCGCCAAGCAGCTGGGCATTTCCACGCACCAGCTTAGCTATGTGACCCACTCCGGTGAGGGCGAGGGCCTGCTGTTCTATGGCTCCACCATCCTGCCCTTCGTTGACCACTTCCCGAAGAATACTGAGCTTTACCGCATTATGACCACCAAACCCCAGGAACTGAAAAAGGAGGATGAATAACTATGAAACAGAATATTTGCGAACTTGATACCATGATTTTTTTCCGTGAGGCATTGGAGGCTCACGAATTCATGTTGCTTCCGGTAATGGCCTCCGCTGTTGTTGAGTGTCGTACCGCTGACAAAGAACTCAAAACCTTGAATGAGGATGGCGAAATTGGTCTTGCCCGTCTCTTTTCGATTTGGGCGAATATGATGTGTGCCCCTGGTGCAGCAACCATTGTAGGGTGCAGACCTATCACAATGCTCTCTGAGATTCTGGCGCAAGTCCATGCGTATCTCACCGTGCATCCGCTATATGATCCGGAAGGTTTGGCCCTCTATGTGGAGCTGCACCACATGATGGATGCTATCCTAATGGGTGATTGGTTTGAATAAAGAGCCGCGCCTGCGCTTTACTGATGAGGAACGGGCTGACCCTGCACTGGAAAAGCCGATCCGCAAAACGGAGAAAGCTACGGCCAGAGCAGATAAGGCGCAGGCCAATATTCCAAAGAAAAAAGTCAGACAGACGGTCATTGACCCGGACACCGGGAAAAAGACCTCGAAGCTGACCTTTGAGGACAAGAAAAAACCACCTTCCAAACTTTCTCAAGGGGTTAAGGAAGCTCCCGTCCATCTGGTCGCGGGCAAGTTTCACAAAGAGATCCGGGAAACAGAACAGGACAATGTGGGCGTGGAAAGCGCCCACAAGTCCGAGGAGGCGGTGGAGACCAGCGCTTATCTGGTGCGGGAGGGCTATCGCAGCCACAAGCTGAAGCCGTACCGCAAAGCAGCCCAGGCCGAGCAGAAGCTGGAAAAGGCAAATGTAAATGCCCTGTACCAGAAGTCCCTACGGGAAAATCCTCAGTTTACCAGCAACCCTCTCTCCCGCTGGCAGCAAAAACAGAGTATCAAAAAGCAGTATGCCGTCGCCAAGCGCACCGGTCAGACTGCCGGAAATACCGCCCAGGCTGCGTCCAAAACCGGAAAAGCCGCAAGGACGGTAAAAGAAAAGGCACAGCAGGCAGGGGCATTCGTCATGCGCCACAAGAAGGGCTTCCTGATCGCAGGGGTTTTGTTCCTCATCGCCTGTATGCTGATGAATACCATGTTCTCCTGCTCTATGATGGCACAGAGTATTGGTTCTGTAATTTCCGGCACTACCTATCCATCGGATGACCCGGAAATGCTGGCGGTGGAGGCAGATTATGCAGACAGAGAAGCTCGGTTGCAGGAGAAAATCGACAACATCGAAAGCAGCCACCCAGGGTATGACGAGTATCGCTATAACCTGGATATGATTGGCCATGACCCCCATGAGCTGGCGGCAGTTCTCTCTGCTGTCTTGCAAGGCTATACACGCCACAGCGCACAGGCAGAGTTGAGTCGTGTGTTTGATGCACAGTATCAGCTCACGCTGAGAGAAGAAATTCAGATTCGCACTTACACTGACGAAGATGGGGATGAGCATGAATATGAATATCGTATTCTCCATGTAACTTTAACAAGCCGTTCCATTGCCTCTCTTGCGCCAGAACTACTGACTCCGGAGCAGATGGAGATGTACCAGGTCTACCGACAGACTATGGGCAATAAGCCGCTGTTATTTGGTGGCGGTTCTCCCGATACAGGTGTTTCTGAAGATTTGACTGGTGTTGAATTTATCAATGGCACCCGCCCCGGCAATCCGCAGCTGGTGGAACTGGCGAAAAGTCAGGTGGGCAATGTGGGAGGACAACCTTATTGGAGCTGGTACGGCTTTGACTCCCGTGTGGAATGGTGTGCCTGCTTTGTATCATGGTGCTATGGTCAATCCGGTCGAACGGAACCACGCTTTGCTGGTTGTCAGTCTCAGGGTGTTCCGTGGTTCCAGTCTCATGGACAGTGGGGCGCACGAGGATATGAAAACATCGCCCCCGGTGATGCCATTTTCTTCGATTGGGATCTGGATGGTTCCGCAGACCATGTGGGAATTGTTGTCGGCACCGATGGCAGCCGTGTTTATACCGTGGAGGGAAATTCCGGCGATGCCTGCAAGATCAAAAGTTATGACCTGAATTATCAGAGTATCAAGGGCTACGGCCTGATGAACTGGTAACAGAGATTTTTTAGAAGGAGTGATAGACGATGGCAAAGAACAAAATTGAACGCATTGACCAGGAGATTACTAAGGTCCGCGAGAAGATCGCAGAATATCAGGAAAAGCTCAAGGCGCTGGAGGTACAGAAAACCGAGGCAGAAAATCTGGAGATCGTCCAGATGGTGCGCGCACTGCGTATGACCCCGGCCCAGCTGAGCGCCATGCTGTCCGGCGGCACAGTTCCCGGCAGATTGGCTGATGACAACAACGAACAGGAGGAAAACAGCTATGAGGAATAAACGATTGCTCCGAACACTTTCCGCCCTTTGTCTGACGCTGGTGCTGGCATCGGGCTTTACTGTTCCCGCTTTTGCCCAGGGCGCAGCGCCGCCCCCGGCAGAGGATACCACCAATGACAGCAATGTGGTGGTGGAAGAAACGGAAAAAGCACCTCCGCTGACCCCGGAGGGCAACGCCGCTCTGGTGGATGATTTCGGTGGCAACAAGCAGCTCATTACCGTTACCACCAAGGCAGGCAACTATTTTTATATCCTGATCGACAGGGCCAATGAGGATAAAAAGACTGCTGTTCACTTTCTGAACCAGGTGGATGAAGCGGACCTGATGGCGCTGATGGAGGATGGAAAACCCAAAGAGGAGCCGCCTGCTGTGTGCAGTTGCACGAAGAAATGTGAAGCAGGGGCAGTCAATACGGCCTGTCCGGTCTGTGTAACTGATAAGAGTAAATGTACGGGAAAAGCACCGGAACCTCCGGCAGAAACATCGGAGCCGGAAAAAGAGAAGCCTGCCGGACTGAACCCGGCTGCGATAGTCCTTTTGCTGGCTCTGCTGGGAGGCGGTGGCGTATTTGCCTACTTGAAGCTCGTTAAGAATAAGCCTAAGACCAAGGGCAATGACAGTCTGGACGATTATGATTATGGTGAGGAAGATTCCGAGGAATGGGAAACCGAAGATGAGGAAGTCCTTGAGGATGGTTTTGAGGGTTCTGACCCTAATGAGGAACGCGATAGAGCAGATTGAACCATTTGAGCGTAGCGTATTTCAAATCATTGCGGGATAAGGGACAGAGGACAGGGAGAAATTCCTGTCCTCTGCTGCTCTACTCACTCTCTTACTGTAAATCCACACCCAAAATCAGCACATGGTCAAAGAAAGGAGGACCTCACAATGAACACATGGAACTGGTTATTACACTTTCTGATTATTTTTGATCTGGTCGCCTTCGGAATTTACTTTGGAGGAGACATTCTTTTCACTGCTATCAGCAAAGTTCAAAAAAGTCAAAGAAGGACGATGACTTGGATCTTTATGATTTTGAAATTGAGACCGCACCCCAAAAGCGCTCTTTATGTGTGGACTCAATCCGAATGCTTTATTCTGGTGAGATAGATGAATTTGTGGAAAAGGAACTGTTGCCTGATGCAGCGGAGACCATGAACGCTTTATCTGAAGCTGAAAAAACAGCAGTTAGCCTGTTACTAAAAGCTTATATCGGTTTTTTGAGCGAAGAAGCAACGGTAGATGAACAAAGTTTTCCCATGGTTAAGGAACTGTTGTCTTATACACAGGGCAGCAAAGAAGATGGTGAAAAAGATGCCATAGATTGTCTGATGGAAGATACGGTCAGCAGAACCCACAGACATCGAGAATATTACAACAATTATCAACGCTATCAACTGATGCAGGTGGATAAAGAGCGTGTGATTATGGCCTGCAATATCATAATCAATGATTTGATTGGCAGGTTGTACCGATATGATTATCGCTTTGGCTATGACATTACACTTGCCTCAGAACACAGCATTGCAAAAAAACTGTCTGATAATTGGCAGAATGAATGGGAGGTTGAAGATTATGAAGCTGGTGATTGCTGAAAAACCATCGGTTGCACAAAGTCTGGCGGCGGTGATCGGTGCAACTGCCCGTAAGAACGGGTATCTGGAGGGCAACGGCTGGCGTGTCAGCTGGTGCGTGGGCCATCTGGCCGGTCTTGCGGATGCAGACAGCTATGACCCCAAGTACGCCAAGTGGCGATATGATGACCTGCCTATCCTGCCGGAGCATTGGCAGATGGTGGTGGGCAAAGATAAAAAGAAGCAGTTTGATATTCTCAAAAAGCTGATGAATGCCTCGGATGTGACGGAAGTGGTAAATGCCTGTGATGCCGGACGCGAGGGCGAGCTGATCTTCCGCAGCGTCTACGAGCTGGCAGGTTGCCAAAAGCCGATGAAAAGGCTCTGGATTTCTTCGATGGAGGACTCCGCCATAAGGGAGGGCTTTGCAAACCTGCGCCCCGGTGCGGACTATGATGAACTTCGGGATGCTGCCCTCTGCCGTGCCAAGGCGGACTGGCTGGTGGGGATCAATGCCACAAGGCTGTTTTCCGTGCTGTACCACCGCACACTCAACATCGGGCGCGTTATGTCCCCAACGCTGGCACTCATTGTCCAGCGAGAAGCTGAGATCGACACCTTTAAGCCGGTTCCCTTTTATACCGTGGCGCTGGAGCTGCCCGGTCTTACCGTATCCGGGGAGCGCATGGCGGATAAGGCTGCTGCCGAGCAGCTGAAAGAAGCCTGTCAGGGTGCAAATGTCACAATCAAAAAGATGGAGCGCAAGGAAAAGTCCGAAAAGCCGCCTGCCCTCTATGACCTGACTGCTCTGCAAAGAGATGCCAACCGCCTGCTTGGATTTACAGCCCAGCAGACCCTGGACTATCTGCAAAACCTGTATGAAAAGAAGCTTTGCACCTATCCCCGTACTGACAGCCGCTATCTGACCGGTGATATGGCAGACAGCCTGCCGGTGCTGGTGAATCTGGTTGCCAATGCTATGCCGTTTCGCAAAGGGATCGCCATTACCTGTGACTCCCATGCGGTCATCAACGATAAGAAAGTAACTGACCACCACGCGGTAATCCCTACCAGAAATCTCAAGGATGCAGACCTTTCTGCCCTTCCTGCGGGAGAAAAAGCGGTGCTGGAGCTGGTGGCCCTGCGTCTGCTGTGCGCCGTAGCCCAGCCCCATATCTATTCGGAAACCGTTGTGATTGCAGCGTGTGCCGGTGGGGAGTTTACCGCCAAAGGAAAAACAGTGAAGCACCCCGGATGGAAAGCACTGGAGGACGCTTACCGTGCCAAAACGAAGGATGCAGAGCCGAAAAGAGGGCGCAGAGAAAGCCCTGCCGGAGCTGACCGAAGGACAGACCCTTTCTCGGTTGCTGCTGCAATCATCAAAGAAGGCAAAAGCAGTCCTCCTCAGCGCTTTACGGAGGACACCCTATTGTCCGCGATGGAGACTGCCGGAAAAGAGGATATGCCGGAGGATGCCGAGCGAAAAGGTCTGGGGACACCGGCCACTCGTGCCGGTATTTTGGAAAAGCTGGTATCTGCCGGTTTTCTGGAACGAAAAAAGAACAGGAAAACGGTGCAGCTTCTCCCTTCCCACGATGCAGTCTCCCTGATCACAGCCTTGCCGGAACAGCTGCAATCGCCGCTTCTGACTGCCGAGTGGGAGTACCGCCTGGGCGAGATCGAGCGCGGGCAGCTTGCCCCGGAGGAGTTTCTGGACGGGATCAGCACCATGCTGAAAGATCTGGTGGGAACTTATCAGGTCATCAAGGGAACCGAGTACCTGTTCACTCCGCCCCGTGAGGTGGTGGGCAAATGCCCCCGCTGCGGCGGTGAAGTTGCAGAATTGCAAAAAGGCTTCTTCTGTCAGAACAAAGATTGCAAATTTGCAATCTGGAAAAACAACAAATGGTGGGCTGCCAAGAAAAAACAGCCGACCAAGGCTGTGGTGTCTGCACTGCTTAACGATGGCCGTGTCCGTGTGACGGGCCTATATTCGGAGAAAACCGGAAAGACCTACGATGCCGCTGTGGTTTTGGAGGATGATGGACAGTACGCTAACTTCAAGCTGGAATTTGACCAGCGGAAAGGAGGCAGCCGATGAAGCTCTCTTTAGCGGAACGGGAAACCATTCTCCTCTATAATCAGGCAGAACCAATGGCTGAGATCTATACCCATGATCCCCGTCTGATGGAGAAGCTGGATCTGCTGGCAAAAAAGCACCCCGACCAGATCACCCGAAAGGACGCCCATAACTTTACCGTCCCAAAGCGGTGTGTATCAGTCCGGGAGCCATATAGCGCAGAACGCCGCAAAGCCGCCAGTGAGCGTGCGAAAGCCGCCGGATACCAGCCTCCTATGCGAAAGTCCGGCAGTTAAAGGCACATGACAGAGAATGTATTTGAAGCAGTCAAGCAGTCGGTCAGCACCAGAGATGCGGCAGCGTTTTATGGGATCGAGGTCAAACGAAATGGCATGGCCTGCTGTCCCTTTCACGATGATAAGAACCCAAGCATGAAGGTAGACCAGCGGTTCCACTGCTTTGGCTGCGGTGAAGATGGGGATGTGATCGACTTTACCGCAAAGCTCTTTGACCTCTCCTCAAAAGAAGCGGCGGAGAAACTGGCACAGGACTTTGGCCTGATCTATGACAGTCAGGCCCCTCCCCGCAGGAAATATGTCCGGCAGAAAACCGAGGCACAAAAGTTTCGGGAGGACCGGCAGCGGTGTTATCGCGTACTGTCCGATTACTACTATCTGCTGAAAAAATGGGAGGCCGACAATTCTCCCCGGACACTGGAGGAAGAACCGCACCCCCGTTTTGTGGAAGCAATCCAGAAAGAAAATCTATGTAGAGTACCTGCTGGACCTTTTTCTGTATGAAAGTGAAGAAGAACAAAGGCATGGATTGCAGAACACACAGCAGAAATCACACACTTGGAAAGGAGATTGAAAATCATGGCTGAGAACAAACCCACCAACCGAGAGCGGCTAAGGGAAATCACAGATGGCATCGAGCAGGGCATCAAAGAACTGTTTGAGAGTGAAAAGTATATGCGCTATCTGTCCGTCATGTCCCGCTTCCACCGCTATTCGGTAAACAACACCATGCTCATCTATATGCAGAAGCCGGACGCCACTTTGGTAGCCGGATACAATAAGTGGAAAGACCAGTTTGAGCGTCATGTTAAAAAGGGAGAACATGGCATTACCATCATCGCCCCCACACCGTACAAGAAGAAAATCGAGGAGCAGAAACTGGACCCGGATACCAAGGCTCCGATTCTGGATAAAGACGGAAAGATCATCACAGAGGAAAAAGAAATCGAGATCCCCATGTTTCGCCCGGTCAAGGTCTTTGATGTGAGCCAGACTGATGGGAAACCTTTGCCGGAGCTTGCTTCCTCCCTTTCCGGCAATGTGCCAAATTATGAGGCATTCATGGAGGCTCTGCGCCGCAGCGCACCGGTGCCGATCACTTTTGAAGCAATGGCCGCCGATACGGACGGCTATTTTTCTGCCGATCATCAGAAAATCGCCATTCGTCAGGGCATGAGTGAGGTGCAGACGGTTTCGGCCACAGTACACGAGATTGCCCACAGCAAGCTCCACAATCAGAAAAAGATTCAGATTGCCAATGACGAGCAATATCAGGAGATCGAGCTGTTTGATAAACCCGGTCTGTTCTCCAATGGGCGGATTGTCCGTGATAATCTGCCGGAGGGCGTTTATTGCTATGACCTGCGCGGTTCTGACTACGACCCCGGAGAGCCGGTCTGTGTAGAAGAACAAGTGGTTGTAAACCATGCAGGTTCCGTTCTGCTGACAGAGCCGTTGGAGCTGGCGGAAGATGGACGCCTGATGCTGACCGAGGAAGAAGGGCTGAATTTTGTTGGCGGCTTTTCTACCCTCGCCCAGTTTTTGCAAGAACAGAGGAAAGACCGCCACACGGAGGAAGTGGAGGCTGAAAGCATCTCCTACGCAGTCTGCAAGTATTTTGGCATCGAGACCGGAGAAAACAGCTTCGGCTATATTGCAAGCTGGAGTCAGGGCAAGGAACTGAAAGAACTGAGAGCCAGTTTGGAGACCATCAACAAAACCTCCGGCACTTTGATCTCCGACATTGAGCGCCACTATAAGGAAATATGCAAAGAGCGTGGGATTGATCCCCATGCAAAGGCAGAGCCGGAAACCGCCCCGATAGAGCAGCCGACCGGCAATCTAACCTACTATGTAGCAGAGTGCATGGAGTTTCCAAACCTCGGAGAATACCACGATAACCTGTCTTTGGAGGAAGCTGTACGCATTTATCAGGAGATTCCGGCAGAGCGAATGAATGGGATCAAGGGCATTGGTTTTGAGCTGAAAGACGGAAGCGATTATGAAGGACCTTTTCCGATTTTGACCGGCCATACCATTGACCTGGACACCATCCAGGCAATCGACTATTATCGTGACAATCCGCTGGTACAGAAAGCGGTAAAGGAACTGGCTGCGGCCATGCCGGAAATGGAGGTGCTGGGGGCGGACGCCAACCAGCAGGAGGCTTTGTTTCTGATCGACGATGCCACCTATCTTCATATCCAGCCCTGTGACAGCGGATGGGACTACACCCTTTACGATGCTGCGTCCATGAAAGAGATGGATGGCGGTCAGCTGGATATGCCGGAACTTTCCCGCATGAAGGCAGTTCTCCAGATTTGTGATGACAACGATTTGGGCAAAGACTCGGTAAAATACGCACCGTTGTCCATGATCGAGACCTTGCAGGAAGCGGCCTATCAGCAGATGCAGGCAGAGGTCAGTCAGATGACTGCTTCTTCCCAGCTGCCGGAGGCACAGGAGCAGGCGCTGGATGAATACCCCATGCCGGATGAGCAGGTCTCCACACCGGATATGCTGAAATACGGCTACTCCTATGATGGGATGCTCCCTGTTACCAGAGAACGGGCGCTGGAACTGGATGCCGCCGGTTTGACTGTCTATGTGCTGCATGAGGACAATACGGAGAGCATGGTGTTTGACCCACAGGAGATCATGGAGCATGGCGGTCTTTGCGGTGTGGACCGTGAGGAATGGGAGAAAAGCCCTCAGTTCCATGAAAAGGTCATGGAGCGTCAGGAACATCAGCAGGAACGAGAACAGGCATTTCTGCGCAGCTGGAACAGCAGGCCCGCAGCGGCCAGCCAATCGGCTCATGGATTTAGCGGAAGCTGTCCGACCGTGGCGAACGGGACAAGGAAAAAGTCCGTCTGGAACATGGCCAGCCCGGCAGCACAAAAAGCCAGCCTAAAAAGAGCGCCATGGATTTATATGGGAAGCTTTACTTTTGTCCACCGGGAGGAACTGATGGAGGGACAAGAAAAAAGTCCGTCATGGAGCAGCTGAAAAGCCAGCCCCGGACGGAACACAAAAAAGACAGCACCAGTAAAAAGAGCGCAGAAAGGGAGATTTGATATGGGAAACTTTACTTTTGAAGAAATGAACCTGATGTGCATTTACAACACCGGCAGCCGCACCGGGCTGATGGACAGTCTGCGTGAGATGCGCGGCGAGCTTTCGCCGGAGGAAACGGGGAACTGG
>VOFI01003678.1_pt1 | contig 12721 bp, 17 predicted proteins | sample 5384131 | NCBI WGS metagenome assembly VOFI01 (sample SAMN12384728, study PRJNA508395) | human gut metagenome | isolation source: healthy gut H | host: Homo sapiens
ACCGCCGGTAAAGGCACCGTCACCAATGAGGGCAACCACCTGTCCCGGTTCTCCCCGCAGCTTTTTTGCCCAGGCAATGCCCACAGCCAGTGAAAGCGCGGTGTTGCCGTGACCGGCAATAAAAGCATCATGCTCACTCTCGTTGGGGTTCGGGAAACCGGAAATGCCGTCCAGCTGCCGCAGCTTGGCAAAAGCCCTCGCGGCGGCCTGTCAACAGCTTGTGGGTATAGCACTGATGGCCCACATCAAACACGATCTCATCCGTGGGGGTGGTCAGCACCCGGTGCAGAGCCACCGTCAGCTCTACCACACCCAGATTGGATGCCAGGTGGCCGCCGGTTTTTGATACGTTATCCAGAAGAAATTCACGGATTTCTGCGCAAAGCTGCACGGTCTGCTGACTGGACAGCTTTTTTCAGATCGCTGGGCTGAGAGATTTTCTCCAGCAAAGGCGAATTCATAGATTCACGTCCTTCTCACGTTTTGGAATGGGGCACTCAGAGGCCATAGGATAGAGGAAGCCGACCAGTACACCCAGTGCAAAACCGGCCATGACCTGCAGCGGAGTGTGACCGACCATCTCTTTCAGGTGCATATTCTGCAGGAAGGGATTGTTTTTCTCGGTCACTTCGATCCACTGCTCCAGCATCTTGTTCAGCACCTTGGCCTGCTCGCCGGTCTCGCGGCGCACACCCATAGCATCGTGCATGGTGATGATGGCAACAACTGCGGCCACCGCAAAGATAGCCGAATGGATGCCCTCGCTGCGTGCCGTAGCAATGACCATGGCACAGACCGTGGCGCTGTGGGCGCTGGGCATACCGCCATCGCCCCACATCCGCTCCAGCTGGAATTTGCCCAGCAGGATGAAGTTGATGATCGTCTTCAGCACCTGCGCCACAAACCAGGACAACAGGGATACTGTAAGGATCTCATTGAACGTCAGGACGCTATGGATAAATTGCATGGTAGTTCCACCTTCTTATTTTTTTCGGATCAGCTGCGCGCACCAGCAGCTCTTTTGCCAGCTGCTCCAGGAAAGCGGCCTTTTCGCCAAATTCCGCGTGCAGGGAGGCGCAGGTCTCGTTGTTCAGTTTTTTTGCCAGCTCCATGGCACCCTCGGCCCCATACAAGGTCACAAAGGTGGTCTTGCCGTTCTCACTGTCGCTGCCCATGGGTTTGCCCAGCTGTTCGGCGGTGCTGGTCACGTCCAGCACGTCGTCCACGATCTGGAACACCAGACCAATGCCGAAGGCATAGTCCTCCAGCTCCTTGCACTGGGTCTCATTGGCCTGAGCAGCGGCAGCACCCATCTGAACAGCAGCATTGATGAGCGCACCGGTCTTGTTCCGGTGGATCAACCGCAGCTGCTCCTCGGTGGCAGCCAGTGCCTCATATTTCAGGTCAAGCTCCTGCCCGTAAACCATGCCATGGCTGCCCGCACCAGCGCCCAAGTCCCTTGCGGCCCGCACACTGACAATGGGCGAAGCCGGTGCATTTGCGACCACGTTGAACGCCTCGGTCAATAGTACATCGCCGGCCAGCATAGCAGTGGACTCACCAAAGGCCTTGTGGCAGCTGGGCTTGCCCCGGCGCAGGTCATCGTTGTCCATGCAGGGCAGGTCATCATGGATCAGGGAATAGGTGTGCAGCATCTCGACCGCCGCCGCAAACTGCTCGGCTGCTTCAGCGCTGCCGTTGAGCATATCGCACACGGCCAACACCAGCACTGCGCGGATGCGTTTGCCGCCGCCCAACAGGCTGTAACGGGCAGCCCGGCAGACCTCAGATTCCTCGGGCAAAAAAGTCTCGCAGGCCTTTTCCAGTGCCTGATTTGCCCGGGCAAGATACTCTTGATACTGCTTCGCGTAATCCATGAAACTTCCTCCTTAATGTGCGGCATCCGGCCGGGGGCCCGCTGCGCATCGATCTCATCCAGCTGCAGCGTGGCCTTTTCCAGCGTACCGTTACAATAATCCATCAGGGATGCGGCTTCGGCATAGAGTTTGACCGATTCCGCCAGCGTTGTTTCCGGCTGCTGCATCTGTTCAAGGATGGCTTCCAGCCGGGTCATTCCATCCTCAAAGCTTTTGGGTGCTCTCATCCAGTTCCTCCACTGTGTTGACCGTGCAGGTCACGCGGTGTTCCGTGCCCCGGAGTTTACAGGTCTGCCCGGGCCGGAGTGCATCCGGTGTGCAGATCCTTCCCCTATTGTCCTGCACCATGGCATAGCCGCGGGCCAGCACACCGTAGGGGTTCAGGGATGCGGCAAGTGCTGCCGTATGCTTCAGACGCAGCTCTCCGGCCTGCAGCTTACCTCTGGCGGCAGTTTGCAGCCGCCCGGCCAGAGTATCCAGGCGGGCAGCACGCTCCTCCAGCGCTGCCTGTACACCAGCACGGGAAAGCAGCTGTTCGGTCTGTTCCAGCCTATTATAACATAAACTCAGCTTAAATTGGATACAATTGTGAATATTTTCTTCCAAAGTGCATAATTTCCGTCCTTGTTCGGCACGGTCGGGCACAGCAAGCTCTGCCGCCGCTGAGGGCGTGGGCGCGCGCTGATCTGCCACAAAATCCAGGATCGTAAAATCGATCTCGTGACCAATGGCGCTGATGAGGGGCGTTTTGCAGCGGTAGGCCGCCCGGGCAATAACCTCGGCGTTGAATACCCACAGATCCTCCCGGCTTCCGCCGCCGCGCGCTACAATGATCTCGTCCACCAGCCCGCTTTTGTCCAGCCGGGTAATGGCATCGGCGATCTCCTCTGCCGCTTCAAAGCCCTGCACATTCACAGGAGCCAGCAGCAGACGCACTGCGGGCCAGCGCCGACCGATGACATTGCGGATGTCCTGCCGGGCAGCTCCCGTCTTGCTGGTAACAAGGCCGATACACTGCGGGAACCGGGGCAGCGGCTTTTTATGCTCCGGTGCAAAAAGCCCTTCTTTGTCCAGTTTCGCCTTCAGCTGTTCAAAGGCCAGCTGTGTCGAACCGATGCCGTCCGGAAACATGTCGTTGACATAGACCTGAAACGCGCCGTCCCGCTCGTAGAGGGTCACACGGCAGCGCACCACCACCTTCATGCCCTCTTCGGGCTGGAAACCCAGCCGCCGCGCATCGGAGCGGAACATCACAGCCCTGACGCTGGCGGCTTCGTCCCGCAGGGAAAAGTAGCAGTGCCCGCTCCGGGCGTTCTGCACAAAGTTGGCGATCTCGCCCCGCAGGGCCAGATCGAACAAAACATCATTCACGTCCAGCAGATTTTTGACGTACCGGTTCAGGGCCGAGACCGAGATCACTTCAGCCATAATCCAGCCCCCTGTGCGGCAAGAATGGACACACCGATGGCGTTGTCGCTGGAATACTGCCCGGGCACGAAATACACCTGCGGCAGGCGCTGCTGCACCCAGGCGCGGATGATATCACTACTCATCACACCGCCCGCACAGACCACCGGCAGGCCGGGGTATTCCTTCTGGGCGGCTCTTGTCATCTTGACCACGGTGTCTGCCACACAGAGCAGGCAGTATTTGCAGACATACTCCGGGGTTTTGCCCTCATTCAGCAGGGCATTGCACTGATTCTCCAGCCCCGAAAGACTGCACTGCATCCCCTTCACGCTGGATCTGGGCTTAATGGGTTCCTCACACAAGGCAGCCAGACGGGAAACTTCCACACCTGCCGGGAAGCCAAACCCCAGCTTGACCCCCCACACGATCCACTGCCTGCCCGGCGTATAGGTCGGTGCTGGTGCCCAGTGTGGTGATCTCCTTTACCTCATTGCAGAGCAGAAGATCCGTTGTACCGCCTGAGATGTGGAAGAGCAGCACTTTCTGGCGGAAGAGCTCTTCCCCTTTTGCTGCAAACAGCGCTGCCGCCGCGTGCCCCTGCTGATGGGTGGTATGGATGAGCGGGATGCCCCGGGCCTGCGCAAAGGCTGTGGCCGCGCTGACACCCGCCAGGAAGCAGGGCATGTAGCTTCCCTCCACGGGGCGCGGCTTCTGGGAAACGCCCACTGCCGAGATTTGGGTCAGATCAAACTCCCGGCCAAGCTCCTCCAGCATCTCGGGCAGAGCCGCGGTATGGTGGAAGAGCGCATCACTCTGCCGCAGGCCCAGTTGGCCCTCCTTGACCGGCAGAAAACGTTTTTTGCGCAAACAACCTCTCCGGCTGTGTGAAAAACCGCCAGAGAGGTTGCATAGTTGCTTGTGTCGATGCCCAGCGTATAGTGGCTCACTGTTCTTCCGACTCCACCGGCTCCGTATCCAGACCCTGCTCACGGGCAACAGCACCCAGCAGACCATTCACGAACTGATAGTCCTCATCTGCGCCGTATTTCTTGGTCAGCTCCACAGCTTCATTGATGACAACGCCGGGCTTGCGCTCGTCGCCATACAGCATCTCAGCCAGAGCCAGACGCAGGACAGACGAGGATTTCATCGTTTTCTTGATGGAATCCATCGCCTCATCGTGGGCCTTCTGTCGCTTAAGCCGAGCCTGCTCAAAAACTTTGCACCGCTGTCACTGGCAACGCTTACAAGCTGCGCTTCACCATAGTTTTTTTGTTGGCGCTGGACACCGCTTCGGCCTCTGTGGGCAGCTCATCCAGAACCGTCTGCGCCTGTACCGGGACATCCTCAGCCTCTGCCGCGACCATTGCAGCATTGTCTGGCAGTTCCGTGGGCACATCGCTGCGGGCGTACTGCCAGTTCAAGTATACGGCGATCACCAGTGCGGCAGCCAATGTAACAGCTGTGGCCCTGCGGGTATTTCTGGAAAGTGCTCTCATAAATCGTTCCTCCTTATAAAAGCTGCAGGGTCTCAGCCCTTTGCGCTGTTCCACACAAATGCGGTTGGATGGCAGATCCAGCAGTGCGCTTACCAGTTCGGTGATCCGGGCAGCAACGCGGATCGGCAGACATACCGTTTCGGTCAGGGGCTGAACCATCTTCCAGCAGAACATGGGTCTGCTGGGACTGCATTTCTCCGGACTGTGTATCCAGCGCATAAATGGCTTCTTCCCCAGTCTCCAGCGTGACCATCACGGTCGTTTTGCCCGCACCGCTCATCTGTGAGATCAGATGTTCCAGCCGGTTCTCCAGCTGTGCCTGATATTCCGTGCTGCTCTGGGCAGACTTTTGTGTTTTTTGTGCTGCCCGCTGCCGTGTTCTGCGGAAAAAGTTCCGACAGCAGGATCAACAGCATTGCCAGAATGCCTACTGCCGCAGCAAGCCTTGCTCTGCCCTGTTTCCTTTACATTTCCGGGCAAAATCTTTTCACGGAATCTCCGAACGAAATGCCCCCTGCTTGTTTTCATTCGGTGCCCTCCCTGTACTTCCAGTATCGGTGCCATGCCAAGCTCCTGCTGCAGATATGCCGCGATCCGGCTCTGCTCTGCGGATGTGCACGCCGCCGGGAGGATCACAAGCACCTTTTCTGCCCGAACGGTCTGTTCTGTCCGGGTCAGTGTGATCTCCAGTTTCACCTTTGTACCAAAGCGCCGCTCACACTCTGCGCAAAGATCCGCTTCCAGCCGTTCCTGCGTTCCTGCAAGAGCGATGTCTCCGTACTCTGGATGCTGACCGCTGCCGGAGCAGCCGCCGCTGCACTTTTCAGTTCCAGCTTCATCTGCGGGGCCAGCCGGAACAGGATCACTAGAATATATAGCCCGGCAACGGCTTTTATGCATCTGCCCGCCCAGCCTGCGCCCGCCAACAGCGTCGTGATCTCCGCACAGATACAGGCAATGCAGAACGCCGATGCCGCCGTCTGAAATGCGTGCATTTCCTATCCGCCTCCCGTCATCATCAGAAGCCCCACGCCTACCGTCAGCAGTTCAAAAAACAGTGCCGTTACTGCTGCCATGCATTTTACCGCTTCGGCCATGCAGTCAAACAGCGCCTGACAGCGCCGGTTCTCCGCAAGGCCACACTGATCTGTTTGACCAGGATGGACAGCACGACCACCAGACCGGCCAATGTCGTCATCATTGCCTGATCCTCCCGCCCGGAGCGGATCACAGTTGGTTCAGCACGGCAACAATGATGCCAATGGCCGCAATTTTGAAGATAAGGTCAATCTCCATCCGCGTCCTCTCCTTTTGAGCTGATTCATCCCAGCAGAATGGCAGCTGCAAGCCCGGCGGCCAGGCCCAGCTTGTGCGAAAGCATCGACTGCGTCCGAGCCGCAGCTTCACCTTTCTGCAAGGCTGCCTGAAATTGTGCCTGATGCAATTCCAGCCGTCTGCACTCCTGCTCCGCTTCCAACCGCCCCAGGCCTGAAAAACATTCTGAGAAGCGGGTGCGTTCTTCTAAGGTCAGGGAGGGAAAGGGCTCCAGCGTTTGTAACGAAACCGTTTCTGGTGGAAGCTGCCCATCCTGTATCAATTTCCGGCAGAGAAGATTCAGGTCACTGCGGCGGAAGCTGATTTCCTGATGCAGCGTTTCCAGCAGATCCAGGGTTTTGCGCAGGGCTTCCAGATGCGCCTGCGCCTGCTGATGAAAGCTGTCGCCTGCGCACCAGCCGCAGACGACAAAACAGCAGACACTCAACCAGCGCAGAGGGCTCATAGAAACCGCACCTCCCCGATGCAGCCGGGTGCTTGTCTACCGGTCAGCCAGACGAGCACCCGCACCGCGCCGCGCTCCATCAGATATTTTACCTGTGGGCGCATGGTCGCCTCTTCGGGTGTGGCAGCATGAAGGGTGGCAATAAAATCCACCCCGCTGAACAGGCCCTGTTCCAGCGCTGTGACCTCATACAGACCTCCCAGCTCATCCAGCAGGATCTCCTGTGGCGAAAGGGTGCGCAGCGCCATCTGCACTGCTTGTCCCTTGGGGAGCCCGGCAAGAACATCCAGCGCCTCGCCGTGTGTATTCCCGGCAAAGAGCTCCCGCCGTTCATCGATGACCGAAAGGATCTTCTGCTGCCGGACGAGCTCCCGGGCAATACTGCGCAGCAATGTGGTCTTGCCGCTGCCCGGCTCTCCAACAAGAAGCATCCCGATGAAATGCCCTTGCAGCGCGGTGGTCAGTTCCGGGGAAGCGGAACGGTCTTTTCCCGGGCAATGCGCAGGTTGACAGAGGTAAGCTCCTGCAGAACCGTGCCCTGTTCCGGGTTTTGTAAAAAGCGCCCGCCAAGCCCTGCCCGACAGCCATTTTCCAGTGTAACATAGCCCTGTGCGATCTCTGTCTGATGGGTATGGACTGAACCGCCGCAGAGGGTGAACAGGATCTCTTCCATCTGCAACGGGGTCAGCTGCATCGTTTGCAGGGCATTCAGTTCAGGTGCCAGCTGTGTCGGTGTGCAGCTGCACCCCTGCACCGTAAACTGTGGAGCACAGCCCAGCCGGAGCCGCAGCTCATGTACAGTCTCTGCGTCTTCTGATGGGAGCTGCCCCAGCGGCCTTGCCAGCCATTGGGGCAGTGTCTGCACCACCTGATAATACTCGTCCATCTTCTGTTCTCCTTCCGTGTCCTTTGCCATCAATGTATGCACCGGCCCGGAGGTTAGAACCCGCAGGAGAAAAGCCCGCACAGCATCCAAACTGTACGGGCTTTTTTTAGAACAGGTTTTCTGATTATTGCTGGGACTTATCCTCTGCGATCATAGCAAGGAACTCTGCTTCGGTCAGCACAGGCACACCAAGTGCCTGTGCTTTGGTCAGCTTGGAACCTGCAGCAGCACCAGCCACCACATAAGCTGTTTTTTGGAAACAGAACCGCTGGCTTTGCCGCCATTCTTTACGATGAGCGCCTCAGCTTCACTGCGGGAGAGTGTTTCCAGCGTTCCGGTCACAACCAGCGTTTTCCCGGCGAGCTTATTGCCCTTGGGCTCCCCTTTCCACTGCATGTTCACACCGGCATCGGCCAGACGGTGCACCAGATCGGTAGTGCCATCCTTGGCAAAGAATTCAGTCACGCTCTGGGCCATCACGCCGCCAAAACCATCAATCTCGCCGATCTGCTCCTCGGTTGCTTCCCGGATGGCCTGCAGAGAGCCAAAATGCTCTGCCAGCAATGCGGCGGCTTTATCGCCGATGTTGCGGATTCCAAACGCAAACATCAGCTTATCCAGATTGTTCTGCTTGGAATCTTCAATCGCCTGCAGAAGATTGTTTGCACTCTTTTCCTTGAACTTTTCCAGTGTGAGCAGCTGCTCTATTGTCAAGTCATAGAGATCTGCCGCAGAGTGTACCAGCCCTTTATCCACCAGCTGCGTGGCGACCATGGTGCCTAGACCATCGATGTCCATGGCATCCCGGGATGCGAAGTGGATGATATTGCGGAGTGCCTGCGCAGGGCATTCCGGGTTGACACAGCGCAAAGCAGCTTCATCTTCCAGATGGACTGCCGGGGCACCGCAGGAGGGGCAGAATTCCGGCATCTGGTAAGGCTGAGCATCCGGTTCGTGGCGGGTCACACCGATGACCTCCGGAATGATATCACCCGCTTTGCGCACCTGAATGGTATCTCCGATACACAGACCCAGTTGACGGATAAAATCTTCATTATGAAGGGTGGCACGGGAAACTGTGGTGCCTGCCAGAAACACCGGGTCAAAGCAGGCAGTGGGAGTCAAAACGCCGGTGCGTCCCACGCCGACTTCAATACTGCGCAATGTAGTCTCTTTGACTTCGGGCGGATACTTGAACGCAATGGCCCAGCGCGGGAATTTGTTGCCAGTGCCCTGATGGCACAGGCCAAGAGCTGCCACGATGAGTTGGAGACCTATTACCGTGCAGCGGTGGATTTTGGCAAAGTGGATGAAGCGGCAGCAGAATGCATGGAGATGTTCGGCCTGAAATAATCAGTTTACGTCGACGAACCGGGAGTTTCTTTAAAGACCGTCCGCTGGAGTGGGGGACCCTGTTGCCGTGAGGCAATAGGGCGGGCGATGGAATGGTCCGAATCGTGTCTGAAGAGAAATTACCGGTTCGTCAGTGTATCCCAAAAGCGGAGGTGAAATGCTTTGGCAACGGTTCATCTGCCCATCCGGCAGCTGGTGGAATTTCTGCTGCGGACCGGCAGCATTGACAGCCGGTTTACGGGGTTTGACCGTGCACTGGAAGGTGCCCACATCCACCGCAAATTGCAAAAAGCTGCCGGAGACGGCTATCAGGCTGAGGTATTTCTCTCCGTAGAGCGGCAGGCAGAGGACATCACTTTTACCCTTGAGGGCCGGGCTGACGGCATTTTTACCGATAGTCATTGATGAGATCAAGACCACCACTGTGCCGCCGGAAGAGATCACTGAGGATATGAACCCCTGCCACTGGGCACAGGGCATGGTGTACGGTGCCATTTATGCCGCACAGCAAAGCCTGCCGGAACTGAACGTCCGGCTGACTTATTATCAGATAGACAACGATCAGATCATCCGCTTTATCCGCCGCCTTACGCAGCAGGAGCTGGATGAATTTCTTGACAAATTATTGTGCCAGTATGCTCCGTGGGCGCAGCGCCGGATAGAGTGGGATGTAAAGCGTACTCAGAGCCTTGCGGCACTGCAGTTCCCGTTTGCGCAGTACCGGCCCGGACAGCGGGCTATGGCGGGCGAGATCTACCGCGCCTGCCGCGCTGGCAAGACCGCCGACTGCAAAGGGCGGTACGCGGCTGTTCTGTCAGGCTCCTACCGGCATCTGGCAAGACCATGAGCGCGCTTTTCCCCGCGCTGAAAGCCATGGGCGAAGGCAACGGAGAAAAACCTACGCCAACGGCTACTACGACCGCATCAAGGATGCACTGACAGCTCTGCTGGACGGTACCGGCAGCTTTGACCGCGCAGCGCTGGCCGGGGCGGCAAAGCGTTTTTCGGTGTGTCCCTTTGAGCTGGGGCTAGACCTGAGCGAGTGGTGCGATGTGGTCATTGGGGATTACAATTACCTGTTCGATCCGGTGGTGCACCTGAAGCGGTTCTTTGATTCTTCCGGCGACTGGTTGTTTTTGGTCGATGAAGCACATAACCTGCCCGACAGAGCCAGAGCAATGTATTCTGCACGCTTTTTGTAAAAAGCAGCCTGACCGAGGCAAAACGCGCATTGGGCAAGGGCAAAAGTGCTTTAAAGACTGCTCTGACCAAAGCAGACAAAGCCCTGCTGGAAGCCCGGAAAGCCTGCATACAGCTTGCACCCCGGCACAGCAGCCAGACCGATGCCGCAGACCCGGCACAGACCAGTCTTTTGCCTGAAAACACTGTCCCCGCACTGGAACTGCCTGGAACCGCGGGATGGACAGTACTGTATTTTTGCAGGAGCCGCCCCTCTGCCCTGCTCAGTCCGCTGCGGGCCGTACAGGCACCTTTGCAGGACTGGCTGGAGGCCAACCCGGAGGCCGATGCCCACGCCCAGCTGCTGGAGCTCTACTTTGCGGTGCAGGATATCACCCGTGCCGCCGAACGATACGACAGCCACTTTGTCACTCAGCTTACCGCGCGCGGCAGAGAGCTTGAATTGCAGCTGCTGTGTCTGGACCCGGCACCTTTGTGGATGCCAGCCTTGCCGCAGGGCGCAGCGCAGCGCTGTTCAGTGCAACACTGGCTCCGCCCTCGTTCTACCGCAGTGTTCTGGGCTGCAGCGGTGCACGTGCCGTCGCACTGGACAGTCCCTGGGGCTGTATTGCCTGCCGAATATCTCTACCCGCTACCGCGACCGCGAAGCCAGCGTGCAGGCAGTTTCGGATGCACTGGCCCGGCTGGTGCAGGCCAGAATGGGAAACTACTTTGCCTTTTTTCCCAAGCTACGCATATCTGCGGCAGGTACACGAAGATTTTGCAGCACGTTACCCGGGCATTCGCACCCTTGTGCAGGAAAGCCGTCTGGATGATGCCGCTCGGGCTGAATTTCTGGCTCAGTTTGTGCCGGACCCGGCCGAAACACTTCTGGGTTTTGGCGTGATGGGCGGCATCTTTGGTGAGGGAGTTGATCTTGCAGGCAGCCGCCTGATCGGGTGCGCCATTGTGGGGTGTGGGCCTGCCGCAGGTAAATCCCGCAGCAGGAAATGCTGCGCCGTTATTATGACGCACAGAACGGCTTTGGATTTGATTATGCCTACCGCTATCCCGGCATGAACAAGGTACTGCAGGCCGCAGGGCGCGTGATCCGCACGCCGGAAGACATTGCTGGACGACCGGTTTGCCCAGCAGGAATACATCCGGCTGTTCCCTCCTCACTGGCGGCATATCCGCTATCTGCGCAGCTGCGAAGAGCTGGCCGCTGCCCTGCAGGACTTCTGGAATAAATGAGACCCAAACAAAAAGGCACTGCCACACCCAAAACAGGAGCGGCAGTGCCTTTGCTTCTTTTTGTTTTATTTTGCTGCTTTCCGGTTCTGCTGCAGGCTATCCCACGAGGGCATTTCATTGCGCAGCTTTTTCCCACATGGGCATTGCCGTGCCGGTCTGCCTGCGCAGAGCATCGAACGCTTCGTCCAGATACTTCATTTCGGACACTGCGTGCATGGCGTGATCCGAAACGCACAATCTGCCCAGCGATGTTTTTGTCATGGTAAACACCATCGCTTCCATCTTACGGCGGGCCGATGTGCCGGGCTGGAAATTATCGGTGTTGTTGGCATCGTTTCAGGCAGGCTTCATAGGCGGCATCCAGAATGGCGCCGCGCTGCTGCTTGGTGGCCCGGTGCAGATCGCCGTTGCAGGCATAGCACACATAGCACGCCGGCAGAACGAATGCAATGTGGCACTTGAGCCATTCATCCATATCGCCATAGAAGGTCAGCTTGTATTTTGCACCGTCAAAGGCGGTCTTGAGCCGGGTTCGGAAGGTGCCCGAAAGGGGAGTTGTGGCACCGCCCACCGTCATGCCGGCACTGGCGTACACACTGACCACATGGTCGTGTTCACGGCGGCCTGCCGTGCCCTGAAAGCCGAATGCGATCTTATCCGCCGGGCGCTGCATGAATTCCAGCACCTGCTTTGCCTGCGGGTTGTTGCCCACAAACACAAAATACTGGCTCTTGTTGGCCTTGAGCACAGGAAGCACATCCGGCAGCTGGCCCGCCTGCACGACCACAAAGATGAGATCATAATAATCATCCGTGGCAAGAGTGTCCACGGTTTTGATCCGTTCCGTTGTGGTCTTGCGCTGCACCCAGTGGCGGATGACCAAACCCTTCTGGTCGATCATTTCCTTCCACTCTCCGCGTGCAAGCAGCGTGACAACGTTCTTTTTTTGTTCTGCATCAGCACATGGGCCAGCTCGCAGCCCAAAACGCCCGCACCGTAAACCAGAATCCTCATCCAGATACGCCTCCCTTATGTGTGTTAAGGTTTGCTTACTTTTTTCAAAAACGAGAAAAAGCCTTTTTTTCTCGTAAGGTGCACTGCTTACGCCCTTGACCTCATAGCCGGTTGCATTGATGGCATCCCGCAGCTTCTGCTCGTCCAGCGGCTGTTCCGAGTGGATCACCGTCTGGGCTTTTGCCTGCGAGGACGACACCCTTTTTACCTCCGGGAAGGCCTTGCGCACGGCTTCGTTGACATGGCTCTCGCACATGCCGCACATCATACCATCTACTTTTACAATCGTTTCAATCATTTTATTCCCCTCCAGATCTTCTGCGCGCATCGGCCCGTTGACGCAGAATCTGTTAGGAAGCGCTAACCGTAGTTTCAAACAAAACGCCGTCGGGAACTGCCCGGCAGCGGTGCGGAGCGGTTCCCTGTTCTGTGGTGGGTCTGCTCAGAAAATGCACGCATGATTTCTTGT
>VOFI01003637.1_pt1 | contig 12667 bp, 20 predicted proteins | sample 5384131 | NCBI WGS metagenome assembly VOFI01 (sample SAMN12384728, study PRJNA508395) | human gut metagenome | isolation source: healthy gut H | host: Homo sapiens
GTCAGCCATGATGAACCAGGAGCGCCTTACGCCGCCGAAAGGCGGCGGGCATCATCGGAATCGGAAGAAACGCCGTCTACAGGCTCGCGCAGACAGGCGAACTCGCCTCGTATCGAATCGGACGCAAGCTTTCTTCACCTCGACGACGTCAACGGCTATCTTGCGGAAATCCGCAACAGCGCAAGCTCCTCCGTCATTCGCCCGGCCGCGACGTCGACGAAGCTCCTTCGGCCTGGAAGGGCAAGTCCGGAGACGACGGCGCGAAACGCGAAGACGATGACGGGTTCGGGCTCGCCGGCAACGATATGGCGGGAGACATCATTGCGAGAATCATCTCAACGCGCGTCGGGCAGTGAAGACCAAGCGTGTGCCGGGGCAGCTTACTGCACGCGCTTATCGATCTTTACACCCGGCAACGCGGACGCCGCGCTCACCCATCTGTACGACTGGCGCACCAACTCAGTACAACACCGTTCGTTTCAGCGTCTTGCGCGGGCGCGCCCGTGACGATCATCCGCCTGTACCAACGCCGCATGGGATTTGTCGTAAGGGAAGGCAATCCGCTTCGCATCACGACGTGGGGCGGCCTGCTGAATAAGGGCGTGCGTCTCGCGAACAGGCAGCGGGGCTGCGGCACGCGCATCTTGCTCGACGAAGCTCGTATCGCTCGAAGCCAACCCCCCGCTCGATCGAAGGGTACGACGACGAGCTTCCCAGCGCGCTTCGCCGTGGTCAACGCCGCCGCAGAAGGGCAGCTGCAACATCGGGCTGGCGACCGAGCACGCGAGCAAGCAGGCGGACGGGGTGGAGTTCGTGCCGCTGCAAAACGAATGGCTCGACATCGCCGTGGCGAAAACAGAGCGCACCCTTCCCCTTGGTGAGGAGCCATGAAGACTCTCACGGCATCTCGCGGTTTCAAAAGAGGATCTTGTCCGCATGACCGCCGACAACTGCGACGCACTCGGGGCGATCGTTTACGAAAGCTAGCGCGTCACCAGGTAGATCCGTCTTTCGGGATGCGAACCAAAGCCTGTCCCCCCTCCTCGGGAAGAGAGGGCCGCCGCCCTCCTTGCTCACGCGCCAGAACAAAGTGCTGGTGCAGGTACTTCATCTCGTCTTCGGCATGCCCCACCGTCGGAACCTCGCGCTCGTCGCGCTCGACGAAACCGAGCAGGAGCGTTCGCTCGAAGCGCAGGAGTCGCTCGCGCGATCGACCGACATGAGATAGCAGTTCTCCCCGGTCCCTCCGCGCGCTCGATGTAACGCGCGTACGCCCAGGTACTTCACGTCGCGCGGGACCGCCTTGCCGCCGACACCGAAACGCCCCATTTCGGAGCCCATACGCGATGGTCGTCGACGTAGGTCACGGAGCGGCGTTCTTGCATCCGGACAGCTTTGAGAGCGGCGGACGAGTGGGGGTTGTTCACCAGCTCGTCACCCGAATCGACCTCGAGAATGCGCCCCGACTCGACCACGGCGATGCGGTCGCAGAAGCGCAGCCGTCGATATCGTGACTCACGTAGAGGATGGTGCCGTCGAAGGCGTCGAACAAGCTGACGAGGTTCTGCTCGAGCACGCCTTTTGAGATGAGAGTCGAGCGCGGAGAACGGCTCGTCGAGCATGAGGATGCCAGGACGCGCAGCGAGCATGCGCGCGAGCGCGACACGCTGCTGCTGGCCGCCTGAAAGCTGCGAGGATACCTGTCGTCGAAGCCTTCCAATCCGAAGCGCTTCAGCTCGCCCTGACGATGGAACGCGCCTCGCTCTTGGCGACGTCCCGCCCGATGCCCGCCGCAACGTTTTGCGCCACGGTGAGGTTCGGGAACAACATGTAGTTTTGGAACAGAAGCGCGGTCTTTCGCTGCTGCGGCGTGAGGTTGACCTTCTTCTCCGAATCGAAGAACACCCGACCGTTCACCACGATACGCCCCTCGTCAGGTGTCTCGATGCCGGGCGATGCAGCGCATGGTGAGGCTCTTGCCGCAACCCGACGCGCCGAGAAAACCCAGCGTCTCCGAGCCCGCGTCGATATCGACATCGAGCGTGAAAGCGGGAAACCCTTTTTGATGGAAACCTCGAGACTCACTTCTCCTCCTTCAGCTCGCGCTTGCGGTACTTGGTGGTACGCGCGCTCCACAAGTTGATGAACAGGATGACCACGAAGCTGAACCCGATGATGATGGCCGTCCAGAACCACGCTACGCCATCGTTGCCGTTCATCCACTCGAAGTAGATGGCGATGGGGATGGTGCGCGTGACGCCGAGGTAGTTACCCGCGAGGAACAACGTCGCGCCGAACTCGCCGAGCGCGCGGGCGAACGCGAGCACCGTGCCGGCCGCGATGGAGCTCCACGACAACGGAAGCATCAGCTTGACGAAGATGCGCGCGTTGCTCCATCCGAGCGTGCGCGCCGCGTCGAGCATGTTGGGATCGAGGTTCTCGAACGCACCGAGCGCGCTGCGGTACATGAGCGGGAACGCCACCACCACGGCCGCGATGACGGTAGCGGGCCAGCTGAAGATGAGCGGGAACCCGATGTCGATGAAGAACTGGCCGAACGCGGTGTTGCGACCGCACAGGTACAGCAGCACGAAGCCGCAAACCGTCGGGGGCAAAACCATGGGGATGGTGAAGATGGAGTCGAAGATGTTCTTCGCCCTCTGTGAGATGTTCAGGCAGAAATACGCCGCCAGCAAGCCCAAAACGAAGATGATGACGATGGCGACGCCCGTGGTCTTGAGCGTCACCCATAACGGGCTCCAGTCAAGCGTGCGCAAAAAATCCGCCGCCGATTCGATCCACGTGGGCGCGGCGGCTATCTCGACCTCGGAGGGCGCCACCATGCGCCCGAAGTCGGCGAAGGAGGGTCTTCAGGTAGTTCGGATTGTCGGTGTCGGTGAGGTCGGATCCGTCCGAACCGATGACGAACGCGTACACGCCGCCATCGACTTCCTGGTCGAACTCGAACCGCACGGCGCCGTCGATGTAAGACGTCTCCGTGGTGAAGCGCCAGTCCTCGATTTCGGAAAGGGGCGTCGACCCCGCCGCCTGCCCGGCGTCAAGCGCGACGAGGCAGTTTCTCAGCTGGTCTTGAACCGCCGTATCGGACACGTCGACGCCAAGCGCCGACGCAACAGCTGCGGGAACGTAGACGACCGCGCAGCCGTCAGCCGCCACCACCTGCACGAAGCACCCCGTCTCGTGGCCGGCCAGATACGAGTACCCGCGGTACGCCCTCCGATGTCGCGGTTCGTGCCCTTCTGCGCGCGGGAGAAATCGCTCATCGCAGAAGCTCGCCCCGTCGACGGCGGCCGCATCGCCCTCGCTCGACACCGCAACACCACCGTCGCCTCCGAGTCCCCGGGCTCGAAGCCGCCTCCTGCGCCGGCGTCCGCGGGCTGTCGACATCGCCGAGCGCGTCATCGGCGAAAGCCGCCTGCGCACCCCAACGCCAGCGCGCAGGCGACGGCGAGACACGCGATGAACCTTCTCATGCGCATTTTCCCTCTCATGCCCCCAACTCAACCGAGCGGGCGGCGCGTCGTCGAACGACACGCCCCTCACACCAAAAAAGGAGGATGGGCGCACCGCCCATCCTCCCGCAGCGTATCGCGCTCGTCCCGCGACACGCACGTGACCATGCCGATCGGCTAGGCGAGCTCGAAGCCCCACTCCTGCCAGATCTTCTTCGCCTGGTCGCTGTTCAGGCACCAATCGAGGAACTCCTGCGTCGCCTCGACGTTCTCGCAGTTAGCCGTGATGGCGCCGGGGGGTACGATGTTCTTGTGCGTGTCCGCGGGAACCGTGCCGACAATCTTCACGCCGCCGAAGCGGTACACGTCGGAAGTGTACACGAACGCGACGTCGACGTCGCCGGATTGCGCATGCTTGCAGACGTTGCCGACCGAGGTGTCGAGAACGGGGTGTAGCCGGCCCTCGGCGAACGCGCCGCCCCTTGCCGGAGATGTCCTTGCCGGTCTTGCCCGCCTCGTCACCTGCGGGGACGTACACGCCGACCGTGGAGAGCGCCTGGCAGGCGGAGTTGCCGGCGGGCACCGACTCGTCGCCGATGCAGAAGGTGTACTCGCCATCGGCGATATCCTGCAACGTGACCTCGGAGATATCCGAGTCCTCCTTCGCGACGATCACGAGGTCGTTCACGAACATATCGACGCGCGTCGACTCGTCAACATAGCCCTCTTTGACGGCGGTGTCCATCGAGCCCTTCGACGCGGAGATGAGCAAGTCGGCGTAGGAGCCCGCGCCGAGCATCTCGTTCAGCTCGCCGGAAGATTTGTACTGGGTGTCGGCGAACGTGACGTTGTCGTGACCGTCGGCGATGTAGGCCGTTTGAATGTCCTCCATAGCCTTCGACAGCGAATTCGCCGCGAACACCTGGGCTCCACGGGCTCCGCCGATGCCGCCGAGCTGGATGCGGAGCTCGATGCCGAGCTCGCCGCGTTTCCTCCCGAGCAGCCGAACAGCGCGAACACGCCGACGAGCGACACGGCAAGCGCCGCAGCCGCGAACTTGCGGGTTCTCTTCTTCATTGAAACCTCCCCTGGTCGAGCCGAGCGCACTTGGTGGCAAAAACCACGAAGCATGCTGAGCCGTTAACAGTTTTATGCTAAACGACGGTTATAGTCAAGCGTGGATTATCGCATCGCGAGGATGAATAAGGTGAACGAGGGACCGTCGCCTAAGGCCGAGCCGCGGCGCTGCGCGGCTCGAGCCAAGCCCCGTCCTAGGCCTCGGGAGCCTTCCCCCGTCTCGAATATCGAAAGCAAATCGACCTCGGAGAGCACGGGCACGCCGAGCAGAGACCGCTTTGTCGTATTTCGACCCCGCTGCCTCACCCGCGACGACGAAGCTCGTCTTCTTCGAGACGCTGCCCGACACCTTCGCGCCCATCGCCTTCAAGCGAGCGCCCGCTTCGTCGCGCGTCATGCCCGACTCCGCAAGCGAGCCCGTCAAAACGAACGTCAAGCCCGTCAGCGTCTGGGGAACCTCGTCGCCCGCGCGCCATCACCTCCCTGCGCCATGGACGCGCCCGCCGAACGCAAGCGCTCGATGACCGCGACGTTGTCGGGCGTACGCAAAAACACCCACAGGCTGCGGGCGATTTTCGGGGCCGATGCCGTCGATGCCCGCGAGCGCCTCCTCGTCAGCCGGGGAAAGCGCCTCCATCGACGGATACGCAGCGGCGACGGCCTCGGCCGTGGTCTTGCCGATATGGCGGATGCCGAGCCCGAACAGCACGCGCACGCGAACGGCTTCCCCTTCGAGGCCGCAATAGCGTCCACGAGTTTTTTTCGCAACGGTCGACCCGAGACGGATAGGCTCGCCGTCCTTGTTCACACGGCCCATGTCCAGAAGCGACAGCTCCACCTCGTCCAGCGTGTAGTAGTCGGCCACGTCGCTCAAACGGCCGCTCTCCACCAGGCGCGACACGATCTCCTCGCCCATGCCGTCGATGTCGAGCGCGCCGCGGCTCGCCCAATGAAGCAGGCGCTCCTGAGCCTGAGCCGGCAGTCGATGGAGATGCAGCGGAAGGCGACCTCCCCTCGTCGCGGACGACGGGGCTGCCGCAGCTCGGGCAACGCTCGGCATGTTCCACTCCACCGCATCAGCGGGGCGAAGCGAAGCGACCGCCCGAGAACCTCGGGGGGATGACGTCGCCCGCCTTGCGCACGATCACGTCGCCGACGCGCACGTCCTTGCGGCGAACCTCGTCGAGGTTGTGCAACGTCGCGCGCGCCACGGTCGAGCCCGCCACCAGCACCGGATCGAGCTCCGCCACCGGCGTGAGAACGCCGGTGCGCCCTACCTGCACCGTGATGTCGCGCAGGATGGTGGTCTTCTCCTCGGGCGGGAATTTTTGAAGGCGATGGCCCAGCGCGGCGCACGCGCGGTGAACCCAAGCGCCTCTTTGGCGCGCGAACTCGTTCACCTTCACCACGACGCCGTCGATCTCGTACGGCAGGCTCGCGGCGCTTCAGCGCCTCGGCGCAGAAGGCATGCACCTCTTCGGCGGTCTGGCACAACTTGACGTCGGGATTCACGTGGAACCCCGCCGAACGCAGCCATTCGAGCAGCTCCCATTGCCCCGCGATGTCAAGCGACGAATCATCCGCGGTGGCGTACATAAACGTCGACAAGTCGCGCATGGCGGTGATGTGCGGATCCTTCTGTCGAAGCGAGCCGGCGGCCGCGTTGCGGGTTGGCGAAAGGAGCGCGCCCAGATTCCCTTGCAGCCTCGTTGAGCGCGTTGAAGCTGCTCTTGGGCATGTACACCTCGCCGCGCAGCTCGATCGAACCTCGCGCACGGCGGAAAGAGCCTCGGCACGCAAGCGAAGCGGGACGTCTTTTCACCGTGCGCACGTTGGCGGTCACGTCCCGCCGGTGGTGCCGTCGCCGCGGGTCGCCGCACGCACGAGAGCCGCGCCCTCGTAGGTGAGCGCGATGGACGAGCCGTCGATCTTCAACTCGCAGCAACATCGGGGGCACGGAGCCGCACGCCTCCTCGATTCGAGCGAGCCACGCATCGAGCTCGGCGAGATCCATCGCGTTATCGAGCGAGTACATGCGCCGGGCGTGCCGGACGGGGGCGAACTGCTCGCCGACGTAGCCGCCGACGCGCTGGGTCGGGCTCGTCGGTCGACAAGCCGGATGCGCCGCCTCCAGCTCGCGCAACCTCGCGCATGAGGGAATCGAACGCCGCGTCGGAGATCTCGGGGGCGTCAAGGGCGTAGTACAGGTGGGTATGATGCTCGATTTCGCGGCGAAGCGCCTCGACGCGCACAGCAGGATCCGACGCGACGGAGGCGAAAGCTCGTGCTCGTCGAGCATGCTCGGCTGCTCGACGCAAGCGCCCCCAAGACGCGGCGAGGACCCTTCCGCCCTCTCCCCGTCGCTCGTTCCGTACACGGCATTGCGGGCCAGACCGTCTCCCATAAAGCACCTTTCTCGCGTGAAAAGGCCCGAAGACCCCGGATGAGGACTTCGAGCCTTCAATTCTCGCAGCACATGGTACCACGCGCGAAAATAACGGCGTAGTCGCCGCACACAACGAGCAGACGCGAAACGGGGTTCCCGAGGGATTCGCCGCCTTCCACCGCCCCACCCGCAAGACGTCCGACTCACGCCTTAGCGCACATGCGGATGGCCCGTCGGAGGGCGAAAGCGCGGGTCGGAGAAATCATCCAAGATGAACGCATCATGCAGGTCGATGAGCGGAATGTCGTCGTCCACGATGATGGAGGGATTGATACGCAGTATCTCGCTGCGCGGAACATGACAGTTGTGAAGCCTGCAGATCTGAGGACGCGCCTCCCAAATCATGCAACGTCCGTCCTCGCCCTTCAAACAGCAGCTTTCCGCGTTCTTGTCGATGGGAACCACGTCATGCTTCGGCGATGTAGGCCCGCATCCGCACGACTTCCTCCGCCGAAGCGCAGATGACGTTGAGATCGCAGCGCAATGTCCGCAGCACGCGCAGTCGGGGAAGCGTTGTCTCCCCTCGAAGCGCAACGCGTACGCAGCGTCCACCCCGGGCTCCAGGTCCGAGGCGGCGGCGAAACCCCTCGCTTTCTCGTCTAGCATCGGTTCACACCCCAAGGCGAATCAGAACAACGGGGGACGTCGTCTGCGCGACCGCGGAAGGCGATGCGCCCTGCGTCTGGCACAGCTCGCCGTCGACGACGGCGGCCGCATCCCCTGCGAGACGCCCGTTTTCGGCGGCGCTCGATGCGCATGCATGCGGACGCTCCGCCCTCCGCGCGATCGCCTGAAACCGCAGCGGCGGACGGCGCGGACGGGCTCGCGGGCGATGGCGTCGACTGCGCGGGAAGGTCGTCGAGCATCGCCCGCGCATCCTTGAACTGACGTGCGAGCTCCTCCATCGGGTCGACGCGCTTTTTTCGCAGCGGCGAGGGAGTCGGCGGTGATGGCCATGGCGCAGGCGACGGCGTCGGTGTGCGTGAAGGAAAGCGAGATGGGGATCTCGTTGACGCCCTGATCGCGCGCCACCTGACGAGCGCGGCCGGTGAGCACCACGTAGGGGCCGCCCCTTCGACGTGCGTCGCACCTCGATATCGCGCACGCCGATACCTTCGCTGAAGCCGGGTGCCAAGCGCCTTCACCACCGCCTCCTTCGCGGCGAAGCGCGTCGCGTAATGAACCTCGGGCTGGGCCTTCGCGTCGCAGTACACGCGCCCGCCTCGGAGAACACGCGACGCGAAAAACGACGGGTGCGCTTCAGGATCTTCCTCATGCGCTCGATGGAAACGATGTCGACGCCGAGGCCCACCTGATCGGTCGGCATCGGCGTTTCAAGCGCGGAGTCGGTCGCAGCCTGGGCTTTCTTCGAACGAGCCATATCCCCCACCTTCAGTTGAAAAATCGTATCCCGGCCCTTTCAAGGCCGCGACGTGTCACGGAAAGAACGCAGCGGCGCGAGATCGCGCACGCCGGCGCTCGCAAACGATGCCGACACGCGAAACGAGCACGTCGACGCCGGCGCGAGCGCGTCTATTCTACCGTAACGCTTTTCGCGAGGTTGCGCGGCTGATCGACATCGCAGCCGCGCGCAAGGGCGACGGCGCGGGCGAACAGCTGCAGCGGCACGCTCGCCGTGATGGCGGAGAAGGCGTCGCGCACCTTCGGTATGTAGATGACGTGATCGGCATGCGCCCGGATATCCTCATCGCCCTCGGTCGCCACGGCCACGACCATCGCACCGCGCGCCTTCGCCTCCTGCAAGTTGGAGACGACCTTGTCGTACACGGGGCTTTTCGTGGCAATGGCTATGACGGGAAAGCCCTCGTCGATAAGCGCGATGGGACCATGCTTCATCTCGCCCGCCGCATACGCCTCGGCGTGAAGGTAGCTGATCTCCTTCAGCTTGAGAGCTCCCTCGTAGCTGACCGCCGCGCCCATGCCGCGCCCGATGAAAAGCGCGCTCGCGGCGTCTTTGCACGCAAGCGCCGCCTCGTCAATGGCGGATCCGCTTTCAGCCAAGATGCGCTCGACTTGCTCGGCGGTGTCGGCAAGCTCGCTGAACAGCAGCTTGACCTGCTGCGTCTTCAGCTTCCCCTTCACCTGCGCGAGCAAAAGGGCCAGAAGCGTCAACGACACCACCTGGCCGATGAAGCTCTTGGTCGAGGCGACCGCGATCTCCTTGTTGGCCTTGGTGTAGATGACGCCGTCGCTCTCGCGCGCGACGGGGCTTCCACGTTCGTGATGCCGAAACACGCGCGCGCCCTTCACACGCGCGTCGCGAATAACCGCCAAAGTGTCGGCCGTCTCCCCCTGACTGAGACACCGCCACCACGAGCGTCGTCGGCGTAATGATGGGGTTGCGATAACGGAACTCGCTGGCCGCCTCCACCTCGGTGGGGATGCGAGCCCAGCCCTCAATGAGATTCTTGGCAATGAGGCCCCGCATGATAGCTCGTCCCGCAGGCGATGACGTACACGCGGTCGATCAAGTCGAGCTCCTCGGGCGTCATGTCCAACTCGTCGATGAACAGCTCGCCGCCGACAAGACGCCCCGCCAGGGTATCGCGAATGACGCGGGGCTGCTCGTGAATCCCCTTCAACATGAAATCGGGATAGCCGCCTTTCTCGGCCACATCGACGTCCCAGTCGATGTGCGTAAGCGTGAAGGCGTGAACGGACGGCCCGTCTCGTCGAAATAGGCGATGCCCGCAGGATCGAGGCGCGCGGTCTGCCCCGTCGCCGAGCACGACCACGTCACGTGCGGCATCGATCATGGCGATGACGTCGGAGGCGACGTAGCTTCCGCGCTGCCCGCGCCCGACGACGATGGGAGAGCCCTTGCGCGTCACGACGATAACGCCGGGCTCGTCCGCGCTTACCACCGCAAGGCCGTACGACCCCACCACGCGCGACGTCGCCTCACGCACGGCGCGCACCAAATCGCACGACTCTCCCGCCGCGCCTTCAACCTGAAAGATCGCCTCCTCTATGAGATGTGCCAAAACCTCGCTGTCGGTTTCGCTTTTGAAGCGGTGCCCGCGCACGGCGAGCTCTTCTCGCAGTTCGGCGAAGTTTTCGATGATGCCGTTGTGCACGACCGCGATGCGCCCATCGCAGCTGGTGTGCGGGTGGGCGTTAGCCTCGCTCGGCCTGCCGTGCGTCGCCCAGCGCGCGTATGTCCGATGCCGCATGTTCCCGCGAAATCGAAATGCCCGAGCGTGTGCGCAAGCTGGGGACACTTTCCCTTTTCTGCACACCACCTGAAGCTCGTCTCCGTCGGAAATCGCCACGCCCGCAGAGTCGTACCCGCGATACTCGAGACGCTCGAGCCCGGCGATCAAGATGCCCTGGGCGGCTTCCTCACCCGTGTAACCAACGATTCCGCACATTCGCTACTCTCCCATCGTTTGGATTCGCGCACCGTCGCCCCTCGTGCGGCAACGGGCGTCTCGTGACAGATGACGCGCTCGTTCAGCCAGGTGCTTGCAAATGGTCAAAGACGCCCACGGCGCTCGAACCTCCACTTTACGGGCGCTCGATTTCGGGATTGTTTCGCACACAGGACCGGCAAACGCGAGGCGCGGGCGGGGGGCGCGCATCCAACAGGCGGCAACCTGCGGGCGAAAGCGTCGGCGCGAGACACGCCGTCCCTCCACCGGCGGCGCTGCGGCGCCCTCCACCCGGCGGCACCATGTCAGGCCCCACCCAATCGTTCATTCGCACCACTTCCAGCAAGAATTACTTGCAGTCTGCAAATACTGCGCAAGCGATGATATTATTGTTGCGATCATTCAACGAGATTACGACTAATCCCCTAGAGAAAGAGGATTGCCCATGTGGAGCAGCTGTCATCCGAAGTCCGACGAAGACCTTAAAGAGTGCGCCGAACTCGGAAAGTCGCTCAACCGTTTGTCGCAGCCGACCATCCTGACGCTACTGGCGCAAAGCCAAGAGCCCATGCACGGCTATATCATCGTTCAGCAAGCGGCCCATTCCCCATGTTCGGCGGCAAGAAGCCCGATGCCACGGGCATCTACCGCGCGCTGAAGCGCATGGAAGAGTCGGGGCTGGTCACTTCCAAGTGGGACACCCCGTCCGAGGGATCTGCGAAGCGCTTGTTCTCTCTTACCGACAAAGGCTACCGCTGCCTGCGCCGTTGGATCGACGCGCTCGCCTGCCTATGAGCTGACGCTCGAGGGGAGCTGCGTGCCCAAGCCGCATGCGCGCTGGGCATCGATCTGCCCGACGCGCCTGTGTGCTCGCACGGCGCGGAGGAGTAGGCGTAGCGTAAAAAGCGCCCTTGAAGGCGCAGCCCGCACGTCGTGCAGCCCTCAAACTCCGCACGCTCATCATACGGCGCCTGCAAGCCTCGCCCACCGTGCCCTGGTCTCCGCGCCGGGCTCTTTCTTCAACGAGACAGTTCGCCCCCCACACCCGGCGCGAGCACAGCGGCGTCAAGCGGCGAGGGCATCTTCGCGGGAATCAGGACCCACGGAGATCAGCCGACCGTCGGAGCGCCGTGGCCTACAAATCGACAAGCTCCCACGCACCCACCACGCTATCTTGAAGTCCTCCGGAATCCGAGAACACGACTATGCGGCCGTACTGCTTTTCGGTCAGCGTGAGAACGCGCACCGTTCGGTTTTGGGGCATTTCGCGCTCAGCGCGGACAGATGGCTAGCGACCGACCGCGCGACGACTGGTGACCGCCCTCATGTACACCTCAGGCTGCATCAGCACGTACCCGTCTTTCCTCAGATACTCCCTGAACTTCGCGTACGCGGTTTTTCGTCCCCCGCTTGTTCGTGGGCTTAAGCATCACGATGATCCGCATGCGATCACTCCTTCACGGGACTCACGCTGGAAGGCGGTATCACCATCGGCAAAAGCAGCAATTTCGCCGACCCCTCCTCGACGGCGTGCTTGAGCGAAACAGCCGAGGCTTCCACCGCATCGGCGAGACTCACGATACGCCCGCCGAGCGAAACCCCCGAGAAGGCGACTTTTCGTATCTCGCTTCGCTGCACCGCCGAGAGATTCAAACTGCCATCGACATGCTGACGTGCCACCAGATCGACGACGGGCCGAAAAGGCTCTATCAGATCGTCCGCCAAATTAAACGCGTTCAGCTGGCTGCGATGGTGAATCCCGATGGCGGAATGAAACCCGTGATCACCAGCGCACGCGCCACCAACGCGCGAACGATCGCATAACCGTAATTCAAGGCGCTGTTGAAAGGATCGTCGCATCGACGGTTGAGGCCGGGTGCAGGCATTGGAAGTACTCGCGTGCAGCAGCACCTTCAGCATTGCCCTTATCGCCCGGCAAAACGCAGCGCGCGTAGACGGAAACGGCCTCCGCTCCGTCGAGGGCCGGCAATAGCCAGAGCGCGGGCCTGGTTCAAGATTTTCTGCTTGACGATGCGCTGCCATATTTCATCGCGAAGCCTACGCGTCATGGCCACTTGCGCAGCGGTCACTTTGGCTTGACGGGCGTTCGAGACCATGGGGACGACCATGGACTGCGGCATATGGTTGCGACCAAGTATCAAAACCATAATAGAGCTTTCCGCAAGAAGTCCAAGCGCCATGGTAGAGATGCGAATGTTCGCGCCCATGCAAACGACCATGATGATATCCGAAAGCGGGATAGTGCACTCCGCATCCTC
>VOFI01002896.1_pt1 | contig 12659 bp, 26 predicted proteins | sample 5384131 | NCBI WGS metagenome assembly VOFI01 (sample SAMN12384728, study PRJNA508395) | human gut metagenome | isolation source: healthy gut H | host: Homo sapiens
CTGGTTTGACTCCGGCTCGACGCACATGGCCGCCTCTGCGCCGCGAGCATCCAGACCAGTGGCCCGCGACGATGTACCTCGAGGGCGCTGATCAGTACCGCGGCTGGTTCCAGTCGAGGCTGCTTGACGTCCGTCGGCGCGCTTTCGGGCAGGGGGCGCTCCGTTCCGTGAGTGCCTGACCCACGGCTGGACGGTCGACGGCGAGGGCAAGGCCATGCACAAGTCCCTCGGCAACGGCGTCGACCCGGCTGACCTCATCCGCGATTTCGGTGCAGATATCGTGCGCTTTGGGCCGCCTCTGCGGACTATCGCGCCGATGTGCGCTGCTCGAAGGAGATTTTCAAGCAGCTCAGCCAGAATTACCTGAAGTTCCGCAACACGGCCCGTTACTGCCTCGGCAACCTCGACGGCTTCGATGCCGGGCATCTTGTTGCGCCGGAGGATATGCTGGAGCTGGACCGCTGGGCCGTCACGAAGCTCAACGAACTGATCCGCACGGCCTGAGAAGCCTACGACAACTACGAATTCCACGTTCTGACCCACGCCATCAACGATTTCTGCGTTGTGGAGCTGTCCAGCTTCTATCTGGACATTCTGAAGGATCGCCTCTACTGCGAGTCCCGCAACGGCCTGAAGCGCCGCAGCGCGCAGACGGCGCTGTATCTCATCGTCGACGCCATGGCGCGGATGTTCCGCGCCGATCCTGCCGTTCACCTGCGACGAGATCTGGCAGGCCATGCCGCACCGTGCGGGAGACGACGTGCGCAACGTCGTTCTGAACGAGATGGTGCAGCCCTATGAGGCCTACGCCCTCGATGCGGAGACCATGGCCCGCTGGGATACGCTCATCGCCCTGCGCAGCGACGTCAACGGCGTGCTGGAGCAGGCCCGCGCGGACAAGCGCATCGGCAAGGCGCTCGAGGCCCATGTTGCCCTCTGCGCCCGCGACGAGGCGGCTGCCAAAGACCCCTCGAGACCGTGAAGGACATGGACCTGACGGCCCTGCTGCTCGTTTCGGACGTCATCCTGACGGACGACGATCCCGACGCCGCCAATGTGACCGGCAACGGAACCGCCTTCCCGGGCCTGCGCATCGAGGTGCGCAACGCTGAGGGCGTGAAGTGCCCGCGCTGCTGGATGCACTCGACGAAGGCCAATGCGGACGGCCTGTGCCGCGCTGCGCGGCCGTCGTGGCGGAGCTGGACCTATGGAACCTCTGAATAAATCGGCTACGGCGCTCAGCGGGTCTTTCGCCCCAACTTATCGGTTTGAAAATCTTGAAATACTGCGCAGCCGTTGGCGGCTTTGCCGCCTTACGGATGCGGCATGCCCCTTTGCGGGTATACAAAGTATTCCTGCACTTTTCAAACCTTGTCTCGACAAAAAATCTCTCGCCGAATGCTCTGGCTGAATTGTGCAGTGCCGCCAAAAATGGAGGAGGACCGATCGGCCCTCCTCCACATTTATTCCCAATTTACGTTACAGATATTGCTGCATGACGCGCAGGTAGTCGAGCCTGCCGTGGAAAATGGCCATGATATAGACCCGACCCTCGGCCCTTTCGTACCGGTAGAACAGCAGATAGTCCTTGTGCGTCAGAAAACGGAAGCCGCTGCTCTTCAGCATCCGGTCCTGCGGGAATGCGCCGGATTCCGGGAACTGCGCCAGGATCGCCGTCTGCTCCTGCAGCTCCCGGACAAGCGGACGGCAAGCTCCCGGCTGCCGGACCGTTTTGCAAGATGAACGGCGATCTCCCGGAGATCGTTTCGCCGTCCCGGTGAACACGACCTGCGTGCTCATTCCTGAGGAGCCTCCAGCTCCCCGAGAAGCTCGTCAAAGACAGCGTCTGCGGACTGCACCCGGCCCAGCCGGATGTCGTCCATCGCCTGGGCAAGGTGAGCGTACATGGACAGCTTTGCCTCCAGTTCGCTGATGCGGAGCAGCTGCTCCTGATACTCCTCGTGGCTGAGAAGGACGGTGTCCTCCTTGCCGTTGACAGTGATCGCGACTGGATTCTGCCGGGTCAGGGCAGAGATCTGCGCATAATAATTTGTGCGGATATCCTTAGACGGCCGGATGGAAATGCCATGGTTCATAGCAACACCTCCTAATTGATGGTAGTCATATTATATCCTGATTCTGCTACTATGTCAAGAAACAATCGAGGAGGACCGTTAGGTCCTCCTCCAAGTATTTATCGGACGTTTTCCTCGTTTTTGCAGAATTCGCGGCGGCCGGTCCACTCATAGAGCTTCTGATCGATCGGCAGGCGCTGCTCCACGGGGAGCATGGGGTGGAAGGGAGCTTGTGCGGCTCCGTCTGGTACCAGTAGGCCGTGGTGGACCAGTCGTCGCTGCGGTTGTTGTTGTGGCCGTGCTCGAACGTCACGCGGATGTGCTTTGTCGAACATGATAGGGGTCCAGAATATGGAACCGGTAATAGGACGCCATGCCCTTGTAGTTATCCATGGGCGAGAGCGTGCAGCCATTGTAGGGCGCGTGGTATTCCTGCGTCGGGCACCACGCAAGGCCGAGATAATCCTCCATGCCGGTACCGTGCAGACGGGGCGGCCACGGCTCATCGTCGATCAGGGATGGCATCGTCACCCTCCCCGAACCAGTCCCATTCACTGCTGTTTTCCAGATTGTGGATGTTGATGTTGCAGCCGACATACTGGCCGCTGCCCTCGGCGTCCAGCAGGACGTAGCTGCCCTCTGCGGAGAGGTGCTTGTCCTGCTCGCCGCCCATGATCCATTCCATATGGCGGGAACGTGCCGAGGAGGGGACGCCGTCCGTCGGGCATTCGCGGTTCCAGAGCGCATGGAAGTACAGCGCGTTTTCCGGCAGGGAATCGACCTGCTCGTAATCCACATAGAAATAGAAGTGCAGCGGGCTGCAGCATTCGTTCTTCACAGTGAAGCGGGCGCGCCTGCGGAACGGCATCGGAAACCAGCAGTTGAAGCCGCGGCCGTCCTCCGGCGTGATCTGCAGGGGAGCACTGGCAAAGCTCTTTGTGATGCCGTGGCCCATGCCGAAAAAGTCGCCGAGAGGCGCCTGGATGCTCGGCTCCGTTTCGTCGTCCCAGTAGACATTCAGCACGACCTTGCGGACGTTGAATTCCTCCGTGCCGATGCCGCATTCCGGGCGGCGTTTGTTCAGGTTGCCGATGGTGCAGAAAAGTGCGTGACGATGCCGGGACCCTGCAGGTCGGCGAAGAGATACGTCTCGCCGGAGGGAATGAGGACATTGTCGTTATTGCCGCCCGTCGGGTCACAGGAGGCGACGCGCATGCGCCTGCCCGCGCGCTTGACAAAGAGATTTTCAAGATTTGCCGGTTGATATTCGCTCATGATCGATGATTTTCCTTCCTGAAAAATAAAACGCAGTGCGCTTAAAGCTGCGCAATGCTGTGCTGCTCGTGGATGATCGTCTCGACGACGTCCTTGCGCGGTGTGCGTTTTGCCGGATTGGCGACCATTTCCAGCAGGCGCTCCGCTGCGACCTTGGCCATTTTGCGGCGCGGGGAGAAAACCGAGGTGATGGCCGTTGGGGCCAGCGGGGTAATCAGCTCATCGAAGCTGACGAGCGAGATATCACGGCCGGGGACAAGAGAGAGATCCATGCACGCGCGCACCGCGCCGGTGCAGAGCTCCTCGCTGCAGCACACGATGGCCGTTGGCGGGTCCGGCATGGTCATCATCAGCCGCGTCTGGGTATAGCCGTCCACGGCAGCCGCCGCGCAGCAGCGCACCAGTGCGGGGTCCTGCTCCACGCCGACCTCGCGCAGGGCACGCAGGCAGCCTGCCAGCCGGTCCGCGCCGATGTTCATGGGGCTGTTGAGCACCAAAAGACCGATGCGGCGGTGGCCCTTTTCCGTCAGGCGGCGCGTCAGCTCATAGCAGGCAGGCTCGTTGTCAAACGAGATGCTGCTGAACGAGCTGCCCGGCATGTCGCGGTCGACGAGCAGCAGCGGCTTGTCAAAGGACTCGAGGTCCTTGGCGCGCGGCCGTCGGCACGAGGAGCACGCCGTCGAGCATGTGGTAGAAGCGCTGCAGGAAGGCGGCGGGGTCTGCGACCGGGTCCTCGCCGCTGGCAGAGACGATGGTGAGATAGCCATGCTTGCGGAACACATGCTCTGCCGTCTGTGCGATGAAGCCGAAGAAGTCGTGCGGCGTGAAGCTCGGCACGATAATGCCGAGGATCTTGGACTGCCCCCGTGACCATGGAGGCGGCGAAATTATTTGGTACATAGGACAGCTCGCGGGCAGCCTGTTCGACACGCCGGCGCGTTTTTCGCTGACGCGGTCCAGCCCGTTCAGCACGCGCGAGACAGTTGAAACTGCTACACCGGCCCGCTCGGCAACGTCGCGAATGGTCACGGATTGATAAGCGCGCTTTTGGCGGCCCATGGTGCATCCCTCCCGGAAAGACCTGAAATAATCATATGTTCGTAAACAAAACCTTAGATTGACCCTGCGAAATAAGCATGTCTTTACACAATACTATTATACAGGCCATTCTACGGCTGTCAAGCATGATTTGTGATGTGCGCTTTCTTACGCTATTATGTAACAAAATAAAACGCCTGTTAAGAGCGATATGCATTCCGGGCGGCGACATCAGCCGAAAAAATCGTCAGAATGCACAATTCGCAATGGAAATTTTTGTGAAAACGTTTCGATTGACACGGCGTAAAAAAGTGGTATTCTCTTGTACGAGCCATTGAGGGAGCCGTTCACCCGACCGCGTGCAGCTGTTCCCCGAGCGCCTGTTCCTTCGAAATCATCGGAATTGGTAAACTCTGCTCCGATCCGGCTCATGAGGTATGCATGAAACAAAACGCAAAATCCGCCATTTTCACCTGTGAGAACGGCAAGCGCCTGCTGCGGCAGCTGCTCCTGCTGCTCCCGGCCTGGATCGTCCTGGCACTCGGTATCGCCATGAGCGTGTTCTCGGGCGTCGGCTCCGATACGAACACCTCGTTCCAGCAGGGGCTGGGCCGCATGCTCGGCCTGCAGACCGGAACGGTCACACTGATCTTCAACTGCACCGTTCTCGCGATTTTCATCTTCGCGAATCGCTCCCTTGTGGGCCTCGGCTCCCTTGTCATCGGCTTCGGCCTCGGCCCGCTGCTGAACCTGTACCTTGACCTGCTGGGGAAGATTTTTTCCGACCATGCCGCCGATGTGGGCACGCATCGCCCTTTGCACCCTCGGTGTTGTGATTTCCTGCATCGCGCTCGGCTGGTATGTACAGCTCGATGCCGGTGTGCAGCCCATGGACATGCTCATCCTGACCGTGGCAAAGCTCATCCGTAAGAGCTACGGTACGGCGATGTATGTGTACTGCGGCTTCATGCTGCTGACCACCTGGCTGACAGGCGGTGACATCGGCGTCGGCACGTTCATCAATCTGCTGCTGGGCGGCAAGCTGTGCGATGTGTTCGCCGCCATGTGGCGGCCGCTCATCCGCCGCCTTGGCGTGGGATCTAAGAAGGAGGAAACAACATGAACATCCCTGAGCTTATCCATAAGGCCATCGCGGCAAGAGAATTTGCCTATGCACCTTACTCCAATTTCTGCGTCGGTGCAGCCCTCCTGACGAAGAGCGGCAAGATCTACACCGGCTGCAATGTCGAAAATGCCGGCTACAGCGCCACGAACTGCGCAGAGCGCACGGCCTTCTTCAAGGCGGTCAGCGAGGGCGAGCGCGAGTTTGCGGCCATCGCCATCGTCGGCGGCCCGCGCGGCCCGCTGACCGAGTACTGCTCCCCGTGCGGCGTGTGCCGTCAGGTCATGGCAGAGTTCTGCGACCCGGACGAGTTCCTGGTCATCCACGGCAAGACACCGGAGGATTATAAGCAGTTCACCCTGCGTGAGATGCTGCCGGAGGGCGGCTTCCCCCGCTGCGAATAAGGGCTACTTTGCCAAACCCCAGGCTTAAAAAGTCGCCCCTGAATAAATCCTCTGCGGCGGATGCCGGATCTTTTCCGCCGATCCATCGGTTTGGAAAGCTTGACGTACACAAAGTACGCCTGCACTTTCCAAACCTTGACTCGACGAAAAATTCCTCGCCGTCCGCTCTTGAGAATTGAATCAGCGGCTCCCTGATCCACAAAATAACATGACATTTAGTCTGACAGCAGGCTGAATAACAACGGTATTTGGTCCGCTTGCGGACTGAGTATAAAAATGTATTACATTTAGGAGGCAACATGAAAAAGAGAATCTTTTGTCTGATTCTCGCGCTTGTCATGGTCCTGTCCCTGGCCGCTTGCGCCGGCTCCGGCAATGACAACACCGAGAACACCAAGGACACCACGACCAACACTGAGGGCAGCGAAGCTACCACCCGGTTTCCGGCGGCGAGGCTGAGCTGGCCCTGATCACCGATGCCAACTCTATCGACGACCGCGGCTTCAACCAGTTCTCCTGGGAAGGCCTGAAGCAGTACGCCGAAGAGAACGGCAAGACCTACACCTACTACACCCCGATCGACCAGTCCACGCAGAGCTACCTCTCCGCCATTGAGGGTGCTGTCAACAACGGTGCGAAGCTCATCGTGACCCCGGGCTTCCTGTTCGGCGAAGCCATCTACAAGGCTCAGACCATGTATCCGGACGTCCACTTCGTTCTGGTCGACGCCACCCGACCCTTGATGACGACACCGTCATCGCAGACAACACCTGCTCCATCTTCTTTGCGGAAGAGCAGTCCGGCTTCCTGGCGGGCTACGCTGCTGTCAAGGAAGGCTATCGCAAGCTCGGCTTCTTCGGCGCTCTGGCTGTTCCTGCTGTCGTTCGTTTCGGCTACGGCTTCGTGGACGGCGCGGAATACGCTGCCAAGGAGCCTCGGCCTTGAGGCTGGCTCCATTGAGATGAAGTACACCTATACCGGCGCTTTCGGCAACTCTCCTGACTTCCAGGCGAAGGCTGCTGCATGGTATCAGTCCGGCACCGAGTGCATCTTCGGCTGCGGCGGCCCGGACAACGTCTTGCGGCCTGCGAGGCCACCGGCGGCGACTGCGTCTCCATCGGCGTTGATACCGACATGTCCCAGATCACCGAGACCTGCCTGACCTCCGCCATGAAGATGCTCACTCCGGCTGTCTACGGCGCGATTAAGGCTTACTACAACGACACGTTCCCCGGCGGCACGAGCGAGACTCTGACCATCAACGAAGACGCTGTTGGTCTTCCCATGGAGTCCTCCCGCTTCAAGAACTTCACGCAGGCTGACTATGATGCCATCGTCGAAGTCCTGAAGGCTGACAAGGACGGCGTTACCTCCGGCATCCGCCGCGATGTCGATGCGGATGGCAACACGGTCGCCATCGAGGATGTTGCAGCGACCCTGCAGTATGTGACGGTTCAGGTCGTCGAGTAAACGACTATGAGATAAAGGCGGACCCGGCAGGGAGCGCTGTGGCGTTTCCCTGCCGGGTTTACCAACTAGGGGGATCATTTTATGGACAACTATGCGATCCGAGCTGCTGCACATCACGAAGGTGTTTCCTGGCATCGTCGCGAATGACGACATCACCCCTGCGCGTCCGCTATGGCGAGATATACACGCCCTTCTGGGCGAGAACGGCGCCGGTAAATCGACGCTGATGAGCGTCCTGTTCGGCCTTTATCAGCCGGAAGAGGGGCGAGATCCTCGTGAACGGCAAAAAGGCAGAGATCAAAAATCCGCGCACGGCCAATGCGCTGGGTATCGGCATGGTTCATCAGCACTTCATGCTGGTGCAGAACTTCACCACCGTGCTCGAGAACATCGTCCTCGGCGTCGAGACCGCAAAGCACGGCGTCCTGCAGATGGAGGAAGCGCGCAAAAGGTGCTTGCCCTGAGCGAGCGCTATGGCCTGAATATCGACTGCGATGCCAGATCTCTGACATCACCGTGGGTATGCAGCAGAGAGTAGAGATCCTGAAGATGCTCTACAAGGACAACAACATCCTGATCTTCGACGAGCCGACGGCTGTCCTGACGCCGCAGGAGATCGACGAACTGATGATCATCATGCAGAACCTCAAGCGCGAGGGCAAGGCGATCATCTTTATCACCCATAAGCTCAACGAGATCAAGGCAGTTGCGGACTACTGCACGGTCCTGCGCCGCGGCAAGTGCATCGGCACCTGCGATGTTTCGACCGACAGCGTCGAGGACCTTCCGAAATGATGGTCGGCCGTAAGATCGACTTCCGTGGAGAAGGCTCCCTGAGCATGCAGGCGATGCTGTCCTGACGCTTGAAAATGTAACGCCTCAAGTCGGAGCGCAACCCGAACAAGAATATTCTGAATCAGGTCTCGTTCTCCGTCCACAAAGGGAGATCCTCTGCGTGGCCGGTATCGAAGGCAACGGCCAGAGCGAGCTCGTCCGCGTGATCGTCGGCCTGCTGAAACAGAACAGCGGCAAGATCCTGCTCAACGACGAGGATGTCAGCCATGCCCCCATCCGCTACCGCAATGCACGGACTGGCCCATGCGGAGGACCGCCACAAGTACGGCCTGATCCTGGACAATACGCTGGAAGAAAATCGTGGCAATGCGCTATTTCCGCAAGGAATTCCAGAACCACGGCTTCATCCGCTTCCATAAGCGCCGCGAGCTGGCGGAGGAGCTCATCGAAGAGTTCGATATCCGCAGCAGCGAGGGCGCGAAGAGACGGCCCGCAGCATGTCCGGCGGCAACCAGCAGAAGGCGATCGTCGCCCGCGAGATCGACTCGGACGAGAACGTCATTCTTGCCATGCAGCCGACACGCGGTCTGGATGTCGGCGCGATCGAGAACATCCATAAGAACCTGCTCCCGGCCAGCGCGACGCTGGCAAGGCCGTTCTCCTCGTTTCGTTCGACCTGGAAGAGGTCATGAACATCAGCGACCGCATCATCGTCTTCTACGAGGGTGAGATCGTTGCCGATGTCCGTCCGGAAGAGGTTACGGTCAATGAGCTGGGCCTCTACATGTCCGGCAGCAAGCGGAAAGGAGCGGTAAAATGAAAAATCAGACAAGTCCCCTTGCTCCGCGCCGCCAGAGAGACTACGCGGGCGTGCTTTCCTCCATTCTGGCCATTCTGGCCGGTCTGCTCGTCGGCCTCATTGTTTTGCTGGCGACGAATCCCTCGAATGCATTCCCGGCCTTCAGTGCGCTCATCACGGGCGGCTTCTACAGCGGCATGAAGACCTTCGGCAACGTGCTGTATTATGCCGTGCCGATCATCATGACCGGCCTTGGCGTCGGCTTCGGCTTCAAGGCAAGCATCTTCAACATCGGCGGTGCCGGCCAGTTCATCGTGGGCGCCTTCTGCGGCGTCTATACTGCCAGCGTCTGGAATCTCCCCGGAGCACTCGGATGGATCGTTCCACTGCTGGCCAGCATGATCGGCGGCGCCCTGTGGGCCCTGCTCCCCCGGCCTGCTGCACGCCTATCGCCGCGTGAATATCGTCATTGCGACGATCATGATGAACTACATCGGCATGTATCTTGTGAACTATCTCATCAAGATCGCCCCGATCTATGACAATGTGAAGAACCAGACCCGCCCCTGTGCCGGCGGCTCACCGCCTCCCGACGGCCGGCCTGGAGAAGCTCTTCCCGGACAGCTCCGCGAATATCGGCATCTTCATCGTTATTGTTGTGGCCATCATCGTGTTCATCCTGCTGGAGAAGACGAATTTCGGCTTCGAGCTGAAGGCCTGCGGCAAGAACCGCGACGCCAGCATCGGCTTCGGCGTCGATGCCAAGCGTATGATCATGACCGCCATGCTCATCTCCGGTGCTCTCATCGGCCTCGGCGGTGCGCTGCTGTACCTTTCCTCCGCCGGTAAGTACATCAAGGTCGAGGACGTACAGGCGGCAGAGGGCATGAACGGCATTCCGGTCGCCCTGCTTGCCATGAACCACCCGATCGGCATCATATTCACCGGTATTTTCATCGCGTATATGCAGGTCTCAGGCTTCTACATGCAGACCTACGGCTTCACGACGGAGATCGTCGACATCATCGTTTCCGTGATCGTCTACTTCAGCGCGTTCTCCTTCATCATCCGCGAAGGCATCCGCAGATGGCAGCTTCGCCAGAGGACGGACGTGCACCACACCGGGAAAGGAGCGGAGAAATAAATGAATCTGTTTATCTTTATCTGCCAGCAGACGCTGATCTTCCTCGTCCCGCTGCTTCTCGTCGGCCTCGGCGACCTGTTCTCCGAGCGCAGCGGCGTTCTGAACATCGCACGAGGGCATCATGGTCTTCGGCGCGTTCGCGGGCATCATGTTCATCCGCTCGGCAAGTGCCGCCATGCCCTCATGGTCGTTTGCTGATCGCGATCCTGATCTGGATCCTTGCCGGTATTCCTCCTGAGCTCCCTGCACGCCTTTGCCTCCATCCACCTGAAGGCGGAGCAGACCATCAGCTCGACGGCCATCATCACGTTTGCTACGGCGTTCTGCATCTTCTATGCCCGCGTCATACTCGGCACGGAGCAGGTCGTCTTCCGCAACACATTCCGCATTGACGCCGTCCCGCTGCTCAGCAAGATCCCGGTCCTCGGCCCGATCCTGTTCCAGAAGGCCTATGTCACGACGTATCTCGGCATCCTCGTCCTGATCGTCACGGCCTTCATCCTCAAGCGTACCCGCTTCGGCCTGCGCCTGCGCAGCTGCGGCGAAAACCCGCAGGCAGCCGACAGCGTTGGCATCAGCGTCTATAAGATGCGCTATGCCGGCGTCCTGATCTCAGGCGCTCTGGCCGGTCTCGGCGGCCTCGTGTTCATCCTGCCGACGACCACGACCTACACCGCCAGCGTCAGCGGCTATGGCTTCCTCGCCATGTCCGTCGTCGTGTTCGGCCAGTGGAAGCTTTCGTGGGGTATCGCGCTCGGCGCTCTGTTCTTCGGCCTGACGAAGACCATTGCCGCGTCGTATTCCGTTATCCCGTTCCTGTATAACCTCGGTATCCCGGAGGCCTTCTTCAAGATGCTTCCCTATGTGGCGACGCTGATTGTTCTGGCGTTCTCCACGAAGCGCCCAATGCGCCCGGCGTCATTGGCGTTCCCTATGATAAGAGCAAGAGATAATAATTGGAGGTAAATTACTATGGCTGTTTTACAGATGAGGGCAAGACCTATCACGTTCGCGTGGGCAAGGGCGACATCGGCCGCTATGTCCTGCTCCCCGGCGATCCGTTCCGCACGGACCTGATCGCATCCTATTTTGATGATGCAAAGCTCGTCGCGCACAACCGCGAGCATAAGACCTGGACCGGCACGCTCAACGGCGTTCCCGTCTCCGTCGTCTCCACCGGCATGGGCTGCCCGTCCACCGCGATCTGCCTGGAAGAGCTGATCGCCTGCGGCGCGGACACCTTCATCCGCGTCGGCACGGCCGGACGCGTCTGCGACCGCGCGTTCGACCCGACGCTCGACGGCGTCATCAACACCGCCGCCGTGCGCGACGAGGGGACGACCATCCATTACATCCCGATCGAATACCCGGCCGTCGCCGACCGCCACGTTGTCGCGGCTCTGGCCGACTCCGCCAAGCAGCTCGGCTACAACTTTATCGAGGGCATCACCCAGTCCAAGGACTCCTTCTACGGCCAGCACGAGCCGGAGAACATGCCCCCGAGCCGTGGCTGAAGGCCCGTTGGGAAGCATGGCGCCGCGGCAAGGTCATCAGCTCCGAGATGGAGTCCGCAGCAATTTTCGTCATCTCCTCCATCCGCGGCTGCCGCGCCTCCCTCCGTTATGGCGTATTCCGAGATGCCGAAGAGCGTCGAGGTCGCTGTCGATGGTGCTGCGCATCCTCATCGAGCAGGATAAGGCTGCCGAGAAGTAATTCTGCAATGCAGCGACTCCCCGTGCCGAAAATGGTGCGGGGAGCTTTGCATTTTTGGACAAAATGCAATTGACATTCTGAATGGGACGATATAATCAAGGATGGTCCGGCTGGTACCAGACCATAAAATTGAATCACACGACTCGCAGAGACCGCGTGGCCGCAACGGCGGAGGATCCGTCAGGCGCGTTGGTAAACAAGGGAATGGGGGATAGTACCCCTGAGAAGGCAGCTGCCTTCTGATGACCGTCGCTGTGAGCGCTGAGGCTGCTGTCCGTCGGCGAAAGCCGGTCATTGGGGGAAACTGAGAAGGCAGGGCGGCAGACGTGGCGGATGCTCCGCCGGAGGCGCAACTCAGAAGACCTACTGGGAGATTTCCATAGCCCGAATCGGTTGAGGGGATAGGTATGCTATCCCTTCAGCCGTTTTTGCTTTTCCGAAGGGAAAACAAAGCGCCCCCTGCAGCTCAGCTGTGGCGGGCTGAACCCCTGCTTCTGCCGCTCCGGCGGCTGCCGATCACATTATCAGTAAAAGGAGAGATCGCTTATGCAAACGAAACCCGCAGCGTGCGGAAAGCGCCTGCTGGCGCTCGTGCTGGCCATTGTGATGGGTCTGCTCGCTGCTGCCCGTCAGTGCGTTCGCAGCAGAGCCCGACTATGAGCTGCGCGTCCTCACGTTCGAGGATGCCGACTATAAAGGGCGGAACGAACTTCGCAGGCGGAAACAACTGGACGAGTCTCATTGACAGCCCGCAGTACGGCGGCAAGATGCTCTACGGAGAGAGCGGCGCCGGTGTCGACCTCGTCGACGCTGCCTACAAGTG
>VOFI01000348.1_pt1 | contig 12646 bp, 14 predicted proteins | sample 5384131 | NCBI WGS metagenome assembly VOFI01 (sample SAMN12384728, study PRJNA508395) | human gut metagenome | isolation source: healthy gut H | host: Homo sapiens
GCGCATTACATGGAACACAGTACCAGAATCTACAGCGTCTATTTAAAGCATGTGGCGCCGGATGACATCCACGTATATTCCATTGATGAAGTGCTGATCGATGCGACCTCATATCTGAAACGGGAAAATATCACTGCAAAAGATCTCGCAATGCGCATCATTCTGGATGTTCTTCGGACCACAGGCATTACCGCTACCGCGGGAATCGGCCCGAATCTGTATCTTGCTAAGATTGCGATGGACATCTATGCAAAGCATGTCCAGCCGGATGAAAACGGTGTGCGTATCGCAGAGCTGGATGAGATGAAATACCGCCAGTTGATGTGGACGCATCGGCCGCTCACGGATTTTTGGCGTGTGGAAAAGGATACGAAAAGAAATTGGAGAGCATAGGCCTGTACACGATGGGAGACATCGCAAGATGCTCTTTAGGCCCGCCCGCAGATTTGTACAACGAGGATACGCTGTATGACTTATTCGGCGTCAACGCCGAACTTCTGATCGACCACGCATGGGGCTGGGAACCATGTACCATTGCGGACATTAAGGCGTATAAGCCGGAAGTAAGCAGTGTGGGCAGCGGGCAGGTGTTGGAGTGTCCGTATGATTTTGTGCGGACAAGATTGGTCGTGCGGGAGATGGCGGACCAGCTGGCGCTTTCCCTGGTCGAAAGCAGGCTTGTAACCAGGCAAATCGTTTTGACAGTCGGCTATGATATTGAAAATCTTACGGATGAAACAAGAAGCAAAGCGTATCGTGGAGAGGTAAAGGTGGACCGGTATGGCCGGAAAATCCAAAGCACGCGCATGGTACGGCGAATCTGCCGCGGTATACCTCATCCTCTGTGCAGCTCATGGATGCAGTGACAGAGTTATTCGAACGCATTGCAGACAAAAATCTGCTGGTGCGGCGGCTCAATCTTACAGCGGGAAATGTGCTCACTGAATCCGCGGCTCAAAAAGAGGAAGCGGTGGAGCAGCTCGACCTGTTTTCGCTGTCATCAACCAGCCAGGAAAAACGAGCGGAAGAAGAGAAGAAACTGGTCCGTGAACGCAAACGGCAGGAAGCAATGCTTGCCATCAAAAGGAAGTATGGAAAAAATGCGATCCTGAAGGGTATGAATCTGCAGGAAGGCGCAACGGCGAAAGACCGTAATGGTAAAATCGGAGGGCATAAAGCGTGACGGACAAGTATGAGGATATCATCCATTTGCCGCATCATGTATCAAAAAAATACCCGCAGATGCCGGTGAGTGACCGTGCGGCGCAGTTTATTCCGTTCATGGCATTGACAGGCTATGAGGATGCAGTGGAGGAAACCGCACGTCTGACAGACCGAAAAATCGACTTGGACGAAACACAAAAGAATTTATTGGATGATCTTCTTCGGAGCGCATCGGAATCCGGCGAAACGGTGGCGGTGCTGTACTTCCAGCCGGACAAAAGAAAAGCAGGCGGCGCTTATAGTATGAAAACAGGTATCATCAAAAAGATAGATGCGTACGGGAACTGCGTAAAAATGGAAGACGGCACAGAGATTCCGATTGAAGATATCATGGATATAAATGACGAGCTTCATATAGTGTGAGATATAAAGTTGCGATAATGCTGTTCAAATCAGCCAGTGACGGAGAGACTATAGGGGGGAAACAATGTCGTTAAGACGTAAGAAAACGGTTGCATGTCCCAAATGCAACAAAGAAAGCGATTACTTGTTTTGGGAGAGTCTGAATGGTGATTTAGATCCGGAAGCCAAAACGCAGTTAATAGACGGCACTTTTTTTCAGTTTAAATGTCCCTATTGTGGACACGAATGCAAAGTGGATTACGGCATGCTTTACCATGATATGGCGCATCAAACTATGATCTATTATGTATCAGAAGACTCTGTAGAAGAAATACAAAAAATGTTTTCAGATAAAGATGGAGAAAGCGGATTTTTGATACCGGGATACAGAAAGCGTATTGTAACAAATCAGAATGCACTACGCGAAAAAGCGATCATTTTTGAAAATGAATTGGATGATAGAGTAGTAGAATTGATAAAGCTTCTCTATCTTGTAGATGTGCAAGATAAATTTCCAGAGGTAAATATAGTAGAAGCATACTTTTTGGTACTTGAGGGTAAATACATCATCGAGCTTATAGGCGAGAAGTTTTTAAAGGCTGAAATTCCGCTTGACCTCTATAAAAGCATTGAGAATAATTTTGCAGAAAGGCTTGCAGCAGAAGAGGAGAATCAATTTATGATTGATGCGAAATGGGCAAACGAATTTCTGAAGAAATAGCAGCTGTGTGGATATTCGTGAGGAGGAAAATAAAAAATCCCGCAGCCTTTCGGCAGCGGGACAGAGGGAAAGCGGGATATCAGGTTATTCAGGCAGCGCCATGCCAAGCTTATCAGCGATCTCGTCCAGCTTCATACCGGATTTCTGTGCCTGCCTGACAAGGAGTTTGATCTGGTCGGCTTTGCTTTTACGCGGTTTGCGTTTTTTCGGCGTAAGTACGTCTTTCTTTTTGGCTTCCAGTTTAGCGATTTTTTCTTTAACAGCGGCGATCTTGTTATCAAATTCGGTGGCAGACGCCGCTTTTTTGTTTTCCAATTCTAAAATGGAATCTTTCAGTTTCTCAATTTGGACATCCAAATCAGCAGCGATTTGTTCCGGGGTTCTCCGGACACGTTTTTCTTCAGACATTAAATAACACTCCAAACAAATATAGATTAAAGATAACTGGTAGTTTAAATATATCACAGTCAAATAAAAGTAACAAGAGAAATTGTGTCGGAAGATGAAATGCAGATAACCGGATATAAAAAATGCCGATGTAACAGCCTCGCGGAAATATTTCCGTGGGGCTGTCTGCATAAATAGACCAGGGGGAAGGAGGGCACACACAATTACAAAATACACAAAGAAAAGCGGAGGGCAATCGGCGGCAGAGCCAGATACTGCCCGCTTTTTTCGTTAGGCAGGTCATTTCATATTGTCTTAATGACATTGAAGGAGAGTCGGGGTGTTTTAATTGCGGTGGGAATAATCAGGAACTGCTGCTGCATCACTGTCCCGTCGGAATTAACGATTGGAGTCATGTTTCGGTAGGAAACGAAACACAATATGAAGCTGTGATGAGCCGCATACAGGGATTGAGCATCGGGATTGTCATTGTAACCACAATTCTGCTGTTTTTACGTGTCGTTTTAGTACTCTACATATCTGGCGTAGGATAATCTGGAAGTTTGATGCCTGCGGATTTGACTTCCAGTCCGTCCAGCTTTCCGGTATCCAGCCGGACCTGTACAGTGTTTATCAGGCGGCCAAAGCCATCTCCACCGGCAGCCGCAATATCACTCTTGCCAATCTCGCATCCCCGGAATTGGTCACAGATGAGGTGTTCCAACTGATTGTCTGCGCTCTGCTTCTGGCTAAGTACGGAGATGCGATTTTAAATTTTGAAAGAAGGTGATGCAATGTGATGATGAAAGCAGTTCTGAGCAACGCCGACCACCCGGAATACGGTGTTGCGACGATCCCTCTTCCCGTTCCCAGAAATCAATACGACCACTGCGTTGCGCTGCTGGAAGCACTGGAGATCGGCAATGCTTCTGAAGCTGACTGCCGCCTGGACTCGCTCGACAGTGCCTGGCCTGTGCTGAATCAGCTGGTATGCACCAAGGTCAACCTGGATGAGTTGGACTATCTGGCAAAGCGACTGGACAGCTTTGATGTGGGCGAGTCTTCGCAGTTTCAGGTGATGGCTGAAAAACTGAATCTCACCAGCATGAAGGCGCTCATCAACCTGACCTTTTGTTGTCAGCAGGCAACGGTGATTACGGACTTCACAAATTTAAAAGAAGTTGGCCGTGACCACTACATGAACATCCACGGCGGCTGTGCAAGCATGGAAGAATTGGAGCAGTTGGACGGAGAGGAAACCGCCATCCTGCTGATTGAGGACAATGAGGGAACCATGGGAGGCCTTTCCTGATGCCCCGCGAAACCGATTTGCTCCGCGTAAAGCTGGTGGCGCACACCCTCCTCGATGTGCAGATTCAGGAGACCGCTCTCTCCCCGGTGATCGTCAGCCACCCCTTCACGAACTCCGGGATCTCCGCGCTTCGGAATGAGGATGGGAGCCTCTCCATGGTCGACCTGATCAACAATTCGGATGACTGCACAAGGTGGCGCAGAAAGGTTGGAGAGCAGATCGACAGCGCCGAAAATGTCCATCAGATCTTCGTACTGCTCAACCCGCCCTATTATCTGACTTTTATCAAGTTTGCCGCCTCTGATCTCTCGGAGAAGGATCTGGGGCAGCTCTTATCCATCGCCTGGACCCAGGAGGAATGCCCCAATCAGGACTGCAATGTGAGCAAACGAGAACTGGTGGCCTTGTTCCGATCTGTCTCTCCGGAGTCCTGATGGATGAGGAGGAACGCACCGCACACCAGGCGCTGGAGAATACAGTGACGGTCTATCGGGGCGTTACCCCCTACAACGCCAAAAATATCAGGGCGCTGTCCTGGACCCTGGATCGGGAAACGGCGGACAGGTTCGCCCACCGCTTCGGTGAGGACGGAACGGTGTATGAGGCGCAGATTCGGAAGGAACACATCCTGGCCCTGTTCACTAGCAGGAACGAAAGCGAGGCCATCGTAGACCCGCGGCATTTGGAACAGATCATGGAGTCCCCGGAGCCGCAATTTGATATGCAGATGACCTGAGTACCCCCGGTAAATAATCTGATAGACTTTCCGCTGTCATTGTGGTATTGGTTGAGTTTACAAAAACGACGGAGGTGAATTGCATGAAGTGGCAAATGTAAATAAAAACAGATTTGAATGAAGGAATGGAAGGGACGTAAAAATGGCTTTATTGTTTTCTGCGGTGACGGTCACCGCAGGCGAAGATGAAATCGAACTTCTCGTCGGAGGAATCCCGAGAGAATACGACGACCTGGAAGGCTGGAGTGAATTCGACGATTTAATGTACTTTATCAGTGAGGAAACCGAAGTGTCGGTTCGTGCTGAAGCCTATCGTTATGGCGAAGGCGAATCCATGAGAGCCTCACCGGAAGAAATCAATGATTTGATGCAGCGCATGAAAGACGACGCCGGCTTTCTGAATCGCTGCTGCAGTAACTTGGAAAGCGTGAACTTCACTTTCGTATGGTCACCGGAAGAATTATTCGATATGCCGTTTGGACAAATGCTGATGTAACAGCCCCGCGGAAATATTTTCGCGGGGCTGTCTGCATAAACAGATCAGGGGGAAGGAGGGCACACACAATCACAAAATACGCAAAGCAAAAGCGGGGAGCAATTGGCAGCAGAGCCAGACGCTCCCCGCTTTTTTGTGTTAAAGGGGAGGTGGTGAAAATTCTGAAATATCCATATGGGAAAGGGCGGTCGAGGACACGGCCGACAAGCTGCTGTATTCTGCCGCTGGGCCGTGTCATTGGGCCGGATATCCCGCGTGTGGAAAGTGATGCTCAGTGTGAAAGCTGCAGGCTGGCCCGGCATGGTTTTCTGTGCCGGTTCAGCGATGGTACATGCCTGAGAACAAGTATGCCGAAGAAGAAGGGAGAGCAATGAGTGAAGAGTATCCGTAATGTGGATGTGCTGTACACAATCCACGAAAAAAGCCGTGTGCTGGAAGAATGCATCTGCCGGGCAGAATCCGCATGCGATACAGGCCATTTCGAGAGTGTGGACTCCGCGCTGCGCACAAAACCGGAGCTGCGTGCGGCGCTTGGCACATATATCCGGCAGATGCTGGCGCTGCTGAGGATGCTGACGCCGCAGGCATACAGCACAGCCAGTTTGGACGTCCGGGATATTCAGGATCTGCTGCAGGCATTGCAGTGGGAACCGGACAGAGTGTCCGCGTTCTGGCCGGACCTGTGCGATGCGTGCCGGACGCTGTACCGCCTGAGCGGAGAGCAGCTTGATATCTATGTCCGCCTGACCCAGCCCGCCTATGCAGCCGACTTGCATTTGGTGGAACCGGACACACTGCCGCCGTCCTGACAGAGAAATTCCAATTTGGAGTACCAGACATCGCTGACTCAAGGGCAGCCGGATGACGAGGCGGTGCGTCTGCTTCAATACTACGAGGCGCTGGCGCTGGAAAATGATCCGAGGGGATACTGCGTCTGCACCAGTGAAGGAAAGGACAGCCGCGTATTAGGCCATCTGTTCCGGCGCGCGGGAGTAAAACATTTTTATCAACATTCCATAACCGGGATCGACCCGCCCGAACTGATCTATTTTCAGCGTTCCAACTTCCAGCAGTACCGTGATGCGGGATATCTCACATACGATGTGATGTACCGCAAGAGCATGTGGCAGCTGATGCTTGAAAAAAAGATACCGCCGCTTCGGACGATCCGGTATTGCTGCGCGGAATTAAAGGAAAAACGCAGTGAACATCAGGGCAAGGCTGTGGTTTCTTTCGGCGTGCGGAAATATGAGAGTGTGAAACGTGCCAGATCGCGCAATGAACTTGAGATCGCTCTTCCACGGCAGAAGAACCTCATCATGCCTTTTGATGATGGAGAGAACCGGAAAATCTTTGAATTGTGCTACCGGGACAGAGAAAAACGCGTCAACCCGCTGGCGTATTGGACCGATGCGGATATATGGAACTACAGCCGCGATGTGAAGCTGGAACAGTGTTCCCTGTACAGCGAGGGCTTCGACCGGCTGGGCTGCATCGGCTGCCCACTCGCACGGGAGCAGAACAGGCGCAGGGAATTTTCCCGCTGGCCGAAATTCTATGAACAGTATCTTCGGACATTTGACAGAATGCTGGAAAGGAGACGGCAATGCGGAGACGCCATTTTGGACTATGCGTCAACGGCAGAAATATGGATGGAATGGTGGCTGAGCGACCATGTGCAGGAAACTGCAGGCGCCGGCCAGCTGTCGCTCTACGAATTGTAGTACGGCCCACTGGAAAAGCGGCTTCCGCAGACCGGTTTTACACAGAGTATATATATCCACAGGGAGGCAGCTGGAAAAAGGGGATAAAGGGAAATCCGTGAAGTAGAACAGGAACACGCGGGGCGCGGAATACCCCGTGTGCGGGGATATGCGCCCTGTCCGAAGAAAGGGGAGGCGCATATGGTATAGACAGCTTCATGGCATGGGTGGGCGGCAAAAAAGCGCTCCGGGAAGAGGTGCTGGCGCGCTTCCCGCTCTACTATGAGCGATATATAGAGGTATTTGGCGGCGGAGGCTGGGTGCTGTTCCACAAACCGCCGGGCACGGATTTTGAGGTGTACAATGATCTGAACGGAAATCTTGCCGCACTGTACCGTGCGGTGCGTGACCATCCGCGGGAGCTGCAGGAGCGGCTTCGGTATGTCCTCAATTCACGGGAGGATTTCATGCGCCTCAAGCAGGTGCTGGAGCATCCGGAGGGGATGGAGGAAGTGGCGCGCGCCGCGGCGTTTTACCAGGTCATCCGGTACAGCTACGCGGCAGGCTGCGGCAGCTTTGCGGCGCAGCCGCACAGCATGTGGGGGAACTTCCCCCTCATCGATAAAGCCTGCGCACGGCTACAGAAGGTCGTTGTGGAGAATAAGGACTTCGGGAAGCTCATCCGGCAGTATGACAGGCCGGTGAGCTTTTTCTATTGCGACCCGCCGTATGTAGACACCGAGGATTACTACAGCAACATCACCTTTGGCCGTGGGGGCCACGAACGCCTGCGGGACACGCTGCTGTCGGTGCAGGGCAAGTTCCTGCTGTCGTACAACGACCATCCTCTGGTATGGGAAATGTATGACCGGCCGGGAATATATATCGAGCGCGTGACGCGGCTCAACAATATGAAACAGCGGTATGACGGCGGCGCACAGTTCCCGGAATTGTTTGTTTCGAACTATGACCAGTCCGAACGCATCCGTGTCCTGCCGGAACAGCTGTCATTCGCATCATAACGAAGGAGAATAGAAAATGGAGAAGACCGGGGAAATGAATCTGTATCTGTACGTAGACGGCCGCGGCCGTATGACAATGCCGCGTGCGCTGCGCAGCCGCACAGGGATGGGAAAGAACAGTTTTGTCCGCGCGCGGCTGGACGGCGGTGCTGTCCGGCTCACGCATGTGACGCCACGGGAGGCCGCGCAGATGACCGAGGAGGAGCTGCTCGACTTCATCCGTGCGTCTCTGCCGCGTCTGAGCGCGGAGGGGGCAAAACGGGTGATGCGGGAGCTGTTGGAGGAAGCATATGCAGAGGCGCAGGATGCTGCGGAATGCTAAACGGACGTCAGGCGCTGTTGTGTGTGCAGTCGCGCTGTTGAGCGGATGCTCGGGCCATCCGCTGGCAGATACCGCACGGGAGGCGATGCAGGCGGTAACGGCGGGAGAAACCCTGCCCGCGCCGCTGGTACGGGCCTATCTGCTGCTGAGCCTGTCACTGGCGCTGAACGCGGTGATGCTCCTGTGCTGGGCGGGCGGACAGCTCGCCCGTCTGGGCAGGCTGGTACGGCGGATGAGCGCACGGCAGAAAAAAGAGATCGTCGTGAAGGTAGAGCAGATGGCGTCGAAGCGGAGCACGGTGCAGTGTGCTCCGCCCATGCCGGAAACACCGTTCATCATTCCGGAGCCGAAAACAGAAATACGGGCGAAAAAACCGGAACGGAGATCCAGCCGGCAGGAAAAGGGCCAGGCCGTAAAGCAGCCTGTGCCAAAGATGGAAATACCAAATATTTTAAAAGAATTGGAGACAGGAGGATGCGCATGAACAGAATAAAGAAAGTGAGCAGACCGGCGGCAAGCCTGCTTGCGCTGCTGCTGTGTGTGACGCTGTTTGCGTCCACGGCGTTCGCCGCGGGCGGCGCGCTGGGCGCGGACCGAAACGGCACGCCATATACCTACGTGATCGGCTACATGTATTCCGGCAGCTCCCAGACCGTCAACACACGGGAGATCTTCACATCACCCAACAACTATGACATCTGGCTCTGCCCGGTGTGTGGGCGGGACCCGTTGGGGAATTCGCAGGGAACGGCGCTGTCCCCGAATCTGTATATGCCGTGCTATGGATACGATATTGCGGCAGCGGGCGGGGACATGAGCATCCGCTACGCGCTGGTGCGGCACAGGCACAACAACGGGCAGCTTTCAAACGACAAAGTGTACATCCCGGTCAACGTACCGATGTACGCGGGCTGCTATTACGGCTATGACCTCACCGAGCCGGCCGGCGTGCAGGTCAGCGCGTCCACGGGTTGGCAGCGGGACAGCGCTGTGGTGCGTTTTTCGGGCGGAACGGACACAGGCACGAGCCTGCCGGACTGGAGCGCAACGCCGGGCGACTACGGCAGCGGCGTCCATCACTATGAGTATCAAATCAACGGCGGAGCATGGACGGGCTGCCCCGCGGGCGACCCCACAGTGACCATTACGGCGGGCGGCGTCACGACTGTGACCGCCCGTGTGGTGGACGGCGCGGGCAACGCCTCCGGGCAGACGGCCACGGCAAAGGTGTACATCGACCCGGCCTCGCCCAATGTTCCCGGCATCACGCTTTCCACGGAACAGTGGACGAATACTTCTGTCACAGCCACAGTGAAGGACAACGGCGACGCACACAGCGGCGTTGCCCGCACGGAATATTCTCTGGACGGCGGAAGCTGGACGGCGTACAGCGGCGTGCTTTCCATCGCGGACCACGGCAAACATACGGTCAGCGCCCGCGCCATCGACAATGTGGGCCGTGTTTCCGGCACAGCCGGCAAGACCGCGCTGGTGGATAAGGTCGCGCCGGTCATTTCAAAGGTGGAGCAGCAGCCGGACAGCGGGCACACGGAAATGACGCTGGCCGTTACGGCTACAGACGCTGACAGCGGCGTGAAAGGCTATGCGGTCACCACGGAGGAAAAAGCGCCTGCACTGGACAGTTTTAGCGCTGACGTTCCCAAAGTAGACCACAACGGCGTTTACTACATCTGGGCGGCGGACAAGGCTGGGAATATTTCTGATGCCGCAAAGGTGGAGGTCACCGCGCTGGATATTGTGCCTCCTGTTGTGGTGAAGGTGGAAACACAGCGCACCTGGGACGCGGAGGAAAACTGGGCCAGAGTAACGGCGCAGGACGATAACAGCGGCGTCGTGGCCATCGGCTGGGAACGGGCCGAAAAAGATATGGAGAGCCGTCATGCCCCTGACCCGATCACATGGGTGGATTCCACGGCGGAAGCGGCCTTCATTTTCACCGGGAACGGAAGCTACAACGCCTATGCCTGCGACCTTGCAGGCAATGTGTCCGAGCCGTATCCGTTCATCATCGACCACATCGACAAGCACTCGCCGGTCATTGATTCCATTGAGTGGGACAAGGGCTGGAGCCAGGAAAAGACCATCACGGTAAAAGCCCATGATACGGAGTCCGGCCTTGGGCGGTATGCGATGACGCGCACGGCGGACCGCCCCGATGAATGGCAGGACAGCAATGTTTTCGCCAACATCACGGAAAACGGTACCTATTACCTGTGGGCGAAGGATAACGTACAGCGCGTGTCTGCGGACGCGGATGCAGATAGCGATGGCGGAGAGGATACGCCTGACCCCGGCCCTGAAGAGATTGTTATCGACACCATCGACCGTTCAAAGCCTGTGATGGACGATATCCTGCATTCCGCAGCGGACAACGCGCCCGCGGGGATGTTCGGCTATCCGCATTTCAATGAGGTGGACCGCCCGGAGCTGCTGGCCCACGATCTGGCCGATGACGGCTGGACAGACAGCGGCATCAAGGCCATCTATTACCAATTTGCCGCAGATGAAGATTCCCTCAAAGCCGATTGGCTGACCTATGACGAGCTGGACAAGCCCGCCATGCGGGAGGAATACTTCGGTAGCATCTATGCGAAGGCGGAGGACAACGCGGGCAATGTGTCCGACGCTATTTTTGCAAACTTCATGTTCGAGCAGACGGAACCTGTGGCTGAGAAAACTCTGACCCCGGATTTTTGGACGAACGGGACGGTGGAGATCGACCTGTCCACGGACGATAACCTGTCGGGCGTGCGGGACATCACCCTGCCGGACGGCAGCATCGTGGATGCTGCGCAGGCGAAGTACACGGTGGACAAAAACGGCGTGTACAATTTCTCTGTGCGCGATTACTGCGGCAACGTTTTGACATACCCCGTAGAAGTGAGCAACATCGACCAGCTTGCGCCGATTGCAGACTATGAGGTGATGCCCGGTGACTGGACGAACAAGCCCGTGACCATCCGTGTGACGGCCACCGACCCGGATCCGGAGGACGGCTATGCGCCCAGCGGCGTCAAGTCCATCACGATGCCGGACGGCACGGTGGTGGACGGCGATACCGCGGAGTTCGTGGCGGACGCCAATGGGAAATACGACTTCATCATCACGGACAACGGCGGCAACACGTTCACACTGCACACGGAGGTAGACAACATCGACTATCTCGCTCCCGAAGCAGAATATTCCGTGACGCCGGATATCTGGACGAACGGGCCTGCTGCCATCCATGTAACGGCCACGGACCCGGAGCCGGAGGACGGCTATGCGCCCAGCGGCGTCAAATCCATCACGCTGCCGGACGGCACGGTAGTGGAGGGCGATACCGCGGATTTTACCGTGAGCGCCAATGGTACGTATGACTTTGTCATCACCGACAACGGTGGGAATACAACTACGCTGCATGCACAAGTGGGCAACGTGGATACCACGCGCCCGACTGTGGATTTCCACTTTGAGCCGCTGGACGGCGGCGACCGCACCAGTATCATGGAATACGGCAAAACCGAGTATTACAATTATGACCTTATCCTGAATGCCAAAGCCGAGGACGTCGGTTCCGGCGTTGACCGATACGAGTACAGAGTGGGCGATGGAGAATGGGCCGTATTTGACCCGCAGAATCCGCCGAAGTTCAGGGAAGAGCAGATCAGCCATATCGTGGTGCGCGTTTGGGACATCGCCGGAAACGTGAGCGAAGAAAAAGCACGGGACATCGTGCTGGACAAAACGCCGCCTACGGCTTCGCATACGCTGACGCCGGGCAAGGACGGAAAGGTGAACATCAACCTGGGAACGGACGGCAGCATCTGCGGCGTCCAGTCCATCGCGCGGCCAGATGGAAGCGTTGCGTATGGTGTGGACACGCTCGTGTTTGAAGTGGACCAAAACGGAGACTACGATTTTTTCGTGTGGGACCGGTGCGGGAACCTTCTGAAGCACACCGTGCCGGTCGACAGCTTCGCAGCGCCCGTGCAGCCGAAATCTGCGCCCTCTGAGCCGGAAGAAACGAAACGGAAATCGAACCCGAGCCGGAGCCTGCTCCGGAGCCGGAGGGACCGGAGACCCCGGTGGAGCTTCCGGTGCAGGAGGACGACCGCGCACTGACGCTGCCGACCTTGTCTGCACGCTGTTCTCCATCCTGTTTGCGGCCCTTGTGTTGTGTGGCTGCGCGGGAAAGAAGACGGCGGTGAGGATGCAGACGATGAAGATGAACAGGTCGATGAGGACGTAGAAGAAGATGAGCCGCGGGGCTACGCTGTGCAGAAAACCGTGAATGCGGTGCTGGCGGTACTGTCTGTGGTATTGTTCTTCCTCACACAGCCGCTTGTATGGTGTTTCCGCTTCGTAGACTGGTGGACGG
>VOFI01003643.1_pt1 | contig 12636 bp, 16 predicted proteins | sample 5384131 | NCBI WGS metagenome assembly VOFI01 (sample SAMN12384728, study PRJNA508395) | human gut metagenome | isolation source: healthy gut H | host: Homo sapiens
AATGTCAACCACTGGAAGTTTGGAGTGGAATATACCTATACTTCCGCCGCTTATGGCTCACTGTATCTTAAAAACGGTAAAATCATCGATACACACTCCGTTGGTAACAACCGCATCGTAGGTGTAGCCATGTTTATGTTCTAAAAACAGATGAATACATTACCTATCCACCTCGCCCGCTGCAAGGTTATACCGAAGCAGCCTATCGCAATGCCCATGCCGCCGTTTTCGGCGGTGTGGATGTCTATCATACCCTTTCGTACGAATAGATCGGGGAGAATTCCGCCATAAGGATGTACGGGATATTCTTCCCGAAAACAACCGGGTTCCTCACCTCATTCCACAACTTATAGCCTCCGAGATGGACAAAACAGAGCGAATAATCGCCCTTTTCATCGAACAAGGCTATCGGGAGATGGACATTAACCTCGGTTGCCCTTTCCCGATGTTGGCAAAACGGCAATGTGGATCGGGCATGCTGCCCCACCCTGATAAAGTGGAAACATTACTCAAACAGATCGAACAGTATCCCGATGTGAGCTTCTCAGTAAAAAATGCGCCTGGGATGGGAAAAGCCGGATGAATGTTTGACCCTGTTGCCTCTATTGAATGCGGCTCCGCTGACCGAGATTATCGTTCACCCCCGCTTAGGTATCCAGCAATACAAAGGAGAAGTAAATATGGAGGGCTTTACAGCTTTCTACGAAGCATGCAGACATCCTGTTATCTACAACGGAGACATCCTGACCATAGAAGACATCCGGTGCATCACCGAAAAGTTTCCGAAACTTACCGGAGTGATGATCGGCCGCGGATTATTGGCAAACCCTGCATTGGGTTGGGAATATAAAGAAGGCAGGAAACTTACGCCTGAAGAATGGAGAGAAAAGTTGAGAGCACTGCACACAGCCGTTTTCCAACACTACGAGACACAGATACAAGGTGGCGAAGCACAACTGGTGACTAAGATGAAAACGTTCTGGGAGTATCTGGCCCCACAAATAGACCGAAAGAGCTGGAAAGCTATCCATAAAAGCACTACGCTTGCCAAATACAACATTGCCGTCCGTTCGGCATTGTGATAAAAAATGTAATTCACCACAGAGTAACACAGAGTTTCACTGAGTGAGCCTCATCCATTAATAACTAATGATAGTTATCCGTGTTACTCTGTGGCAAATACGAATTTTGATACATCCCTCTTAAATTGATTCACCGGCGTCCGAAACAAAGGGAGAGCCCTCTTAGCCCTTCTCTCCCACCGTTTTTTACGTTCCTACGGATGCAATTCTTTGAAAGTGTCGTTTTCTTCTTTCACTTGTTTCACAGTTTCGTTCAGATCGTCAATCGGAAGGTCGTATCCATACCATCCGGTATAGCAATCGGTCACGTACCACTTACCGTCAATCAAGTCGAATATCACACGAAGATCTACTTCCGACTCTTCATATCCGGCTTCAAACTCTTTATGTGTCGGTTCGTTTACCGTAAACTTAGAAACATAAATTCCTCCCTTCTTCCTGAGTGATGCGTTCCTCTTTCAGAGTCTCGGCATCCAGCAACGGCCATTTTTCCTGAGTAAAGGGAAGGTCTTTTCACTATTCCCATCGTCCGTCATCAAGGTGATGGGAGTTTTCAACGGAAACTTGACACGGGTATACTGGAAAGAAGCACTTGAGGTGAATTTTCTTCAGAAACGACTGGAAGGTCTCCTCAGCCGTCTCCGCAGCAACATCACTCTCTGCCTTCGCTTTCGAAGTATTTCCACAGGAAATAAAGCAAATACCCCCTATCAGGGTAAGCATAAACAGACAAAGCACAAATCTTTTCACTTTCATAACGAAATGGATTTAGAACGGGGAATCTCACCCCGCATTTTCAGCGGGCAAAGATAATATATCTTCCTAATATCCAACTCGGAGGGACAGAATTATTTATGTCTCAGATACTCATAGCCGAAACGGCATAAAGACACTTCTTCTTATCGCAATATTCTTTCTGCAATTGTAACAACGCCTGGCTATCTGCCGCTGTCTGAACCGGAATGCCGGCTCCGCTCCACATACGGGTAACATAATTATTTTCAGCTTTCAGTTCTTCAAGTAATGAGGCCGCACGCTCACAGCCGTTCGTCGGCTTTATGCAGGCCATATGCATACAGAAAAGGAATGACCGTATTGATAATGATCAGCTCCTTTGCACCGGCACCAATACTTTTCTCTCTCCGTGGGGAGGATTTGCCAAACATGAAATGTTCTTCCCAATAAGCAGAAGTGTGACCGGCAAAAATCTGTTTCAGATCTTTCAAAGTCTCCGCTTCCATGACCCGTGAAAACAAAGAGCGTTCTCTGTAATAAAGTGAAGCTAATTGTGCCAGTCTCACATGGGGAAAGTTACCCGGACGAAGACGGAGGAAACGCCACAAAGAGGGATTCATCACCGGAGGAAGTTCAAACTTGTGTTGCAAATAACGGAATTCTTTCTGCATCCAACTGAAATAATCGTCGGCGGATTCTCCCTCCAACAAACCGGCTTGTCCGAAGAAGAAAGCTTCCACCTGTGTCAGATCGTCACGATGCTTATCAATGGCACGAAACGAGAGCAGATTTGCCCAAGTCTCAAAAGCATCTCCATTCAGCCCGAATCCGAAATTACGTGCCAACGTGATGAAAAAAGCATCTTCCCAATGCTGATTGCAACGTTGGAGTCGCCGAGTTATGGTTCGGTTCTTCTGATCAAAGCGCTCTGTCTGTAAAGCGGTCAGCCAGGAGTGAATCGTTAATTTAGGAAGGGTTTCCAGAATGGAATAGCAAGGCGGGTGTATATCTGCCCGGCAAAGCTCATCATAATGCTCTTTCACCTGTTCGGGGCAAGGTAACCGGAGTTGCGGAACCGGTTCCCCATTGGAACGATATATCTCGCAATCGATCTCTGTGGCAATGTGCAGAATCACTGAGTCATACGCTATGTCACGGTCATGTCCGTGACGAAACCAATCAGAAGAAGCAGTATGTATTTCGACATTACCTACCCAAAGCGTACCACCGATTTTTAGTTTGGCATTAAAAAAATCGGGGCCGGAATCAGAATTCGGCAATCCGGTATCAATCACTTCAACAGGCAGCCCGGTGGTTGTTTGCAGTTCATGGAGAGGGAAGATTTTGTGTTTCCACACATAGTGCAGGAGTTGTTCCATTGTTAACAAGACGTTAATGTGCTCGACAAATGTAATAAAAATCTTATCTTTGCGACTAATATTTTGGATATAAAGTCTATAAAGTCAGTAAAACAATGAAAATAGCATTAATAGGATACGGAAAAATGGGCAAAGAAATCGAAAAGGTTGCCCTCAGTCGCGGACACGAAATTGTCAGCATTATCGACATCAACAACCAGGATGATTTCGAATCCGAAGCGTTCAAATCGGCAGATGTGGCCATTGAATTCACTAATCCCATGGTAGCCTACAGCAATTATATGAAAGCTTTCAAAGCAGGTGTAAAGTTGGTTTCGGGCAGTACCGGATGGATGGCAGAGCACGGTGACGAAGTAAAAGAACTGTGTAACAAAGGTGGAAAGACCTTATTCTGGTCATCTAATTTCAGTTTGGGAGTAACTATCTTCTCGGCTGTCAACAAGTATCTGGCTAAGATAATGAACCAATTCCCCGCCTATGACGTAACCATGAGCGAAACCCACCACGTACACAAGCTCGATGCACCAAGCGGAACAGCGATCACACTGGCAGAAGGAATCCTTGAAAATATGGAACGCAAAAGCGTCTGGGTAAAAGAGGAAGCACATGCAACCAATGAATTGCCGATCCACTCTATTCGCGAAGGAGAAGTATTCGGTATCCATACCATCCGCTATGACTCCGAAGCAGACAGTATCTCCATCACCCACGATGCCAAAAACCGGGGAGGTTTCGCATTGGGAGCCGTATTGGCGGCTGAGTATACAGCAGCCCATGAAGGCTATCTGGGTATGAGTGATTTATTCCCATTCTTAAAAGATTAACATCATGAGAAAAGCAACACGTACTCAATGGATAAAGTGTTCCATTGCCATTCTTTTGTATCTGATATTCCTGATTTGGGTGAAAAGCTGGTGGGGACTGATCGTAGTTCCTTTCATCTTCGACATCTACATCACCAAAAAGATTCCCTGGTCGTTCTGGAAGAAATCTAAAAACCCGACGGTCCGTAGTGTGATGAGTTGGGTAGATGCCATCGTTTTCGCTTTGGTAGCAGTATATTTCGTAAACATCTATGTTTTTCAGAATTATCAGATCCCATCATCGTCACTGGAAAAATCGCTGCTGGTTGGAGACTTCCTCTACGTGAGCAAAATGAGTTACGGCCCCCGTGTGCCGAACACACCGCTATCAATGCCCTTGGCACAACATACATTGCCGATTCTGAATACTAAATCCTATATTGAATGGCCGCAATGGAAATACAAACGTGTACCCGGATTCGGTAAAGTGAAACTGAATGACATCGTAGTGTTTAACTTCCCTGCGGGAGATACCGTCGCACTGAATTTCCAGGATGCAGACTTTTATACATTGGCGTACAACATCGGAAAGCAGATTTACCCGAACCCGATCGACATGGACAGCCTGACTCGGGAGCAGCAGAAGACAGTGTATGATTTATACTATAATGCCGGTCGGAAAGAGATACTGTCAAACCCTCAACGATATGGTAAAGTTGTTACCCGTCCGGTAGACCGCCGGGAGAACTATGTAAAACGTTGTGTAGGACTTCCGGGAGATACACTCCAGATTATCAACGGTCAGGTTATGATCGATGGCAAGGCCATTGAAAACCCGGAAAACTTGCAATTCAACTATTTTGTGCAAACTACCGGCCCGTACATCACGGAAGAAATGTTCCGCGAACTGGGTATCAGCAAAGCCGACCAAAGACTAACTCCCGAAGGAGCAGGCTATGAAGAGGGGCTGATTGAGCTGGGATTGGACGGACGAAATGCCCAAGGTGGACTGAATCCTGTTTATCATCTTCCGTTAACGAAGAAGATGTATGACACTCTATCCGGTAACAAAAAATTAGTCAGTAAGATTGTAATAGAACCGGAAGAATACTCCGGAGAAGTGTATCCCCTGAATTTAAATACCCATTGGAATCGTAGTGACTACGGCCCTATCTGGATTCCGGCAAAGGGTGCCACCATCACACTGACCCCGGACAATCTGCCCATTTATGAACGGTGTATCACTGCTTATGAAGGCAATAAACTGGAACAGAAAGAAGACGGAATCTACATCAACGGTGTGAAGACAAACCAATACACTTTCCAGATGGATTATTATTGGATGATGGGCGATAACCGTCATAATTCCGCCGACTCCCGCTATTGGGGATTCGTACCGGAAGATCACGTAGTAGGTAAACCGATCGTCGTATGGTTATCATTAGATAAAGACCGTAACTGGTTCGATGGTAAAATCCGCTGGAACCGCATCTTTAAGTGGGTAGACTGAGTAATCAATGGGAAAGGGACTCAAATGGATTATAGCTTTTGCCGGAGCAATGGTCATCGTACTGTTGCTCCGCGGCTTTGCTTTTACCTCATGCCTGATACCTTCGGCGGGTATGGAGAATTCCCTTTTTCAGGGTGAACGTATTCTGGTAAATAAATGGAGCTACGGACTTCGTGTACCCTATATGTCATTATTCTCCTACCACCGCTGGGGAGAAAGTCCCATACATAAAGACGACATCGTCGTATTCAATAACCCTGCGGGTATCAAAGAACCCGTTATAGACCGAAGAGAGATTTATATAAGCCGATGCATCGGTGTACCGGGGGATACGTTACTTATCGATTCACTCTTCAACGTGGTCGACCGTAGCACACAACTCGGACCGGACCGGAAACAACTATATACGTATCCGCAAACCAAGGAACAGCAACTGGATTCATTGCTTTCTATTCTTTCTATTGGCCCTAATGAACTGATGGGACAACACGAAGGAAAAAATGTACGGAGCTTCAGCCGCTATGAGTATTATTTGCTCGATCAGGCTATGAACGGGAAAAGCTGGATACAGCCTTTACAACAAAGCTTACAGGAAGAAGCTAAACCACTTATTGTTCCGGGTAAAGGAAAAGCAGTCCGGGTATATCCGTGGAACCGGACATTGTTACGAAACACGCTGGTACTGCATGAGGGTAAACAGGCGGAGATCCGAAACGATACGCTCTACATCGAAGGCCGTCCTTCACAACATTGTTATTTCACCAAAGATTATTACTGGATGGCTTCCAATAATTCGGTAAATCTTTCCGATTCCCGCCTGTTCGGTTTCGTACCGCAGGATCATGTCATTGGAAAAGCTTCACGAATCTGGTTCTCAAAAACAGACCATACGGGAATCTTTAGCGGATACCGCTGGGAACGATTCTTCCAACCGGTAAAATAGTTCGTATCCCCGGATAACAAATTATATAATAAACACATAGCGAAAAGACAAATTTGAGCGAAGCGTAGCGAATCGTGAAGAAAGGCAGCGAGAAGCCGAACGGCAACCTGCCTCTGATGTGCCGTATCACGGTGGACGGCGAGATTAAACAGTTCAGTTGCAAAGATGGACGTTCCCCCACGCTTATGGGATGTCAAGAACAGCCGTGCTTCGGGCAAGAGCGTCGAAGCCATACAAATCAACCTTGCGTAGATAAAATCCGTGTGGAGGTAAACCGCCGTTATCAGGAGCTGATGCAATCGGACGGTTATGTTACCGCCGCCAAACTCAAAGACGCCTATCTCGGTATCGGCGTCAAGCAGGAAACTTTGCTGAAGCTGTTCGAGCAGCACAACGCCGAGTTTGAGAAGAAAGTCGGGCACAGCAGGGCGCAGGGTACATTTACCCGTTATCGGACGGTCTGCAACCATATTCGGGAGTTTTTGCCCCATACCTACAAGCGTGAAGACATCCCGTTAAAGGAACTGAACCTTACCTTTATCAACGACTTCGAGTATTTCTTGCGCACGGAGAAGAAATGCCGCACAAATACCGTGTGGGGCTACATGATCGTATCCGCCTACCGGAGAGAAGTTACATCGGGGTTTACGATTTCGAAACGATAGCCGCCCTCGCTTTCCGTGTCGAATCGTTCGGGGCGGCGAAAGTCCGCAAGGCATTATTAGAGAGGATTATACACGGGCGAAAAGAGAAAACAACGGTATTCGTGTCGGTTGTTTCGGACGGTAAGCCCAACAACCGTTGGAAAGCATGATGATATATCCACATGCCAGCATAGCAACACACCAACATGCCAACACACCAACGTACCAACACTGGTATGCTGGTACGTACCGCCAGAAGCGCAACCGGTTTCACACCGTCAAAAATCGGGAAAGTAAAATCGGCAATAATGGAAAGGGGACAAGAAACTCCGTTGGTCTGCCCGTGTTGCAGGCGGTTCTGCCCCTGCAAGAGCGGGGCAATCATTTCCGTTTGCAAAGGCAAAGCAAGCACGGGGCTTTACGTCGGCTGCAAGGTCGGGCGGCTACGCCGTTTCCCGATAAATCTTCCTCTCGCTTAGCTGCGAGCGTATTTATCGGGAAAACCTTGTATCCGACCGCCCCGTGCAAAAGAGCCTTTGAAAACGGAAACGACCGCTCCGCCACCCACCGAAGGGGAAAAATAATAAGGAAAGCCGGGTTGGAGCGGACGGGGCTATGGCAGGCACATTTCGGGACGTTCGGTACAGTCGGCAAAGCGGGTACGGCAAGCGCAGACAGTCGGCACGAAGCGTGGAGCCGAGAAGATACGGACAGACCGCAGACACGCCGCAGGGTATTTACGGAGAAAATACCGTAGCTTATTAGGGAATTTTCCGAGCCGCAATACTACGTATCGCTGAAAATTCCCCAATAAGGCAAGGGGCAAGCCCCTCTGCACACCCCATCGGGGACGGCATTTCGCCGCTCTCAAAGATAGTCATATTTATTGTTTCACAAGCCAAAAAAGAAAGGAAAAATATATGGGTTTCGTAGTTTTACACATGGAAAAGGCGCACGGCAGCGACAGCGGAACGACCGCCCACATCGAGCGTTTCATCATTCCGAAGAACGCTGACCCCACACGCACGCACCTGAACCGCAGGCTCATCGAATACCCCGACGGAGTGAAAGACCGTTCGGCGGCTATACAGAGGAGACTGGAAGAAGCGGGGCTGACACGCAAAATCGGAAGCAACCAAGTACGGGCAATCCGCATCAACGTGTCGGGAACGCACGAGGACATGAAGCGGATAGAGGAAGAGGGGCGTTTGGACGAGTGGTGCGCCGACAATCTGAAATACTTCGCCGACACGTTCGGAAAGGAGAACATCGTGGCGGCTCACCTGCACTTGGACGAGAAAACACCGCACATGCACGTCACGCTCGTGCCCATCGTCAAGGGAGAGCGAAAGCGCAGGAAAAGGGAGGAGCAGACGAAGAAGCGATACCACAAGAAGCCGACCGACACCGTGAGGCTGTGCGCAGACGATATTATGACACGGCTGAAATTGAAGTCCTACCAAGATACTTATGCCGAAGCGATGGCGAAATACGGGCTGCAAAGGGGCATAGACGGCTCGAAGGCTCGCCACAAGTCCACGCAGCAGTATTATCGGGATATACAGAAACTCGCCGACATCTGAAAGCGGAAGTGGTGGACTTGCAGCAGCAGAAAGAAACGGCACGGGAAGAACTAAGACGGGCGAAAAAAGAGATACAGACCGAGAAGCTGAAAAGGGTGGCAACCACCGCAGCCGCCAACATCGCCGAGAGCGTCGGTTCTCTTTTCGGGAGCAACAAGGTCAAGACGCTGGAAAGGGAGAACACCGCCCTGCATAGGGAGGTAGCCGACCACGAGGAAACCATCGAAGCCCTGCAAGACAGGATACAGACCATGCAGGCAGACCACAGTCGGGAGATACGGGAAATGCAGCAAAAGCACGGCAGGGAGATAGCGGACAAGGACACAAGGCACAAGCAGGAAACATCGTTTCTGAAAACGGTAATCGCAAAGGCGGCGGCATGGTTTCCCTATTTCCGTGAAATGCTCCGTATCGAAAACCTCTGCCGCCTTATGGGGTTCGATGAAAGGCAGACCGCAACGTTCGTCAAGGGAAAGCTGTTGGAGTATGCAAGAGAACTCTATTCGGAGGAACATAAGCGGAAATTCACGACCGAAAAGACAGGGTTTCAAGTGGTGAAAGACCCCACGGACGGGACGAGATTGGTTCTTGCCATTGACCGAAAGCCCATTGCCGAGTGGTTCAAGGAACAGTTCGAGAAGTTAAGGCAGAACATTCACCGACCTATACAGCCGCAAAGGAAAAGCAGGGGTATGAAACTGTAAAGCTCCAATTTTATACAGCGAGCAAATAAATCTATTGCAACATAAGTGATTATCACAACTTTTCACTACCTTTGTGGTTGGATTAGGGAAACTCCGTCCAAGACATATTAGAAAAGAAAGAAGCGTTATGCTTATCTTGTTGTTGAAAACGTAGGAAATTTTCAAAATGAGCAAGGATGGCATAGTGGTTCTCACGCTATAGCGTGGGCTGCTATTACTACATCTGCTCATTAGGTTTTTCCTACGACCTTCAACAAAGACGTGGCATTGCAGTTCCACGCTTCGTGGTTTAATAATAAAAGGTCTTAAGGAGCTGGAAAGACAAACATAGTACTATGGACATGACATCTCTTTGGGGAAGACTTGCAAAATTGCAGAGTTTCTTTCAGGATGGTTTGAATGTGGATGAAAATTCACATTTGCCAGAAGCGGATTTACGCAAGATAAGTCTTGGCAATCTGTATGTATATCAACAACAAGGTGTATTGAACACATTCGAAACTGGCGTAACTCCCTCTGTTCGTAAAGTTATTTTAGGTGAATACTTTGGTATAACGGATAGGGATAGTGCCATCGAAACTTTGAATTGGTTGTCGCAAGCTCCCTCGCAAACAATGTTTCACTATGCTTATACGGCTTTTCTTCAAGGAGGGGGTAATATAAGCAGGAAGTGGCTTAATGAAAATGAAGAATTGAAAGAACACACCGATTTCCGAAATGACTGTTTGGAAAAGTTGGAAACGATGGAGGAAAAATATCCGGACATTGAACAAGCTGGAATTGTCGTATCCAAAGAAGAAATGGGCAAACTCGGAGTACTTGCGTGGGATGCAGGAAGATTAAACTTTATCAGCAGACTTTGCCTTGAGCAAGAGTACATTGTAAAAGAAGAATGTATGCAGTGTATCAATGCCGCTTACGAGATGACCAAAGAAGTTTATACCAATTGGAAAGACTATGCTTATAGTTATGTTCTTGGTCGTACTTTGTCGATGGGAACTACCAACATGATTGGATTGGCAGAAGATTTACTGACAGATACCAAAAGCCCTTGGACTTATATAAAATGGTGATACTTTATTAAAAAACATTTATTAACTCTACATTTTTTTTGAATTATGAAAACGTTTAATTATGCTCCAGCCTCTCCTATCAAGGATAACATTACAATGTTGGCTGTATCAGTCGGTATGGTTGTCGTGCCGCTCGTTTATCCATTCGGTATAAGAATAGGCAGTACCCGAATACTTGGCCCTACGAGTACTGCCATTGTTTTTATAATCGGAGGACTCGTTCTCTTGGTAATAACATTGAACAAGGTTCGTCTTGCCCGTGCTTTGGCGGCGAACGGAGGAAAAATCGTTGTCGATGCAGATAGTGTAACCTATCCTATAATAAAGAAAGGGGAGAAAACCGACAAAATATTTAAAATATCGGATATAAAACATCTTAAATATGACGATGAAGAAGGAGAATTGGAAATCTTCTTGACGGATGATACACAAATAACATTGCATGCAGGATTCTTTGAATCTTTCGAGCGATACGAGGAATTTTTCGCTTTGTTGAAGAAGTGAAGAGGCTAACAAGTTCGATTTATGCGGATAATGGCGTGTGGCTCAATCGCTTTTCGTGGTGATTGAGCCACGTGTTAGCCGCAACCTTGAAAAACAAAAAATACAATGAATAGAATATTGGCACTATACATCTTTTTACTATTGTGTGGCACGGTTTCCGCACAACAAATCGTAGAATGGAGCGATTTGCAGACTATAACAGATAACTCACGGCGCACGGTCTATTATAAAAAAGGCAGAAAACAGCCGTTACGGGGAAAATATCGCATTATACGAGGACTTGACGAGGAGTGTGTTAAATTTTCCGATGGCATGATAAACGGTGATTATCGCCGCTATCGTGATGGGGTGCTGCGTGAATCGGGTATATATGCCAAAGGCAAGCGTAACAGCACATTCACGGAGTATTACCAAGACGGCGTTACTCCCCGAAAGGAAACACCCATGCAGCAAGGCAAGATAGACGGAACTGTAAAGACCTATTTTCGTAACGGCAAAATAGAAGCCGAAAAGGAATATAAGCAGAGTGTGGAGAGCGGGCGGGAGCGCCGCTTTGACAGCAAGACAGGAGAGCAGATTTTTGAATCTCATTATATCGACGGGAAAAAAGATGGCGAGGAGTGGGAAATCTTCGAGGATGCGAGCACGCTTCGCAGCAGGATAATACGCCACTACCGTAACGGAAAACTTGACGGCTCTTATCGTGTGGAATCGACACGGGACGGCAAACCCTATATAACTATCGAGGGACAATACACTGACGGCGAGAAATCGGGGCAATGGATAGAACATAACTATGATAACAATACCCAAACCTGCACATGGCATGGTGAAGGTGGGGCTTAAACAGAGATGAAGATAGTTATCATAATACTACTTTTAACGCTTGCATCGGTCGTAAGCTGCGAGCCACCCATGCCGCCGACGGACGAGGAAATGATACGCCACTTCGCCACGCACGAGGCGGCATTCGACAAGATACGCAAAATCATGGCGGAGAGTTCGGAGGGAAGCTTTCACTATCCACCGCTCTCTCCCTGCGATATTCTCATCCTTGATTCGGCAGGACAAATATCCTACCAACCGAACCAAGTGCAGGACACGCCGGTACACGGGTTATCAAGATCTGACCGAATACAACTCGACTCCTTGTTGTCAGAGATTGGATGCGGTCTTGTCCTTGTTGACCGCAGGGAGCAGGAAACGGCAGATTCGGTATATGTGAGCTTATTTATGCTGTACTACTCCCACGGCATCGTGGATGCGGGAACATCCAAGAGTTTCGTTTACGATCTCGAATTGAGAAGCCGCCGTGACATCCGTATCACCGAACACGGCGACCTGAACAAAATTTACCGCAGGACATACAATGACACTACGCTATACAGGCCCGTCAAGGAAGGCTGGTATATAGAGTTAGACCATTCACGATAATTTTCTTTTTTCGCAAGTCGATTTTATAAAATTGTCACCGAAAGTTCGTACTTTCGGAAAAAGATGTTATATTTGCAAATGAAAGAGTTATTTGACAGCATAGCAATGTAAAACGCTGAAATTCGCACAGTTGCTAAATCGTTACCTCTATTTCTCAAATAATTCGCTAAAAGTTTATTTCTCAATCGGTTAAGTCAAACCGAGAAAAATCTATAATAACAATCAGACCTACCGGAACCGTT
>VOFI01002437.1_pt1 | contig 12627 bp, 22 predicted proteins | sample 5384131 | NCBI WGS metagenome assembly VOFI01 (sample SAMN12384728, study PRJNA508395) | human gut metagenome | isolation source: healthy gut H | host: Homo sapiens
CTCGTTGACCTGGTAGCCCCGGAAGGCGGCCCGCCGCTGGGCGGCCTCCCTCCTCCTGGCCCATGGAGGCCCACACGTCGGTAAAGACCACGTCGACCCCCCGCCGCGGCCTCCAGGGGATCCCGCACCAGGGAGAACCCGTGGCCCGCCTCCCTGGGCGAAGGCCAGCACATCGGGGGGGGGTCATAGCCCTCGGGGCAGGCCACGGATACCTCCATGCCGCACTTCAGGCCGCCCACGATGAGGGAGTTGACCATGTTGTTGCCATCCCCGATGTAGCACAGCTTCAATCCCTCCAGGGTGGCCTTGTGCTCCCGGACGGTCATGAGGTCGGCCAGCACCTGGCAGGGGTGGACAGAAGTCGGTGAGGCCGTTGATGACGGGGATGTGGAATCTGGCCAGCTATTCCACCTCCTCTTGGGAGTAGGTGCGGATCATGATGCCGTCCAGATAGCGGGAGAGGACCCGGGCGGTGTCCTCGATGGGCTCGCCCCGGCCGATCTGGCTCTCCCTGCCGGAGAGGAAGAGAGCGTGGCCCGCCCAGCTGGTACATTCCAGTCTCAAAGGAGACCCTGGTCCGGGTGGAGTTCTTCTCGAAGATCATGGCCAGGGTCTTGCCCCGGAGATAGTCGTGGACCAGACCGTGCTTCTGGCTGTATTTCAGCTGGTCAGCGGTGTTGAGGATCTTGATGATGTCCTCCTTGGACAGATCCAGCAGCTTGAGTAAGTCTTTCATGCATCGATCCCCGATGTTCAGAGTGAGGATGAAAATGGCGGGCGCACCCCGGGGTCACCCAGGCCCCGGTCCAGGATGGCCAAGCCCTGGTCCATCTCGCCCTTCGTGATGGTCAGGGGGGCAACAGCCGCAGGGCGGGGCCGGCGGTGAGCACCAGCAGGCCGTGTCCGGCCAACCGGGCGGCCAGCTCCACCTCCACCCCGATCATCAGGCCCAGGCCCCGGGTGGCGCCCAGGCATTGCTTGCCCATTGCCTCGATGTGTTCCCGCAGATAGGCCCCCTTCTCCCTGACCCGGTTCAGGGCCGCCTCGTCCAGAATGTCCAGCACCGCCAGGGCGGCTGCGGAGACGGGGTTGCCCCCAAAGGTGGAGGCGTGGCTGCCGGGGCCCAGCACCGGCCGGCACTTCTCGTTCACAAGGAAGCCGCCCATGGGCAGGCCGCCGGCGATGCCTTTGGCAAAGGAGACGGCATCGGGCCGGATGCCGTACTGCTGGAAGGCGAAGAGGGTGCCGGTGCGGCCGATGCCGGTCTGCACCTCGTCCACCAGCAGCAGCCAGTCCCGCTGCTCGCACAGGCCGGCCAGGGCGCAGACGAAGTCCCGGTCCATAGGGAGCACGCCGCCCTCGCCCTGGACCAGCTCCAGCAGCACGGCGCACACGTCCTCCCCGGCCTGGGCCTCCACGTCGGCCAGATCGTTGGCGCCGGTGTGGCGGAAGCCCTCCGGGAAGGGGAAGAAGTGTTGGTGGAACACGTCCTGGCCGGTGGCGGCAAGGGTGGCGAGGGTGCGGCCGTGAAAGGAGTTGCGCAGGGTCAGGATGGTGCCGCGGCCGGCGCCGTACTTGTCGTGGCTGTATTTGCGGGCCAGCTTGAGAAGCCCCTCGTTGGCCTCCGCGCCCGAGTTGCCGAAGAAGGCCGCCGCCATGCCCGACCGGGCGCAGAGGGCGCCGGCCAGCCGGGCGTAGGGCTGGGAGTAGAACAGGTTGGAGATGTGGCCCAGGGTGAGGGCCTGGTCGTAGATGGCCCGGGCCCACTTCTCGTTCCCGTAGCCCAGGGAGCACACGCCGATGCCGGAGGTGAAGTCGATGTATGTCCTGCCGGCCAGGTCCCAGAGGGTGGCGCCCCTGCCGTGGTCTACGGCCACGTCGAAGCGGCCGTAGGTCTGGAGGGTGTGGGCGTGGTCCAGCGCCTTGAGTTCGTCAAAGGTCATGTCTGCGCCTCCTTACAGGATCATGGTGCCGATGCCCTCGTCGGAGAGCAGCTCGATGAGAATGGAGTGGGGGATGCGGCCGTCCAGGATGTGGGTGCGCTCCACGCCGGAGCGCACCGCCTCCACGCAGCACTCCACCTTGGGAATCATGCCTCCCTGGATGACCCCCTCCCGCACCAGCAGGGGCACCTCGGACAGGCCCACCTTCTGGAGAAGGGTGCTCTCGTCCGCCGGATCCCGCAGCAGCCCCCGCACATCGGTGAGCAGGATCAGCTTCTCTGCCCCCAGTGCCACCGCCAGCTTGGCGGCCGCCGTGTCGGCGTTGATGTTGTAGGAGGTCTCCGCATCCGTCCCCAGGGCCACGGTGGACACCACGGGGATGTAGTTGTTGTCCAGCGCGTCGTTGACCGGGGCGGGGTCCACCCTGGCGAGCTCTCCCACCAGACCGTACTTCTCGTCCAGAAGACGGGCCTGGAACAGCGCGCCGTCCAGGCCGCACAGGCCCAGGGCCCGGCCGCCCAGGCGGTTCAGGGTGGCCACCAGATTCTTGTTCACCCGGCCGCACAGCACCTGCTGTACCACATCCATGGTCTCCTCATCGGTGTAGCGCAGGCCGTCCACAAATCGGGACTCCTTGCCCGTCTTTTTCAGCATCTCGCTGATCTCAGGTCCGCCGCCGTGGACAACCACCACCCGCAGCCCCACCAGGTGGAGCAGGATGATGTCGGAGATCACGGCCTGCCGCAACTCGTCGGAGATCATGGCGTTGCCGCCGTACTTGACCACAATGGTCTTGCCATAATATTTCTGGATATAGGGCAGCGCCTCGGCCAGCACCTGGGCGCGGTCCACTTCATTGAAGGACATGCGTATTCCCCCTCAAACAGTAAAATATGGGGAGGGAGGAGCCGGAGCACATGGCGGCGCTCCCCGTGCCTCCCTTCCCTCTGGGCCAGGGATCAGGTGCGATAGTCTCCATTGATCTTCACGTAGTCATAGGTGAGGTCACAGCCCCAGCACTCGGCAGCCTCGTCCCCCTCGTGCAGGTCCACAAGGATGACCACTTCCTTCTCGCTGAGAATGCGCTTGGCGGCGTCCTCGTCAAAGGGCAGGCCGTCCCCCTGCCGGCAGACCGGGACGGAACCCGCCTGGGACTGGAAGGTGACGTCCACATACTCGGGGCGGAAGGGGGCCTTGGAGTAGCCCATGGCACACAGCACCCGGCCCCAGTTTGCGTCGGCGCCGAACATGGCGGCCTTCACCAGGGAGGAGCCCACCACCGCCTTGGCCAGGCGCTCGGCGCTCTCCTCGCTGCGGGCGCCGGTCATCCTGCAGGTGACCAGCTTGCTGGCCCCCTCGCCGTCCCCGGCAATGGAGCGGGCCAGCTGGCGGCAGAGCTCCTCCAGGGCGGCCAGGAAGGCGGAGTAGTCCTCGTCCTTCCACTCGATGAGGGGATTGCCCGCCATGCCGTTGGCCAGCACCGCGCACATGTCGTTGGTGGAGGTGTCCCCGTCCACCGTCACCCGGTTGAAGGTGCGGGGGACTACCTCGCGGAGGGCCTCGGAGAGCATCTCCCGGGTGATGGCACAGTCGGTTGTGACGAAGCACAGCATGGTGCCCATGTTGGGGTGGATCATGCCGGAGCCCTTGGCGATGGCGCCCAGGGTGACCTCTTGCCGCCGACCCAGGGCAGGGAGAAGGCCAGCTCCTTCTTCACCGTGTCGGTGGTCATGATGGCCCGGGCCGCCGCGTCGGAGCCTCCGGGCCCAGCTTGGTGAGGCCCGCCAGGGCCGGCATCCCCGCCTGGATGGCGGTGATGTTGAGGGTCTGGCCGATGACGCCGGTGGAGGCCACGGCAAAGTCGGCGGGTGCGCGGCCGGTGGCCCGGGCGGCAGCCAGACCATCTCCTCGGCGTACTCGTGGCTCATGGGACAGCAGGCGTTGGCGTTGCCCAGGCTACCCCGTTCTCCAGGTGGTCCATGGTGACGTACAGGGGGCCGCCTTCACCCGGTTGAGGGTATAGGTGGCAGCGGCGGTACACTCCTTCTCAGAGAGGATCAGGGCGAGGTCGTTTTTATCCGGGCTGCTGCTGGCCTTGACGCCGCAGTGGACGCCGGCGGCCACGAAGCCCTTTGCGGCGCAGACGCCGCCAGATACCTGTTTCATAGCTGTACAGACTTCCTTTCCAGCAAAGTGCCCCAGAAGGGGGAAGGGAAATTCTCAGTTCCATTAAACCGCCGGTCGGGGCTTTCGTCAAGTCCCGGACCAGAAATTTCAGAAAAAAAGAGGGAGAATGGCCGCCTATTTCAGCTCAGGCTCAGCCCTTCGGTCTCCTCAAAGCCCAGCATCAGATTCATGTTCTGTACCGCGGCGCCGCTGGCACCCTTGCCCAGATTGTCGAAGAGGGCCGTCACCGTCAGCTGGCCGTCGTTGCCTGCCACGGTGAGGGTCTGCATATCCTTGTTATAGGCCAGAGGCAGACCCTTCATCATGGTCAGCAGGGTGATGAGATCGCCGTACACCCGGCCGGTCTTGCCCCGGACCAGCTCGGCCACGTCAGGGTTCTTCTTCTGGGGCATGATGGACGAGCCGGTGGAGTAGGCGTCGTCCAGGTCCACGAACTTGAATTCCCAGGAGCACCATAGAATGAGCTCCTCGGCCAGACGGGAGAGGTGCATCATCAGAATGGAGCAGGCCGAGAGCACTCGATGGCGAAATCCCGATCGGACACGGAGTCCAGCGAGTTGTCGGTGGGCTTGGAAAAGCCCAGAGCCTGGGCGGTGGCGAAGCGGTCTACCGGGTAGGTGGAGGTAGCCAGGGCCCCCGCCCCCAGGGGGCACTCGTCCAGCCGCGCCAGACAGTCCTCCAGCCTTGTCACGTCCCGCTTGAACATGTTGGCGTAGGCCATCATGTAGTGGGCGAAGGTGGTAGGCTGGGCCCGTTGAAGATGGGTATAGCCCGGCATCACGGTGTTCAGGTTGGCCTTGGCCTTTCTCACCAGCACCTTCTCCAGGTCCAGGATCATGGAGATGATGGCCGGTGGATCTCCTGCTTACATACAGCCGGGTGTCCACCGCCACCTGATCGTTCCGGGAGCGGGCGGTGTGGAGGCGCTTGCCCGTGTCCCCGATGCGCTGGGTCAGCAGCTGCTCGATATTCATGTGGATGTCCTCGTTGTCCACGGAGAACTCCACCTTGTCGTCCTCAATGTCAGCGAGGATAGCCTTCAGGCCCTCTACGATCTTTTCCGCCTCGTGCTCCTCGATGATCCCCTGCCGGCCCAGCATGGCAGCGTGCGCCATAGTCCTGTGATATCTTGCTTATATACAGCCGGCAGTCGAACCCGATGGAAGAGTTGAAATCGTTTACCACCAGATCGGTTTCCTTCTGGAAACGTCCTGCCCAAATTTTCCATTGAATATTTATGTTACCTCACAAAACACTCAGGGGCGGCCACAACAGGCGTGAAAATTTCTTTTCTTACTTTTCAACAGAGGGAAATGCTCACCGGTCATTCTAAGGAAATTGAAATTATTCCCTGCTCCGCAGCGCCTGGACCTTGTCGGGCAGGCCCCACAGATTGATGAAGCCCTGGGAGTCTCTGGTTCGTAGTCGCTCATCCCCGAAGGTGACCAGATCCTCGGAGTACAGGGTGCAGGGGGGATGAGATGGAGGCGGTGATAAGATTGCCCTTGTAGAGCTTGAGCTTCACCTGTCCGGTGACATCGCTTCTGGGTGTCCACGGCGAAGGCGGTGAGGGCCTCCCGCGGGGGTGAACCACTTGCCGTTGTAGACCAGGTCGGCGAAGTCTACCGCCAGCTTCTGCTTCATGTGCTTGGTGTCCTTGTCCAGGGTGATCTCTCCAGCACCTCGTGGGCCCGGTAGAGAATTGTGCCGCCGGGAGTCTCATAGATGCCGTGGTCCTTCATGCCGATGAGCCGGTTCTCGACGATGTCCAGCAGGCCGACGCCGTTGGCTCCGCCCAGCTCGTTGAGCCTGCGGATGAGGTCGCTGGCCTTCATCTTCACTCCGTCCACGGCCGCGGGCCAGCCCTTCTCAAAATCCAGGGTCACAAAGGCTGGCCTGGTCGGGGGCCATGGCGGGGGAGACGCCCATCTCCAGGAAGCCGGGCTTGTCATACTGGGGCTCGTTGGCGGGGTCCTCCAGATCCAGACCCTCGTGGGACAGATGCCACAGGTTCTTGTCCTTGGAGTAACTGGTCTCCCGGCTGATCTTCAGGGGGACATTGTGGGACTCGGCGTAGTCGATCTCCTCGTCGCGGCCCTTGATGTCCCAGATACGCCAGGGGCGATGATCTTCATCTCGGGGGCAAAGCGCTTGATGGCCAGCTCGAACCGCACCTGGTCGTTGCCCTTCCGGTACAGCCGTGGCAGATGGCGTCAGCCCCCTCCTCCTTGGCGATCTCCACCAGCCGCTTGGCGATGATGGGACGGGCAAAGGCGGTGCCCAACAGATAATCCTCATACTTGGATCCATCGGTCAGATCCTCGATGTACATGGTATATCCGCTTTTAATATAACACTGATTGGAGAATATTACAACAGAAAAAAAGAGGCATGAGGGAGATCCAGAGCAGATCAAAAGCTGCGGCCGCCTTCCGGCGGGGCCGCAGAAAATTTGTCGAAAGCTTGCCCGCAGAAAAAGAGCGCGGGTCAGCCGGCCTGAAGGGAATCAATGATGGAGTCAAAGACCGTATCCTGGTCCTCACACATCACCATGACCACGGTCCCCGTCCTCCAGCGTCTCCAAGCGGGCGTTCTTGGCGACCTCATACTGGTCAGGCAGATACATCTGGAAATTCTGCTGCTGCTGGTCGATAAAGCCCTGAAGGCCCTCTTTCACTGTGTCCTCGCTGTCCTGTGCGGGCTTGATGACGGCAATGCCGTAGGCCTTGACGTTCATCAGTGACACGCTGATGGCAAAGGACTCCATATCCTCGGTGGTGACCCCTAGGAGCTGGAAAGTCATATCCGCCGTGTCGTCATCCGCGGAGCTGAGGATGCTGTTGTATTCGTTGTCCTCCTCGCTGCGGGCATCGGTGATGGCAGTGACGAAGCGCTGGGTGCGCTCCTCAGGGGTCAAGCTGTCTGTCTCACCGGTGCCGCCGCCGGAGCAGGCGGTGAGGGCCAGCAGAGAAAGGGCAAGGATCAGAGTAAAGATTCGTTTCATTTGGGTTCTCCTTATTATGATATTTGAGATTTTTGAGGGAAGTTCCTCTGTACACTCTTTTGGACGACAGGAATTAAGAAAAGTTCCCAGCAAAAAATATTATTTTGCAAAGAAGAGCCTTCGGACGACCGGAGCGGTCCGAAGGCTCTGTTATAACTGATTCGGTGTGGAGAGGCGGATGCTTGGATCAGGAGGGCCCAGACGGGAGAGGATGTCAGGGGTAGGGGTCCACATACAGCTTCTGCGCTCCTCCATCTAGAAGGGCAGTGTGGCCTTCCAGGGAAGCTGAGAGATCGAGCTTCACCAGGGCGGGGATGGAGAGGGCTCGGGACAGGGCAGCGGCGTGGCTCTGTACACTGCCGCGCATAGCAATAAAGCCCAAAATACAGGAGCGGTCGAGGGTGATGATCTGGCTGGGAGCAAATTCTGTGCTCACCAGGATAGAAGGAGAGAAAGAGACGGGGGCACAGTGCCGCGGCCGGTGAGGATACGGAGCATTCGATCGGAGATGGCCCGGACATCAGAGGCGCGGGCCTGCATATAGGGGCTGTCCATCTGCTCAAAGAGGGATACCAGGTGATCCATAGCAGTCTTAGAGGCATGCTCAGCTGTACAGCCGCAGGAAAATATCATGGAGTAGACAGTGTCCTGATAGTCTTGGTCATCCAGGAGCATGGCGTGGATGGCAAAAATGGTGGCCAGCTTTTCCCCCACCATCTGGACAGCTTGGTCATAGAGCTGGGCCAGCTCCAGTACTGCCTGGCGGTGAGCCGTGGAGAAGCGCTCCCACTCCTCTTCTGGCGGGAGGGGGAGAATGAGCAGATATCGTCGGCGGTGCGGGCGTAAGGAAATGAAGAGGGCCGAAAACGACATCAGATGAAATTGACTGTCCGGAGAAGATCTGCATGGTTGTTCACCTCTACCCGGCGGGAAGAGCTATCCGCCGGCCGCATGTGGAAAGGAAAACGGCAGAATTGTTTTATATTCATTATAAGCGTACAGCGGGAATTTGCCTATTGGACAAACTGAATAATTATATGAGAACTTCCCGCGGAGGGAATCATTGGGAATTTACAAATGCTGGGGTATAAATTTGAATTCCAGTCATCCCCAAAACAGGATGGGAAAGAGGATAAAAAAATTTGCGGTAAGGGCTTTACATTTTTAATAAATCTGGTATAATAAAAACCTGTCTAAAGGCTGCCCCCCTGCTGTGAAGGGCAGGATGGTCCCATCAACGGCCTGTCATAAAAAACGTGTTTCTTTTTTTGAAGACCGGCATATAAAAACAAAGCAAAGTGCTTCAAATTATATAAGATAACTAAATATGGGCCTATAGCTCAGCTGGGAGAGCGTACGGTTCGCATCCGTAAGGTCGTCGGTTCGATCCCGATTAGGTCCACCATTTTTAAGGAAAATCACCGCCAATTTGGCGGTGATTTTTCGTTTGACCATAATTTTACCACAGACAAATTTCTGTTTTGACCACTTGAAGGATACTCCCTTTGAAAAGAATTGACCCAGACTGATTCCAAAAGTGTTGCAAAGAGTTTCCAGGGTAGGGATGCTAGGTATGGAACCGCGATGAAATATATTTGAAATTGTAGACATGGACAATTTGGATTCTTTTGCTAGGCGGTATTCGGACCATCCACGGCTGTTCATAAGCTCACGGAGTCGAAGAATAGTATCCAAAGATATCACCTCCTGGCCACAACTATTTTGACCTTCAAATAAGATATAAAATAAAACTATAAAGAGGTGCAATATAATAGTCAAATGAGATATAATAAAAAAAGACAACAGAACTCTTGATAGGATGCAAAAAGTGTATCCCATTAGAGGGATACACTCAGTTTACATGGTGGGAAACTATATTGAATCATGGCCTACTTTATTTCCGGTCCCAAATAAGAAATATCCCGTTCTTTTGCTCTTATATAGTGGATACCATTGATATACTCTTTTAACAATCGCTCGGCACTATGCAACAACGGCTCATCAACAGATTCCAGAAGAGCGGTTATCGACTTAATATCGGAAGGCCCATGGATACCCCTTAATAAATAATCCGTTGTGGTACATAGGGCATCCGCTAACTTACATAAAGTTACATTTGAAACGCCCCGTCTGCCAAGTTCAATTTCAACTAAAAAATAATCGGAAATATCAAGCAATTCAGCTAAGTCTTTTCGAGATAAATTGAGTGCTTCACGCAGCTCTTTTACCCGCTGGCCCAGTTCAAGGTTTAATTCCATGTTTTGTCCTTTGTCAGCCAAAACAATCGTCCTTTCTTTTGTGTGGGGGTGGCAATTTATTTCCTCTTTGGTCTAAAATTTTTAGCACGGAATTCGCTTGTACTATAAGTACTATATTGTTTAAAGAATATCCCAAGGTAAGTAATTCGTATATTTTCTATATGTACTTGAAAAAAAATGTACCAATAGATTAAAATGTATGTTATACTAAGGGAAAATATAAAAGTGTATCCTCTCGTTAAGAGGATACACTCAACTCAAGGTGCAGGACACTACATAATTTTTAAGAATCACCTTCGTCTTCAAATGAAAAGTCATTCAACTCAGGAAAGTCAACCAATTCGGCCAGAGTAAATCCAAACGCCAAGGCAATTTTATGGAGCGTTTTGATTTTCGGGTTATATGTCTTGCGGTTGACTAGATTATCAATCGTCGAATGGCTCACACCACTCATAATGGACAGTTGATATATAGAAATATCCCGTTGCTTACACAGTGATAGAATTCTGTTGACAATGATCTCAGAATAGTCGTCTTTCATAATGAACTACCTTGCTATCTTTAGGATATGCCATTGAATTTGACTTATCCATGATAGCAATAAAATTTGCCCACTATGCCCGTGCACGGGCACAGGGAGATAAAAAGAAGTGAGTGAGAATGAAAGTTTGCACTTTCTTAGGCGACCCCTTCCGTATATATGATGAGGTCACGCAGCGGATTGAGGAGGCCCTGGAGGAGATCCTGGCCGCTCACGGGGAAATGGAGCTGTATTTCCCGGGTGGTTTGGTGAATTTCCGAGGGCCTGCGCGGCGGCCGCCCTGCGGGTCAAGGGGCGGCATCCAGACAGGATTGTCACCCTGACTCTGGCGGTCAGCGCCCAATGGCAGGAGGAACCAGCGGCCTGCTGCGTTTTTGACCGGATCATCCGTATCCCGGTGCTGGAGAACAGCCCCGATATGGGCCGTCACAGGCTGCTCCAGGCTATCCTACGCCGGTGCGACTGCCTGATCTCCTATGTGTACCTGGAGCTGCGGGGGAAGAGGCGCAGATCCTCTCCTCCGTCCGGCGCCGGAGGGACTGACTGTGCTGGACGTCACCGACCCGGACACCGCCGCCTATCTGAAAAGAGCACATCCGGGCCCTGCCGCGGGAAGAGCGGCTGGTTTTCCAGGCCGGGGACCGTGTGCAGCGCCGGGCGGTTTCAGAAGAGCTCGGTATCTCCACAGCGTCCTTGTCCAAGATGGCGTACAAAACCCGGGTCGCCCTGCTGAAGCAGCTCATCGCCCGGTATGAGATGATGCGCCGGGAGGGGCCCTCCCCTGGTGGTGGGATTGATGCACCTGAAGGCGGGGCCGGACGTGGTGTTTGAAGTGATCGACCGTTTTCTCGCGTTGCTCCAAATGATCTGCTTCCGGCATAACGTCCGATTCCTGGTGGACGAGGCCACCTGCGCCCCGGTGTTCCCTGCCTTGCTGCGGTATCTGGCCCAGAACGGCAGAGGGAAACGTGGATGGAGCTGGTCACGCCCAGGGGAGATGTGGAGCGGCGATACGCGGCGGCCTTCCATCAGGTAATCCATGGAGAGAGCCAGGCCGTAGCGGAGATAGCGGACGTCCTACTCTGCGGAGGGAGTATGGAGCGGACATCAGGCAGCTGTCTCAGCGCAGACAGGCATGTGGTACTGAATCTGGAAAACGCCCCGGAGGTGGTGAGTATCCCCACCTCCTGGCTGCGCGGCGCTGCCCCGAAGGGCAGAGGGGGAGAATGAAATGAAGGATGAGAAGGCGGAAGTCTATATCCGAGTGCTGGATGACAACCACCGAGTATGTATCCCTATCCAGGTGCGGCAGGAGATGGAAGTATCCCCGGCTGTTCCATTGAATTTCTGGCGGATGGGGACAGGATCATACTGCGGAAATATGGACAGGAGGTGTCCAGCATCTTCTGGACGGTATGCGGGAAGTTTATGAATTTCAGGGGAAACCGGTCTGCTCCGCCTGCTGGAACTGGATGATCCGGTTCTATGGGCCATCATTGCAGCATAAATAGGGTACAAGCCTGTCTGGGCAGCAGAGGACAGCTTAAGGGAGGGATCTGCAATGACTATGAACCAAATGCAGTATTTTTCCACGGTCTGCCGTTACCACAATATTACGAAGGCGGCAAAGATCCTAATGATCTCTCAGCCGGGACTCTCCGCCCGCCTCTCAGAACTGGAGGCGGAGGTGGGAGTGAAGCTGCTGGAGCGCACCTCCAAGGGGGTATCCCCACAGAGGAGGGAGCCCGGCTCTTAGCCCATGTTGAGGCTGTCCTGGGGCGGTATCGTCTGCTCCAGAACGACCTGCCGGCCATTGCCCAGGGCCGCAGCACAGTCCGGGTGGGCTTTCGCCCCTACTCCGGCGAGGCGGAGATGATCCAGCTGTGCCGGGATTTTCAGCAGTGTTTCCGGAGACCAGAGTGGTGTTCAACGAGATGCGGAATGTGACCCCATCCCTGTTTTTGGATGAGGACCAATTTGACTTTCTGGCTACTACTATGCGCCTGCTCCCTCCGGACTGGCAGGAAAAATACGGGTACTGCGTACTGGGAGAGATGGAGGAGGTCAAGCTCTACTGTCATGCCATGAATCCGCTGGCCAAGCTGGGAGAGATCGGGCTGGCGGAGCTGGACCGCTGTCCCATCGCCTTTGGGACGGGCACAGGGAGGTACTGGAACGGCTCAGGGCGGCGATGGACAGCAGGGGCTGTGTATTGAACCATGTAGCCACCCTGCCCCAGTTGTCCGGAATCGCCAATCTGATCTGCAACGACGCCGCGGTGGGGATGCTCAACGGGGACTTTGTGGACCATATCGTCATCATACACGGCTGCCGCCTCAAGCAGGAGCTCTCGTCCGTGTTCCTGAGCGGCGGTCCCATCCAGCTCTATCTGGTATGGAAAAGATCCTCGGAGCGGTATGAAAACATGAGAAAATTCATCGAGTTTGCCCGGAAGCGGTCCAGGCAGCAAAAATGGCCCATAGGCTGAGTCGCCATAACCTCAGCTTATGGGCCATTATTTATCGGTATTTGTGGTGCGTTCGTAGAAACGCTACAATAAACCCAACATATGTTAGAGCTCACTTGTGCAAGGAGACAAAGTGCGAGGCGGTGATAAACACACAGAGGTCAGAGTTGTCCCACTGAGTACCTTCCGAAAATCGAGAAAGAATGGGAGTGTGTCAGAACTATGAC
>VOFI01003230.1_pt1 | contig 12607 bp, 15 predicted proteins | sample 5384131 | NCBI WGS metagenome assembly VOFI01 (sample SAMN12384728, study PRJNA508395) | human gut metagenome | isolation source: healthy gut H | host: Homo sapiens
ATGGTGAAATATGCGCCCATGGGCGATCCGATGGAGCTGCGGATTCACAGCTATGAACTGACGCTGCGTCTGGCAGATGCGGAGAAAATTGAAATAGAGAATGTGCGGGACGTCTGTCCTGAGACTTCCCGGCAGATGGGGAAGCCGATTCCGCATCCGGGTCTGGGAGAAGAGGGAAAATATCACGATAAGGAAAAGGAAGATCCGCTGCCGGATCAGGAGGTACTGACGTTTGCCCTTGCCGGCAACCAGAACTGCGGAAAAACGACACTTTTTAATCAGCTGACCGGCTCAAATCAGCATGTCGGAAACTTTCCGGGTGTTACGGTAGACCGAAAGGACGGTCAGATCCGTGGACAGGAAAATACGCTGGTAACGGATCTGCCGGGTATTTATTCGATGTCCCCCTATTCCAGCGAAGAGGTTGTGACGAGAAACTTTCTGCTGGAGGAGCACCCAAAAGGAATTATCAATATCGTGGATGCGACAAATATCGAACGGAACCTTTATTTGACGATGCAGCTGATGGAGCTGGATATCCCGATGGTGCTGGCGCTTAATATGATGGATGAGGTGCGGGAAAACGGCGGTTCCATTCTGGTTAATCAGATGGAGGCGCTTCTGGGCATTCCGGTTGTTCCGATTTCCGCAGCCAAAAACGAAGGCATTGAAGAGCTGATTTCCCATGCGGTTCATGTGGCAAAGTATCAGGAGCGCCCCGGACGGGTGGATTTCTGCGACAGTGAGGAAGACGGCGGTGCCGTGCATCGGTGTCTACATGCGATCATGCATTTTATTGAAGATCATGCAAAAGAAGCGGAGATTCCGGTGCGGTTTACAGCTTCCAAGCTTGCAGAAGGAGATGTCCTGATCCGGGACAGCCTGAAGCTGGATGAAAATGAAAAGGAAACCCTGGAACATATCATCTGCCAGATGGAAGCAGAGCGGGGGCTGGACCGTGCAGCTGCGATTGCGCACATGCGGTTTGATTTTATCGAAAAGGTGTGCGACGAAACGGTGATTCGCCCCAAAGAGAGTAAAGAACATATCCGCAGTCAGAAAATCGACCGGATTTTAACGGGAAAATATACGGCGCTTCCGTGCTTTGCAGGCATTATGGCACTGGTGTTTTTCCTGACTTTCAGCGTAATAGGATCAGGCCTGTCAGATCTGCTCGATGCAGGGATTACGGCGCTTGGAAGCTGGGTAGATGCGCACATGACAGCGTGGAACGTAAACGATGTGATTCATTCCCTTGTGATGGACGGTATTTTTAATGGCGTCGGAAGCGTGCTGAGCTTTCTGCCCATCATTGTGACGCTGTTTTTCTTTTTGTCGCTGTTGGAGGACAGTGGATATATGGCGCGGGTTGCGTTTGTGATGGACAAGCTGCTGCGCAAAATCGGTCTTTCCGGCAGAAGCATTGTGCCGATGCTGGTTGGGTTTGATGTACCGTGCCGGGCGTTATGGCGAGCCGGACGCTGCCCTCTGCCCGGGACCGGAAAATGACGATTTTGCTGACGCCTTTTATGAGCTGTTCTGCAAAGCCTGTCTGATGTTATCGAGTATGCCGAAGAAAGCGCCGTTTCGGGCTACCTGGAAGAGATGGATATTAAAAAGAAAGTAGCCGTTCTTACCAAAATGGATGCGGATAAGGCTGTCTTGCTTCTGGAACAGCTGGATAAAAAAGAACGGGAGACTCTGATTGAGCTGCTCGGCGATGATGTAAAAAAAGACATCGCGCTGATTTCGTCTTTTGATGAGGATCAGATCGGCAGTAAAATGACCACCAATTTCATTGCCCTTCATGCAGATTTATCCATAAAACAGGCTATGAAGGAATTGATACGGCAGGCGGCCGATCACGATAATATCGCAACGCTGTATGTTGTGGATGATAACAATATATTTCGCGGGGCCATTGTACTCAAGGATCTGATTGTCGCGCGGGAAGGCAGCCCGCTGGAGGATCTGATCATTACATCCTATCCCTTTGTTTACGCCAAAGAGGAGATCGATGACTGTATTGAGCGGATTAAGGATTATTCAGAGGACTCTATCCCTGCGTTGGATGAAGAGAACAAGCTTCTTGGTATCATTACAGCCCAGGATATCATCAAGGTGGTTGATGACGAGATGGGCGAGGATTATGCCAAATTAGCAGGTCTGTCGGCGGAGGAGGATCTGGCGGAGCCTCTGAAGGAGAGTGTTAAAAAGAGACTTCCCTGGCTCGTCATTCTGCTTGGTCTTGGCCTGGTGGTTTCATCGGTGGTGGGTCTGTTTGAGGCGGTTATGGCGCAGATCACAATCGCTGTCTTTTTCCAGTCGCTGATTCTGGATATGTCCGGTAATGTGGGAACACAGTCTCTGGCGGTTACGATTCGTGTCCTGATGGACGAAAACCTGACCGGAAAGCAGAAGGCCCGGTTAGTTTTTAAGGAAGGGCGTATCGGCTTAACCAATGGTTTGCTTCTCGGGAGCCTGTCGGTGGTGTTTATTGGTTTCTATATCCATTTTTCGCAGCATGCGACATGGCAGTTTTCTTTTGGAATATCCGTATGTATCGGGCTGGCGCTGGTTCTTGCGCTTGTTATTTCCAGCCTGATCGGGACAGTGGTACCTATTTTCTTCAAGAAAATCAAAATTGATCCGGCGGTGGCCTCCGGGCCGTTGATCACCACCCTGAACGACCTGGTTGCGGTCATTACTTATTATGGTTTGGTGTGGTTCCTTTTGATTGAGGTTATGCATATCGCGTGATCCTGATTTCAACACATAACCCATGAGGAGCATTGTTGGAAAAATGGATTTCCCCCCTGATGCACCTTTACGATTTGCCTGACTATCTTCAGGCCCAGCCCGTGATCGGCATTATTCGTTTCCTTACAGGTGCTTGGTATTGCATGGCCGCTGTTCAGGGACTGTAATTGAGATTCGGACAGTCCTGTTCCGGTGTCGGAGACAGTAAAAGTGCAGCAGTTATCTGTCGATCCGATCAAAACAGTTATTCTGCAGCCCTCCGCATTGTGCAGGATACTGTTGCGTATCAGATTGCTCAGCATGCGGCGCAGTAAGGCATCGTCCGCATACAGAAGAATCGCTTTTCCGGGATGTTCTTCAGAGATCTCCAGTTCACAGGCTTCTCCGAGGCCGTTGTTAAGAAACTCGCTTACGACCTGCCTTGCCAATTCCACCGGGTTAACCGGCTGCTTTTTGATTGGCTGCAGGGAATACTCTAATTTCGTTGTCAGATTCAGGTCGGTCACTAATTCGGTCAGCTTTTCACCCTGCGTCCGGATTATTCCGGCCTGTTTTCTTGTTGTCTGCGGCAGGGACGGAGTATCTTCCATTTCACTGGCATAACCCAAGATCATGGAAAGGGGTGTCCGGATATCATGGGACACTCCCCGTATCCACTCTGCCCGGGTATTGTCTTTTTTTATCAGATATTCCCCTGTCCGGTTCAGGCTGGCGTTGATTTCCGCCAGATCGCCTTTTTCCTCCAGCCGGAAGGCCTTTCCCTGCGAGAGAGAATGAATGCCTTCTAAAATGGGCTCGATTGCTCGTTCTATCCGGCGGACATTCCGTAAAAACAGATATATCATTAAAAGGATGTTAATAACGAAAATGACCGCTATCCCGGTTAAGGAGGGCAGGGCATACCGGCTCTGCGTGGAAGAATAAAACTGGATGACACTTCCGGGAGGAAAGCCTATGACCAGAAGCCCGTCTGTCCGTTTCCAGATATGGATGGGGTAATCGTTAAGGTACCACCGGCTGAAGAGGGCGACATCCGTTATGGAATATTGGCGCGGAAGCTCCTCCGGAAGGCCCTCTTCCCAGATAACCTTCCCGTCATCACGCAGTATCATGGCCCAGGCTTTTGCATGCTGCAGCAATTCCTGCGCACTGGTGTCGGCTGTGAGTTCTCCGTTCTGTAAAACAATATGGCCGGAAAATTCTTCTGTCGGGAAGCTGGAATCTGCGGCGCCATTCAGATAAAGAATCAGGGCAAAGGTTCCCAACAATAAGAGATTAACGGTAAAAAAAAGGACCAGTATGCCGACCGTAGAAAGGATATAGCGGCGGAAAAAACGTTCAACAGCATTCATCTTTTCACTCCTTTGAGATAGAGCCGGTATCCCAGGCCCTTCACCGTAATAAGGGAAACAGGCTTTGAGGGATTCTGTTCTATTTTTTCCCTCAGATGCCGGATATGGGTGGAGAGAGTGGTTTCATAGCCCTGCCAGAATTCCCCGCAGACAGTCTCGCATAATGAGCCGGTTGTGACTATACGTCCTGCATTTTCATATAGCTTTTCAATCAGCTGCAGTTCCTTTGCCGTCAGGGAAAATGGTTTCTCGCCGCGCCAGCCTTCCGCCTTGTCTAAATCAATGGTCGCAGCCTCCAGATAAATCCTGCGCTCCTTTTCCGGGTAGGCCCTGCTCATAATTGCCTGTACCCGGAGCAATAATTCTTTCGGTAAAAAAGGCTTCGGCAGATAGTCATCCGCGCCGCCTTCAAAGCCTGCAATTCTATCCTCCGCCTCGCCGCGGGCCGTCAGCATGAGGACGGGTATCCGGCTTGTCCGGCGGATCTCCTTCAGTACGGCTATTCCATCCATGCCGGGCATCATCACATCAAGAATTATCATAGAAGGCTTTGCTTCCTTCCATATTTTCAGAGCGGCTTTCCCGGAGGCAGCAGTTAAAATCCGGGTATATCCGGCCCGTTGAAAAATAGATTGAAGCATTTCCAGCAAATCGGTTTCATCATCCACAAGAAGAATTGCTCTGTCCTTCATATGGCCCTCCTTTCTGTCATGTCTTTATTATATGGCAAGTCATCCGGTTTTCCTATTTGATCCCGTAAATCTCAGAGTAAATTTAAGGCAGGCTCAGAGTTATCTCAGGATTGGCATGTTAATCTGGTCAGGAGATGAAAAAAGGAGGTTCAAAATTATGAACGACTATATTATCGAAACCAATGATCTGACTAAAAAATACGGGAACCAGGTATGTGTTTCCCACATCAGCCTTCATGTAAAAAAGGGACGGATTTATGGTCTGCTGGGCCGCAACGGAGCAGGGAAAACGACTGCCATGCGCATGCTTCTTGGGCTGAGCAGACCCAATTCAGGACAAATCAGGATATTCGGTGAGACTCTTGCCGGAAACGAGAACAAGGTGCTGCCGCGGATCGGAAGTCTGATTGAATCGCCGGGTTTCTACCCCAATCTGACGGCTGAGGAGAATCTCAGGATATTTGCGGAGCTCAGAGGATTAAAGAATTCCAAGGATATAAAGACGGCGTTGGAGCTTGTGAATCTGCCTTACCGGGATAAAAAAATATTTTCCCAGTATTCCCTGGGAATGAAACAGCGGCTTGCCATTGCACTGGCGGTCATGCACAATCCCGAGCTTCTGATTCTGGACGAGCCGATTAACGGACTGGATCCGATCGGTATTGCGGAAGTCCGTTCCTTTATCCGGGAGCTTTGTGATATCGGCGGAAAGACCATTCTGATCTCCAGCCACATTCTGTCGGAGATTGCGCTTCTGGCTGATGATATCGGCATTATTGACAAAGGGGTGCTGCTGGAAGAGGAGAGTCTGGAAGAAATGGAGAGGAAAAACCGCCGCTATATCCGGTTTATCGTATCGGACAGCCGTAAGGCCGCAGAGATACTGGAAAAAGATTTCGGTACCGGAAATTATGAGATCTGTGAGGAAAACAGTATCCGGCTTTTGGATGTTGATTTGCCGGCTGCCGCGGTGAACCGGACCTTCGTGCGGCAGGGGGTGGATGTTTCGGAAGTCCATTTATGTGAAGACACGCTGGAGGATTACTTTAAAAAGGTGACTGGAGGTGAAGGCATTGCTTAAGCTGATTAAATGTGAATTTCGGAAGCTGAAAAGAAAGAGATTTGTACAGCTGGTTTTAATGGCGTCTTTTCTTTTCCCGGCGCCTCTTACCCTTATCGTTTACCGCCTGAATTCGGTACAGGGAAAATATTCGACGAAGGAGGCAGCTTTTGATGCATTGTGGCAGTCTGTTATGGGCTTCGGCATGCTTCTGCTGCTTCCATGTGTATTAGGGATTCTTGCGGCGCAGCTCTTTTTTATGGAACGGGATAACGACACCTATAAGAATCTGAGGACCATTCCTGTGACAAGTACGGAAATGGTGGCGGCCAAGTATGCCGTGCTGCTGCTGTTGAGCATCCTGTTTTGTATATCTTCGACGGCGGCAAGTATTTTATGCGGGAGTATTTGCTTTGATGTGACAAATATTATCTACAAACTGATGTTTTCTGTCCTGGACGGCATTATGATTGCCCTCAGCGCATTGCCGCTGGTTTTGCTGATCGTATTTTTCAGTAAATCTTATATTTTTTCGGTTATGCTGTGTGTTTTTTACAGTGTATTTAATCTGCTTTCCACTTTTACCATAGCTTCCCTGCCTAAAATTTTAGTGTTCCTTCTTCCTACACCGAGTATTATGCTGTGGAGCAGCGTTCAGATTGCAGAACATATGAGCATGGAGGATGAGTAAAAGCAGTAGTAAATTCTGCGTACTACTTATGCCGCCTTGGTTTCCTCGGTGCTTTCCGCCGCAGGCTCCGGCTTGGCCTCTGTGGTGGTTTTTGCCTTGGCTTGCAGCCGTTCCATTTCCTCCTGTGCGGAATGGAAAGTAGCGTGGGCGTAATAGTTCAGCGTCATTACAATGTTGGCGTGTCCCATGATGTACTGCAATGCCTTGGGGTTCATGCCCGCGTTTGCCATTCTGGTACAGAATGTATGCCGCATGGTGTGCGGCGTCATCACATCGGGCAGCGGTTCCTTGTGGCACTTGTTGTACTTCTTGGCAAGGCACTTGAACATGGCGTCATAGTTGACGGCGGTTTGGGCAGGCCATCCCGGTTCAGGAACAGGAAGTCCTTATAACCATCAACCTTAATGCACCTGCCGTCCCTGCGCTTCTTCAACACGCGCTCAAACGCTTCATAGGCGGCTGCGCTCATCGGCACTTGACGGAATCCGCTGTCTGTCTTGGGCGTTTCGATATAGTAGCCGTCCTCCGTGCTTCTCAAAAGCTGGTGGTCTACATTCACAAAGCGCTTTCAAAATTCAGGTCGGCAGGCGTCAGGCCGCAGAGTTCGGAAATACGAAGCCCGGTTTCCAGCAGGATCACCACCTCGTCATAATACTTGGCATAGACGGGATCGTTCTGCATGAAGTCCAAAAGCTCGTTTTCCTGTGTAGGGGTAAGCGGCACCTTTGGTACGGTATCGTCGTTGATAACCTCATTGATCTGGAAGTCAAAGGGATTCTTGCGGAGGCAATCGTCCTGTACGGCCATATAAAAGATGGCTTTCAAGGAACGCTTGCTGTTGCAGATGGTGTTGTAGGCAACGCCCTTTTCCTGCATACGCAAGGCCCATTCTTTCGCGTCGGACAGCTTCACGCTGTCAATGCTGGCCGCCCCCAGCTTATCGTCGGACAGCAGTTTCATCAACTGCTGGCGGCTCTTTTGGGTTCCTTTCCGCACATTCCCGCGCTGCCGGGTGTACTTTTCATAAAGCTGGCACACGGTCATTTTCTTGCCGATGGTGTCTATCCCGTCGTCAAGGTCTTTCTGTATCTGCTTGATCTTCTCGCGCAGGGAAAGACAGGGCCGTTTCCCGGCAGGTACTTTGTCGGTAGGTACTAACTTCCATGAGTAAACAAACTGGGTTTCTCCAAAGGTGTCAATGTATTTGTAAGCGTATCTTCCATCTGATCGCTGGCTCTCTCCAGACTTCAAAAGGCGGCCTTTGTTGTCCCGTCTTTTTTCATCTCGTTCTTTTCTTGGCATTTCGTCATGCTCCTTTCCATGACGGAAAGAGCCTTGACACGCTTATAACCTATTATAACACGCGCAAGGCCCTTTTTCACTATATTGTGTCAAGGGAATCAATAATTTTTTCAAACTGCTTCCGTTTGATCTGGATGCGGTTGCCGTTCAGGATCACCCAGCCAGCGTTAGGGTTTTCCTCGGCAAGCCTACGCAGCTTGTTCTCCCCGATACGGAAATATTTAGACGCTTCCTCAATGGTGAGCGTGTATTTTTCCCAAATAGGCACATCGTTATTACTCATAACATGGCCCCCTTTCTTTTCAAAACAAAGGTTTTTTTTGTGAAAGTGGGCAGAAAATAACGGATGGCTGCTGGCACAGCTCCACGGGAATCTCACCCCCGCGTGGTTCTCACGCGGCCCTGCTCGTTGCCTGCGACGCTTCAAACGCTCGGACTACGACGGCAAGGGCGTATCATTGTCCTGTCTGCGCGTCGTCGCCCGCAGGCTGCCACACCTGCTTTACGGCCCGGTAAAATCGCTCCGCTTATCCCAATGAGGGATAGCCTCTTGGCGCACCTGCCGCCCGGCTCGGCGCAGACAGAATGTATCCGTCTGCCCTATGACGCGCCGCCATTGTCCTGCGGGCGTATTTGTCAAGGAGCAAAGGGGCCGCCGGGAAAACAGGCAGGCGGGGAAAGGGAAAGCCGCCTGTCTATGGCCGGGGCCTTAACCGTCAGTCGCCAATGGGACTAACGATGGAGATGGCTTTTTTTAACGGTACTACTCCCATTTCCCTTTGCCGATATGCCTTTCCATGCATGACCGTTTCCTCTTTAAGCTTCCAACGGGAGCAACGTTAAGAGCTACCATCAACTACCTGACGAAACAGCGGTGTGGTTGATTTGAGCCATCCAACTGATAATCAACGAGGCCTCAAAATGATTCCCATCTCCCTGAACCGCAGAATACAGCACTTTCCCATTTCGATCTTGATTTACTGCCATGCATATATTCAGGTACATACTGCCAAAACAGCCTTCCCTGACGCTCAGAAGGAAAAACAATATTGACAGCATTCTTCCATAAACTCCGGGTCATGTGTGATAACAACCACGGTTTTCCCGCTGCTGGCAGCGTCTTTCAACGCATCGGATATTCTCCTCATGTTTGCGCCGTCCAACCCGCTTGTAGGTTCATCCAACAGAAGTATCTCACGCTCCGAAAATAAAGCGCAGGCAACGGCAAGGCGCTGTTTCTGTCCTCCCGACAGGGCTGCCGGATGTACGTCCCGATACTCGTACAAATCCATGTTCTTTAACAACTGCCTTGCCCTTTCCATTCGCTCCTCTGTCAACGGTTGATTCAAAAGCATCTCTTCTGAAACACTTGCGGTAAAGAACTGTGTTGTCGTGTCATTGCCGCAGTAGTATACTTTTTTCCGCCTGCTGGACGGATGATGTTTACTCCCGTATACGATGATATCACCGCCGCTCTTCTTAGAGAGCCCTGCAAGCACTAAAGCCAGAGTGCTTTTTCCGGCGCCATTTCGCCCGGTGATAGCAGTGATGGAGCCTTGTGGGAAAGCGCCTGAAAGGTTTGTAAACACCTCTATTTCCCCGCATCTTTTACATAGGTCATGCATAATCAGTGCCGCACGCTCGGAAACGTTTGGAAGCGGCAGTAGTTCGTGTGTTTGCGCACGGTGCATCGTCCGAAGCCCCTTGTTGCGCCGTTCCATTTCCGGCATATCTGTGAACTCTTTGGGAGTGTATTCGCCTACAATCCTCCCTTTTTCCATATGTATCATCCGGTCAGCAAGCTCAGAAAGCCATGAGAGACGGTGCTCTGCGATCACTAACGTGTAGCCCTCTTTTTTCAACTTGAAAAGTGTTTCTAATAGTTGCTCGATCCCCTCCAAATCCAAATTCGCAGTTGGTTCGTCACAAACAAATACTTTGGGGCGCGCGGCATAGACGGAAGCGATGGCCACGCGCTGTTTCTCCCCGCTGGAAAGCACATCCAGAGGTCTTTTTCTTACTGAGGAAAGAGAAAAGGTTTCAATGGATTCATCCGTCCTCTTTTGAATCTCCTCCCGGGGAAGGCCGTAGTTTTCACATCCAAAGGCCACCTCACCCGCAAGTTCTGATGAAAAAAACTGGCTTTTAGGATTCTGGAATACACTTCCTACGGTCTTTCCGATTTCCCACGCTGCCATTCCTGTAATAGCCCTATCATCTATACAAATACTTCCGGAAAGGGAACCTGCGAAATAGGATGGAGCCAGACCGTTCATCAATCTGGTCAGAGTCGTTTTCCCACAGCCTGACACCCCTGTGAGCACCACGCATTCTCCCTGCTCTATGGATAGGTTCACGTCCCAAACGCCCTCTTCGCTCCCCTCGTATTGAAACGATACATTCTTCAATTCGATCAAATTTTCACACCTCCAACGCAAAGAACCGCTGCTGTAACGATGCCCCAAAGCGCAAGGAAACACCAGTCGCGCATATGCATCGTTGTTTCGTAGTAACTCTTTCGCACGCCAGGGCGCTCAGCGCCTCGCGCCACAGCAGAAACGGCCAGTTGGTCGGCAATCTGCAAAATACGGAGCAGAAGCGGGACAAGGACATATTCAAAGCTTGCAAGTGGATGACCCGTAAACTGTTTTACCGATGTAAGGCCCCGGTTTTTCATCGAAAGGCCCACTGCTTTAAGCTCAGCCTTCATGGTGGGGAAAAAGCGAAATATGACCATCAGTCCCAATATGACGCCAGTGGGCATGTGGATGCTTGACAAGAACGATGACAGTTCTCCAGGAGGCGTCATAAACAAATCCCAAAACAGCATGAGCATTACCATACTGCTCCAGAAAAACAACACAAGGAACTCGGAAATAATGACCGTATGATATCCATAGAAGCGAATCGCGCATAAAAGCAATGACAACAGCAGATAAAAGGCTCCACAGGATGCCATCAATCGGTAGTTTCGCTGGAACCCCACATATACGAAACAGAATATCGCCAAAACAGTGGTAAACAGAATATTTTTCACCAGAAAAACACCCAGCATAGCGCAGAATGCAATGCAAAAAACATTGACCAGGGATAAAACGGCTGAAAAAGATTTACCATAGAGACGCTCACTTCTCGATGAGAACCCCCGCTTTCTTGAAGTGTTTCCCCATCAGCCGGGTTCCCAGTATGCTGCCTAAAAAGCCGCAGATAACAGCGAACGCCACAAAACAAGATCATCTTGCCATGGCCAAACAGGGGGAGGTCATCAATCATTGGATATTTGTGCTGCGCGTCCCCGTTACGCCGGAGGAACGGGCGCTGATCCAACAGAAGATGGCCCAGCTTGGCACAAAGAACTTTTCTGCTTACGCCCGGAAAATGCTGATCGACGGCTATATCGTCCATATCGACACCGGCCCTATCCGGGCGCAGACCGCAGAGCTGCAAAAAATCGGCGTCAACATCAACCAGATCGCAAGGCGTATCAACAGTACCGGGACTGTGTACGCGCAGGACTTGGAGGACATCAAGGGAGCGCTGACACAGATATGGCAGTTACAAAGATCCATCCTATCAAGTCAACGCTGAAAAAGGCGCTGGACTACATCGAGAACCCGGACAAGACCGATGAAAAGCTGTTTGTCTCCTCCTATGGCTGTTCCTATGAAACGGCGGATATCGAGTTTCAAATGCTGCTGGATCAGGCGTACAAAAAAGGCAACAATCTGGCCCACCACCTGATACAAGCCTTTGAGCCAGGGGAAACCACCCCGGAACAGGCCCATGAGATCGGTAAGCAGCTTGCCGACGAAGTGCTGCAAGGCAAATACTCCTATGTGCTGACAACACACATCGACAAGGGCCACGTCCACAATCACCTGATTTTCTGTGCCGTGGATATGGTGAACCACCGCAAGTACAATTCCAACCGGCAGAGCTACGCCTATATCCGGCGCACCAGTGACCGGCTGTGCCAGGAAAACGGTCTGTCTGTGGTGAAGCCCGGCAAAGCCAAGGGCAAGACCTACGCCGAGTGGGACGCACAGAAAAAGGGCAAAAGCTGGAAAGCAAAACTGAAAATCGCCATCGACGCCGCTATCCCGCAGGCCAAAGACTTTGACGGCTTCCTGCGGCTAATGGAGGCCCAGGGCTATGAAGTCAAACAAGGCAAATATATTTCATTCCGCGCCTCTGGCAGACGGCCTCCGTCCCGGACAGGAACGCTTTACACGCTGCAAGACCTTGGGGGAGGATTACACCGAGGAACGAATCACCCAGCGGATCAAGGGCATTGCCATCGACCGGGGGCCGCGCAGAAGAAGCGCCAGGGAAATCTCCCTGCGGACTGCCTTGGAGGACAGTATCAAGGCCCAGCAGAGTGCGGGCTATGCGCGGTGGGCGAAGCTGCATAACTTGAAGCAGGCCGCCAATTCCTTAAACTTCATCACGGAACACCAGATCGACAGCTACGAGGGCTTGGAAAGCAGAATGGCCGAGATCAGCGCGGCAAACGATGCGGCGGCCTCCGCCTTGAAAGACACGGAATGCCGCCTTGGGGATATAGCGCTGCAGATAAAAAACCTCTCCGCCTACAAGCAGCTCCGGCCTGTGGCGCTGGAACTGCGAAACACCAAAGACAAGGCCGCGTTCCGGCGGCAGCATGAAAGCCAACTGATCTTGTATGAGGCGGCGGCAACGAGTCGCTTAAAGAGGCCGGGGTGAAGAAACTCCCCAACCTGTACGCCCTCAA